>OOBJ01000235.1_pt1 | contig 49775 bp, 39 predicted proteins | sample 1671331 | NCBI WGS metagenome assembly OOBJ01 (sample SAMN06348145, study PRJEB24527) | human gut metagenome | biome: human gut; feature: ankylosing spondylitis patient; material: feces | host: Homo sapiens | place: China | collected 2015-10 | reverse complement strand
CGGCGTTGCGCACGCCACTGGTGTTAGGAAGGAGCTGGATATTTGGGTTCTGCACGATATGAGAGAGCAGGTCGTCCTGCTTGTCTTCGAGTTCGATACGCTTCATGGCAACGGTTACCATTTCTGTTTCAGAAGCCTTGATGGCTTCTGCCATGAGCTGGTTGTTGTTGAACTTTCCTGTTCCGAGGAAGAGGCGGGAGTTGAACTCTCGTCCTGCAATTACTAATTTTTCCATTTTTTGTTATTCTTATTTTTAAATGTTTGCTTATCTGAATTCCTTCATCATTTCCATGATGTCATGGGTTTCTGCTGCCGGGTCCTTGGCATTGAGGATGCTGCCGCTGAGGGCGATGCCGTTAACTCCCGTCTTCATGATGTCGGGAATATCCTCCTTGGTGATGCCGCCGATGGCAACGATAGGGATATCGATATTTTCTGCCTTCATCTTCTGGATGATCTCGTGATATCCTTCAAGACCGAGGATAGGCGAGAGCTTCTCCTTTGTGGTGGTGAATCGGAACGGACCGCAACCGATATAATCGGCATCAGCCTCATAGTGAGCCTTCACATCCTCGAAGGTGTTTGCCGTTCCGCCGATGATGAAGTCGTCGCCCAGAATCTTGCGGGCCTCGGCAATCGGCATATCGTTCTTGCCCAGATGCACGCCGTCGGCGCCCACCTCTTTCACCAGTTCCACATGGTCGTCGATGATGAAGGTTGCATTCTGCTCTTTGCACCATTCCTTGACTTTCAGGGCTATAGGGCGCACCTCTTCATCGGTGGCACCCTTCATGCGGAGCTGAATCCACTTGCATCCGCCAGCCAAGGCCTCACGGATGCCATCCAGGTAAGTCATCTTCTCATTTTGGTGAGAGATGAACTGCAGTTGAAAACTGTCTAAAGGTATTTTTGCCATAGTCCTATAAACTATAAATTATAAACTGTAGCTTATCCTCCGCAGAAAGCTTTCACAATCACGATGTCTGCGCCCTCCTGGATGAGATGGCTTTCCCATTCATCACGTGGCACCATTTCGTTACTGATGGCTACAGCGCAACCTGTAGCAGGAAGGTCGAGCTCCTGGGCAAGTTCCTTTACGTTCTTTGCCTGAGTTTCTGTCTCTTTGTTGTTGATAGTTACTTTCATAACAGTTCGTTTTTATGATGATATTCATCATGGGAAAAGAAAAATGTTTATCTTTCGCCATCAATGATAATCATCGTTGTTTACTCCTAATAATAATATGTAATCAACACGGAGAACTGTTCTTGAGAAAGTCCGGTATGAATAAAGCCCCTAATCCTAGCAGAAGTTGCACAGAATAGGGGCTCTATCATGATAAGCTTATATCGAATCCCTGCGACAGCATTATCTGTGTCAGGTTCAATGGGTATAATCTCAGCCGAATTTTCAGCACCCCGTGATAATCGTTCGCAAAAGTAATGATATTCTTGGAAAGGAGCAAGAAAGGTGGTTGATTTTTAGGTAATATTAACGGTAGAAGGATAAAAGGTCATACCTTATTGAAATAAATGAGAATTTTTGTTTAGTTTTTTGTTGAATTATTTGGTGGTTTCAGTAAGATATATTAAATTTGCAGTGTAAATATTTTAAAATGTTATAGGTAAAAATGAAAAGTATTAAAATGATGGCTTTGACAGCAGTCACAATTCTTGCGCTGTCATCTTGTGGTACCACTCAGCAGGTGCCTCTTACTGGTAGAACTCATCGCATCTCGGTATCCGATGAGCAGGTCTTGAGTTTGTCTAATCAGGAATACACCAAATATATGGCATCGGCTAAAAAGTCGACAAACGCTGCCAATACTGCCATGGTGCAGCGTGTAGGTAAAAAGTTGGCTAATGCTGTAGAAACTTACCTGAAGAATAATGGCTTTGCCAATGATGTGAAGAATTATGCATGGGAGTTTAATCTCGTACAAGATAAAAACGTCAATGCATTTTGTATGCCTGGCGGCAAGATCGTTGTTTTCGAAGGTTTGTTACCTTATACTCAGAATGAGACTTGTCTGGCTATTGTGTTAGGTCATGAAATTGCGCATGCCGTGGCTAAGCATAGTGCCGAGCAGTTAAGTAAGCAGCAGAACCAGCAGGTAGGTACTGCCATTGTGGGTAGTGTGTTGAATCAGGCTGTAGGTAATGGCGTTGGCGATGTGGCTAGTGCCGTAGCCGGACAGTATTTCTCTTTCCGCAACTTGAAATATTCCCGTGACAACGAGACTGAGGCTGATTACATGGGACTTATCTTTGCTGCCATGGCAGGTTACGACCCTCAGCAGGCAATTCCATTCTGGCAGCGCATGTCGCAAGGTAAGAGCGCCAACCAGAGTGATATCTTCAGTGATCACCCTTCGGACGCCAAGCGTATTGCTGCTCTTCAGAAAGAAATGCCAGAGGCTTTGAAGTATTACAAGCCGGCTACTTCTACCTCCAAGACCGTGAAAACCTGGAAGGTGCCTACTCATAAAACAACTAAAAGAAGAAAGTAGTATTCACTAAATATTAACAACTATGATGGATTATATCTCACAAAATCTTTGGCTGTTCTGGACAGTTATCATGTTCATCTGCCTTATCCTGGAGTTGTCTTCGGGCGACTTCTATGTTACGTGCTTTGCCATCGGAGCTTTAATCAGTATTCCTGTGGCCGTGATGGATGCTCCCTTCTGGGTTCAAGTGGTGGTATGGGCCGTTTGCTCGGTATTGAGCATTCTCTTGATTAGACCACATCTTGTAAAGGCAATAAGACATGGGGCAGATAACAGAAAAAGCAATTATGATGCTTTGGCTGGACAGATTGGAGAAGTGAGTGAGACCATCGTGGCTGGCGGTTTCGGACGCGTGAAACTTGATGGCGATGACTGGAAGGCACAGGCTCCTGATAGTACTGAAAACTTGCAGGTGGGTCAGCGAGTAAGGGTGCTGGGACATGAGTCTATCATTCTGAAAGTAGAAAAAGTTTAATTCTTGTTTCCTGGGAAGAATTAATTATAAAGGTAGAAATAATAATTATTCACTTAATATCATAAACATCATGAGCATAGGAATTTATGTACTTGCGGCTCTCGTATTGCTCGCACTTGTCGTGGTTAAGAAAACCATCGTTATCATCCCTCAGAGTGAAACGAAAATCATTGAGCGTCTGGGACGTTATTACGCCACCTTGAAGCCAGGTATCAATATCATCATTCCTTTTATCGATCATGCCAAGGAAATCGTGGCTATGAGAAATGGAAGATATACTTATACCAACAGCATTGATCTCCGTGAACAGGTATATGATTTCGACCGACAGAATGTGATTACCAAGGACAATATCCAGATGCAGATTAATGCCTTGCTGTATTTCCAGATTGTAGACCCATTCAAGAGTGTATATGAAATCAACAATTTGCCAAATGCTATCGAGAAGTTGACTCAGACTACTCTTCGTAATATCATAGGTGAGATGGAATTGGACCAGACCCTGACCTCTCGTGATACCATCAATACCAAACTTCGTGCGGTGCTGGACGATGCAACCAACAAATGGGGTATTAAGGTAAATCGTGTGGAGTTGCAGGATATTACTCCACCGGAAAGTGTGTTGCAGGCAATGGAGAAACAGATGCAGGCAGAACGTAACAAACGTGCTACCATCCTTACCTCTGAAGGTGAGAAAGAGAAGCAGCGTCTGCTTTCTGAGGGTGAGAAGGCTGCCATCGTCAACAAGGCAGAGGCTGCCAAACAGCAGGCTATCCTTAGAGCTGAAGGTGAGGCAACAGCCCGTATCCGCAAGGCAGAGGCAGAGGCTATTGCCATTCAGAAGATTACAGAAGCTGTGGGGCAGAGTACAAATCCTGCCAACTATCTCCTTGCCCAGAAGTATATTGCCATGATGCAGGAAGTGGCTCAGGGTAAGGATAATAAGGTGGTTTACCTGCCTTATGAGGCTACTAATCTGATGGGGTCTATTGGTGGTATCAAAGATTTGTTTAAAGGTTGATTTTTAATAACCGTACTTTATTATAAAAAATGAGTAAGAATATATGTATTGTAGCTGGTGCCAGACCTAATTTTATTAAGGTGGCACCAGTCATCAGAGCCATTCGCAATGCCCAGAAGTCGGGCGTTGATGTAGAATATCAATTGGTTTATACAGGAAGAAAGGATGATCCAACACTGGAAGCGTCTCTCTTTACTGACTTGGATATTCAGAGTCCTGACGTTTTCCTTGAGGTGGATTGCGAGAATATGAATGAACTGACGGGTATGGTAATGGCGCAATTCGAGCGTTATCTTCAGGATCATCCTACGGATGTAGTTATCGTTGTTGATGACCTGGCTTCTACCATGGCTGTTGCTATCGTAACCAAGAAGCAGGGCGTGCAGTTGGCTCATATTGCTGCAGGAACCCGCAGTTTTGATATTACGATGCCAAAGGAAATCAATCGTCTTGTGATAGATGGTCTTTCGGACATTCTCTTTACCGCTGGTATTTCCAATAACAGCATTGCCAATAAAGAGGGAGCTGAGCTTTCCAAGGTTTATATGGTAGGTAATGTGCTTATCGACAATATCCGATTCCTGCAGCAGCGCATGCAGCGTCCTGCGGTGATGGATGAGATGCATCTGGAAGAAGGCAAGTATATGGTGCTGACCCTAAATCGTAAGGCGATAGTCAATAACATTGATGAGATGAAGAGTCTTATCACAGTTATTGATTCCGTGGCTCGAAAGGCAGGCATCAAGGTCGTGGCTCCATTGCGTGGTAAGGCATTGGGTTTTGTTCTGGCATTCAAGGCTTATCAGGATGTTGCCGATCATCAGTTGGGCATTATGGTGGTACAACCACAGGGTTATCTCGAGTTCTCATATCTTACCGCTCATGCGATGGGCGTTATTACTGATTCCGGTAATGTGTCTGAAGAGGCAACCTTCAATGGCGTGCCTTGTGTTACGCTCAACAGTTATACCGAGCACATGGAGACGGTGACTGTAGGTACCAATGAACTGGTGGCAGAGGACCCTGAAAAATTGCAGAATGCGATGGAAAAGATATTGAATGGTGAATGGAAAAAAGCTGGAATTCCAGACAGATGGGACGGAAGATCGGCAGAACGCATCGTTCAGATTCTTGTAGAATAATCCTTTGAAGAAAGGGGATTCATATAGCATGGTAAAGCGCCCTGAGAAGACAGAAGCATTGATGTAAAATGCTCTTGCTTTTTCAGGGCGCTTTTTTTATTTTGCTGTATTATTTGGCGTAGGATAATCGTATTTCTTGAAATAAGAAGGAGTTTTATTGTCATACCAGATACCTTCTACATTCAGACCGATGGAGAATGTTTTCTTGTCATTGGTGTATCTGATGCCTCCACCTAAAACGTTGGCTCCCGGAACTCCCATGCCATAGCCTCCCGGCATAATGCCGTGGCTCCAATAACCTGGATGCATTCCAAAGCCATAAGGACCGTAACCGTAGGCACCATATCCGTATGGACCGTAACCGGCATATCTGCCATAGATTGAGTTGTAATTATTGGCAACGCTCAGTTGACCATATACGTAAGCCTCCCAATTCTTGTTGATTTTATATCCTAGAATGCCATAGAGACCACCGTCATGATAACTGTCGCCACCATAATTGGTATTTGTAAGATAAACCCCCAATGCCATCCATAACTTTTCGTCCTTACTGAGTGGTGTAAGATAGGTGGCATCTATCGTCTGGGTAAAACCGCCACGATGAGGCGCATGTTTGCCGAAGGTGGCAAAGGCAGAAAGATCAACCGACATATTGAGTCCTTTATGAAGTCCCCAACCGTAATCTCCCCATCCATATCCGTAATCGGTTGGGGTAGGATTGGAAAGGCAAAGACTTGTCTGAAGGCTATCTTGTGCAGAACTGTATACTGCCGTTGGAGCAAGTCCATTAGATGCGGATTCATTGATATGTCGTAACGGAACATAGGAGTTCTGCATAGGCTTTCCGCTATAAATCATCTTTTTGCCATCCTGTAGAATGGTATCGCCTGGCAAAATCCAATCTTCACGAGGACTGTCAAGACTATGCAAAGGCCCGAAACTGATTTGTTGGGCGTATGCATGGGTCATCATCAGACAGGTCGACATGAAGAGGATATATAGTCTTTTCTTATTCATTGTATATTGTTTTTTATAAATTCTTTACTCAGATTCCTGAAATCCCAGATTCAGAATGCCATGACCGTCATGTAATTCTACTGAAAAGCAAGAAATAAGACGTAAAGTTGTATTTCAGACGCAAAGTTATAAAGAAAGTTTGAGAAACACTCATCTTTTTAGAATAAAATCGTTATCTTTGCACTCGATAACATAAATAAGGGTAAAAATTGAAGAAAAAATGAAAAAAGTATTCTCTTTATTCACTATTTTGTTCATGATGACTGCAACAGCCGTTCATGCTCAAAATGCAAATATGGGTTCAAAAGGAAATTTGATGGACAAGGCAGCTCTGGATAGTACCATGCAACTCTTGCCTTGGGAAACTCCTCATGATCCAACCTGTCATCAGGTGATGATCGAAACCAATATGGGCAATATTCTTGTGGCGTTATATAATGATACACCGAAGCATAGAGATAACTTTCTGAAACTTGTGAATACAGGATTTTACAATGGTTGTATCTTCCAGCGAGTTATCAAGAACTTTATGATACAGGGTGGTGACTATTCGACCCGAAAGGTGACTCCAGGAAAGGTTGAAAAGTTTGATGTAGACTATACAGTGCCAGCAGAAATCATTTATCCTAAATATTATCACAAACGTGGTCAGCTTTGTGCTGCCCGTGAAGGAGATGATGAAAACCCAACCAAGGCTTCGGCTTCTACTGATTTTTATATCACTTGGGGTCGCAATTTCTCTCCACGTCAAATGGAGTATACCGTCAACAAAATGAAGAACGAGGGTAAGAACTATGCCATTCCTTCTGAGCAGATTCAGCAAGGATATATGAAGCATGGAGGAGTGCCACATCTCGATAACGGCTATACCGTCTTTGGAGAGGTGCTGGAAGGGTTGGATGTGGTAGACAAAATTCAGAATGTAGCCACTAACAAAGAAAATAACGACCGACCTTTAGAGGATGTAGTAATCCTCAAGGCTACACAAGTAAAATAAAATCTATAAATAACTGAAAAAAACATTATTACGATGAAATCTTTAAAGGAATTGTACAGAATTGGTAAGGGACCATCCAGTAGTCATACCATGGGACCTCAGCGTGCAGCAAAGCTGTTTATGGAACGTTGTGCAAATGCCTCTACTTACGAAGTTACCCTCTATGGAAGTCTTGCGGCTACTGGTAAGGGGCACATGACTGATGTTGCTATTGAGGAGGTCTTCAGGCCGCATAAGTTAGTTCACATCATTTGGGAGCCACAGACCTTCCTGCCTTTCCACCCAAACGGGATGAAGTTTGTGGGTAAAGATCTGAATGGTGATATTATTGAAGAGTGGACGGTTTACAGTATTGGTGGTGGTGCTCTTTCTGATGGCACAGATGGCCATGATGAGTTGGGGGCTAAAGATATATATGAATTGAATACCATGCACGAGATTCAGCAATGGTGTTATGATAACGGCCGATCATTCTGGGAGTATGTAGAAAAGTGTGAGGGTAGTGATATCTGGGATTTCCTCGGTACTGTCTGGCAAACAATGAAACAGTCCATCCGTAATGGATTGGATCATGAAGGCGTATTGCCTGGTCCTCTCAAGCTTCAGCGCAAGGCTGCTACTTATTTTATCAAGGCAAGGGGCTATCGTGCCTCTTTGCAGAGCAGAGGATTGGTTTATTCGTATGCTTTGGCAGTAAGTGAAGAGAACGCTTCGGGTGGTACCATTGTTACTGCTCCAACTTGCGGCGCTTGTGGAGTGTTGCCAGCGGTACTTTATCATATGCATACGGCCCATGACATGAGTGAACAGCGCATCCTTCGTGCTCTTGCTACGGCTGGATTGGTGGGTAATATCGTGAAGCAGAATGCTTCTATCAGTGGAGCTGATGTTGGCTGTCAGGGAGAAGTAGGTGTGGCTTGTGCAATGGCTTCGGCTGCAGCCTGTCAGCTTTTTGGCGGAAGTCCTGCACAGGTAGAATATGCTGCCGAGATGGGTTTGGAACATCACTTGGGAATGACCTGCGATCCTGTTTGCGGTTTGGTTCAGATTCCTTGTATAGAGCGTAATGCTTTTGCTGCAGCCCGTGCTTTGGATGCAGATCTCTATGCTTCCTTCTCTGATGGTCATCATAGTGTTTCATTTGATAGAGTGGTGGAGGTGATGCGCCAGACAGGACATGATTTGCCTTCTCTTTATAAGGAAACGAGTGAGGGTGGACTGGCTAAAGGTTTCAATATAAATAAAAATTAATTGAAAAGTTTCGCCTCAAATGGCAGATGTATACATTTTTTTTCGTATCTTTGCAGAAAATTATAGCTATAAAAAATAAATAATGGGATTATTCGGATTTTTCAGTAATAAGAAAAAAGAAACTCTCGATAAGGGTTTGGAAAAAACCAAAGAGAGTGTTTTCGGAAAATTAGCTCGTGCGGTGGCTGGTAAGTCGACCGTAGATGACGATGTGCTTGATGATTTGGAGGAAGTTCTCATCACTTCTGATGTTGGTGTAGAGACTACCGTGAAAATCATTCGTCGCATCGAAGAGCGTGTAGCACGTGATAAATATGTTTCTACTTCAGAGCTCAATCAGATCTTGCGTGACGAAATCGCCAATCTCTTGTCTGAGAATCATTCTGATGATAATGATGATTGGGATTTGCCTAGCGATCATAAACCATACGTTATTCTCGTAGTTGGCGTGAATGGTGTAGGTAAGACTACCACCATTGGCAAATTGGCTTACCAGTTTAAGAAGGCTGGCAAGAAGGTTTATCTGGGAGCTGCCGATACATTCCGCGCAGCTGCTGTAGAGCAAATCTGTATATGGGGCGAACGTGTCGGGGTGCCTGTTGTAAAACAGCAGATGGGTAGCGATCCTGCCAGTGTGGCTTTTGATGCTCTGCAGAGTGCTAAGGCTAACGGTGCTGACGTAGTTCTGATTGATACAGCCGGTCGTCTTCATAATAAGGTGAACCTGATGAACGAGTTGAAGAAGATTAAGGAAGTGATGAAGAAGGTGCTTCCTGATGCACCTGATGAGGTAATGCTGGTTCTTGATGGCAGTACTGGTCAGAATGCCTTTGAACAGGCTAAGCAATTTTCGGCTGTTACCAATATCACTTCGCTTGCCATCACCAAGCTGGATGGTACAGCAAAGGGTGGTGTTGTTATCGGTATCTCTGATCAGTTGAAGGTACCTGTTAAGTACATTGGACTTGGTGAGGGTATGGAAGATCTCCAGCTTTTCAATAAGCGTGAGTTCGTTGACTCTCTTTTTAAGAAATAGTAGTGAAAAAATAGATGAAGAAAAATCAGATAGATATTATAACTTTGGGTTGTTCGAAAAACCTGGTTGACAGCGAATTGCTCATGAAGCAGTTTGAGGTCAACGGTTATCATTGTACTCATGACCCAAAGCGTCCTCAGGGGGAAATAGCCGTTATCAATACCTGCGGTTTTATAGAAGATGCCAAGCAAGAGAGTATTGATACCATTCTGGAGTTTATCCAGGCTAAGGAAGAAGGAAAACTGAAGAAACTTTATGTAATGGGTTGTCTTTCACAGCGTTATCAGAAGGAACTGGAAGCAGAAATGCCTGAGGTTGATAAGTTTTATGGCAAATTCAATTATAAGCAGTTACTTCAGGAATTAGGTAAGGCTGACGTTCCTTCCTGCGATGGACACCGTCATCTTACTACTCCTCGTCATTATGCTTATGTCAAGATAGCAGAGGGCTGTAACCGTCATTGTGCCTATTGTGCCATCCCAATCATTACAGGAAAACATGTTTCTCGCCCTAAGGAGGAGATTTTGAATGAGGTTAGGGAGTTAGTGGCAGAAGGAGTTAAGGAATTTCAGATTATTGCTCAGGAATTAACCTATTATGGTGTTGACCTTGATGGCAAGCATCATATCACAGAGCTTATCAGCGAAATGGCTGATATTCCAGGCGTGAAATGGATTAGATTGCATTATGCTTATCCTAATCAGTTCCCTATGGATCTGCTCGATGTGATGCGCGAGAAACCAAATGTCTGCAAGTATCTTGATATAGCGTTGCAGCATATCAGTGATCACATGCTTTCCCGTATGCACCGTCATGTGTCCAAGCAGGAGACAATAGATCTCTTGAAGGCTATCCGTGAGCGTGTGCCAGGAATTCATATCCGTACTACACTGATGGTTGGTTTCCCAGGTGAGACTAAGGAAGACTTTGACGAATTGATGGATTTTGTACGTGAGCAGCGTTTTGAGCGTATGGGAGCCTTTGCTTATTCTGAAGAAGAGGGAACCTATAGTGCTACTCATTATGAGGATGATGTGCCTGCAGATGTGAAGCAGCGCCGACTTGATGAACTGATGATTCTTCAGCAGGATATCAGTGCTGATATAGAGGCAGAAAAGGTAGGCAAGGTCTTAAAGGTTATCATCGACCGTAAGGAAGGTGATTATTATATAGGTCGTACAGAATTCTGTTCGCCGGAAGTAGATCCAGAAGTATTGATTCGTGCTACGGAGAAGCGTCTGCGTGTGGGTTGTTTCTATAATGTTAAGATTACTGCAAGCGAAGAGTTTGACCTCTATGGTGAAGTGGTGAAATAATAAATGGCTTATGAATAATAAGGAATTTGTCGCTGAGTTGGCTCAGCAAACTGGTTATTCGCAAGATGACACTCAGAAGTTGGTACGTAAGGTTATCGATGCTATGATAACCGAGTTTGAGGATGGCGAGGTTGTCGCTATCCCCAATTTTGGTACGTTTGAGGTAAAGAAGCGTATGGAGCGTGTGGTGGTTAATCCTACTACCAAAAAGCGCCAGTTGGTGCCACCGAAGCTCGTATTAGGATTTCGTCCGGTAGCTGCTGTCAAGGAGAAACTTAAAAATGGAGGGGATGCTGTATGAGTAAGAATAGTCTGAATGGATTGGCTGATAAATTGGCCGAGAAGAGTGGGCTGAGCCAGATAGAGGCAGAACTTTTTATTCGTAAAATGTTTGATGTCTGTCATCAGGGGCTTGCTGCTGATAAGATAGTCAAGATGCGTTGGCTCGGTACTTTCAAGGTTACTTCCGTGAAGGAACGTGAGAGTGTAGATGTGAATACGGGTGAGCGTATCGTTATAGAGGGACGTGATAAGATTTCCTTTACTCCTGATAATATTCTCAAGGAAATTGTCAATAAGCCTTTTGCTCAGTTTGAGACTGTGATTGTGAACGACGGTGTTGATTTCGAGTCAATAGATAAGAAATATGAGGATAGTTTAGAGGATGAGGAGCAAGAGGAATCTCTTGAGAAACCTAAGCCTATAATAGAGGTTATTGAACCTATGGAAACTCCTTTACCGGACGTTGTTTCAGAAGAAACTACACAGTCTGAAGCTGTTTCCTCTTCAGAACCTACTACTAGTGGAGTTATAGATTTTCTGGATGTTCCTGAAAATCCATCTGAAGATAGTAGTGTGGTGGTGGTTGGTGAAGACTCGACGATTGAACCGCAGACAACTGTTTCTCAGGAAGTACCAACGGAGGAGATTTCTTCATCTGTATCAGATGATATTCAGGCAGGTAGCAGGGAGGAAAATTCTAATGCAGAAATTGAGGCTGAGACTGATGCTGAAATTGGGGCCGATGCAAAAATTGAGGCTGAGACTGATGCAGAAATTGAGGCAGATGATGAAGTTGAGATACGTCGTCGTCATTTCATCATTCCAAAATATGTGGTGATTATTGCAAGCTTCACCTTATTATTATTAATAGGAGGCTTGGGATGGTTTGCCTTCAATTACGGGCAGATGGCAGCTCAACGTGATCATCTTGAATTGCAATTGGCGCAATATAAGACGGATAAGAATGTCGTAGCGAAGCCTGCTAATGTGAAGAGTCAAGAGCAACTTCTTCAGGAAAAAGCAAGACAGGACAGTTTGCGTATGGCAAAGGCAAATGATGCCATTAAGGCTGCAGAAAGAGCAGATTCATTAAAATCGGCTGCTGTAGATAAAGAAATCTCTGTAAAGAACATGAAAGTTGATGAAAAGTCTGCAGAACTTAAAAAGAAGTCTGCAACAGATAAAAAGCAGGATAAGGCAGCTGAACATGCAAAGGTAGTGTCAGATAAATATGACAGTGACCCAAGGGTTCGTACTGGTGCCTATCGTATCGTAGGTGTAGACCAGGTAGTAACTGTTGGCGAGCATCAGACAATGGCTACACTCAGCAAGCGATATTTAGGTCCTGGTATGGAATGTTATATTGAGGCTCTTAATGGTACCTCTACTATTAAGAGTGGACAGAAGGTCAAGATTCCAAAGTTGGAATTGAAAAAGAAAAAGGCAAAATAACATTTGTGTTTATACCAGCTGAAGGGGGATGAGTGAAAGTTGTATGATTCACTATCCGAAGAAATAATACGCCCTGTAAAGGCAAAGGCTTTCATTTTCATGCTTTTGTCCTTACAGGGCGTCTTGATAACAATAAGGGAATACCCGTTTTCACGAGATGCTCTTTTCTTATTCTTCTCCAAATTGTGCAATGAATTGCTCTTCGGTTATGATAGGAATATTCAATTCATGCGCTTTCTTATTCTTTGAACTTTGTGATTCTGCATCATTGTTGATGAGATAATGGGTGCTCTTGCTCACACTGCCAGTCACTTTACCACCTTGGCTCTCGATGTATGCTTTCAGTTCATTGCGATTTTTATAATGATGTACATCTCCCGTAACTACGAATGTCAAACCATCACACTTCGTACCTTTTTCTATAGGCTCCTGCTTCTCGATGACGAGATGTGGAAGGAGGTGCGCTACATGAGCTCTATTGTCTGCATCATGGAACCAGTTGATGAACTTAGCACTTTTTTCCGGTCCAATGCCATCAATGTCAGCAAAGTCATCACCAAACAAGCTGGTGCTGTTTTGGGCTATATCTATCAATTCCTCTAACGGGTAGCGCTCTATCAATTTCTTGGCAACATCGCCACCGCAAAGGGGAATGTTGAGCGCATAGAGAAGATGACGACCATCGGTATGACGGCTTTTTTCTACACTGTTCAGTAAATTGCTGACGCTTTTCTTGCCAAAGCCTTCAAAGTTAGAAATTTTAAAGACTTTCTCAGGTTCTCTGAGTTTATAGAAATCAGCATATTCGCTTATTAATCCTTCATTTACGAATTTCCAGATAGTCTGCTCTGAAATCCCTTCGATATTGAGACCTTCTTTGCTGACGAATCTGGCAAATTTCTTCAGTTGCTTTGCTGCACAATGTGGGTTTGTACAATGTAGGGTTTTTGTACCGCTCTCGCTTTCCTGTACTTTGGCTTCAGCATGGCAAACCGGACAGAACTCAGGTATTTCGAAAGTTCCTATAGCTTCAGTGACATGAATCACTTTAGGAATAATCTTATTTGCTTTAATCACCTGCAATTTCGTTCCCTTATCACCGATACCCAAGCGCTCACATTCGCTTACATTGCAGAGAGATGCACGTTGCACAGTGGTTCCTTCCAACTCTACTGGCTTGAAAACGGCAACAGGCGTGATGGTATTTGCAGCACACGACCATTCGATATGGTCTAATTCTGTATCTGCATGCTCGTCTTGCCATTTAAAGGCAAAGCCAGCTCTGGTTGCATGATGGCCCGTAACAGAACCTGTAGCACCATACACGGTATCATCGTAGCAGATAACCAGACCATCGACAGGAAATGGATTTTTCTTGTTGGTTACCTTTTTGGTAAAGACATCAATTTCCTGTAGGATGTGGTCTTCCGTAGGATGCTCTATCAACTGTCGTTCCACAGGATGTAGTCCCAGGTCTTCCAATAACTGCATACGTTTTCCCCACGATGTGATTTCATGTTCGGTATATACCAGTGTAAATGGAATCCATTGTATATGGCGCTGCTTAACCACTTCTACATCTTTCAGTGAGAGGGAGCCTGATGCCAGGTTTCTAGGATTGGCATAGTCGCCTTCACTCTCAATGATGAACTGTTCGAAATCGGCATAGGAGATGACTGCCTCACCACGTACAACAAGATGACCCTTCTCCTTGATTGTTGCAGGAATACCACTGATAGCTGGAGCCAGGTGGGTGATGTTGGTGCCGATATGTCCATTACCACGTGTTACCACCTTGCTGAGACTACCGTTATCGTAAGTTACCACCAAAGTCAGACCGTCCAGCTTCCAGGAAATCCATATCGGGCGATCTTCAGCCCACTTGACGAGATCGCTCACCTTTTTTGTCTTTGCAAGGGATAGTGCTGCAAATTCATGCTCTTCTTTCTGACCGGCAATCTGGTCTTCAGAAACTTTATTGGTAGGGGAGTCGGGTAGTATTTCACCAGTTTCCTCTTCCAGTTTTTTCAGTTGGTCGAACATGGCGTCCCACTCGTAGTCGGTCATCCGTTCGCCTTCACCATTATAATAAGCAAGAGAAGCTTGATTGAGTCGTTCAACCAAGCTTCTCATAAGTGATATTTTATCGTTCATTATTTTTCAATTTCCATAGTCGTTTTTTCAAATGCAAATCTCATACCTCTCGTTCCGTAGTTTACTTGTCCGCAGATGCAGAATCCCATTGAAGAGAGAAGATTTATCATAGGTAAGTTGTCATGATTGGTATCAACCTTGATACTTGGTACTTTTTCTACTTCGCAAAGGCTGTTAACCTTATCGATAAAGATTCGAGCCAATCCTTCTCTTTGGAACATCGGCAAAGTAGCGAAACGATGAATTACATAGTAATCTCCATTCGTTAGCCATTCTCCTTTAAGGAAGTCATATTGTGGTTCTCCGTTCAGCATGACGGCACCATAGACAGCTACTTGGTCATCAACCGTGATGACAAAAGCATTACCATTGTCTATGTCGTTTTGAATGTCTTTAACAGACGGATAATCGTTAGTCCACTGGTGTCTTCCAGAAGCAATCATGAGTTTTCTTGCCTGGTCTATGACATTCCAGCAAGCTTCAAAATCTTTTTTGTATGCAGGTCTGAAGTCAGTCTTCATATTATCTTTTCTTTTATTATATTAACTACGCTGCTATTATATTAAATCCGCTGCAAATTTAACAAAAAAAAACGAAATAAAAGCGAAAAAGGAGAAAAAACTACACCAATGTGTCGATTTTTCTCCTTTTTTCTCTATTTTGAGGCTATTATAGCTTCAAATTCTGAAACGATAGTCTTCAAAGATGCCCTAGCATGTTGCTACAAGCTCAAACATTTATCGAGCTCCTTGATGATGGCATCCTTCTGCTCTTTGATGTGCTGGCCGATAAATACGATTTTTATCATTCGGTCACCATACTTGTCATCCCATTCCTTCTCCAGTTGAGGGTTGTTTCTGCGAAGCTCAGCCAATTGGTCAGCTGGCATCGTTGCGAGCCATTGTCCTGCCTGCTTTACAGTTTTCTGCTGTCCTGCCTGTTCGAATACATAGCACATGTCAGGTTCGTCAGCAAAATAGCAGATACCCTTGGCACGTACTACGTCACGAGGCCATTTTCTGGCTACGAATTCATCAAAGAGAGATAGATCGAATGCCTTACGTCTATAATATACAAAGGTTCCGATTCCGTATTCTTCTACCTCACCACCTTCATGGTCATGGTCGTGATCGTGGTGGTGGCAATGGTCATGATCGTGGTCATGGTCATCGTGATGATGGTGCTCATGTTCATCATCGTGATGATGATGTTCATGTTCCTCATGTTCATCTTCCTCGCCATTTCTTTCAGCCTCTATCTCCTGAATCCAACCAGCAGATGTAGCTACAGCCTCCCAATCAAACTTATGGGTATTCACGATTAAATCGAGATCAATATCACCATAGTTGCATTCAAAGATCTCTGCCTTAGGCTGTATGGCACGGATAATCTGCTTGAGATGTTCCAGCTCCTTAGGCTCTACCTCTGCAGCCTTGTTCAAGAGGATGATATTACAGAACTCTATCTGCTGGATAACAAGCGATGCAAGATCTTCCTCGTCAAGATTTGACTTCATCAAATCAGAACCGTTTGCAAACTCATCCTTCATACGGAGAGCATCTACGACGGTTACAATGCTGTCGAGACGCAAGATTCCATTCTTGATATACTGAGGTCCCAATGATGGGATAGAGCAGATGGTCTGGGCAATAGGAGCTGGCTCGCAGATGCCGCTAGCTTCGATTACAATATAGTCAAAGCGCTTCATGTCTACGATTTCCTTCAACTGTTCAACCAAGTCCATTTTGAGCGTGCAGCAGATGCAACCGTTCTGCAATGAAACGAGCGAGTCATCTTTCTGACCCACTACGCCACCTTTCTCTATGAGTGCTGCATCAATGTTGACCTCACCAATGTCATTCACAATAACTGCGAATTTGATACCTTTCTTATTTGCCAAAATTTTGTTTAGCAGTGTGGTCTTACCACTGCCAAGGTAACCTGTGAGTAGGAGTACCGGAACTTCCTTGTTGTTCATCATTGTAATCAATTAAATTCAATATATATATTTATAGATTATTTGCTGGTAATCTATAATTCCAGATTATTTTCTGTAATTCTCAAGTCCCTTGTGCAGGAAATCGAGATAGGCACTGACGTCCTCCTTGAAGCTGAATGCTGCATTCAAAGGCTTGCCATCGTTGTCTACTGGTACGTAGAAAGGCTGGGCATTGGCACCAAATTTACTTGCCTGCAGATAGCTCCACTTGTCTCCTATGGTGCGGAGTGTACGCTTCTCGCCATTGAATTCTACTTCCATTGGCTGAGGCAACGGAGTCTTGTCATCTACATAAAGAGAGATGAGGACGTAATCCTTTGTCAAAATGTCTGCTACAGTAGGATCTGTCCATACTGATGCTTCCATTTTACGGCAGTTTACGCAGCCAAAACCTGTGAAGTCTATGAGTACTGGCTTACCTGCTGCCTTAGCTGCTGCCATACCGGTTTCGTAGTCCTTGTAAGCAGGTTCTACAGTCTTGGTATTGAGATTGAAATCCTGTGTATTGATAGGTGGAGCGAAAGCGCTGACAGCTTTGCAAGGTGCACCCCAAAGTCCAGGAATCATATATACAGAGAAAGCCAAAGAGCAGAGACCGAGCATGATGCAAGGTACAGGCATAGGCTTCTGGATGTCGCCACCAATGGCATCCACCTGGAATTTCAACTTGCCGATGAGATACAGGCCCAAGAGGCCGAAGATGACAATCCAGAGAGAGAGGAATACCTCACGGTCGAGGATGTGCCAGCCGTATGCCAAATCTGCAACAGAAAGGAACTTCAATGAGAATGCCAACTCGATAAAGCCGAGAACAATCTTTACGGTTTCCATCCAAGAGCCTGACTTAGGAGCAGACTTCAACCATGATGGGAACAAGGCGAAGAGGGTAAATGGAAGTGCCAAAGCAAGGGCAAAACCAAACATACCGATGGTAGGAGCCAGCCAATCGCCAGAAGTAACAGTCTGTACTAAAAGCAATCCGATGATAGGAGCGGTACAAGAGAAACTTACGAGCACGAGTGTGAAAGCCATCAGGAAGATGCTGATCATACCTGTAGTGCTGGAAGCCTTGCTGTCTACGGCATTTCCCCAACTGTCTGGCAATTTGATCTCAAACCATCCGAAGAATGAGAAGGCGAAAACTGCCAAGAGCAGGAAGAGGATGATATTGAATACGGCACTGGTGCTGAGTGCATTTAAGGTGCTAGGACCTGCAATGGCTGTAACGGCAAGACCGAGAACCAAATAGATGACAACAATGCTCAATCCGTATGTACAAGCATCGCGAATACCCTTTTTCTTATCGTTCTTAGCTCGTTTGAGGAAGAAGCTTACAGTCATAGGGATGATAGGCCAGATACATGGCATGACAAGTGCTAGAAGTCCGCCTACAAAGCCAATGATAAAGATATAGAAGAGTGAATGGCTTGCAATGTCGTTATTGCCACCGAAAGCCTGAAGCTCTTTTACTACCGGAGCCCACCAGGCCTTTGCGTCATCACTATCTACAGAGAATGCAGCATCGATATTGGCTGTACTGTCCATCTTTTCAGCTACTCCCTGAAGTGAAGAAGAGTCGGTGTTGGTCATGACGGCATCAATGCCTTCAGGACCGTTAGCCTTGGTAGCTTCCTTACTGTCAGTCTCAGCCTTGCCATCTACTGCTGGAGATTTTCCACTCTTCTTGAAACTTGCCTCGCTAGGAGGAAGGCAATTCTGGTCGCTGCACGCACCGTATTCAACGTATGCATCGATATGGTAGTTTGGCTTGACGAACTTCACTTTCTGAACGAAAGTAACGCTGCCTTCAAAATAACGTAGCTTCATCTCGAAGAGTGGGTCAAACTTACAAATCTCGTTACCACGAGCTTGAAGTTTGCCAACCAACTCTACACCATCCATCTTGTTGACATTGAAAGTAGCTGAGATAGGTCCGTCTGCTCCCAATCCTGTAGAATAGACATGCCATCCCGATTGGATTTTACCATTAAATACGATTTCCGCTATTGCGGTACCATTGGTCTTGAGCGAAGTAGAGAACTTGACTGGGTTCACCATCTGCGCCTGCGCCAACATTACTACTAGGAGTAATTGTAAAACTGCAAAAATTTTCTTCATTTCTATATTTGTACTAATTTTGATTGCAAAGTTACGAAATAATACTTATAAATGCGCCTATAATTTTGATTCGGGTATAGGTCTTTTTATTTTTTTAAGAAAAAATGCTATAAAAACATCTGTTATTCTTGGTGGTTAACCTTTTTTTCTGTAATTTTGCGCAAAAATTTAGTATGCAGAAGAGAATACTGTACATATTCTGTCTTTGGATAGCCACCATGAGTATCATGCTATCTACGGTGATGATACATCATCACCACAAAGGGCGTATCTGTATGGTAGAAGAACAATGTGAGCAGGACGGCAATATCAATGATGAGCATACTGAGCATCATGATCAGGAGAGCGAAGGTGATCGTGAGAACTGTAGCGTTCGTCAAATGCATCAGTTTGTAGTCAATTCCAAGGTGGTGAAGAATATCCGCAAGTTGCTGGTAGATGAGAACCATCAGTTTGTGGTCTTGTCTTGTTCTTCCCTTTTAACCCTCCCTCGTCTCTCACTCATTTCAGTGAGATGGCAGCATGTGGCTGCTTCTCCTCTTGCTGAGGAACTGGCGGCAGGCTATAGCAGACGGGGACCTCCTTCTATTTTATGATTTTACAAGTTTGCCACTTGGTTGCAGAAATCGGTTTGAAGATTCGAATGCAACTGAGTTGCAAGATTTTTTGTGTACTTTTGCCAACGGATTTTTGATAAGATTCGTTGTGTGAAATTGTAGTGTAGAATTATAAAATAGAAGAAAAGACAAACATGAAAAGAGTCATTTTGATTGTCGCCGTTACGGCGATAGCCTGGGCTGGATTCGCTTTCTTTGCGAAACAGACCGGTTCTGAGGCTCATGCACACGAGGAGCATGAGCATGAAGAAGTGGATTATGATCATATTCCGTTGACAGCCAAGCAGGTCAGCACCGTAGATTTGAAGATGGGTGAGGCTGTGGAGCGCGAGATGGATGCCACCATAGAAGCAAAAGGATCGCTCGTACTGCGTGCACAGGCGATGGGTGATGTTGCCTCCTTGATGGGCGGTATTGTGAAATCTATTTTTGTAAAAGAAGGGCAGCTTGTTCATAGAGGACAGGTTGTTGCTACTGTTGAAAATACAGATGTGGTAAGTCTTCAGCGTGAGTATTACTCGGCTGCCAAGGAGTGTGAACTTGCCAAGGCTGATTTGGAGCGCCAACTTCTGCTCAGTAAGCAGGGAGCAGGTGTGAAGCGCACCTTACAGCAGACCCGAAAAGATTACCAAGTGGCTCATGCCAATCTTTTGGGTATTGGCAGACAGCTCGCTCAGATGGGCATTTCTACTTCGGCTGTTGCCAAAGGTAAGTTTACTACGGCTTTTCCTCTTCGTGCACCTATCTCCGGTGTTGTCAGTCAGTTGACGGCAAGTCTGGGTTGTTATGCAGATATGCAGACTCCACTGATGAAAATTCGCAATACTCAGGCAGTGGAATGCGATCTGAATGTTTTTGAGAAAGATTTGGCCAAGGTGAAGGTGGGTAATCGCGTAACTTTCTCTTTGACCAATCAGCCTGGAGTCAAGCTGTCGGGTACAGTTTATGGTATGAACCAATACTTTAACGACGGTTCGAAATCTGTTGCTGTTCATGTAAAAATGGATGATGCGTCATTGAAAACAAGTCGTATCAATCATATCAAACTCTTTGATGGTATGTATGTGAGTGGACAGATTGCTACTGGTTCACAGAGATGTCTTGCCTTGCCTTCTGAAGCAATTGTTTCTACCGATGGTAAGCAGTATGTCTTTGTTCTCAATGGAGAACCAAAGAAGGGTGAGTATAGTTTCTCCCGACATGAGGTTAGCACTGGCGTTACAGGCGGTGGTTTTACAGAAGTGAAGCTTTGCGACCATCTGAAGGCAGGCAAGAAGATAGTTACCGACAATGCGTTTTATCTCGCATCGCTTACAGGCGAACATGGTGAACATGCCCACTAAGCTTTAGTTAATGATTCATTAATTGACAGTAAAAGAATTTAGATTAAAGCTTATGTTTCAGAAATTGATTACTTATTCCATTCGCCATAAGTTGGTGATTGGAGTTCTCTCTATAGCCCTAATGGTATGGGGCTTCTGGTCGCTTGTTCATCTTCCTTTCGATTCTACTCCTGATATTACTGATAATCAGGTTCAGGTGATAACCCAAGCCCCTTCTCTCGGAGCGCAGGAAGTGGAACAATATGTAACTACTCCTGTGGAAATGGCACTCGCCAATATTCCTAGGCTCCAGGAGCGTCGAAGTATTTCGCGTAGTGGTCTCTCTGTCATCACCTTGGTGTTTGATGATCAAGCAGATATCTATTGGGCTCGTTCGCAGGTGAGTCAAGTTCTGACTCAGATAGAGAAAGAGTTACCAAAGAATACCGATACAGAGATGGGACCTATTGCTACCGGATTAGGTGAAATCTACCATTATACGGTAAGGGCCAAGGAAGGATATGAGCATAAATACTCTCTTACCCAATTGCGAACTTTGCAGGACTGGATAGTAAGAAAGCAGCTTTCGGGAACTCCCGGTGTTGCAGAAGTGAGCGGTTGGGGCGGTTACGTGAAGCAATATGAGGTGGCTGTGAATACTGACCAGCTGAATGCCAACAATATTACCGTTAGCGAAGTGTTTGATGCGCTGGAAAAGAACAATGCCAATACCGGTGGCAGTTATATAGAAGAAAATGCCAACCAATATTATATCCGTGGTATCGGAACCGTCAAGAGTTTGGAGGATATTGCCAATATCACGGTGAAGACAGTTGGCGGTACACCGGTTAAGGTGAGCGATGTAGCTAAGGTTCAGTTAGGACATGCGACGAGATTTGGTGCTGTTACCCGCAATGGAGAAGGTGAGGTTGTGGCTGGTATCGCCATCATGCTGAAAGGCGAAAACTTTCAGGAAGTAAGCCACAATGTGAAGGAGCGTATTCAGCAGATTCAGAAATCGCTGCCTGAAGGTGTTGTGATAGAGCCGTTCATTGACCGTACCAACCTGGTGGATAGAGTAGAGGGTACCATTGCCCGAAACCTGATAGAAGGTGGACTCATTGTTATCTTTGTGCTGGTTATCTTCTTGGGTAATTGGCGTGCGGGTTTGGTGGTAGCCAGCGTGATTCCGCTCAGTATGCTCTTTGCCTTCGGTATGATGAAGGCTTTCGGTATTGATGGCAATCTGATGTCGCTCGGAGCTATCGACTTTGGAATGATAGTGGATTCAGCCGTTATCATTGTTGAGGCGGTAGTTACACATATTAATACAGGTCATTTTTCACAGCCCGAAGTGAGGGCAGCTTATCTGGCTCAAAGTAAGAGTGGCGGACAGAACATTCCATTTGCCCTTACCCAGAGTCAGATGGATGAAGAGGTGCATTTTTCTGCTTCTCGCATCCGACAGAGTGCTGCGTTCGGTGAAATCATGATTATGATAGTGTATATTCCGCTGATGACCTTGGTGGGGATTGAAGGCAAGATGTTCCGTCCGATGGCGCTGACTGTTTTCTTCGCCATTCTTGGTGCTTTCATTCTTTCGCTTACTTATGTGCCAATGCTCAGCTCACTGTTGTTGAGTCGTAAAGTACATAACCGAAAGACATTCTCTGACAAGATGATAGAGAAGCTCCAGGGGTGGTATCGGCCGGTTCTCGACTGGGTGCTGGCTCGCAATAAAGATGTCATTACTGCCGCTATCGGATTGTTCTGTGTGAGTATCGTTGGTTTCAAGTTCCTTGGCGGCGAGTTTATTCCTAGTTTGGAAGAAGGTGATTTCGCTGTAGAGATGAGTATGTCACAAGGTACTTCGCTCTCTCAGATGGTAGAGAGCTGTACCAAGGCAGAGAAGCTGCTGAAGGCGCAGTATCCGGAAGTCAAACAGGTGGTGAGCCGCATTGGTAGTGCAGAGATTCCTACAGACCCGATGCCTGTAGAACGTGCAGACATCATGATTGCCCTCAAACCGAAGGCAGAATGGACGTCTGCAGAAACTACTCCGGAGTTGATGGAGAAGATGGAGGAAACTTTGAAGGCGATTCCTGGTTTGGCAGCAGAGATTTCGCAACCTATACAGATGCGTAACAATGAGTTGCTGACGGGTATCAAGCAGGATGTGGCTATCAAAATCTTCGGTGAGGATCTTGATGTCTTGACTTCTGAAGCCGGTAAGGTGAAGAAGATGATAGAGCGTGTACCGGGTGTGAGTGGCATTTTTGTAGAGGAAGTATCGGGGTTGCCTCAGATTCAGGTGAAATACAATCATGAACGCATGGCTTCTTATGGAGTGAGCGTAGATGAAATCAATCAGGTCTTGGAAACCACCTTTGCCGGAGCTGTATCTGGCGCACTTTATGAAGGTGACAAGAAGTTTGATATTGTGCTTCGTATGGATCCTTCTCAGCGTAATGCAGAGTCCCTGCAGAAATTGAGTATTCCATTGGCTGATGGTTCTAAGATTCCTCTTTCACAAGTTGCGGATATCGTGTATGAGCCAGCTCCGGCACAGGTGTCTCATGAAAATGGAGCCCGTCGCATCTATGTAGGATTCAACGTGAAGGGCAGAGATGTGCAGAGTACCGTAGAAGATATACAGGAGATTCTCGATGAAAAGTTGAAGCTGCCGGATGGCTACTATTATAATTATGGTGGTGAGTTTGAAAACCTGCAGAGTGCAACCCAGCGTTTGATGGTGGTAATACCGATAGCGCTTGTCATCATTTTGCTGCTGCTCTATGCTACGGTCAAGAATGTTCGTGAGTCGCTCTTTGTGTTCTCTGCCATTCCTTTGGCTGCAATCGGTGGTGTATGGGCTTTATGGTTCAGGGGTATGCCGTTTAGTATTTCGGCTGGTGTTGGATTCATTGCTCTTTTTGGTGTGGCAGTTCTCAATGGCATTGTACTCATCGGACAGATGAATCAGATGCAGCGTGAAGAGAAGGCTTCGCCTGATAACACTTCTGCCAATCTCTCTGAAGTGATTCATCATCGTATCATCGAGAGTTGTATGGTTCGTTTGCGCCCTGTCTTAATGACAGCTCTTGTTGCTTCTATGGGCTTCTTGCCAATGGCACTTTCGCAGGGTGATGGTGCAGAGGTGCAGCGCCCGTTGGCTACTGTAGTGATAGGTGGTTTGATAACGAGTACGTTGCTCACATTGCTTGTGTTGCCAGCCATCTACAAGACTTTTACTAAAAAATAACTTATCATGAAGAAGTATATAGGAACATTTAGAAAGGTAATATTCTCGGTCATGACATTGCTGCTGCCAGGAGCGGTCCATGCCCAGTTTTTTGATGCGAGTCTGCCTGGGAAGAAAATGACTTTGCAGCAATGCTTTGATCTGGCTGAACAGCAGAATGTTTTGCTTCAGGCAGGAAGGAAAACGATAGAACGTGCCAAGGTAATGGAAGGAACAGCTTGGGATGTAGATAAAACCGAGGTGGCTTTTTCTCAGAATCCGGCTTCTAGTGGTGATACTGATAATGGACTTACCTTTTCACAGAGCATTGATTTTCCAACTGTCTATGCAGCTAGGAAGAAACAGTTGAAAGCAGAGACGCAGGCGGAAAAAAGCAGATTGAATGTGTCCAGGCAACAGTTGAAGCAGGAAATTGCTTCTACATACTATGCGATGCTGTATCAGACCTATCGTCTGAGTATTCTTCAACGTCTTGATTCTATACTGAATCGTTATTGTGATATTGCCGGTAAGCGATACAAGGCAGGCGAAACCCGACAGTTGGAAGTACTTACCTCAGAGCGTCTGCGTGATGAGAATCTGCTGGAAATGAGAAATGTGAAGTCGGAGGCAGAGAATCAACAGATGATTTTAATGAATCTGCTGAATTCTGACCAGCCTATATTGCCGTCAGAATCTCATCTTATCATATTGGATTCATCTATCAGTAGTTCGTTTAATTACCAGCAGACGGCTGATGCCCAGTATCAGAAGGATCGTTTGAAGGTACTCGACCAGGAGATAAAAAGTGCAAAGACCGGTTATGCGCCTTCGCTTTCTCTGGCTTTGCGTTCGCAGTTGTTGATTTCCAGCTGGGATCCATATCATATCGACCGTCAGCGTTTTACAGAAGGTAATTTCTTTGGTTTTGAAATTGGTGTGGGGGTACCTCTTTTTTATGGTGCCACCAAGGCCAAGGTGAAGGCCGCAAGGAAAGACCGGGAGCTGGCAGAGCTGAATATGCAGCAGGAACGCCGCGAGAAAGAACGTGATTACCGGTTGGGGTATAACCGTTTGCAGAATGCCACGAAGAAGTTGCAATATTACAATGGTGAGAATATTGATAAAGCCAATGAGATAGTTCGTCTGAGTACCACGGAATATGAGAATGGTGAAATCAATTATGTGGAATATGTGAATGCCTTAAAGGAGGCAATCGATATGAGAATGAAACAAGCCGATATTATTAATGAATACAATGAAGCTGTACTTGCCTTGATGGCGCTTAATAATAGCTTGTAGAATTTACATGAAAAGTAAAGCCCCTGTGCTCTTTGTAGGCACAGGGGCTTCGCTTTATGTTTTTAATGAAGTGTTATTGATTCTTCCTTTTTTATTTGAAAGTCAACTCATCCTTACCAGGGCATTTCCCGACATTGATGATGCTTCCTTTTTCCAATTTACCCTGCATCAGCAGCTCGCAGACTCCATCTTCTATATACGTTTGGATGGCGCGCTTCAATGGACGAGCACCAAATTGTACATCATATCCCTTCTCGGCAACCAGCTGCTTTGCCTTTTCTGTTATCTGGAAGCCATAGCCCATATCGTTGATACGCTTGATGAGCGAACTGAGTTCCAGGTCAATGATTCGCTTGATGGCATTGATGTCGAGCTGGTCGAAGGTGATGATCTCGTCAAGGCGATTCAGAAATTCCGGTGCAAACTGCTTGCTCAGACTCTTCTGTATCACATTGCGGGCGTATTCCTTGTCCGTATCCGACATGGTAGCAACATTACCTATACTGCCAGACTTGAAGCCGACACCTTTACCGAACTCTTTTAACTGGCGGGTTCCGGCATTTGAAGTCATAATGATGATGGTATTGCGGAAGTCGATGAGACGGCCATTGCCATCTGTGAGTCTACCTTCGTCAAGTACCTGCAGAAGCAAGTTGAAAATCTTGCCGCTAGCTTTCTCTATCTCATCGAGTAAGACGATGCTGTAAGGCTTGCGTCTAACCTTTTCGGTAAGTTGACCACCTTCATTATATCCTACGTATCCCGGAGGTGCACCTACCAGTCTGGATGAGTTGAACTCATCAGCGTATTCGCTCATGTCTATGCGAATCAGTGCACTGGAATCTCCGTAAACTTCTTCAGCAAGTTTTTTTGCCAGATATGTCTTTCCAACACCTGTAGGACCCAGGAACATGAATACTCCTATTGGATGATTTGGATCTCGCAAGCCGATACGATTGCGCTGTATAGCTTTTACAATCTTGTCTACGGCATTATCTTGTGCGATGACCTTACTCTTCAATTTTTCTGCCATCTTCAAGAGTCTGCTATTCTCAGCCTCAGCCATACGTTGTACCGGAACACCTGTCATTTTACTCACCACGGCAGTAATGTCATCTACTTCTACTGGTGTGCGATGACTGTCGCTTTCACCGTTTTGCCATTTTTCTCTGGCACGTGTCAGCATCTTCTCCATTTGGGCTTGCTGGTCACGATAAGCAGCGGCCAATTCATAGTTTTGATTCGCTACAGCATTTTGCTTATTTGTAATCAATACTTCTATATTATGCTCCAATTCCAGAATGTCATCAGGAATGCTTGCATTTTTAAGATGTACGCGCGAGCCGACCTCGTCAAGAATATCTATGGCCTTGTCTGGGAAGAAACGGTCAGTAACATATCTGTCAGTCAGTTTCACACATGCTTCCAATGCTTCATCACTATAGGAAACCTCATGGAATTTCTCATAGGTGTTCTTGATGTTATGAAGTATCCGCAGTGTCTCCTCTGGCGTTGTCGGATTGATGATTATCTTTTGAAATCGTCTTTCCAGTGCACCGTCTTTCTCAATACTCTTGCGATATTCATCCAGTGTTGTTGCACCGATGCATTGTATTACTCCACGAGCCAGAGCCGGTTTCAGAATGTTGGCTGCATCCATGGCTCCTTCAGCTCCTCCTGCACCGATGAGCGTATGAATCTCATCGATGAAGAGGATTATTTCCGGGTGCGTCTCCAGTTCGTTCACGATTCCCTTGATACGCTCTTCGAAGGAACCGCGATATTTAGTGCCTGCGACAAGACCCGTAAGATCGAGGCTGATGACACGCTTATCAAAGAGGAGTGGGGCAGACTGGTGGTTCTTGATGAGTTGGGCTAACCCTTCAACGATAGCACTCTTACCCACGCCTGGTTCACCAATGAGAACAGGATTGTTCTTCTTGCGGCGTCCCAGAATCTCCATCACTCTCTGTACCTCGTTTTCTCTTCCAACCATAGGGTCGAGAATTCCTTTTGCTGCGTCCTGAGTTAAATCATGGCCATATTTGTCAATGAAAGGAGTGCTTGTCTTAGCCTTTTTCCCCTCTTTCTTAGCCGTTTTCTTGTTGTCTTCCGGATTGCTGTTGAGGTCCAGGGGCTCATCGTCAGAATCCAGGAGGTTAGCTTTCGGACGTTTACTTTTCTGTACCATATCTTCTTCTGTTTCAACTTCGTCATTCTCGTTGTTTTCATCTACAGCCAACTCACTTTCTGCATGAGTATCCTCTATGTCTGTTTCAGTAATCTCTCCATGTTCCATTTCTGAATCTTCAGCCTCAGCAATCTCTTCTGCCTGATGTTTTGCTTCATCATCCGCTTTCCTGTTCTGGTTTTTCAGATAATCTCTGAGACTATCGTAGGTGATTCCATTGCCGGAAAGCAAATTGGAAATAGGATTATTGTTCTGTTTCAGCAGAGCCAGAAGTACATGCTTAGGCTCCACATAAGGTGAATTGTCGCAGATATAAGCCTCCTTAATTGCATTACGCATCAGCTCGGAAGCAGTCGCATCCAAGGAAGGAACACCCTGTTCCGATTCTTCAGAGTTGGAATTTGGCGCTTTCGCAATTTCTTGATTGAGTGAATTTTCAAGAACGTTGATATCGACCCTAAATCCTGTCTCCAATATGTAGTTTATCTCTTTGTTCTTTCGCACAAATTCCAGGATTAGATGTTCTATCGTAATCTTGTTGCCATGGCGGCGAGCTACATTCTCACCACACTGTGCCAGAATCTTCTGTATATGTTCAAATGGATTTTGCATATTCTATATTCCTTTCTTAATAAAGTAGTGCAAAGTTACAAATAATTTTGGTATTTGCAAACCTCCAGCCAACTTTTTTTCTTTCTGAAAAGACAAATAATGCTAAAAGATTCATTTTTTTTGCCTGTAAAGCGTTTGAGTATGGATATTTTTTTGTATCTTTGTCGAGATTTTTGGAGAGGCAAAACGGCTTAGAACGCAAATAAATGCCCTTCTGAGCGATTTTCCATTAAAATCATGGTAATAAAAATACATAAACATTAATATAAGAAATGGACGAAAATCAGACAATGGATCATGATAGAATCATGAAAATCAACATTGAGGAGGAGATGAAGTCTAGCTACATCGACTATTCGATGTCAGTGATTGTGGCTCGTGCCCTTCCTGATGTACGTGATGGTTTCAAGCCTGTGCACCGCCGTATTCTTTACGGTATGCTGGGAATTGGAAACACCAGTGACAAACCATATAAGAAATGTGCGCGTGTTGTAGGTGAGGTGCTCGGTAAGTACCACCCACACGGTGACTCTTCCGTATATGGTGCCTTGGTTCGTATGGGCCAGGAATGGAATATGCGATATACTCTCATCGACGGACAGGGTAACTTCGGTTCTGTGGATGGCGACTCTCCTGCTGCTATGCGTTATACAGAGTGCCGTCTTTCAAAGATGGGTGAACACATCATGGACGACCTCGATAAGGAGACCGTTGACATGATGAACAACTTTGATGATACTCTTCAGGAGCCTACCGTCATGCCAACAAAGATTCCTAATCTCCTTGTGAATGGCGGTAATGGTATTGCTGTAGGTATGGCTACAAATATCCCTACCCATAACTTGGGCGAGGTGATTGATGGTTGCTGTGCTTATATCGATAATCCTGATATCGATACTGATGGCTTGATGCAGTACATTCCTGCTCCAGACTTCCCTACAGGTGCTACTATCTATGGTATCCAGGGAGTGAAGGATGCCTACGAGACAGGTAAGGGTAGAATCGTGGTTCGTGCTACTGCCGAAATAGAAAGCGGTGAAAGCCATGATAAGATTGTAATCACTGAGATTCCTTACGGAGTTAACAAGGAGCAGCTTGTAATGGCAATTGCCGATCTTGCCAAGGAAGGTAAGGTTGATGGAATTGCTAACGTGAACGATGAGTCCGGTCGTCAGGGTATGCGAATCGTTGTTGATGTAAAACGTGATTCCAATGCCAACGTTCTCTTGAACAAACTCTTCAAGATGACAGCTCTTCAGAGTTCATTCTCAGTGAATTGCATTGCTCTTGTAAATGGCCGTCCACGCCTTTTGAGTTTGAAGGAATGCGTGAAGTACTTCGTTGATCATCGTCATGATGTAACAATCCGTCGTACTCAGTTCGAGTTGAAGAAGGCACAAGAGCGTGCTCACATTCTTGAAGGTCTGATTATCGCTTGTGATAATATTGATGAGGTAGTACATATCATTCGTGCCAGCAAGACTCCATCTGATGCTCAGCGCAACTTGGAGAAGCGTTTTGAACTGGATGAACTGCAGAGTAAGGCAATTGTTGATATGCGACTCAGTCAGTTGACAGGCTTGCGTCTGGAACAGTTGCATAACGAGTTCAATGAGTTGATGAAGACCATCGATTACTTGAATCAGATCTTGAATGACCCTGAGCTTTGCAAGAAGGTAATGAAGGATGAACTCAATGAGGTGAAGGAAAAGTATGGTGACGCTCGCCGTACCATGATTAAGCCAGATGATCATGAGTTCAATCCAGAGGATTTCTATCCAAATGATCCTGTGGTTATTACCGTGAGTCACCTTGGTTATATCAAGCGTACTCCTTTGTCAGAGTTCCGTGAACAGGCTCGTGGAGGTGTAGGTTCTAAGGGTGCACGTACTCGTGATAAGGACTTCACTGAGTATATCTATCCTGCAACTATGCACCAGACCATGCTGTTCTTTACCAAGAAGGGACGTTGCTACTGGCTCAAGTGTTATGAGATTCCTGAGGGCGACCGCAATTCAAAGGGTCGTGCTATCCAGAACCTCCTCAATATCGAGAATGATGATCAGGTAAATGCATTCCTCCGCCTGAGAGGCTTGAATGATGCCGAATTTATCAATAATCACTATGTTGTCTTTGCTACCAAGAACGGTACAGTGAAGAAGACATGTCTCGAGGCATATTCACGTCCACGTACCAACGGTGTGATTGCTATTAACATCGTAGAGGGTGATGAGGTGGTAGATGTTCGTTTGACAAATGGTCATAACGAGTTGATACTTGCCAACAGAAACGGTCGTGCCGTTCGTTTTGATGAGAATCAGATCCGTACCATGGGACGTACTTCTACCGGTGTCCGCGGTATGCGTCTTGATGAAGGCGATGATGCCTTGATTGGTATGATTGTCGTCAATGATCCTGAGAAGGAAACCGTGATGGTTGTCAGCGAGCAGGGTTATGGTAAGCGTTCTGACGTAGTAGATTACCGTGTAACCAACCGTGGCGGTAAGGGTGTGAAGACTCTTAACATTACAGAAAAGACCGGTCGTCTGGTAGCTATCAAGAACGTAACCGATGATAACGACCTCATGATTATCAATCAGAGTGGAATCGTGATTCGTCTTGCTGTTGCCGATTGCCGTATCATGGGTCGTGCTACTCAGGGTGTCCGCCTCATCAATCTGGCTAAGAAGAATGATGTCATTGCTAGCGTATGTAAGGTGATGAGTTCAGAACTCGAAGCTTCGGTAGAAGAGGAGAGCCGTTCAGCTTGGGCAAAGAAGAGTGAGGAAATAGAAAACGATACAGTTGGTGCCAAGACTGCTGAAGAAGCAGCTGAGGCAGAAGCTGAGTTGGAGAATCAAGATGACGAGAATGTTCAGGAGTAATCCCCTGAACACTCGTTCATATCATATTGACGAAGCGTAAAAAAATATAAATTTCAACTTTTTAAACTTTAAACAAAATGAAAAAGTTAATCGTAGCTGCTATGTTGGTACTAGGTGCCACATCAGCATTCGCAGGTGACAGTGATGCACTCAAGGCTGTCATGAAGGCAAAGACTTATGCTGAGGCTGAGGCTTTGGTAAAGCAGAACTTGGGTCAGTTTGCTAATGATGCAGAGAAGGCTAAGGCTTACAACAAGTTGGTAGACCTTGGTATGAAGGATTTCAACGATCAGCAGTCTATTCAGCAGACCAATCAGCTCATGAAGAAGAATGATCCTGTTGATGAGAATGTAATGAACGAGGGCGCTTACAATGCTTTGATGAACGCTATCGAGTGCTACAAGTACGATCAGCTTCCTAATGCAAAGGGTAAGGTGTCTCCTAAGTTCAATGGCAATGCTACCCGCGTTTGGGGTGCTCGCCAGCAGCTTGTAAATGCAGGTCAGACTGCAGCTCAGAACAATAAGGCTGATGATGTTTTGAAGTATTGGGGTGCATTCTTGGATACTGATGCTGAGCCTCTCTTCGCATCTATTGATGCTAAGCAGAAGGAAGGTGAGAAGGAGTATATCGGTCAGGTTGCTCTCTTCGCAGCTCGTTATGCTTATCAGGCTAAGGATGCTGCTCGTTGCGAGAAGTATTGCGACATTGCCATGACAAGCGAGAAGGAGGCTAAGGATGCTCTTAACCTCAAGCTCTATGTAATGAAGGATGGTTTGAAGACTAAGGAAGACTCTTTGAACTACGTTAACAAGCTGAAGGATCTCTATGCTAAGGATCCATCTAATGAGGTAATGCTCGATGGCTTGAACTCTATGTATTCTGCCTTGAAGATGGAGAAAGAGCAGACTGAGCTTTTGGATGCAGCTATCGCTAAGGATCCTAAGAACTTCGTAGCTCTTGCCAACAAGGGTATGATGTATATCCAGAAGAATGATGCTAACAACGCTATCAAGTGCCTCAAGCAGGCTCTCGAGGCAAAGCCAGACAACGTTGTTGTTATGACATATCTTGGTGCTTGCTATAACAGCAAGGCTGGTGAAATCCAGGCTGTTCAGGGTCGTAAGGTGGTTTATCAGGAGGCTATCAAGATTCTTGATAAGGCTAAGGAACTCGATCCTGAGAAGGCACAGGCTAACTGGGGTTACACTCGTTACCAGGCTTACTATGGTTACTATGGTCCTAATGCACCTGAGACCAAGAAGGCTGAGGAAGAGAGCAAGTAATCACATAGGATGATATAAACTTTATAATCGCCTTGCCGAATTATCGGTGAGGCGATTTTTTAGGCAGCCCCAAAATGATTTCGGTCACTGCATAGCAGGAGTTATACGCTTGCACATCACTTGTTATGCGTGTGCATATCAGCTGCTATGCAAGCGCACAACAGCTGTTGTGCGGTTTCAGATATTATCTATATCGGTTAAACTTACGGTCTTTTTCAACAACTTCTATAGTCTTTTACGACAATTTTTACTGTTTAATGAATAGATATGATAAAAGGCAAAAGAAATCGTTTATCAAATAGATATAATAGAAGTGAGTGGAATTTTTATCATATAAAAAAGTAATCAAAATGAAGAATATTAAACCATTTCTTGCAGTTTTATCCTTCTTTTCTCCTGTAGTGTATGCGCAGAATGTAGAACAGAAAGGTGAGGGTGTAAGTAAGATGAATCTTTCTAGCAATATCGAATGGAAAGCTGAAATGCAGGGAACTTTCTCTAAAGGTAAAACTCCATTATGGCTTAATGCAAATAAGCATGGACTCAGCTCTCTGGAAGAATGCAATGGCTATTTACGTGGAAGCCTGGTTCGTCCTATGGAATCAGATTCAGCCCGTCGCTGGGCTGTAGGTTATGGCTTGGATATTGCTGTTCCGGTTAATTATACAAGTCATTTTATTGTCCAGCAAGCTTTTGCCGAGGTTCGCTGGCTTCATGGAACAATGACTATAGGATCTAAGGAATTTCCTATGGAATTAAAGAATCAGACTTTATCAAGCGGCAGTCAGGCATTAGGTATTAATGCCCGTCCAATACCTCAAGTCCGATTCGCTTTACCAGAATATATCACGCTTCCTTTCCTGAAAGGTTGGTTGCAGTTCAAAGGTCATGTCTCTTATGGAATAATGACCGATGATCATTGGCAGCACGAATTTACTTCTTGTCAATCCAAATATGCCGATCATGTCCTTTTTCATAGCAAGGCGGGTTATCTTAAGATAGAAAATCAGAGGAAGAACAGTCCTTGGAGCGTAGAACTTGGTTTGGAAATGGGCGCTGAGTTTGGAGGAAATCTCTATCGGCTGGATAATGGTGTAAAGGTGCAGATACCGACAGAAAAGGGTTTGAATGGATTTTGGCATGCGTTTATTCCAGGTGGTTCCGATGCTACCGATGGAGAGAAATACCCAAACATAGCAGGAAATCAGTTGGGTTCTTGGGTTATGCGCGTTAATTATAATGCCAAGAAATGGGCGCTTCATGCCTATTTGGATCATTTCTTTGAGGATCATAGCCAAATGTTCCTTCTGGATTATGATGGTTATGGTGAACAATCTAACTGGACGAAAAAAGAGAAGTTCCGTTTCTTCCGTTATGATTTAAAGGACATGTTGTGGGGAATAGAGTTGAATTTAAAGAATACTCATTGGTTGCAAAATGTAGTCTTTGAATACCTTTATACGAAATATCAGAGTGGACCAATCTATCACGACCATACAATGAATATTCCTGACCATATAGCAGGTACAGATAATTATTATAACCACGGTATTTACAATGGTTGGCAACATTGGGGTCAAGTAATCGGCAATCCTCTTTTCCGTTCACCTATATATAATACGGATGGTAGAATTTATGTAAAGGATAATCGTTTCATAGCTTACCATTTAGGATTTGACGGCCACCCGGCAAAACGATTGGGATACCGAGCTTTGGCTACGTATCAGAAAGGTTGGGGTACTTATCAGGAGCCTTTTACGAAGGAGCATCACAATGTGAGTTTCCTGTTGGAATCGCAGTATGATTTTAATCATGGCTGGTGTGTCAAGGCTGGTTATGGAATGGATTTTGGAAGTAATCTGATGTTGGGACACAATGCAGGATTCCAATTAACCATATCCAAGAAGGGGTTGTTAAAATGATTAGTTTAACCAAAGATGCATAAAGATATGATTAAGAATATGAAATATGTTTGTTTTTTGCTGATGTTGATGCTGGGTAGTGCATTGTTGAATTCTTGTGAAGTAGATAGCAGTGATAATGGCGATCTTGATGGATTCTGGCATTTGGAGAGTGTTGATACACTGGCCACAGGGGGCAGATGTGACTATAGCAATCAGCGGGTGTTCTGGGGTGTACAGCATAAGTTGCTGACAGTGAATAATTACAAGGGAGGAAGTTATAATTTCCGTTTCAGTCAGACTTCCGATAGTCTTATACTATCTTCTCCCTATAAGAATCATGGGCATCAAGATGTAGAGAATGGTGGGGATATTCCCATGACAGAAATCAATGAAACTCTTCGTCAATGTGGAATTAACCACTTGGTAGAGTCATATTATAAGGAGAAATTGAATGGCGATAAGATGATTCTTCGTACAAATGATTTAAGATTGTATTTTAAAAAGTTCTAGTTTCAAAAGGAAACTAGAACTTTTTGCCGAAAATGATGTTTATAAAGGTCTTAACCAGAATTTTAGTATCAAACCACCATGAGCGATGCTCCAGATAGTAAAGGTCTAGCTCTAATCGCCTCAACATCTTTTCCATTGTATCAGTATATCCATTGTATAGGGTTGCATAGGAAGTTACTCCCGGTCTTATCTGATACAAGTATTTATATCTAGGATCTTGCTCAATGATTTGGTCTATGTAATACTTACGTTCCGGACGCGGACCGATAAAAGCCATATCTCCCTTCAGGACATTCCAGAGCTGAGGTAGTTCGTCCAAATGATGTGTTCTCAAGAATCTTCCCACCTTTGTCAGTCTGGGGTCTCCGCTAGTTTCCAATAGGTTGGGCCCGTCTTTTTCTGCATCTATTTTCATTGAGCGGAATTTATATATATGAAAGGGCTTTCCGTACCGCCCGATTCGTTCCTGGCTATAAATGACAGGTAGTCCATCCTCCCGTCTGATAGCTAAGGCAATAATAGCGAAAAGAGGAGAGAAGATTATTAAACATCCTCCAGACAAAAAGAAGTCTATCGAACGCTTTACAAACCGTTCGATAAAACTACTCTTATCTATGTATGTCTTTTCTTTTTCTTTCATGAAATGATAGCTTTGTTCCTGATACCTTTATTAATGAGCAAATGGAGTAGGATATAGATTACTATATCTGCAACCATTGTAATGGTCAAATTACAGCCCCAGTTATACATCAGCAGATTGATGATGATATAAAGCAAGGCTAGTAGGATGATACTTATCAGTGCGAGATGCTGGCTCATGCCCAGTTGCATCAGTTTATGATGTATATGGCTTTTATCAGGACTGAAAATCGGTTTCTTCTTGCGTATACGATGTAATACTACTCTCACGACATCAAATGTTGGGACTATCAGTAGACTGTAAGCCAGGAAAACTCTTTCCATGGAAATAGGCATTACGTTAGGGCTTACGGCTATTGATTTTACGAACAGGAAAGCAAGGATAAAACCCAGGGTAAGACTGCCAGAATCACCCATGAATATTTTCGTGCCCTTTGCCGGATCTCCCCAAACATTGAAGTAGAGGTAAGTAACCAATACACCTATTAATCCTGAAATCATTACTTCGTAAGCTGTAAGACTATACTGCATGAAGCAATATACAAAGCCGCATAATGCTATCAATGACAAGCTGGCTGCCAAGCCGTCAATGCCATCAATCAGGTTTATTGCATTGTCAATAAAGACGATGACAAATACGGTTAGCGGTATTCCTATACATGTAGGCACTTCGTATATTCCCAGAAGACCATACAGATTATTGATGCAGAGTCCACACAGCGGTAATATGGAAGCTGCAACAATCTGGATGAAAAACTTGATATTGGCATTCAGCCCTATGATGTCATCCACTATTCCTGCAGCATAAACCAGGAGTAAGCTGAGTAGAAAGCCCATGCTCCATAGGCTGATTTGGATCTTGCCATTCATTGTGTTGGAAGTCATAGTATACATGACGATGACTGCTGCAATGATCATGCTGGGTATGAATGCAATACCTCCAAGGCGCGGAATCATTGTATGGTGTACCTTTCTAAGGCTGGGCAAATCGTATAGATTCTTTTGCTTGCAGAAACGCAATAATGCAGGGATAAACAGAAATCCGCAGCAAGCGCTGAGCAGGAAAGACCCTATAATGGGTAACAATATTTGTGTCATTATTTAGTATTTTAATTTTTCTCTTTTTTATTAATAACCTTAAATGTAGTTATTTATTGCATCAACAACCAATATTTTTATCTGCAGGCATAAAATAATCATAAAAGTTTGGCAGTTTCATACAAAAGATGTAAATTTGCAGAAAGATAGTCTTGCACTTTTGCTTAGTGAGATGAATCTATTCAAATAATAATTAATGAGATGAAATGAAAATTAGTATAATTACAGCCTCTTATAATAGCGGTAAGACAATCAGGCATACTGTAGAATCTGTACTTCGTCAAACATATCCAGATTTTGAATATATTGTTGTCGATGGAGGTTCTACAGACAATTCTATTGATATTGTGAAGGAATATCAAGTCGCTTTCAAGGGTAGATTGAAGTGGATTTCAGAAAAAGACAAGGGAATTTATGATGCGATGAATAAAGGAATCAGAATGGCAACCGGTGATGTTGTGGGAATTTTGAATTCTGATGATTTCTATACGGATGAAAATGTATTGCAGACAGTAGCTGATAATTTCATGAATCATTCTGTAGATGCAGTTTATGGTGATATTCATTTTGTTCATGATGCTGATTTAGGCAAATGTGTGAGGTATTATTCTTCAAGATTATTTTCTCCATTTTGGCTACGTTTAGGTTTCATGCCCGCTCATCCTTCTTTTTATTGCAAACGTGAGGTTTTCGACAAGGCGGGGTTATATAGTTTGGATTACAAGATTGGAGCTGATTATGAGATGATGGTTCGTTTATTCAGAAAGTATGGTATTTCAAGTCGCTACATATCTAAGGATTTTGTAACCATGCGAACGGGAGGAGCCAGCAATCATCATTTCAGTAATCGCCTCACGCTTATCCGCGAAGATGTTAAAGCTTGCCGCGATAATGGCATTTATACCAATTCATTTCTTGTCTCTCTGAAATTCCTGTATAAGATTTTTGAGTTTAGAGTATTCTAAGTGAATGCTCTAAACTCAATGAACCTATATCAGTTGTTTGTAAAGGTTTATATATTCTATGAATCTTTCATTTTTATCAAAAAGTTTCATTGCTCTTTGTCTGCAGGAAAGCTGGTAGGCTTTTTTATCTTTCTCACATATTTCCAGAATATAGCCTTTTGCCCCTTCTAAATTCTTTGGTTCAACAGCATAGCCCGTTTCTGCAGAAATGGCTTCTTCACAACCACCAGTCTTATAGGTAACAATTGGAGTGCCGCATGCCAATGATTCTATATTGGTAGTCGGGAAGTTGTCTTCGATGGTTGGGTTGAAGAAAACATTAGCCTGCGAATAGAGACATCTCATCTCATTGATGTTTTCTGTTCTTCTTATAGCTGTGATTTCATCCGGTAGGTTTTGCGCATCTTTTTCGTTGATTCCAACCAGGATTATCTTATATCCCTCAGGCAAGATCTTGCTCAAGGAAATGAAGTCATCTAATCCTTTTCTGTACCAATTAGAAGCCACTCCCAAAATGATTTTTGTATTCTTGGCAAGCTGATATTTTGTTCTAATGTCTATTTCAAGGCTAGGCTTGAAAGTTTCCAAATCAATGCCGTTATATATTTGTTGGAGAGGAATATTACAAAGAAAAGATTTCCTGACTTCACCTACCAGCCATTTACTGACAGGAACGAGTGTCAGATTGGGAATGGAATTGAAGTATTTCTTTTTCAGTTCAAAATTACGGTAGGCATTATCAAGCAATAACGAGCTGGGATAAGCTTTTTTCTGAGGACATTTCTCACAATGTGTTTGCCATTTATTGCATTTTACAAACATGTAGTGGGCACAGTGTCCGGTAAAAGCCCAACAGTCATGTAGCGTCCATACCACCGGTTTGTTATATTTGGCAAGAAACTCCATCAATAGTGGATAGTTCAGATAGTATCCGTGTATATTATGCAGGTGGATAATATCGGGGTTGATTTCTTCTATATAGCTGATTAATCGTCGGGTTGCATGTTTTGACATCAGTCCATGATTGTCCAGAATACGTGAAGCGATTCCATGTATTCTTTCATCCATCATGCAGCCAATCTGGTAGAGATGAGATTGGCTGGGATTACTCCAGCGCCCATAGGCGATGTAGCTTTCCCATCCTTCCTTTATGGCAAGTTGGCCGATTCCTTCGGCAATTTTACCGTGCGAACCCCAATTGGCTGTTATGTTAATCTGCAGTAGTTTCATTCAAACATTTTTTTATTCTTCATACTTCTTATTACATCCCAGGAAATAGTACATGTGTCTGATTGGCCAGAAAGGTTCAAAGTGACGTCTGTTGATTACTTTTCCGTTGAATGAAAAATATTTTTTATAGACAGACTGTGCAAACACATACTGGTATGTTTTACAGGCAATATCAATAGATAGATTGTTTGCCTGTGAGAGCTTACCATATGGGAAGGCAAAATATTTGCAAGTGCATCCCAATTTGTCTTCTATTTTCTTTTTACACTCCACAATCTGGTACTCTAGTTCTTTTTTATCTGTACTATTGATCATGTAATGATCCATCGTATGAGCACCAACAATATGTCCACGTTTGTGCAGGTCAATAATCTGCTCCCATCTCATAGGTTTCTTATTAGGAGTCATCACGATGCAATCATTGAAATGATTGATATATTCCTGTGAACCTTCAGCATAATTCGGATTGATGAAGAAAGCTGCATTTGTCCCAAATTCCTCTAATATAGGGGCAAATATCTCGTAGTCTTCCAGAAAACCATCATCAAAGCTGAATGCAACAAGTGGCTTTGAAGGCATTTCATGATGATGAATCTTCTCGACAGCATCTTCAAATCTAATGAACTCAACCTTTTGAGAAAGCTCTTCCAGCATTTTTCTGAATGTAGATGGTTCGTTCTCCTTTGCTATACGGTGTCCGTTAAGAATATGAATTCCTGGCTGAGGCTCTTTGAAGAGTCCCATGATATGAAGAAAGCAATTTCTTGCTTGTGTTCGAAGATACATTTTCAGATTATTCATTTTCTAAAACTTTTTTGAGTACATTAATTTGATAATCAACATTCCATTTTCTGTCTATTTCCTTGAATGCTTCTTTTCGGGCTTCTTCCCAGGTCTTTTCGTCAGCTGATATAACTTTTCTGATTTTATCTTTCAAATCAGCTACATCTCCCTGCTGGTAAAAGTATCCTGTCTTTGATGGCTTTATGGCTTCAAACTCAGGCATTTGTTCTGCAAAGTTGTCATGAGTAATAATCGGGCAACCAAATGAGAGAGCATGGATGGCAGTTAAGCCAATATTACCAGGTGAAACGCATACGGAAGCATTGTAGAACAGTTCAGCTAGTGTAGAGTCTTCATAACAAGGACCATACATCCATACGCTTTGTTCTATTCCCTTTTCTTTAGCATAGCTTGGAATGTCTACTCCGTCTACATCTTTTCCTACAAATATAATATTGATAGGGCAGTTTTCCTCGTAGAGCATTTTTGCACTATCTATTATCAGGTTCAATTGCTTTCTCTTCTGTATTCTGCCGCAATAAATCACAACTGGGTAATTGTTGTGAAAATGCTTAGAGTATACATCAGATTTGCAAAGTCTTTTCCTGATATCCAATAAATGTGCAGAGTCCAGGGAATTGGCAATACAATACATATTCTCCGGGTTGAAACCTTTGGATTTCATGACGTTTATGGAATATTCACTGTAAACCATTAACTTCGTGAATAATTTATAGTAAGTTTTTTTGATAATGTTCTTAACAAAGGATTCATTTCCATAAAAGCCATGTGTCCATGCTATAGTTTCCTTATGCCTTATTAAAGCCCACAACAATATTATCCACGATGACAAACAATATGGTTCGCCATCGAGGATATAGTGAGTATAGTCTCTATTGACTAATTGTATAGAGCCACTTTGCCAATAAAAGTTATGAAAGAAACGATTGTGCAGGGTTTCTTTATAGCCTTTCAACTTGCTATAATCAAAAGTCTTAATCTTGGTGTTGATGTGGTCACCTAGATAGAAATCGCAGGAGAATGTTTCTGAAATCTTCTGGAATATAGGCAATCGATAATGTGGCCCGATGTTTGTTATAAAACAGAGTTTTTGCTTCATTTCAATATACATTCTTTTATGGCATCAAGAAAGCCATGACCGTATTTCAAGTCAGGTTCTACGTAATTGCCTTCTCCCCATTCATTCCATGAACGGAGGAAAAGTATTTTGTGTTCAAGAGGTCTTCCTTCAACAATTTTCAAAGCATCTTTAAGATGTTTCTTGAAATTTTCTGGTGTTGAGTTATAGTAAACTCCCTCTTTTCTTCCTACTCTGGCTGTTCTGTCCCATTGTGGAAGAATGGTTGGGTAAATATTCTCCCATCGGTCTTCCGGAGAGAAAAAGTACTTTACCACTTTGGGATAGTTATACTTCTGTACAGGGAGCCAAGGGAATTTCTGGTGTAGATAAAGACTTATGATTCTTCTCCATTTTCCTTGACTTAGCATTTCTGCTCTTGACTTTCCGTACGAGTTCAGCCCGTCAAATCCGAGTTTCAGGAGATTTTCATAAACCTCTTTACTGCTTTTCAGATTGGGCAATACTCTCTTTAGTGTTCCATCTTCCGTTCGCTGTATAGTAGTTGTATTGTTACACATAGCGACGAAATAGAAATCTTTCAACCCATTTTCCTTAGCCAGTTTACGCCACAATTGTATGAACTCTTCTATACCTTGGAATCTATATGGGTCATATATTACGAATAAGATTTTGCCATCTACCGTAATGTATCTGTGGTCTTTGAATGCCGGCAGGAGAGAATAGAAATGTTCCGTATGATCCTTCTCACCCAAATATTCCTGCTTCGCAATCATAGCATCCAACTTACTGTCCTTCTTCCATGATTTGTTAGACCAATCATGATTAGCCCAGCAGAGGCAGAACGGGAATTCCGGTTTGCCAGAAGCAACTACTTCCTGAAATGGTCTTTCCAGCAATTGCTTGCCGTTTCCAAACCAATAATGCCAATAGCAGAAGCCTTCAACCCCTGCTTCACGCGCCAATTGTGCCTGCTGTTCTCTTATTTCTGGCAGTCTTAAATCATAAAAGCCAAGATCTGCAGGTATTCTAGGCTGATAATGTCCCTTGAAGAATGGTTTTGCCTTGGCTACATTTGTCCATTCAGTAAACCCCTTTCCCCAGAACTTATCATTCTCGGGAATAGGGTGAAATTGTGGCAAATAATTTGCTATGATTCTTGCTTCCATCTTTATTTCTGTTTTTATCTTCTAGTCGATTCTTATTGTGTTGAACATAATCTTGCCCTTAGGCAACCATATTGCAAAGATATATAAAATAAATGATATAGCCATCAACTACAGTCATTATTTTCTGCATTTATCTATTTTCCAGTTTTATTGTCATTCCTTCGGATATTTTATTAGCAGTATTTCGTGATATCTCAAGTATGCATATAGCCCTAAGAGGGTTATGATTCGTAAATTGCCAGTATCTGCATACGAAAATAGTGTCATTCCTCCTTGAATACTAATGCATGCAGTAAAGTATATCAATAGCAATTGATATACTTTAATAGTTGGATCATGCGTCCTTGTTTTTCTACACAGCATGTAGAAAACGCAGACAAATAAGATAAAAGCTATTATAGGACCAAAATCTATTGTGAAATCACCAACGAAAGTGTAGAAAAAATAGTCGTCCAATTCTAAATTATGGTATTTGTCTCTGCGTTCAACAAAATTTTTAGGCGTGTCTGGATCTATGATACGCTTGAACAGATTGATGGTTCTATCGCCATATCGGATGCCACCTGCATCTAACCCATTATTGTTGAAATATAAGCTTCCTTGTCCCACATACCAATTGATGAAACCGCCAACTCCAGCTTGCTCATTTCCGAATCTACTCATGGTTATAGCAAGGATTGGTAGCGAAATGAGTATTATGGAAATGATGCCAATCTTCTTTACAGCTTTGTTGATTCTTCTAGATAAATAGGGCTTAAACAGAAAATAGCCAACAACAACAGTAAGCGTACAAGAAACAACACCGCTACGCTGTCCGTGCGTTATTGGTATGATAACGCCTAAGATTGTGGTAAATGCCAAGCCATAAATCACCAGCTTATGTTTAAAATCTTTTAAAGACAAAAAATAGAATAACAGAAATACTGTAATATCCGATAGCGAATTGTAGATTACTGCAGGCAGATTACGGATGGCTTTACCGGAATTTCCTATTTCTTCTACCTGGTCAGTATACACTTCTTTAGCAGCAGAGTCATCGACAAATAAATTTATAATTCCTTTATTCGCCTGAGCTATGATTCCCGGAATCATCATGATTGCAGAGATGACGATAATCCAACCTATTATTACTAATACTCTGGTATGGGGATTTTCGATAGTTTTAGCTGGATGACTATGATATATGATAATAGGAGATAATGCTATCATCAACATTGTATATAGATATATATAAGGAAAAATCTTCAAAGGCTTGTATGCCTCTGAAAAAAGCGGATCATTGATAGTTAAAACCGAAAAGAAAGCATATACTATATACATAAACATAATGACGCTTCCTGTGTCTAATACCATATTTTTATAGTGGTACCAGATAAACGTCAATACCCAAACGAATAGGTAGGATATGCATAATATATTATTAGATACGATTTCTGACATGTTTGAATACTGTTGATGTTAAAAACTTTTTGATAAGTTGCCGTTCATTTGAAGATAAGCCCCACATATAACCTAGTATAGCCATGCATAAGGGAGCTCCCAAGAGTATACTGGCTAAGTTGAGCCAAAGATTGGAAATGAATCCATTTAGGAAAGCAAATATTGCGAAGCTTACTATTGAAACTATGAGTGCAGGGATTAGAAATCCCCACATATATTGTCTAAGTGAAAAATATTCGAATACTTTTCGGATACAATAAATCCTTACGATATGTGCAAGTATGCATACCATTAACATAGATATTAATAATGATTCGGATGGTAGCCCCATCTTGTAGAATACCCATGTTATAGGAAGGCTTAATCCGGTGAAACTTTCTGTCAGCAGATGATAGTTGCGGATTTTTCCCGTTGCATGAATGATGATAGTGATAGGATTATGCATGGATATTACTATGAGATAGACTAGCATCAATTGACAGAACAGAACCGTTATATCATTGGCAAAGCCAAGCCAGCAGGTCAGAATCCATTTCATTTTGATGAACAGTGGGATGGATACCGCTGTCAATACATAATAAATGAATTTATTGGACATCGTAAACAGTTGGCAGACATATTCCAGATTGCCTTCTGCGTATTTTTTTTGCATGGCAGGACGGAATGGAACAATCATACTATTGACCAAGGCGGTAACAGCATTGTTTATCTGGAGTGCAACGCCAAAAGCTGCATTAATGATTGGACCAAAGAAAATATTTATCAGAATAATACCTCCTTGAAACATGCTAGTGTTGGCTATTGAACCCAATATTGTCCAGCCGGAAAAAGACAATAAGTTTTTATAGATACTCTTGTCCTTTATTTTCGTGTATTTTAAATCTTTAAAGAGTAAATGGCTTAGGACGACATAGGTGGTTAAGACAAAAAGTGCAACGAAGAGTAACGAGCCGCTATAGAAGCACAAATGGTCCATACCTATTTGGATGGTTACATAGGTTAATACCAGCTTTCCAATACTTTCAAAGGTTGAAACCAGTGCATATACTCCTATCTTTTCGTATGCAAAGATGAGAGAGAGGAATGGTATTTGTATGAAAGAACACAGAAAGGTAATCAAAGAAAATTGATAAACCCATTGTACAGCCTCCATTCTATCTGCAGGTATGTTAAGCTGAGTATTGACAAACCATAAACCTACAGTCTCAAAAATGGTTATAATGATGATGCATAAGATTAATTCAATGTTTATACTCGCAGAATATACTTTTTTCAACTCTCCCTTATCTTGCTTGCCTAAAGCTACGGAGTAGAAGCGCTGGATGGAAAGCGTCAGTACTCCGGAGATGAAAGCGGAAGTAGTGATTACGCCCGCTATCGTATTGAACAATCCATAGTCTACAAGCCCTAATGCTTTGATGATCAACCTTACAGTATATAAGTTGACAAACATCAATACCACCATTCTTGCAAACAACACGATGGTATTGCTTGCAATGCGTTTGGTGGATTGTGTGTTGTCAACTTTACTATTGGTGTTCATAAGCTTTTTAATCTAAAACTATATCCCTTAACACATAAATGGTTGTTCCTGCAAAAGCAAGGAAAGTCATCATCAGAACGAATATCATGCGTTTTGGTGATTCTGGTCTGAGAGGCACAACAGCACCTTTTATCAAGGAAAAGGCAGGTGTACGTTCCTGAACCTTGGCTTTTGCCAGTTGCAATTGTGTGCTGAGAGAGGAATAACTATTGTACTTTAGCTGCATGTCATTCTCCAGGTCATTCTGTTTTGCATGAATACTTTCCAAAATAACGTCCATGTTTGCATCCGAATAGCTTCCGTAGAGCTGGCGGGATTTTTCGTATGCAGCTTTGGCTTCTGCTGTAAGTTTCTGGTAATACTTCACATCATTTCTCGCCTTATTGGTTCGATAATTGGTTATAAATACCTGGAGATGTTGTCTGACAGAATCTACCAGAATCTTACAGATATATGGATCCTGTGCTTTGGCACTAATGGTGATGGCACCGGTCTTCTTGTCTGTTGTAAATTTGATGCTCTCCTTGATTTGTTCTACGATATTTGAATCGTCTTTTGACAAATTATAAGGATTGAATTTGCCATCCGTTGCCAAGTCCTGTTTCTTTGAAGCCAGTTTCCCCTTAATCCAACCCATACATGCAGTCCACCAGGCAACTTCCTGGTGTTTCTTCAAGTATGTATAGTAATCGGTGGAGATGGAATGATCCTTATTCGTGACCTTGATATGAAACAATTTTGATACGAAACCATTATCGTCCATCAGTTCCGGATAGAGCAGCGGAGTTATAGCGTCTGTGGACTGCATGGACGACAGATCCAGTCCAAAAGTAGAGGCCAGCGAACTCAAGGCAGAACCGCTACCGGAACCGGCACTTTCTACTTCTGGTACTACTACTGCTTCAGCAGCATAGACCCTAGGTACGCAAACGATATAGAGACATGACAATACAAATACGATGGGTATGATTATTGCATATAGCTTACGTCTCAGCTTTATTTCTTGAAATACCTTTTTATAATCTATCTTTTTTGCTTCCATTTTTCATTTATGTTAATCGTCATTACTTGCTCAGATTAGCTATCGTTGCAATCATCGCAGCGATGCTGCTCATGCTTGTACCCAGACTCATGGTTTCTGCAACGCTCATCTTGCGCTTCATCTTGGCAGGTACTACTATCTCGCAGCCTGGCTGAACCTTGGTGCCATGTCCCACCTTGGCTACCTTGCCGTTCATGTAGATGATGTAGGATTTGCTCTTGTAGGCGTCTGATGCATAGCCACCAGCTTCGGCAATGTACTTGGATACGCTCTTGCCCTTCTCGTAGGCAACCGTATTGGCGTACATCACAGCGCCGTTGATCTTGACCGTACCGTTATATTGAGGCACAACCAGACGGTCACCTTCCCTGAGGATGATGTCTGCATCTGAGCCAGGCTTGTTCAACGCTTCTTCCAAATCAATACCAACAGGATATTCTTCCGGCACATTGAACTTCAGAAGATCCACGTCCTTGGCTTCCTTTGCTGTCTGCGTGATGGCGCTAGCATTGTTGCTGCTGGCAGCCAGTTGCAGAAGATTTTTCTGCTGCTGTTCACGTTGCATTTTCAGGACGGCTTCCATACGAGCTTTTTCGGCTTCGTTTGCCTTACGCATCAGGCGGGCACCCTTGATATAGGCTTGCTCGGTTGCGCCACCAGCTCTTTGGAAGAGATCACTGAGGCGCACATTGCGACGGCTCAAAGTATAAGTGCCACCAAACATCACCTCACCCTCAATCTTTACGTTCTGCTGTTCTGCATAGGCAGGACTCTTGCGAATGCTTACCTCGTCAAAAGGCATCAGCTTGAAGCCCGGAGTTCCGTCAATGACAAAACCGTCCTTCAAAGACAGGATATAGGTCTGCGCAATGATGCTGTCGGGTGCTGTTGCCTTAGCATCGCTTACTCGTCTGCTTACCATCACGTTAACCGTTGAAGCCTTGTCAGTCAAGCCTCCAGCCTGGAGTACGAAGTCTTCAACTGTTTCATTCTCAGCATATTTGTAGACACCTGGATACTGCACTTCGCCACGTATGGTCAGGGTGCGCTCTGTGGTCTTGTCCTGTCGGGTAGGGATGAAGAGCACATCGTTTTCCTTCAATGGAATGTCCGGAGTGTTGCCTGCCATGATTCCGGCTAAATCCACGCTGATTACTTCCAGGTTGCGGTCAGCCTTCATGCGATGCATTACGGCTCTGTTGGTGAATGCATCTTCGGTGAGTCCTTCTGCATGCTCTATCAGTGAACGGACGCTGTTTACCTGTTCTCCAAGGTTGTACATTCCAGGGCGGAACACGGCACCCTTTACCTCTACGGTGTTGGCGTAACGAGGCAGAATGGAATCTACGCTTACTGAGTCGCCATCATCAATGCGGAAGTTGGCAAAATCAAACTCTTCTACGTTATATACGGATTTTTCCCTTCCGGTCTTGCGGTTCACGCGGACAGATTTTCTGTAAGCATCTCCAGCAAAGCCTCCGGAATATTTAAGAAGGGAGTTGACGCTCTCATTCTTCTTCATTTCATAAATCATCGGGCGCTTTACCTTACCCGTAATGGTTACGAGACAATCGTATGGACCAACGACGATGACGTCATTATCTGCCAGTCTTACATTGCCCGTAAGCTTGCCGTTGAGGATGTAATCATAGATGTCTACAACCGTTACAAGGCGGTTGTTACGATAAACCTTGATGTTGCGCAAGGTTCCCAGGTCGTTTGTTCCTCCTGCCATATAGAGTGCATGGAACACGGTGGCAAAGGCTGAGAGGGTGTAGGTTCCCGGTGCCTTTACCTCGCCCATCACGTTAACCATGATGGTCTTGGTTTGCCCAACTGTCAGTTTCACCCGGCTTGAACGGTAGCGGCTTCCCAGAGTGTTGCGGAGTCGGGCATTAGCCTGGGCTACGGTAAGACCACTTACGTTTACTGGTCCATAACCCTCGATAGTTACTTCTCCATCAGGAGAAACGGTGCTCTGAATGGTTTTCTGTGAAGCTCCATAGATGTCAATGATGACTGCATCACCTGGTCCCAGACGATAGTTCTGTGGGGTAGCGATGTTCATATTCGGTTCGAAACTCAATTCCTTGTTGTTGAAGATGTCACGACCGAAAACCTTCTTGCGGTTCTTTTCCTTTTCAGCAAGAAGGCGCTTGAGCATCAGGGTAGAATCAGGGATGATGAAATCCATCTCATTCTGAAAATCCATGAATTCCGCATCATTTTCATCGTAAGAACGCTTGAAATTTTCATCCTCTTTTGCCTTTATGCGATAATTGCTGTAGTTTTCTGCCTTTTTGTTGACATTATTGTAATCTTCTCTCCTTTTTCCGTTGTTCGTACGAAGGCGTGTTGCGTCTTTGCCGGCAATCTCTTCAGAGGCTCCGGCAATACCGCCTTGTTTCATCTGTCGTTCATACTTATTGCGAACGCGTCGGATTTGCGAAATGTCAACGCCTTGCTGCATCAGCTTGGTTACGATTTGGGCATTGGATGTTCCGCGCTCATGTTCCTTTACAACATATTTCATCACCTGATCATCAGTCATAGACGATGATTGGGCGTATATTGTATTTGCAGAAAAAGCTAGCAAAAGTGCCAGGATGATATATTTCTTCATTCTCAATTTATTATCAGTGTTAATGATTCTCCTTTGATTAGGATTATGCCAGTTGGGTCATGTGATAACCCAGGTCCTTCAGCTCCATGGCAATCCCCATGAGATACATTTGGTGAAGGGCCGCAATAAAGCCTCTGAAAGCTTCCTCGGTTCCTGGCTGCAGATTCTGATGAATCAGCAGGTGGAAGGTGCGGGCAGCGCATTCGGCTACTGTGGCTGACAGTTCCTTATGCTTTGCTTCATCAAGGAGGAGAACTTTCTCGCAGATATAGTCGTCCATGTGGTCGAAGTCGATACGGTCTCTGAGATATTTGTAGGGATCTTCTACCTTGCCGTAGAGTTCCCAATCTTCATCCCAATACTTCGCCAGAGCCATTCCTACGAACATGATCCAGCCCAGGCTGACGGTAGGATATTTGTTAAACTCCCGCAGTGCATCCGGAAGATAGCTTTCTCCAACCTTTGTCCAGAGTTGTTCCAAGTCAGGAGCTTCTGGCAGATGCTGGTCTACAAGGTCTTTACTAGTAAGATATTGATAAAGATCATTCTTGATGATTTCTTCTACATTTATTTTATTATTTTCCATTGTCGTTTCTATTTTTCTTGCAAAGATACATTATTTTTATGAAACAAGCAACTATTTATTTCATTTTTTAGGATAGGGTGGTTATATTGCTTCGATTGTGCATAATATTATTAAAAAAGCCTTGGTTGCAAAAATGCAACCAAGGCCCGTATGTTTAGAACTTAAAGTTTTTTTTGATAATACTAGATCTGCTCGCTCCAGTCCTCCTGGCTCTTACGAACGTAAGTCTGGTAACGGAGCTTAGCCATCTTCTCTGCCTGAGAGAAGAGCTCATCAGCCTCCTTAGGGAATGCCTTCTGTACAGAGAGGTAACGAACCTCACCGAGCAGGAAGTCGCGGAAGTTCTCCCAGTTAGGAGCCTTAGAGTCGAGTGTGAATGGGTTCTTACCCTCATCAGCCAACAGTGGGTTGTAACGCCACAAGTGCCAGTAACCGCACTCAACAGCCAACTCTTCCTCGTGCTGTGAACGACCCATACCGCCCTTACGCTTCAAACCGTGGTTGATACATGGTGCGTAAGCGATGATGAGTGATGGACCTGGATAAGCCTCAGCCTCGCGGATAGCCTTCAATGTCTGAGCATTGTCAGCACCCATAGCTACCTGAGCTACGTAGATGTAACCGTATGTAGTCTGCATCAAACCGAGATCCTTCTTACGGATACGCTTACCCTGAGCAGCGAACTGTGCGATAGCACCGAGTGGAGTAGACTTAGAAGACTGACCACCAGTGTTAGAGTAAACCTCAGTATCGAGTACCAGGATGTTAACATCCTCACCAGAAGCCAATACGTGGTCAAGACCACCGTAACCGATATCATAAGAAGCACCGTCACCACCGATGATCCACTGTGAACGCTTAACGAGGTAGTGATCCAAAGTCTTGAGCTCCTTGCAGATAGGGCAACCCTTCTCAGCGC
>OOBJ01000223.1_pt1 | contig 51199 bp, 45 predicted proteins | sample 1671331 | NCBI WGS metagenome assembly OOBJ01 (sample SAMN06348145, study PRJEB24527) | human gut metagenome | biome: human gut; feature: ankylosing spondylitis patient; material: feces | host: Homo sapiens | place: China | collected 2015-10 | reverse complement strand
CATACGGATGCGAGCTGTATTCTTATCCAAAGAGAGCCTGTTTGATCCGTCCACCACCTATCCAAGGTAGCGGCTCTGGGTTTTATTTTTTATTTCTGACTGCAAAGGTAAGAAATTCCCATGAAACCACCAAATTTTTCTTTCATTTTTTTGCAAATTTCATCTTACTTCTTACGATTTCCACCTCACCTGAGCTATTTTTGCTTATTTTTGTTATTTTTATGCAATATTCTTCGCATTTTTCCACTTCATTTGTTTTTTCCAAATAGAAATTGAGTTGGTCACCTTGATGACTTTCTGCTACATAAGCAACCTCAAATCGTTGCAAAAAGTGAGTTCTGTAATAATCCAAATCAAAGAGATTGAGGACATGTTCTATGTATTTCACAGAATTGATGTGTCCATTCACGTCTACATCATTGTAATAAGTATTTATTGTGCGCACCAATTTAGCATCCTTACTCATCTTTACTCTTGAGCTGGCATCTATTGGGCATGGTGTTTCTTCATCAATATATTCTTTGATGAGTCCATCATTGATGCTGAAAATATCAACAGGCTGTCGGGTATCAGTATCTATCATTGCCCAGACACTCTTACCATAACCATAGATTTTTTCTTCTATATCCGCAGAAGAAGCATCTACCTTTCCACAGATTTTGAAATCACGGGCAGTGAAATACTTCATAGCATTCTCAACCCAAGTCTCTACGAAAAACTTATCATAAGACTTTGGCATCTCTGTCATTTCTATTGCCAGTCGGCTAAGCACCCATGTTTTGTGACGAGGCATCAGGTAATTCATTCCATACCCACGGTCATTACTATGAAAATCGGCAGCATTGAGCAGATGATTGCCCAGGTGCCCCATAAAAAGATGGCTGGAAAAATCACAATGGAATGGTTCTGCCAAAAACTCGTATCGTCCTACTTTACTTAATAATTCTGGTTTCATTTTACTAGATCTTTAAATCAATTGTCCCGTACTAAAAATACCAAGTCTATTTTACATATTATTTATATCAGTTCACCTTTTTATATATACAAGAATAAAACGGCTTGCTAAAAACTATACTCATAATAAAAAAAGGCCCTTGTTTCCCTACATTTTTTACTTGCAGGAAAACAAAGGCTCCTATTCTTATCATTTAATCTTCTGCATTCTGCTTCAAATAGTCAGAAATTGGCTCATCAAAACTTCTTGTTACAGCAATACGTCCGCTACGAGTATACTGCAACAGGCAATCATAACTATTAAGCTGATGGAAAAGATCAGTAATATCCTCTGTCAATCCCGCCAAGAGCACAGTACTGTAAGTAGGATTAACCTCCATCATACGCGCATCATGCTTACGAATGGTACGCGAAACCTCTGGGTTCTCCAACAAAATAGGAGTAGAAATCTTGAAAAGAGCCACCTCATGAATGAAAATCTGATCATCGGTATAGTAATCACTCTTCACGACATCGATTTTCTTCTCAATAGCCTTGTTGATCTTCTCTATCTGCTCAGAATCGCTCCATACGGTAATGGTATACTTATGAATGTTCTTAATGCTACTGGCAGAAACATTCAAACTCTCGATATTAACCTGTCTACGAGTAAATACTGCGGTAATCTGATTAAGGATACCCGCAATATTCTCAGAGTAAACAAGCAGTGTATATAATTTCTTTTCGTTATTATTCTCCATTGTCCTTTTCTTTTAATAGTGAAGCTAAGCTACATCTTAATAGTGAAGTTCAAGCTGCATTTCTTCCACACTCTTACCAGGCAGAGTCATCGGTACGATGTCCTCGTTCTCCTTGATGGCACACTCCAGAAGGTATGGTCCCTTAGTGGCTATCATCTTCTCAACCTTTGCCTTGAGATCCTTGCGGTCGATAACCACATCGTATGGGATGCCGTAAGCCTTGGCTATCTCCTCATAATGAGGATTCAGCATACGGGTGAAAGAATGACGTCCCCCAAACATCAAGTCTTGCCACTGTCGGACATTACCCAAGTAATTGTTGTTCAAGAGAATCATTTTTACTGGAGCCTGCTGCTCCATGATAGTACCCAATTCCTGAATATTCATCTGGAATCCACCATCACCAAAGAAACAGCAGATTGTTCTATCCGGAGCACCGAAAGTAGCACCGATAGCAGCAGGAAGGCCGAAGCCCATGGTTCCGAAACCACCACTGGTTACAATACTCAACTTCTTTGTAAACTTGAAGTAACGGCTGGAAATCATCTGGTTCTGACCGACATCATTTACCAGAACAGCCTCATTATGAGTAGCTTCAGTAACCACATTGGTAACCTCACCCATCAAGAGAGGACCCTCTGTAGGATGAATATCCTTCTCTATTACCTTTTCTTGCTCCTGCTGACGATATTCCTCAAAAGAATCTCTCCACTCACGATGAACATTCTTATTCAAAAGACGAGTGATTGCCGGCAGGGTCTGCTTACAGTCACCAACAACAGCAACATCGGTTTTGATTACCTTGTCGATTTCAGCCTTATCAATATCCAGATGGATGATTTTAGCCTGCTTGGCATACTTGGAAGGAACACCGGTAATACGATCACTAAAACGCATACCGATAGCAATGAGCACATCGCATTCCTGGGTCTTCATGTTGGTAGCATAAGAACCATGCATACCAAGCATACCCATATTGAGGGGGTGATTGCTAGGAAGAGCAGAAAGACCGAGCAAGGTGCGGCCTGCCGGAATATCAGCCTTCTCCAAAAACTCAACCAATTCATTATGTGCACCACCCAATTCAACACCATGTCCCACAAGGGCAAAAGGCTTCTTTGCCTGATTGATGAGTTCAGCAGCCTCAGCTACAGACTTCTCATCAATCTTTGGATATGGATTATAAGATGTAACTTTTTCACATTTTACAGGCTCCCACTCACAAGTTGCAAACTGAGCATTCTTTGTAAAGTCGAGCACTACTGGACCAGGACGACCACTGCGGGCAATATAAAACGCACGACTAACAGCCCAGGCAACATCCTCAGGACGACGAATCTGATAAGACCATTTAGAGATCGGCTGGGTAACACCCACCAAGTCAACCTCTTGAAAAGCATCTGTACCCAAAGCCCCTACACCTACCTGTCCGGCAATAACCACGATAGGTGTAGAATCCATCATGGCATCAGCAATACCTGTAAGAGTATTAGTTGCTCCAGGACCACTGGTCACGAGTGTTACGCCCACTTCGCCACTGACTCGGGCATAGCCCTGTGCAGCGTGAGCAGCAGCCTGCTCATGACGTACCAAGATGTGATCAAACATCTTCTTCTCTCCTCTCGTGTAACCATACAGTGCATCAAACACTGGCATGATGCTGCCACCAGGATAACCGAAGATGGTCTTAACCCCTTCGTTATGCAGTGAGCGCATCAAGGCTTCAGCTCCTGTTATTACTTCTTTTGCCATTTATCTAATATATAAAAATGATAAGAGAACAGGAATTTCCGTGAAAGAAATCCCAAAATTCTCTCAGAATAATTCAAACTATCTTTTTTATTTTTCAGCTTTAAAAATTAATCGATGATTCTTACACCACCCTTATCTGCCGAACTTACACTCTGAGCGTATGCACGCAAAGCCTTGCTTACCACACGATTACGCTTCAATGGCTGTTGTGGGCGCGCAGCAAGCTCCTCATCAGAGAGTTTCACATTGATAGAACGGCTAGGAATATCAATGACGATGATATCACCATCCTTAATCTTACCGATGTTTCCACCGGCAGCTGCCTCTGGACTGATGTGACCAATACTTAAACCAGATGTACCACCAGAGAAACGACCATCAGTAATAAGGGCACATTCCTTTCCGAGATGACGGCTCTTGATATAAGAGGTAGGGTAAAGCATCTCCTGCATACCTGGTCCACCCTTAGGACCTTCGTGTGTGATGACCACACAATCACCAGAGTTCACCTTACCACCAAGGATACCCTCGCAGGCATCTTCCTGAGAATCGAAGCATACTGCTGGACCCTCGAAATGCCAAAGCACAGGATCCACACCAGCAGTCTTCACGACACAACCATTCTGTGCGATATTACCAAAGAGAACAGCAAGACCACCATCCTTGGTATAAGCATGTTCGAGATCACGGATACAACCATTCTCTCTATCTGTATCAAGACTTTCCCACTGTGCATCCTGACTTCCCATCTGAGTAGAGAATTTTCTGCCAGGAGCAGAATGATAAATGCGATCTGCCTCAGGATCAATCTCAGCACCAGTGATATCATACTTCTTCATCTGTTCATCGAGTGTCTTTCCATCCACGCGCTTTACAGCACCATTAATCAAACCACCCTTGTTAAGTTCGTTCAGAATACCCAAGATACCACCGGCACGGTTGCATTCCTGCACACTATACTTCTGAGTATTAGGCGACAACTTACAGAGGCAAGGCACCTTACGGCTCAATTGGTCGATATCTTCCATCTTGAAGTCTGCACCAGCTTCCTGAGCTACAGCCAGAAGATGGAGCACGGTATTGGTACTACCACCCATAGCAATATCAAGAGTCATGGCATTGAGGAATGCATCACGGGTAGCAATATTACGTGGCAATACACTCTCATCACCATCCTCATAATAAGCATAGGCATTCTTCACAACCTGACGAGCCGCAGCCTTGAAGAGTTCTATGCGGTTCTTGTGAGTAGCGAGAATAGTACCATTGCCAGGAAGACTCAAGCCGATAGCCTCAGTAAGAGAGTTCATGGAATTGGCAGTAAACATACCAGAACAGCTACCGCAACCAGGGCAAGCGCACTGCTCAATCTGCTTCATCTCCTCATCACTCACGCTGGTATCAGCACCCTTAATCATAGCTGTAATCAAGTCGGCATTCTCCCCCTTCCAGCGACCGGCTTCCATCGGACCTCCAGAACAGAATACGGTAGGGATGTTCAGACGCATAGAAGCCATCAACATACCAGGAGTTACCTTATCACAGTTAGAGATACAAATCATAGCATCGGCCTTGTGAGCATTCACCATATATTCCACAGAATCAGCAATGATATCGCGACTTGGGAGTGAATAGAGCATTCCGTCGTGACCCATCGCGATACCGTCGTCTACAGCGATGGTATTGAATTCGGCTGCATAGCAACCCATTGCCTCAATTTCCTTCTTGACAATCTGACCAATTTCATGAAGATGAGTATGACCAGGAACAAACTGTGTAAAGCTGTTCACGATAGCAATAATTGGTTTACCAAACTGCTCGTGTTTCATACCTGCAGCTACCCAAAGAGCTCGGGCACCCGCCATTCTTCTGCCTTCAGTACAGACGCTACTTCTTAATGGATGTTTCATATCTTTCTTATCTAAATTTCTATTCAATATCATAAAAAAGAGCCTTCAAAATGCTCCAGATTCTATAATTGAGTGCAAAGATACAGAGAATTTATGTAATAACCAACTAATTTCGCATAAACTTTCAAAATAACGCTATTTTTTGTTAGAAAATACAATAAATTGCTTACAATTTATTATAGAATACGCACATTTATATAGAATTGTGCAATCAAAAATCCACGGAATACATGAAATCCTGCAATATTCATGCATTCCGCGGATACTTTTTGTTATCTGATAAAAAACTATAATTCAAAAACCTGGGCAGAACGTCCCTTAACTTCTACTACCTTGTCACCAAGACCACTGACCTGAAGCTTGAGTGTACGTGGCAATGCATTCACCACCTTGAGCCAGGTCTTACCGGTTTTAGAATCCTTTACCACGCTGGTACCTACATAACGCTTCAAGGCTGCAGACAAATTCAGTTCAGAAACAACATAGGTATCACCTGCATGCTGACCAAACATTTTCTGCATCTTATAGCTTTCGGTAAGACGAATCTTCTCAGAGTTGTCGAAGTAAATCATGTCCGGATTCCAATTGCTGTAACCGTTCTTGCAAAGCAATGGTGCATAAGAGGTCATCTCTACCACATCGGCATTGCGCTCTACATTGCAAAGATGGATGCCCTCAGCCAAAGCCCGGTCTAACTCATTATTACCATTGGCTGCATACTCGCCCAAATAAACCTTCGGTGCCTTGCGGTCGTAGTTATCGTAGTAGTCCTGATGATTGATGAACCATCCCGGTTTCTCGTAGTAATGTTCGTCCACCGCATCAATCCATTGCTTATTCTCCTTGGCAATCTTCCACCCCTCAATATAATCAGAAGATGGGTAATGGAATGGACCTACCGTACCTATAACTTTTATCTCAGGATGCTTCTCCTTCAAAGCTTTACATATCATCAGATAGCGCTTCTCGAAATCTGTTGAAATCAAATCCTCGTTACCGATTCCCACCATCTTCAGATTGAAAGGAGCAGGATGACCTGCATCGGCTCTCATCTTAGCCCACTTTGATGTAGCAGGGTCGCCATTCGCCCACTCCACCAAGTCGAGCACATCCTGAACATACTGCGGCATCTCCGACATTGGGATTCCTCCCTGCTGACCACAGATTCCATCAGCATTAGGCTGAGAATTCTGACAAGGTACGCCTGCAGCTAATACAGGCAGAGGCTCTGCGCCCATATCCTCGCACCACTGGAAATACTCATAGAAACCCAACTTGCGAGTCTGGTGATAATTCCAAATATTCTTTGCCGGCTTGCGGTCCTTCAGCGGTCCCACGCTCTCCTTCCAGTGATAGATGTTCTCCAAACCCTGACCATGAAGCATGCAGCCGCCCGGGAATCTTACGAAGCGAGGCTTCAAATCTGCGATTACCTCCGCCAGATCCTTGCGCAGTCCATGTCCCTTATAGGTATCCTGCGGCATGAGGCTCAGCATATCCACAGCCACTCTGTCTTTGCCCTTAGGGATAACGGCAAAACGGATATCCTTACCCAGTTCACCCTTATATTTATCGGAAATCACGAGCTGGGTCTTATATTCGTTCCATTCGCCGCCCTGAACCTTCAGTTTAGCCTGAGCCACAATTTGGTTCTCTGCATCCACCAAGGCCATGGTAAGCTGCTTTTTCTTGCCATCCATGCAGCGGGCATAGAGACTCACGTCGTAGATAGCACGCTTCACAGTGATACCCTCCCAGCCTATATTATAAATAGGTGTCTCGCCCAGGATGGCATAATGAGGATTGTTCTGGCTCACACCATTTTCCAAAGAAACAACAGAGGTTGAAGTCAATCCCTGCCATGCCGTGATGGCATTCCAGCCTTTTCTTTCTCCGTTATACTCAAAGTCGCCATTCTGCAGCAGCTCGGCACAAAGGCCACCATCAGCAGCACGGCTGATATCCTCGAAGAATATACCGATGAGTTTGTCAGAGATGCGATGCGATTTCTGAGCCTTGATCTGAAGCTGGGCAGAAACCTCGTTGCCGGCAGCCAGTTCTACATTCTTTTCCTTCAGATAAGCCTGAAGCTCAGCTTCGTTATGAGGCAAGAGTCTGCTGTTCTCTCTGTTTTCCTCGGCTAGTGCCTTGTGCCAGGCACGGATATAGTTGAGATGGATGGCAGGAATCTCGAAATCGTTGCCTTCCACCAACTTACCGTTGATGGTAGCCGTATCACGCTGCCAGAGTATATCGTCGGCTGTGGCTTCCAGCGAATCCTCTTCAAAGGTGCGGAAATCCTTGTCGGCATGCACATATCGCTTGCCCTTGGCAGTTTTCAGATAGATATCGAAAGATCCGTCGTCCATCTGATAGGCAGCCACATCCTTGATACCCTTCTCCTTCATGATAGGATAATCCTGAGGGCGCCAGGTAACCAAATCCTCTGAATAAGCCACGGCAAACTGAGGCGAACGGGTATTCACACTCCAGAGCGCACGCCAGGTGCCATCGTTCGCCTTCATCACAAACGGGCGATACATCTTCTTCTCGCTGCCCCACGGACCGAAGTCGCTGGCACAGAGCTGACCTACATCCACCCAGCGATCATCGTCGGTGAGATAAGCCAGATGCAAGCCCTGGTCTGCCGCAGGAGAATAAACAAAGATTTGGCAAGTGGAATCCTTGCCCACGATTCTATAAGCCGGTGCATCCTTATCTATAGGCGCACTAGCCACACTCGCAGCAGCCACCTTGTTTCGGGCAGCCACCTTACTGATTTGCTTCTTTACCGGAGTCAGCGCCACAGCTTGCGTCATAGCCAGCAATGCCGCCGAGAAGAGTAGATACTTTGGTTTCATCATATTTTCTAATTTAAATTATCTGATTTGTTTTTAGATTTCTATTGTTTCACCTTAATTATATATACATATTTATATATAGAGGATATGATATATATACGATTAAATATACATAAATACATACGCTTAATAAATAAACTATGTAAATATATGAAAAAAGGCAGGTTGCTTAACAGTAGCCTACCTCCACGAATCGCATAACGGTCTTTTCTACACTTTTGGGGCAGAATAGACCTATTTATAAAACTCTTTTTTTCCGGCGGCAAGAGTATTCTTCATCAAAGAACAGATAGTCATCGGTCCTACACCTCCAGGTACAGGAGTGATGAAAGAGCACTTCTCTGCCACCTCATCAAATTTCACGTCGCCATTCAGGCGGAATCCGCTTTTCTTCGATGCATCAGGCACACGGGTGGTACCCACATCGATGACCACGGCTCCCGGCTTCACCATGTCGGCAGTAACGAAATCAGGCTTGCCGATAGCAGCAATGATGATGTCTGCTTCGCGGCATTCCTCCTTCAGATGAGCCGAATGAGAATGGCACACGGTGACAGTGGCGTCGCCATACTGCTTCTGCATCATCAGCTGGGCCATAGGTTTGCCCACGATGTTGCTTCTGCCCAGGATAACGCACTTCTTGCCACTTGTTTCTATCTGATAATGCTGCAGCAAAGTGAGAATGCCAAGTGGCGTAGCAGAGATAAAGCAAGGCAAACCAATAGCCATTCTTCCCACATTGACCGGATGGAAACCATCCACATCCTTGCGGTAATCTATAGCCATCGTAACCTTCTGCTCATCAATGTGCTTAGGCAGAGGCAACTGCACGATAAAGCCATCAACGTCATCATCATGATTCAGTTTATCCACACAAGCCAGCAACTCTTCCTCGGTAACATCTTCTTCATAGCGGATAAGGGTCGACTTAAATCCACATTTTTCACACGCCAAGACCTTGTTCTTCACATAGGTCTCGCTACCTCCGTCATGGCCCACAAGAATTGCAGCCAGATGTGGCTGCTTTCCTCCGTTAGCCACAATCTGGGCTACCTCCTGGGCTATCTGTTCTTTAATGGCGGCTGCTGTCGCCTTTCCGTCTATTAGCTGCATTTGAAATTATGATTATGATTGTACTTATTCTTACATTCCTGGCATCTTAGGCATACCTGGCATACCCTTCATACGGCTCATCATCTGAGCCATCTTGTTGCCTGTCATCATCTGCATCATCTTGCGAGTCTGATCGAACTGCTTGATAAGCTTGTTCACTTCCTGGATATTAGTACCCGAACCCTTTGCAATACGCTGACGACGAGAGGTATTGAGGATAGCAGGATTGGTACGCTCCTTAGGAGTCATACTCTGAATGATAGCCTCGATGCCCTTGAATGCATCTTCAGGAATATCAACATCGCGGATAGCCTTGCCCACACCAGGAATCATGGCTGCCAAGTCCTTGATGTTACCCATCTTCTTAATCTGCTGAATCTGATTGTAGAAGTCGTTGAAATCAAACTGATTCTTGCGAATCTTCTTCTCCAACTTCTTTGCCTCCTCCAAGTCGAACTGCTCCTGCGCACGCTCTACGAGAGATACAACATCACCCATTCCGAGAATACGGTCTGCCATACGGGCTGGATGGAACACATCAATAGCCTCCATCTTCTCACCGGTACCGATAAACTTGATAGGCTTGGTAACTACGGTACGGATACTGAGGGCAGCACCACCACGGGTATCACCATCAAGCTTGGTCAATACAACACCATTGAAATCAAGACGGTCATTAAACTCCTTGGCTGTATTGACAGCATCCTGACCCGTCATAGAGTCAACAACAAAGAGAGTTTCATCAGGATGAAGATGATTCTTGAGATTACTGATCTCATTCATCATCTGCTCATCGATGGCAAGACGACCGGCAGTATCGACGATAACCACGTCATTGCCATTGGTCTTTGCCTGCTGGATAGCATGGTCGGCAATAATACATACATCCTTATTAGCAGGCTCACTATATACAGGAACACCAACCTGTTCACCCACAACATGGAGCTGCTGGATTGCAGCAGGACGATATACGTCGCAGGCTACGAGCAATGGCTTCTTACCTTTCTTTGTCTTGAGCATATTGGCAAGTTTACCACTGAATGTAGTTTTACCAGAACCCTGAAGACCGCTCATAAGGATGATGGCCGGATGACCTTCGAGCTTCAATGGAGCCTCTTCTCCACCCATGAGTTCTGCAAGTTCATCATGAACCAGCTTCACCATCAACTGACCAGGCTTCACAGCAGTCAACACATTCATACCGAGCGCCTTTTCCTTCACCTTATTAGTGAATTCCTTTGCCACTTTATAGTTAACATCGGCATCAAGGAGTGCGCGGCGCACATCCTTCATGGTCTCCGCCACGTTGATTTCGGTAATTTTACCCTCACCCTTCAGTATTTTGAAGGAACGTTCTAGTCTATCACTTAAATTTTCAAACATGTTCTTAATTGTACTTTTTTATTTCGGGCACAAAGTTACGAACTTTTTCCGAGAAAGCCAACTCAATCTCAATTATTTTTCATTTTCTTGCTCTTTTGCATCATTTTGAACATTTGGAAGCATTTTCTCTGATGATTCCTGCTTGGTCTCATCCTGCTTTTCCAAAGTTTCTTTCTTGTTAGCGCTCAGATTGATAGGATTATTCAGTTCATACTTCTTTCCCGTAGCTTTTTCGTAGGCATTGATGAGCGGATCCTTGTTTTCCATCTTCGAGAACACCTTCTTGGCCTCCTTCAGATGTTTCTGGTCGCGACGCCCCTGACTGTCCATCATGTTGCCCAGGTCGAAGCCTACCAGACGGGTATGTCCCAGTGCAGCATTTCTGCCTGCCTCCACAGCTTCCTGGCAGGCCTGGCTCTTCACCTTGCCGACGTTTTCCTGGTTCTTGCCCCAAACGGTTACCTCACCCAACTGCTTGGCTTCCGGTAAAAGAAACACTGTATCAGGCAATTCCTTGTATCTGATAGTAGCCTTCATATAACCAGGTTTCGAAACTATTGCTGAATCAAACTGGTAACGCATCGTCCAATATCCCCGATAATCGGTTCTTGCCCAATGATTATTGTTTGTATGGATAAGTGCTTCACGGATAGGCACATGATCTTCTGCCGATGCGATGACACATGTCTTCTGCGCATAGGCAACCTGCCCTATCATAGCAAGTAATACTACAAAAATCAATATAATTCGTTTCATATTTATTTCCTCAGTTTTTATCTTTTCCTTGTTCGTAGCAAATATCTTTGCTATATTTTGTTCTTTTAAATACAAAAGTAATGATAAAATCTGATACTCCTTAGATTTCCTTAAGAAGTTTAAGTTCATTTAAAGGGTAAATCCCCTTTTTTTTATTTTCATAACAGATTTCTGAACATCTGAAGCTGAACTTATCGGTTTTACATCTTTGATATACAGCGCGATCAAGAAAGAATATAAAGAAATGATATATAAATAGTTACACTATATATTTAACACATATTTAACGCAGGTTTTTTCAGTATTCAGCATTCAGAGTTCAGATTTGCAAAAAACGCCCTGCGGTTACTGTCGAGGACTAAGTATGATACTTTCACCCCATAAGTATGTCACTTTCACTCCGTAAGTATGATACTTATACTTCAAAAGCAGCATGGAGATAAGAAGTAATAACAAACAGGAAGCGTCCTGCTCTTTTTTCTCGGTGAACCATAATCTAAGTATGAGAAAGTGTGAGAAAGTGTGAGAAAGTGTGAGAAAGTATGAGGAAGTATGAGAAAGTATGAAGTAGCGTTTTCAGATTTCGTATCTTTGCAGCGTCATTCAAAGAGAATGATATTCCTATCCCAACGGGGAGGGAAGTAATGCTAGCAAATTGATGAGAACTATAAAAAATATAGGGACATCTCAGTCTCTATCAAAGAAACAAAGGTGCCCCTATAAAATATACCAGAGTCGCCAGTCTGCAAATAAGGGATTTATTCTGCAATACCCTGCTTCTCAATACGCTTAGCCTCTTCAAGCAACTTGATGGCATCCACATACTGAGCGATACCCTGTGCCACTTCCTTGGCTGCTTTCATTGCCAAGACAACAGTCTGAGGACGGTGGACCACATCACCTCCGGCAAAAACACCGCGACGGGTTGTCATACCGAAAGGACGCTCCACCACCTTTACGTATCCCTTCTCATCTACCTCTATACCCTCGGTAGTAGACACAATACGGTTGGCAGGTCTCGAACCAATGGCCAGATAAATACGATCGAACTTTTCAACTCTTTCGCCCTCAGGAGTATTCAATACACAACTTCCAAGACGGCCATTTTTACCTTTGAGGAAAGCTTCAACGGTGGTCTTCCACTCAAATTTCACCCCTTCCTTGAGCGCTTCCTCATACTCACTCTTGATGGCAGGCATCTCTTCCTGCGTCTTACGATAAAGCACGGTTACATCAGCACCGAGACGAATGGCAGTACGAGCAGCATCCATAGCCACATTACCACCACCAATCACACCAACCCTCTCTCCATCACGCAAAGGCACCATATCACGAGTCAAAGCTCCTTCATTATAGGCATTTACATTATGCAGGAAGTATGTGCTCTGGCTTACGCCGTGAAGGTTTGAACCAGGAGTAGAATCCATATTTTGAGGTACACTGGTACCTGTTCCCATAAAGATGGCATCATAGCCTGCACGGAAAAGACTGTCTATCGTAACATTATTCTCACCTACCATACAGTTGGTGATAAACTGAACACCCAATGCCTCAATCTTACTGATCTCATCACGTACAACGCTCTTAGGCAAACGATACTCAGGAATACCATACATCAAGACTCCTCCCGGCTCTGCCTGTCCCTCAAAAATAGTAACATTAAAACCCTGACGAGCCAAATCGCCCGCAACAGTCAAACCTGCAGGACCAGAACCAATGACAGCTATACGACCACGGGTCTTCTGTGGCAAGCGTTCACGGGAAAGTTTCATCTTCGTATCAAAATCAGCAACAAACTGTTCCAGTTTTCCAATCTGTACAGGCTTGCCCTTCTTTCCAAGCACACAATGACCTTGACACTGCTTCTCATGAGGGCATACTCGTCCACAGATAGCAGGCAGATTTGTTTTTGCATTGAGGATACTCATTGCTGCACCCATGTTACCCATAGAGAGTTCATGCACAAAGTCAGGAATGTCGTTTTCTATTGGACATCCCTTCTTACACTGCGGAATCTTGCAGTGTAAACAACGTTTTGCTTCCTCTATCGCCTCACGGGTAGAGAACCCCTCGTTTACAACCTGAAAAGCGGCAGAGGTATCAACCTGAGCTTGCTGCTCATCCATATCTATTCCTTTCTGACTTGTCTGTTCGTCCATTACTACTCTTCTTTAATGTTTTACAATCTTTTTTTTTAAAAAAAGAGAGTCCAATATTCCCATACAAGACTCCCTATAAGACTTATTATAATTAACTATTATGATTTCTTGATTTCAATATCTTCCTTCACATGATTTCTAATCTTTGTGAGGAATACCTTCATGCGTTTGGCATCCTTATGATCGATGATATCAATCAATTCAGCGAGCTCCTCGCGAATCTGTGCTACCTGACCACTAGTATATGGGTTGAAGAGAATTTCCTGCAACAGATAATCATCCTCGTTCAATACCCCTTTGGCAATCTGCATGTGACGCTTGAAGGTTGTACCAGGTGCATCCTGATGTTTCATAACCGCAGCAAATGCGAAAGTACTTACAAAAGGAATACTCAACGAATAAGCCACCGTCTGGTCATGCTCATCAAAAGTATATTCATGAAGACTCAATCCCAACTTCTGATACAGATCCTTAAAGAAGATTTTACCCATATAGTCACCCTCTTTGATAATAACAGCATTCTCTTCAGAAAGCTGATTCAAATTGGCGAAAGTAGGACCAAACATCGGGTGCGTACTCACAAATCGGAAACCACTCTTTTCATAGAATTCCTGCAAACCAGTCTTTACAGATGCAATATCCGAAATGATACAGTCGTGAGAGAGATGTGGCAACACCTCTTCAAAGGCAGAAAGAGTGTATCTTACCGTCACAGCATTGATGACAAGCTCAGGACGGAACATCTCTATCTCCTCCATTTTAGTAAAGCGGTAGCAGTTATATGTGAAACGCAGACGCTTGGCATCCTTCTCGAAAACTGCCACCTCGTGATCGAAGCTGAGCAGATCGATGAAGAAACTTCCCATCTTTCCTGCTCCCATGATTAATATTCTCATATTTTTCAAGTGAAGAGTGAAGAGTGATGAACAAAGAATTCTACAGTATCATTTGTTTAAACGAAAAACTACAGCAAAGAACCCAAGCCCTCAAAGCATTTGGATTCTCCACTCTTCGTTCTTCACTCTTCACTTAATTTAATTCTGATTCAATATTTCCAACTGCTGGCGAACACTCTCTTCATGAATGTGCTCAAAAATCTGAGCAGCAAACTCAGGGCTCATGCCACAGAGCGAAGCCTGAGCACCACGCTTGTCAAGAATCTCGTTATAACGGTTGGTCTGAACGATAGTCATATTATGCTCCTTCTTGTAAGTACCAATCTCACGGCATACACGCATACGCTTAGCCAAGAGATCCATCAGCTGATTGTCGAGTTCATCAATCTGACCACGCAACTGATGCAGACCTTCTGTTGAATAATGCTCATCACGTACTACGAGAAGACTCAGGATGTAATCCAGGATTTCTGGAGTAACCTGCTGCTTAGCATCGCTCCAGGCATCATCAGGACTGCAATGGCTCTCTACGATAAGACCATCAAAACCTAAGTCCATAGCCTGCTGGCAAAGAGGAGCAATCAAATCGCGACGACCACCGATATGGCTAGGATCACAGATGATAGGCAACTGAGGCAGACGACGGTGCAATTCAATAGGAATCTGCCACATTGGAAGATTGCGATAGATTTTCTTATCGAAACTTGAAAAACCACGGTGGATAGCACCAAGCTTCTTGATGCCAGCCTGATTAATACGCTGGAGAGCACCAATCCAAAGTTCGAGGTCTGGATTAACAGGATTCTTTACCAATACCGGTACATCCACGCCCTTCAAGCTATCAGCAAGAGCCTGCATAGCAAATGGGTTGGCAGATGTACGTGCACCTACCCAGAGAATATCGATTCCATATTTCAAGGCGAGCTCTACATGCTCAGGAGTAGCCACCTCGGTAGCAGTGAGCATACCAGTCTCTTCCTTTACCTGCTTCATCCAAGGTAAAGCAACCTCGCCATTTCCCTCGAAACCTCCTGGTTTGGTACGTGGCTTCCAAACACCTGCGCGGAACATGTGGCAACCCTTAGCTGCCAACTGTTTTGCGGTAGTCATCACTTGCTCTTCTGTCTCTGCAGAGCATGGACCTGCAATGATACAAGGGCGTTCCTGGTCACTAGGAAAATTCAATGGTTCTAATTCTAATTCCATAGTCGTATATTTTTATGTTCTTATGATTCAAATACTTTTTTTATTCTTTCCAATGCCTCCTTCATTTTCTCATCCTTGGCACAGAGGCTGATACGGATATATCGCTTGCCATTACTTCCGAAGATAAATCCAGGTGTGATAAACACACGAGCCTCATGGAGTATCTTCTCAGTGAGATCTTCTACCTCTGTGTACTTCTCGGGTATCTTACCCCAGAGGAACATTCCCACCTGATTAGGATCGAACTTGCAATCGAGCACCTTCATTATTTCTTCTGCAATATCACGGCGACGGCGATAATTAGCAATATTATTCTCACGATGCCACTCATCAGTATTATTGAGCATAGCTTCAGCTGCAGCAAGCTGTATGCCTCGGAAGCTTCCGTTATCGATATTGCTCTTCACTTTCAGAATCCAAGAAATAAATGTCTTGTTGCTCGAAATCATCGCCACACGCCAGCCTGGCATGTTGTGGCTCTTGCTCAAGGAATTGAACTCGATGCAGCAGTCCTTAGCTCCCGGCACCTGCATGATGCTCATTGGGTGCTCGTTGAGGATGAGCGAATATGGGTTGTCGTTCACCACCACGATGTTGTGCTTTTGGGCGAATGCCACCAGCTTTTCGTAGGTTTCGCGCTTCGCCACACCGCCTGTCGGCATGTTAGGATAGTTGGTCCACATCAGCTTTACGTGGCTCAGGTCCATCTTCTCCAGGGCGTCGAAATCGGGCTGCCATCCGTTGTCCTCTCTCAGGTCGTAATAGGTAATCTTGGTGCCCAGAATCTTGTTGATGGCTGTATAGGTTGGATAACCTGGATTAGGAATGAGTACCTCATCACCTGGATTGCAGAATGCAAGCGTTACGTGCAGAATACCCTCCTTACTACCAATAAGTGGCTGAATCTCCGTAGCCCAGTCAAGGTCTACATCGTACCAACGCTTATAGAATCCAGCCATAGCCTTACGCAATTCCGGTATGCCCACTGTAGGCTGATAACCATGTGCGTTAGGATTATTGGCTACCTCGCAGAGCTTATCGATAGTCTGCTTAGAAGGCGGCATGTCTGGACTTCCAATGGCAAGGCTGATAATGTCCATGCCCTCGGCATTTAACTTAGCCACTTCCTTCAGTTTGCGACTGAAGTAGTATTCCTGTATTTCCGTTACTCTATTGGCTGGTTGTATCATAATTCTTATTTTTAATTCTTAACTGTCAACTATTAACTATTAATTTCAATCTATTCCTTCTCCTCGTATTCACCAAGCACCTTGATTTCCTTGACCAGCGGTGTGATGGCATCAATACTTTGGCGATAACGTGTCAAATTATCAAAGGTAAGATCCACATAGAAGAGATATTCCCATTCATGTCCGATATTCGGCAACGACTGAATCTTTGTCAGATTGATGTCATAGAAACTAAGAATGGTGAGTACCTTGGAGAGCGATCCTTCTGTATGAGGTAAGCTGAAGACGATACTAGCCTTGTTTGCTTTCTCGATAGGGCGAAGCAGAGCCGCCTTCTGCGGATTACAGACCACCAGAAACCGGGTATAGTTGTGCGGATTATCGTGGATTTCCTCCTGCAATACCTTCATGCCATACATGTGGGCAGCATAGGCAGAACAGATAGCAGCCCATCCATGCACCTTATGCTGAGCTATATAAGCTGCAGAACCGGCTGTATCTTCTGCTTCCACAGCCTTTAAGTCCGGATGATTGGCAAGAAACTTACCGCACTGCATCAAAGCCACAGGATGAGAATGAACTTCCTGGAGGGAACTCCAGTCATCATCAGGCAAGCAGCAGATGCTATGCTCTATATGAAGTTTATGTTCTCCCACAACAGTCGTACCGCTCTCCCGCAACAACTCATAGTTGTGAAGCAAACTTCCCGCAATCGTATTCTCTATGGCACAGATACCAACCACGGTTGGATCGCGCTTGATATTCCCAAACACCCCTTCGAAGGTGGCGCAACATATCAGCTCTATCTGCTCACCCTCGAAATACTGATGGGCAGCGATGTCGTGGAAAGATCCCAACTCTCCTTGTATTGCTATTCTCTTCATTGCCTTGTTTCTTATCTCTAACCCAATGTTTACTTAAGAACGTTTACGAAAAACGGTCCAACTCTGTATAGAGCGGGACCGTTTCGATGATTTCAAAGAATCTAATATCCTAAGTTGAAATTTACACGCAACTTCCCGCTTTACAATCGCTTGCAAAGTAAAAGTAATAGCTAAAAAAGTATGCGTTCAACTTCTTCATTGTCTTATTATTTTAATTGTTAATATTACGACTGCAAAAGTAACACTTTTATCTGATACCACCAAACAATTTGTCACTTTTTTCTGAATTTTGCTTATATTTTCTGTCCTAAAGCATTTTTTTAGCAGATTTTTATCAGAAAAAACTGATTGCTTGCAGATTTTTATCAGAAGAAAATGATTTCTTTGCTTATTTCAGATGAAAACAAAGTCTAACGACAGTGTTCTCTGCCTTCAGCCTTAAACTCACCAGTAAGTTCTTCTATTTTTTCAGGATTCAGTTGCAGATATCGCTGCATATCCTTCTGTGCTCCTTCCTTGTCGCCCATCTGCATCAACAGCCGCCCACGCTTCAGAAGATTTTCACTCAGGGCAGTCTTGTTTTCTGCATTTCCGACTTCAGCCTCAGCTATCTTCTCCTGCTCCACAATCTGTTGAGTCAGGGTAGCAATCAAGAGCACAGGATTCATCTCATTTAAATCCATATTATCTTTCTATATAATTAATGTGAAAAACTACGAGATGGCACCAATGATTTCGGTAACAGAAGCACATCCGTGTGCATCAAGCCATTCATTAATGCCATCCTTTACCTTCTTCGTAACCGCAGGATCAACAAAATTGGCAGTACCAATCTCAATAGCCGTTGCTCCACACATCAGGAATTCGATAGCATCTTTGGCATTCTGTATACCACCCAAACCAACTACAGGAATCTTCACAGCATGCGCTACATCCCAAACCATACGCAAAGCCACAGGTTTCACGCAAGGACCGCTCAAGCCGCCTGTACGAATACTCAACAAAGGCTGACGCTTCTCAATATCAACAGCCATACCCATCAAAGTATTGATAAGTGAAACAGAGTCTGCGCCCTCTGCCTCTACAGCACGGGCAATATCAGCAATATTGGTTACGTTAGGAGAAAGCTTCACGATAAGCGTCTTATGATATGCCTTTCTAACAGCTTTCACAACGCTTGCGGCACCTTCACAAGTAACACCGAATGCCATACCGCCATCTTTCACGTTTGGACAAGAGATATTCAGCTCGATAGCTGGAATCTTCTCCAGTTCATTGATGCGCGCAGCACACTCTGCATAGCTTTCAGGCGAATGCCCACTCACATTCACGATCATATTGGTATCAATATCTTTTATCTGAGGATAGATATGTTCGCAGAAATAATCTACACCCTTATTCTGAAGTCCCACGCAATTAAGCATTCCCTGAGGTGTTTCTGCCATACGCGGATAGTCATTTCCCTCACGAGGTTCCAGAGTTGTACCTTTAACGATAATACCACCGATTTCCTCTAATGGAACAAAATCAGCAAACTCCAAGCCGTAGCCGAAAGTACCCGATGCTGTCATCACAGGATTCTTCAATTTCAAATCCTTTATATTTACACTTAAATCAGCCATAATTAATAATCATTAAAAATGTTTTTACAAAACAAAGTTTTTCCGATACCGTTCCCCACTCTAATGTAAGAAGTTTCTTCACTTTTCCCACCCACCGTTAGAGCAAGGAGCAACTTCATTCTTTATTTTCCTGCTTCACTAAATATCCCAAGTGAGTTTTTTGATATTGATGACAGGACCATCCTTACAAACACACTGATTTCCTTCAGTAGTTTTCTCTACACAACAGAGGCAAGCACCAACACCGCAAGCCATCTTATTCTCCAGAGAGACCTCACATTCTACACCTGCCTTCTTTGCAAAACGAGCCACGCTTACCATCATCGGCTTAGGACCACAAGTAGAAATCATATCAAATTTCTCATTCTCCAAAACCGAATGATTGGTCACAAAGCCTATTTCGCCCGCAGAACCATCTTCGGTAGTAATACAAACCTTACCGATCTTAGCAAATTCATCCAGTTCAAGCAAATCTTTTGCAGAACGTGCTCCCAACAGGAACACAACCTCAGCTCCAAAATCCTTGATAAGTTTACCAAAATATAAAAGTGGAGCTACACCTACGCCACCACCAACAAGCAGAAATTTCTGACTCTTTTCAGAAGGCATTGTAAAGCCATTACCAAGAGGCAACATACAGTTGAGAGAATCACCGGCCTTCAACTGTCCGAGCTGACGAGTGCCATCTCCAACCATTGCCACAAGCAACCAAAGCTGATTATTTTCACGATCCACATAATTAATGGAAATAGGACGACGAAGCATTGTGGTAGGCGAATGCTCTACCTTTACTTCTACAAATTGGCCAGGCAAAATTTCCGGCAAAGGCTTTTCATCGGTAAGCTTTATCAAAACGTGCTTATCGCTGAGCGCTTCAACAGAAACTACCTTTAGGTCGAGAACATATTTTTTCATCTTAATGCTAATTTTATATGCTTATTATATATAATATGTATATGCACGCTATTGCATTCTTTCAAACAAACCATGCACACGTGACTTCTAAATGCAAAGGTACACCAAAAATCTGACTTAACGAAAAGAAACTAAGTTTTTTTTCAGATTTTCTAATCACCCAGGACGCCTTGACGACTTCTATTATACCTTGGGCACAGCCATGAGCAAGAAGTTTTTAAATCATCAAGCCGTACTTGAACCACATTCGAAAGTTCTGACTTTTACTTTTTAGGAACAAAGGTCTCCCAAGTCTGATCATCATAGAAAATACGAATCTCAGTAATCTTTCTCTGTTGTTTGTCCATATACTTTACCGCCGTTTGAGCAATATTTTTAGGTGTACGGTTTACACCTTGCATTTGAGGCTGCTCAAAAAGCGATGGGGAAGTAGGGGAGCCAGTACTACTAGCCGCACCAAAATCAAGAGTAGCTTCTACAGAAGAACCTACAGGTCTGGCGGAACTACCCGTCATGCTTCCTGCTTTCGCTGCTAAGCTTTCATTCATAGGATCTAAACCATTAGCCAGACTTTCATTTCCATCCCCCTGAGCCTCCTGACTATTATACATAGGAGGAGTACCATAGAGTATCCAATACACATTTACCTGAGGAAAACTCTTATGAATCCCATCCACAATACTGAGTGACGGATTGGTCTTTCCATTGAAAATATTACTCAATGTTGCAGGTGTGCTACCTATCAACTGAGCAAAGCTTTGCTGAGTAAGATGCTGGTCATCCATCAGCTGTTTGATTCTATCTTTCATACTCTAAAATTTTATCGTTTACTTATGTCTAATTTCTATGTTTAATTTCCGAACAGGCGTTTTTTAACGCCATTTTCGTTTGATTTTACAAAGGTAAAACAAAAAATCGAAATATCCAAACATTTGCAATAGATTTTAGTTTTTTAAACTTTATCTTTATATTTACGAATCTAATATTCTATTCAACCTTACTTCGGTTTTTAGGTTTATATTTATAAATATCAACTTCGAAAACAAAACATTTAACAATTCATTTCTTTAATATTTTCGTCTAACTCACTGATTTACAACTAAATAACTAATACAAACCATTATTAATATAACGTTTTATACGTTATTTTCCTATTACCTAACATATCAAACTAGGTTTATAGAGTAATATAATCTCATAAACAACTGAGTTACAGCAAGATACAAACTACATATTTATTACGAATATTTATACATTTACCAACATAAAACAGTAAATTCATATTTATATTTGTAAATACGAATCATTCTACAAAGAGTTTAGTTTTCTAACATTCATATTTATAAACCAAAATACAAGATTGTATTTTGTAAATTTACGTTAATAAACTATCAAAACATAAACCTTAAAAAACACAAACGTCAATTATCAGGCAACTGAAAATGGTAAATTTTTCCATTTTCGTCGTATTCTAGCCCATAGGAGGGGATGAATGAAAATATGCGAGTAATGGAAGGGGTTATTTTACATAAATATCTGATAATCACATATATTATGTACTATTTGAGCTAAATCCCAGAAATAGCCATCTAGCTTAGGAAATCACCTTTTTTATCATTTTTGAGCCCAAAAACACGTTTTCAGAACCCTGAAAAATCTCATTTTTACTGCTCAAAACACCCCTTTCAGCAAGAATTTACAAAGCTAAACGCTAGTTGGAAGCTACTCAGCTTAACCTGGTTCAAAAGAGAGAAAACGCAAGTGAGCTTCTGTCGAGAGAAAACTCCCAGCAGAAGCTCGCCTACTCTACCCTACAACTAGTGAAGAATAAAAAATATAAGTTCTTTCATCAATTCGCCTGCCGAAGTAAATGGATTATCGAGACCTTTGCTCTTCGCATCTACCTCCTTAAACTTATCAATAATCTCCATCACCTTCATGCCAGAATAGTTTCTCATTCCTGTGATATAATCACGCACTGCCCAAGTTCCACGCAAATCCAAGAATTTTGCGAGTTCATTTTCATTCTGTTTATTAGGTGCATAATAAGCTATCATCAAGTTTTGGAAATAACTGAAGAGTATTGGGAGTAACGCATAGAGCGAACCACTCTTTGGATTGCCGTCAAAATATTTTATTATCAGATTTGCCTTATAAACATCTCGGTTTATAATAGCACTCCGAAGTTCGAACGCATTGAAATCTTTACTTACCCCTATTTCCTTCTCCACCAACTCAGGAGTGACACGTCGATCTTTCTCAGGAAGAGAAATGAGCAACTTATCAAGCTCCGAAGTAAGACGATGCAAATCAGCACCAATATGATCCGCTATCATCTGAGTAGCCTTGGGTTCTATAGTAGATTTCCTACTCTTGAGGTACGTTTCAATAAAACCAGGTAGCTGACGGTCATAAAGCTTCTTGCTTTCAAAGACCACTCCCACCTTTTCAGCTTGCGGAATAAACTTCTTCCGTCGGTCAATACTTCCGTTTTTATGACACAAAACAAGAATTGTTGTTTTTACAGGATTCAGGAGATACTTTTCCAGCGGTTCCAAATTCCGCAAATTCTGAGCTTCCTTCACTACCACCACCCTATATTCAGCCATCATCGGATAGCCTTTGCACATATCAACCACCTGCATAGCATTGACATCAGCGCCAAAAACTACGGTTTGATTGAAATCCTGCTCTTCCGGTTTAAGCACATTTTCACTGATAAAATCACAGATCTTATCTATATAAAAAGATTCATCACCCATCAAAACATAGACAGGCGCAAACTTCCGAGCTTTCAAATCTTTTATGATTTGCTCGTAACTTATTCCACTTTTCTTTTCTGCCATTGAATTATTTTTTGTACTTTTGCACAAGCAATCTTGCTGCAATCATGCAGGCTTTCCATTCGCGCTTTTTGCCAGTTATTACAGCCTGCATTTCTGCATGCAAAGATACAAAAATTATTCGAACTACATATATAATAAGGTAGAGAAAATAAAAGTATATAATATATAATAAGGTATAGAAAAAATGATTCGCTTAAATTTACCACCTTTCGAAATGAAGATTTCTGGTACTAAGCAGCAACCAAAAATCCTCGATATTCTACGAAGAAAATATATCGCACTCACTCCTGAAGAATGGGTGCGACAGCACTTCATCCACTTTCTTATCGAGCATAAAGGATACCCTGCTGCCCTACTCGCCAATGAGATCCAGCTGCAATGTGGCGATAAAGTTTTGCGTGCTGACAGTGTTCTCTACTCCCGGGAACTTCAACCCAGAATGATTATAGAATACAAAGCTCCGCACATTCCCATCACTCAAAAAGTTTTCGACCAAGTCTCGACCTACAATCTCCTACTTCATGTTGACTTTCTGGTTGTCAGCAACGGTCTGGAGCACTATATTTGTAAGATGGATTATGACGGTAAAAAATATTTATTTCTTGAAGATATCCCTAACTATTCGGATTTATTGACACTTTAGCCACATATTATCTCCTTTCAAAATTTGCGAATTTACGGCCAATTAATCAGCCGTTCTAAAATTCGCAAATTTTGAGAGGGTTATTTTATGATAAAAAATCCCATTTCTTTTTGTAGTCTCCCTCTTTTATACTATCTTTGCAAAAAATATAGTTAATAATGTATGGGTACTCATCATTATTGAAGGTACCTAATATATAGGTTATAAAGCAAAATGGCAAACGACAATATAAAAAAGATAGCTGTAGCAGGTACTGGCTATGTTGGTCTGAGTATAGCAACACTCCTGAGTCAGCACCACGAAGTTGTGGCAGTAGACGTGATTCAAGAAAAAGTGGATCTCATCAATAACCGCCACTCTCCAATTCAGGACGAGTACATAGAAAAGTACTTATCCGAGAAAGAGCTGAATCTCAAAGCAACAACCGATGGGGCTGCAGCTTACAAAGATGCAGACTTCGTTGTAATTGCTACCCCAACCAACTATGACCCTGTCAAAAACTACTTTGATACATCCCATGTAGAAGAAGTCATTCAGTTGGTAAAAGAGGTTAACCCAGAAGCCATCATGGTAATTAAAAGTACCATCCCCGTAGGATATACAGAAAACATTCGCAAAAAGATGGGTAGCGACAACATCATCTTTGCACCAGAGTTTCTACGTGAGAGCAAGGCACTTTACGACAACCTCTACCCTAGCCGCATTATCATTGGTCGTCCAAAAGACAATGAACGACTAGACAAGGCTGCCCATACCTTTGCTGCTCTTTTGCAAGAAGGTGCCATCAAGGAAAATATCGAAACCCTATATATGGGACTAACCGAGGCAGAAGCCGTAAAACTCTTCGCCAATACCTATCTGGCTCTCCGCGTAAGCTACTTCAACGAGTTAGATACCTATGCCGAGATGAAGGGACTTGATACCAAAGCCATCATTGACGGTGTAGGGTTGGATCCCCGCATCGGCACATTCTACAACAACCCTTCGTTCGGATATGGCGGCTACTGCCTTCCAAAAGATACCAAACAGTTGCTGGCAAACTACGCAGACGTGCCAGAGAACCTGATCCAAGCCATTGTAGAGAGCAATCGCACCCGAAAGGATTTCATTGCAGACCGTGTGCTCAATAAGGCAGGCTATTATGACTATGCCAACCAGAACAATTATAACGAGGAAGAAGAGAAATCATGCGTCATCGGTGTATACCGACTCACCATGAAGAGTAACAGCGACAACTTCCGTCAAAGCAGCATACAGGGCGTGATGAAACGCATCAAGGCTAAAGGCGCACAAGTCATCATCTATGAGCCAACCTTGAAAGACGGAAGCACCTTCTTTGGCAGCCGGGTTGTGAATGATCTCGATGCATTCAAGCTGCAGAGTCAGGCTATCATCGCCAACAGATACGATAAATGTCTGGATGATGTAGAAGAGAAAGTTTATACTCGCGATATTTTCAGAAGAGACTAAGAGAGTGAAGACTTCAAAGCTTATAAGGCGCAAGCCTATTTAAATGTTAGATATTAAATAATAAACATCAAAATAGATAAAAATGGCAAAATTAGTAATCAATTCCTATGAGGAATTTGCATCTCACCTCGGTGAGAAGTTAGGAGAATCAGACTGGTTGCAGATTGACCAGGAACGTATCAACAAGTTTGCAGATGCAACTCTCGATCCACAGTGGATTCACGTAGATGTAGAGCGTGCCAAGGTTGAGAGCCCTTATCATAGCACTATCGCTCATGGTTATCTTACCCTCTCAGTATTGCCTTATCTCTGGCAGCAGATTCTGGAGGTAAACAACCTCAAAATGCTCGTTAACTACGGTATGGACCAGATGCGTTTCGGCCAGCCAGTCATCACTGGTTCACGTGTTCGCCTTGTTGCTACCCTCCACGACATCCAGAACCTTCGTGGCATCTGTAAGACCAGCATCAAGTTCAGCATTGAGATTGAAGGTCAGCGCAAGCCTGCCCTCTCAGGAATCGCATCATTCCTCTATTATTTCAACAACTAAAGAGGAATATTCATAAAGATACTGAAAATTGTCCTTCTGCTCAAGACGACACGAGAGAAGGACATTTTCTTTTCAATCAAAAAAGAACGGTTTCTCTATTCAGAAAGAGAATTCCTTTCATAAATACCGATATTTTTATGGCAGCAGGAAAATGGATAGGCGGATTTCTCGGTTTCATCACCGCCGGCCCTCTCGGAGCCCTGGCTGGCTTTGCCCTAGGCTCTCTTTTCGACCACGGACTGGACGAGGTAAACAAGGAGGGATACAACAACCGGGAATATAGCAATGCCTATGAAGCCTACAGCGGGCAGCGCCGAAACTATGAGGGAGAGCGAAACTCATTCATGTTCTCGCTCCTCGTACTCTCCTCATACATCATCAATGCCGATGGTAAGATTATGCATTCAGAGATGGAGCTGGTACGCAACTTCCTCCGACAGAATTTTGGCGAAGCAGCCAAACAGCAGGGAGAAGAAATCCTCCTCAAACTCTTTGAACAGCAGAAACGTATTGGCATGCAACAGTATCGCAGCGTCATTCAAGACAGCTGTCATCAGATACGTTCCAATATGATGTACGAACAACGCCTTCAGTTGCTCAACTTCCTGGTTATGATAGCCCAAGCCGATGGTGTTGTGTCCCAAGCTGAGATACAGGCACTCAAGGAAGTAGCCATCCACATGGGATTATCAGCAGAAGACGTTGATCAGATGCTCAATCTTGCGAGCGGCTCATCATCAGACAGTCTTGCTGACGCTTACCGTATACTCGGCATCAGTCCGGAAGCCTCCAATGATGAAGTAAAAGCAGCCTATCGCAAGATGGCGCTCAAGCATCATCCCGACAAGGTAGCAGCATTGGGCGAAGACGTACGCCGTGCAGCTGAAAAGAAATTCCAGGAAATAAACGATGCCAAGGAACGCATCTTTAAAGCAAGAGGAATCTAACAAAAAAACGCCCTGAAAAAGTAAAAGCCAGAAAAATGCTGCTTTTACTCTTTCAGGGCGATTTTTATTTTACTATTTTTTATTCTCCGTCTTCAGCCTTCTTCTTACGGATAGCGCGCTTGCGCTTTGGCTTCTCTTCAGTAGCAGGAGAAGCTACCTTGATACCAGCCAATTCTGGGTCGATGAGAATACGTCCACAGTACTCACAAGGGATAATCTTCTTGTGCATCTTGATATCCAACTGGCGCTGAGGTGGAATCTTGTTGAAGCAACCACCACAAGCATCACGCTGTACGTATACGATACCGAGACCATTGCGAGCACCCTTACGGATACGCTTGAAGCTGGCGAGCAAACGTGGCTCAATCTTCTTTTCAAGCTCCAGAGCCTTCTCCTTCAAACGCTCCTCTTCCTCACGGGTTTCAGCCATGATGTCTTCCAATTCAGAACGCTTCTCTACCAAGCCCTTCTCGCGGTCAGCCTTCTGCTCCTCAGCCTTGTGCAAGTCGAACTCACGCTCACGAATCTGCTGCAATCCCTCGCGAATCTTCTTATTGCAAAGCTCGATTTCCAACTCCTGGAACTCGATTTCCTTACTCAAAGTATCATACTCACGGTTGTTGCTTACAGTCTCGAGCTGAGCATGATAGCGCTCTACGCTAGCCTGCGCATCAGCAATTTCCTGCTGCTTCTGAGATACTGCACGGTCAAACTGCTCCATCTCGCGCTGAATATTCTCAATACGAGTTGTCAAACCAGCAATCTCGTCTTCCAAATCCTCAACTTCGAGAGGCAACTCACCTCTTAACTCACGATTCTGATCAATGCCAGACAAGGTAACCTGAAGCTGATAGAGAGTCTTCAACTTCTCTTCCACTGTCAAATCTGTAGGATCTTTCTTTGCCATAATTCTGTATATCTAATTTTTAAACCTTATTTTATAAATATATAATTGGATTCGTATTAATTTCCGAGATATAGCATTTTGCTTCCGGGAACTGTTCCTGGATTATGCTACGGAAGATTTCGCTGGTGAACTGCTCGCTCTGATAATGTCCGATGACACAAATCTGTATTTCCTGTTCATGACCGAAATACTCATGATAGCTCATCTCGCCCGTGATAAAGGCATCAGCTTCAGCCTGGATAGCCTCTTCCAGCAGGAAGGAGCCCGAACCGCCACATAGCGCCACCTTGCGGATTGGTCGGCGCAGAAGCTGATTACACTGCACGCACTCTACACCGAATCTTTCACGAAGCAGCAGCACCAGGTCATCAGCAGCAATTCCTTCAGCAAAGTGATTCTTCACCTCTTCAGAAAGTTTGCCAGCCTCAGCAGCTTGCAGAATATCCTCATCCGAGATTTCTCCGATAACTCCATTTCCGCCTTTCACTCCGTCCACTTCCTTTTCACCACCGAAGAACCTGACATTTTCCAGTCCCAGCTTCTCAGCAATTTTGAAGTTCACGCCCCCCGTCGCAGCATCCATATTGGTATGCATCGACACGATAGAAATATCGTTCTTAATCGCCTTGCGCACAGTACGTTGAACGTAGTTTTCATCTGATATTCTCGCCAACTTGCGAAATATCAGCGGATGATGGCTAACGATGAGATTACATCCCTTTTGAACTGCCTCCTCCACCACCTCTTCAGTGACGTCAAGACACAACAATGCCCCTGACATTTCTACCGCCTCTGTCAATCCAACTTGCAGGCCGGCATTATCATATCCTTCCTGCAAGGGCAGAGGCGCGTAATGTTCAAGGGCATCAACTACCTGTTTTATTTTCACGCTCCTATTATTATGTTTTAAAAGACTCATCCTGCCCGCTAATCATTCCCACCGACATGGATTTCGCCTATTTTTATCATTTTAGATTGCAAAGTTAAGCATTTTTCCTTGATTTTATCCTTATTCCGCTCTCCCTTTAATCTTTTTTAATAAAAACTTTTGCTTTTGCATAAAATATTCCACAAAAATACTCGGAAGTTGTAGATTTTTTATTAATTTTGCAAACATATTAGAAATAACAAAAAAAACAGATAAAAAGCCGAGCCCAAAAAGCCAAGCTTGGAATTTGACTAAAAAGTACAGCTTATGTATCAATCCACATTGCCTTGCGATTTCGCACTCCCAGCAGAATGGGAGCCACAAAGTGCCATCATGCTGACATGGCCACATGCGGGCACCGATTGGAAGCCCTACCTGCCAGAGATAAGCCAGACTTATCTGGAATTGGCAGACATCATTACCCGCTATGAGCATCTGCTTGTAGCTACACCCGACGTGACTGGTATCCAGCTCCTGCTGGAAAACCATCTGAATCAGGAGCAAATGAACCGTATACATCTCTACGAGGTAGAGAGCAATGATACCTGGGCACGTGACCACGGCCCTATTACGATGGTTTTGCGGAAAAAGCAAAACACATGGATGGTGCCAATCCGTATGCTCGACTTCAAATTCAACGGTTGGGGAGAAAAGTTCAGATGGGAAAAAGACAATGCCATCAATCTGAAGCTATACTATATGGCTGCCTTCAATGCCGACATGGAGAACCATCAGGGTTTCGTACTGGAAGGTGGTAGCATAGAAAGTGACGGTAAAGGCACTCTCTTTACCACCTCACAGTGTCTGCTGGCTCCTCATCGCAACCAGCCGCTCGGCCATGACAGCATCGATCATCTGCTCAAGACTTTCTTCCATCTCAAGAGAGTGGTATGGCTGGATCATGGCAATCTCATCGGTGATGATACAGATGGTCACATTGATACCATCGTCAGAGTGGCTCCTCACGACACCTTATTATATGTAGGGTGTGATGACCCGGAAGATGAGCAATATGAAGACTTCCAGGCACTTGAAAAGCAGCTTCAGTCGCTTTTCACCTGGGAAGGATACCCGTATCGACTGCTCAAGCTCCCGATGCCAGACCCAATCTTTGATGAGGGTGACCGCCTGACTACAGACAAGGACAGCAAGGGCGACCGCCTGCCTGCCACTTATGCCAACTTCCTGATTCTGAACAAGGCTGTGATATATCCAACCTATAATCAGCCAGCGAAGGACGAGGAGGCACGCAAGCAGATACAACTTGCCTTCCCAGACAGAGACATCATCGGTGTAGACTCACGAACCATCATTCGCCAGCATGGCAGCATCCACTGCCTCACCATGCAATTTCCAGAAGGAGCCCTGAAAGGAGATAGAAATGATTATCCGGAGGCTGCCCAGTGGCAGACATAAAGGGTTGGGCATAAAGTTAGATGTTCGAAATCTAAAGTCCAAAGTAAAGAAGTTCAAAGTAAATAAAGCAAAAAAAGCAAATGAAACTCGGTATTTTACAACAACATAATACGGCAGATATAGCCAACAACAAAACCCGCCTCGCTGAGGGCATTATCGACCTTGCCCATCGCGGTGCGGAGCTCATCGTTCTTCAAGAGCTTCACAATTCCCTCTACTTTTGTCAGGTAGAAGATGTTGAGCTCTTCAATCTCGCAGAGCCAATCCCTGGTCCGTCAACAGAATTCTATGGCAAACTGGCGAAAGATCTCGGAGTGGTTATCGTAACCTCACTCTTTGAACGCAGAGCACCAGGACTTTATCACAACACGGCTGTCGTTATCGAGAAGGATGGCAGTATCGCAGGCAAATATCGCAAGATGCATATCCCAGACGATCCTGCCTATTACGAGAAGTTCTACTTCACCCCTGGCGACCTCGGTTTCCGTCCTATCCAGACTTCAGTAGGCAAACTGGGTGTTTTGGTTTGCTGGGACCAGTGGTATCCGGAAGCAGCCCGACTCATGGCATTGCAGGGAGCAGAAATGCTCATCTATCCTACAGCCATCGGTTATGCGACCTATGATACACCGGAAGAGCAGCAGCGACAGCGCGAAGCCTGGACCACCGTGATGCGTGGTCATGCGGTAGCCAATGGTCTGCCTGTTGTTGCCGTAAACCGAGTAGGCTTTGAACCTGATCCTAGCGAACAGACTGGAGGCATCCAGTTCTGGGGCAGCAGCTTTGTGGCTGGTCCTCAGGGCGAACTCCATTACCGTGCAAGCGATCAGGAAGAAGAAAGTCTGGTTGTTGACATCGACCTCAAGCACAGTGAGGATGTACGCCGTTGGTGGCCATTCCTCCGCGACCGCCGTATAGAAAACTATGGAGACATCACCAAGAGATTCATAGATTAAAGAGATTATAGATAAATTAAGGTATAGATTTTCAGGATAATGCAGAATTTAGAAGTGATGGTGGTATTGTTCATCATCGTAATTTTAGGCTATGTCGCCTGCAAGTTAGGCTATATGGGCGACAAATTTGACAAGAAACTATCCAGCATCGTTGTGGACATAACCTGTCCACTGCTGGTGCTGTCATCCGTAATGGGGGATGAGTTGCCCGACCGCACGCTCATCCTCCCACTTTTAGGAGTCGGTTTCCTCACCTATATATTATTATTGGTATTTGGCTTCTGGGTACCGCGCCTCATCACCAAGAACCATGATGACCAGGGCATGATAGGCTTCGCCTTGATGTTTGCCAACGTGGGCTTTATCGGATACCCTATCGTATCGAGCATCTTCGGTCCTAAGGCCATCTTTTATGCAGCCTTGCTCAATATGCCCAACACCTTCTTCATCTTTACGGCAGGTGTGATGCTCATCAAGGGCGAATACAGCATCAAGCAGTTCAATCCTAAGGTATTGGTGAGTCCAGCCTTGCTGGCAGCCTTCCTTGCCGCCATCCTGGTAGCATTGGGCGTACATACCCCCGATATCATTGCCCGCCCAGTAACGATGGTAGGCAACGTTACGGTTCCTGCCGCTCTTATGATAATCGGTTCTTCCATGGCAAAGCTTCCTGTCAGAGAGATTATCGGAAGTCCGAAGGTATACATTTCTTCTGTTCTCCGCCTAGCAGTGGTTCCGCTGAGCATCTACTTCCTGTTCAAGGCGTGTGGCGTCAACGATTTGGTAAACAATATCAATACGGTAGTCATAGCGATGCCTGTAGCCAGCTTCGGCACCATGTTCTGCCTGAAATACGGTCGCAATCCATCGCTCATCACTGAGATGACTTTCATCACCACCCTGGGCAGCATCATCACCATTCCTCTGATTACACTGCTGTTTTCTTGATTTTTTCATGATAAGAACCATAAAGTTAGGGAAAAATTTCGCTATTTCCTATTTTTGCACTATCTTTGCAATTCGAAAAAACTTAAATGGTTATTATATATGATATTAAACAGTCTTCTTAAGAATACCCGCCTGATGTGTCTGGCTGGCTTTCTGGGCAGCTCAATGCCACAGATGAATGCAGCCCCGATAGAACATATTGGCGACAGATACATCATGCACGTTTCAGAAATGGAACTTACTGGCGAAGAATCTCTCCTCGATGTTCTGATGATGTGTCCAGAGGTAATCAGCCTCGATGGCAACAACATCATCGGCGGTGATCCCTTTGCCAATCAATATGGCAAGTTCGTCATCCGTATCGACAATCAGGAATACGGACTCGACTATTCTACCCTGCTCCACCATTTCAAGGCTCGCGAGATAGAGAGCATCAAGGTTTGCCAGAATGCAGAAGTAATGAAGGGCTGCAGCAGTCTGAAGAAAGTTATCGACATCACTCTCCGCAAGGGCGAAAACGGTGTGAGCGGAAGAGTAGGACTATTTGGTGATACCTACGGCGGTGGCAAGGGAATCGTCAGCGTTCTGAGCCAGCAGGACGACCTGCGCATCCTCAGCCACGTAGAAGGCAACTTCCAACGCACCTCCAATAGCGATAAGGATGCTTATCAGAACCAGAGTTCCAATACCATCAACCATTACTCGCACGAGGGAGCCAAGCTCAATGTTCTCTGGACTCCAACCAACAAGGACATACTCGAAGTGGATGCGATGCAGACCTATACCCGCAATCATTTCACCCATTCACCAGCCGAATACGTACGTGCCTATCATCTGCAGGCAGACTATACCCGGACACTCGGCGAGAATGGTTCCAGCATCCTCTTCACCTTGGGTGCAGAACATATCAGCGACAATGGCAGAACCCAGGAAGAAAGCCAAACCTTCCCTTACCAGAACCACTCCACCTATCCGTTTGCGGTGGTAGAATATGCCACTCCGGTCTTCACCCAAGATCTTTGGATTACGGCAGGTTTCGAGGGAGGCTTATCCATCGAGAAGAATTGCATTGCTGATTACATCAACCATTCCAACTACGAGGATTTCTATGTCCAGTTGGATTACAATATCGGCAAGTGGGGATTCATGGCTGGTGAGCGATACCGCATCATCAATTTCCGCCCTAAACAGATCAGTTCTGTCAGCAACTGGGAGCATACCACCCACAACCATATCTACTCGTTCAGTGCATACTATACCTTCACTCCGGGGCATACCCTGCAAGGCACCTTCTGCCGCCGCATCTTCAATCCGGAATTCGGCGACTTTGTTACTGCGGGAGATATGGAGGGCGCATGGAAGCCTACCTATACCACTGATATCAGGAATAGTCTTGCCAATGTTATGGAGTTGAAGTATACCTATAGCAAGCCGAATCTCGTGGTCAGCACCTCGGTGAAGAACATTCACCAGCATCTGATAGACAACAACCACGACAACACATTAGGCATCGGAACCACCGCCTTCTGGCATACCGGCATCCTTCGCCTTACCGCTGGCTTCAATTACTTCTGGGAGCGGGCAGAAACACCAGTGGAAGAGACATCATTAAGAGATACAAGCTATCACAATTTTGCCGTCTTCAAGTTGGCTCCTCAGCTTACCCTGGCAGATGGCTGGCGTCTCACCTCTAATCTCATCTGGTGTACTTACCGTCATACTGCTACTCCTGCCTATACCCCTGCCAATCTCTATGCAGAAGTAGGAGTCTACAAGAATATCGGCAAGCACTTTACCCTGGAAGGCAGATTCCATGATATTGCCAGCCAGCACTTTGGCAACCGTGCCGCTACAATCGGCTGCACCTATTACTTTTAATCGTGAATAGTGATTAATGAGTAGTGATAAAAAAAGTCCCCTGATGCTTTGCGGCACCAGGGGACTTTTCTATTGTTTAATTGATTTATCGTCAGCAAATGATTATTTTCTAATCATCTTCTTTCCATTCTGGATATAAATGCCCTTAGATGGAACATTTGGTATTCTGCGACCGTTGAGGTCATACAATGCAGACTTCCTTGTCTTATTATTTACTGTTACCGAACGGATGCCGGTAGTGGTTTTAACAACAAGATTATAAACAGGTTTTATACCAGGAGATATTGCATAGAACTTAGCTCCATCACTGAATGTTGCAACAGGAATCTTTCCACCATCCAGTTCAAGACTGCTCTCTGTAACACTCTCATCCATCTTTACGTCGAAATAATAAGGACAGCCCTGCAATGGCTTGCCATTGTAGAATCTGCTAACCCTATTATAAGATGAAGGTGCCTCAATAAACTCAGCCCCTTTGCCTAATTCCGCCTTCACTTCGAATGTACGAGGCTGGAATCCCGTAGCAGGTAAATACACTTTCTCTAAATCTGGGCCTAATATATCAATATACTCGTCAGTACCGTCTTCCTTAGATACAACAGTCAAGTAGTCACCCTCTTGGGCATCCACAGAGCAAGCTTGGCTCAAAGTTTTATTTTTGTAATAATGTCTAGGCTTTAATCCTTCTATATCTTTTTCAGCAAAGACTTCACGGATTTCTCCCTTGGCATTTTTCAAAGCTATTGCTATTTTTCCGGTATACGAGTTCTCCCCATAACTTTGAAGAGGTAAAAGATACAGAGTCAAGTCCTTACCAGCCTTTACATCAGTAACATTCATATTCATCGTTTCCAGATAACCATCAACCTTGATAAATCTCAGATTAGAAAGGACTTCCTTACCGTCAGAAGGCTGAAGCGCAAATACGGCTGCTTGAGATAAATTATACTGCTCTCCCGTAGGCGTTCCCCAGGCTTCCGGATTGAGGGCACCGATGCGATAGAATCCATTACAATATCCACCCCAACCCCAGTTTACGCTGAAGGTTTCATTCTTATAGCCATCAATCACAAAGGAGTGACCCGTATAATAAGACTCAGCACCAGAATAAAGAATAGGACGGTTGGCATCAATCTCAGCACGCAATCTGCCGTTCCAGGCCTCAGCACCAAGATCCTCTATTTTCAGATATCTGGCATACTTACTGTAACCAAAATACTTTTTCAGAGCAGTTACCAGGTCTTCCAAAGCAGATGCACTTCCTCCATTGGCATATTGCATATTCACAGCAATACCCAGGTCAGACATCAGTCTGGCAACACCATCAAATGCCTCATCATTACCATCAGTATACTTGGCTGGCATATTAGCCCAGTCATAATCATGCTCGAAACTTGCGGTAAGGTTCTGACCATTCCAGGTATAGGAATGAGATCCAACGCCCTTTGCAGGATAGCCATGATGTTTCATCACAATAGCACCCGCTGTAGCCACACATCCCGTTACATAATTATTCGGAGTATACTTGTTGAATGGAGCCCCCTGGTTCCATTTCGCCGTATTCAGCAGTTTTTCTCCAGTAAATTCGGCTCTTGTCGAAGTAGCATTTGCCTTATAGTTTTTACCCAATGCAGCAATCTGCTGCTCATAGCTCTTCAGCAAATCCTTCAAACCCTCAGGCAAGTTGTTAGCATCAAACGCCCCCGTTGAGGTATAACCCAAAACAGGTGCCACCGCATCATCGCCGGCAATAATGACAAATCCACCGGCATCATTATTAAAAACATAGTAGGAATCATTTCCCAGAGTAGAGAGAGATGCTGTTGAGACCACTCTGCTCTTAGCCTTTGCCTTCATAGGCATCTGCTTTCCCCAGAAACTGTAGGCTTGCTGTTGAGCCTGCCATTGGCTGATTCGCTTAGCTTGAATAGTTGCCTGTCCACAAACGAGCAACAAAACAAGCATGAGTTGAAATTGTATCAGTCGCTTCATACGCTTAAATATTAAAAGGTTATTACTTTTCTTCTATTTGCTCTTAGAATTACTTTCGATTGCAAATATATAAAAAAAAGTAATACAAAGCAAGAAATAATGCAAGTTTTTTAACGCAAAAGAATCTTTTTCCGTAAAGAGCCACTGTCTACTATACTGCAACAATCGGTAGCCCTATTACTTTTAACAATCTTTTTCTAAATCAGAAGCAAGATTTCCGTTCACTTCTCATTTTATCATCAGAAAAGAGAAATAAAACAAGAAAGGAACAATAAGTATGAGAAAAATTAATTTCAAGAAAATCGGATTGGCTGTAGCCATGCTGCTGTCAGCCTTCACCTTCCAGTCATGCAATGACGATGACGATACCGATTGGAGCCAGGTATTACCAAATGCCCTGGTCACAGTCAAGCAGAATGGCGACGCCTGCTACCTGCAGCTCGATGACAACACCACCCTGCTCGCCCAGAACCTCAAGTCTACCGTTTTCGGCGGCAAGGAGGTACGTGCACTCGTCAACTACTCTTCAACCAATGAGAAGAGCGACCAGTACAATCAGGTAGTGCATGTCAACTGGATAGACAGCATCCTGACCAAGAAGCCAGTACCTTCACTCGCTTCTGATACAGAAAACAGCGAGAAATACGGCAACAACATCGTAGATATCGTCCGCGATTGGGTAACCGTAGCCGAGGATGGCTATCTCACCCTCCGCTTCCGTGCTCTTTGGGGTGGCATGAGTACACATTACATCAATCTCCTTACCGGTGTAAACCCAGAGAATCCATACGAGGTAGAGCTTCGTCATAACGTAAACGGTGACCCACAGAATTACTGGCGTGATGCCCTGGTAGCCTTCAATCTCAACGATGCCCTGCCAGATACCAACGGCAAGACGGTGAAGCTCACCATCCGCTGGCGCTCAAGCCAAGGCTATAAGAAGGTAGATTTCGACTACTGTTCCCGCAAACCTATCACCAGCGGCAAGATGCTGGAAGGCTATAGCGAAGCAGGCGAAAGCATCAGATAAAAGAAAGATCTGAAAAGGAAAAGGATATATGGAATAAAAGGAAATAAGGAAACAAAGAATCCCCTGATGACAACTCCCCCATCGGAGTTCATCAGGGGATTTTTGTATTTATTAGTATACACCATTCGATACAAAATTAATCTTTTCTCACGAAAACACAAAAGAAAAAGCCCCAAAAATTGCATAAAAGAGAAATATTTCTTATTTTTGCAGCAAATAAAAAGAAAGAACGATGGCAAAGGAAAATATAAGCTTATCAGTAGTCCTTCATGATGATAGCGACTATAAGGAGTGGCTCGTAGAACTCAAGGAACGATTCTACAGCCATCGCCTAAAGGCATCTTGCGCTACTAATGGCTACCTATTAGACTTCTATTGGAAGCTGGGACGAGACATTGAAGCTAAGCAATATACCAACAATTATGGTTCTGGTTTTTATAAGAATCTCAGTCAGGACTTGAAGAATGAAATGCCGGGGGTGAAGGGATTCTCGCCCATAAACTTGCGCTATATGAGTAAGTTTTTCAAACTATATGCTCCACTATGTGAAAAAGTTCCGCAGGCTGCGGAACTTTTCTCGGATTCATTGTCAGACTCAAATGTTCCGCAAGCTGCGGACGATTTCAAGATGCTTTTTCTCATTCCTTGGGATCATCATCGCCGTATCATCGATAAATGTAAGAATGATATGGACAAAGCCTTGTTCTTCGTAAGAAAGACTTGGGAGAACAATTGGGGACGTGACGCTCTTCTCAACTGGCTTGATACCGACCTTTATGAGCGTGACGGCAAAGCCATCACAAACTTCCAATCCACGCTCCCTGCTATGCAGAGCGACTTAGCGCAACAGATAACAAAAGACCCTTATCAGTTGGATTTCCTTAATCTTAGGGAGAAATATGACGAGCGTGACATTGAAAATGAATTGGTGAACAACGTTACACGTTTTCTTTTGGAACTTGGAAAGGGATTTTCCTATATGGGCAGACAATTTCGTTTGGAAGTAGGTCAACAGGAGTTCTTCCCCGATTTGCTTTTTTACAATACCCACCTCCACGCCTATGTGGTCGTTGAGCTAAAAGCCCAGTCATTCCATCCATCGTTCTTGGGGCAACTGAGTTTCTATGTATCTGCCATTAACCATCAGTTCAAAACCGATATAGACAACCCGACCATCGGCTTGCTCATCTGCAAGGATAAAGACAATGTGGTGGCGAAATACGCCTTGGAATCATACAAGGAACCGATGGGAATATCTGAATATCAACTATCCAAACTCTTTCCGAAAGACTTTAAGTCTTCTATGCCGACTATAGAGGAATTGGAAAAGAGATTAAAAGATAATCAAGAATAGCTTTGATAAAAGAGAAATATTTCTTATTATAGCAAGCAGATAAGATGCATTTCTATGAAATATTCAAGCAAGCTTGATATTCTGCGTTCGATTTGCATCACAAACATTTTAAATTGTATAATTATGTTAGGAATAAATGCACCAAAAGTTTTAGCTAAAGGCAAATACGCACAAGCAGTACGTAAAGCCGCTCTTGCATCTATTGGTACAAAAGCAAAGAAAGACGATGCCTCAAAGACATCTAATTACCCATATAAATTTGAGTGGAATATTTGATAATCACTTACGGAACTTCCACATATGGTTCAGGTACGTCCTGAAGGGGCAGAAGCATTAAAAATACAAGAATAATAAGAATGAAAACAAGAGAAGAATACATAGCCCTCATCACATCTCATGCCGAAGAACTGCAAAACACCTTCGGCATCACCTCCCTGCGCCTCTTTGGTTCTGTAGCAAGAAACCAGCACCACGATGGCAGCGATGTAGATATCTATGTAGAAATGCCCCCTAAGTTTTTTCTAGTAGTCCGTCTGAAGGCATACTTGGAAGAACTTCTAGACAACCCTGTTGATATTATCCGGAAGCACCAACACCTCAATCCCTTCCTACTCAAGGAAATTGAGAAAGACGGGATTGAAGTGATAGCAAACAGAAATGAGCGGTAAGAAACTCGACAGGTTCCGCAAGGTCTGCGCATCGGTACACTTTATTCCTCCTCGTCTCTACGCCTCCTATGCCACTTGTAGTCATTGTACAATACCCACAGACCGCCTCCCCCAGAGAAGAGACAGCCCACTACTCCCACTATCTGACAATATGTTTCAGATGGCACCCTACTTGATACTTTCGGATGAAGAAACATATCAATGCCGCCACACGCAAAAATCAGACACAACAGGTAAAACTTAATTTTAATCGATATTTTCTTCCTATAAAAAAGAAAACATACCAAAGAAAGACCTAGCATTAACACTAAAATTAATGAAGACATTCTCCCAAAAGTAAATTCTTCATGCCTCAATAACCTAAGGCATAGCGTAAATATGGAAGCAGTAACCAATACAAGACCAACTGCATAACCTATCCAAATCACTTTTCGATTATCTTTAGAATCGAAAAGTGAACCCACGCTCTTCCAATATTTATCCATATCTTTCATAAGCCTAATTTCCGATAATAGTAGTTACTAATCACGATGCCTTGGTTCCGGCTCTGCCACCATTGCCGGTTTTTCTTCCGGCAATTCATATCTCCTAATATGATGATCTTCCAGGAAGATATGGTTCAGCGTAAAGGCCAGGGACTCCAGGGTTTTCTCCCTGACAGCCGGCTTCAGTTCGCATTCCCATATCACGATAGTATGCCATCCCATTTCTGCCAGCCGGTGCAGCACCTCATGGTCCCTCTCCCGGTTCCTCCTGATTTTATCCATCCAGAACCCGGTGTTCGATTTCGGCACCACATAATATTTGCACCCCTCATGTCCGTGCCAGAAGCATCCGTTCACCAGAATACAGGTGCGATATTTCCTCAGCACAATATCCGGTTTTCCCGGCAACCGTGGATGATTGAGCCGATACCTGAATCCCCTAGCCCACAGGAACTTCCTGACAAGAATCTCCGGTTTGGTATCCCTGCCCCTTATTGCCGCCATATTGTTATGGCGCTGTTCTATGGTTAAACGGTCCGACATCTTTAATTTATCATCAACATCTGTTTAACATTGCAACATCGCAGCAGGCGTTATGTTCAGAACCTTGCATAGCAATCTAGCTATTTTTAGAGTAGGCTCAGAGCGCCCTGTTACATAATCGTTAATACGTGAAGGACTTACTCCAATTTCTGAAGCCAGTTGTTTTTGAGTCATTTTCTTTTCATTTAAAGAAAGTTCGATAAGTTCAGAAACAGAAGGCTTTCCGATAGGAAAATGTTTCTTTTCGTATGACTCAACAATGTCCGACATTAATGTCAGTTCTATGGCATTCTTATCATTGGCAGGCGTATCGTCCGTTACCAATGGCAGGAGATCTTCTATTCTGTTGAGTGCAAACTCATATTGTTCTTTCGTAATTCTATCCATAATTGTTTTTATTAAATGGTGGAACAATCTATTTTGTCATATTCACTATGTGTTCCGACAAATCTTACGAAGAGTCGGCCTATTGTAAATTTAATTACCACTACCAACCTATACCTGTTTCCTCGAATGTTGAATACGTAATGTTGATTACCTACGTAGTCAGCATCAGGAAAGTCAGTTCTTATATCAGAAAAGTTGCGCCATTCTGCTTCTTCCGCAATCTGGTACCATCTTTCCAGAGCTACTTTTGAGTCTTCTCGCCCAGGGGTCTCGTAAAACTCCTTTAGTTTCCTATGCGAAATAATTCTCATAATTCTATGAATTTTAATTTTCATGGCAAAGATATGCAAAAAAATTGAAATACAATAGTTTTCGTATCAGATATCCTGTTTTTTAGGATTATTTATGTTATCAGACTAGTATTCTAGCTGACACCATTAATTGGCAAAAGGGTTAAATTATTAAAGTTAATCGGCGCTGCGCATTGCCCGTGGTTCTTTCTGAATCACAATGCAAAGATACAACATTCAGAATCCGCCATTCACGGATTTTCACGTCTTTTTTCAGAAGAAGTAACTTACTTACGACCCGTAAGTGACTTACTTACGATGCCTAGGGAAATCAGATTTCGTTCATGATGACCGATAGTGTCCTGTACGGCATTTTTCATTGTTTGTTCTTTGGGTCAAAGACAAGCCGCTTTACGCCCTGTAAGTACTATCGTTGTTACTTATAAGTACTATCATCGTGCCTTGTAAGTACTATCGTTGTTGCATCGGTTTTACGTAAATAGTCTTCGGAGTAACCTTTACTTGTTGCCGGAAGAATTAATGTTATAAGCCGGAGAAGCCTATATCTTCGGCCGCACAACACCTGTTGTGCAAACGGATATCAGCCGGTGGGCGATGAGTTGTTGGATATAAGTTCTGTGTAGGTATATGAACGAGCCGTAAAGAGCTTCAAGCTATTAAACCAGTCGCAATTTGCGACCAGATTAATCATTTTACTATAACCTCATTATCTTGTAACAATTCATAAAAAAGAAGGCTTTTACTTGTCTGATCCAAGTTTTTATCTTATCTTTCCTCTATAAAAGGATAATGATTTCCCTCGCATAGGGTAACTAAAATCAGTAAGTTTGCATATAGCAGGAAAAACAGGCACGCGACATCCCGCACTTGCACATTCATACAAATGTTACTATCAGTATACTTTCCTCTTCGAGTTATACTCATACTGACTTCCATAGCCCTCCATGATATGAGTTAATTTGCAGACGAGGTGTGACCATCACAAAGATAGTAGCCTTTTCATGGAAGGTATATTATGATCATCCGTTGTTTTCGGACTCTTCACCAGCCATCGAGTATTTCATTGCAAAATTCTAACTATCCCTACATCCACAGCAGCCCAGTCGAGCCCCTTCAGCACTTCTTTGCTGCACCACTTGCTATCAGCATGCTCCCTTTTCTTGAACCCTTTTGGAGTACATAGATAGGCTGTCATGGTTATCGAGGAATCGGGATACTCGTGATTCACGGTCACTAACACCTCTCCTACTTCAACAGGATATTCCATCTCCTCCAGCAATTCACGAGCCAACGCCTGCTGAGGAGTTTCTTCTGGCTCTATTTTGCCACCAGGAAACTCCCATTTATAGCAGGTATATTCAAACTTCGTCTTACCTTTCTGTATGCAGTGGAACTTGCCATCATGGCAAACCACCGCTGCTACTACATTATAATGTTTCATTGTATCAAGTCACAACAGAAACCTTTATTATTTGAATATCAACGAATTAAGAACTATAAAGAATGTAACTGCTAACGATTTAGAAACGAGCTATATTCTTTTTCTTTCACAACTTTGCAATATACAAAGAACGCTTGGTTTTCGTGTGCAAAGGTAAGTCTAATTTTTGAAAAACCGATAAATTCTGAGTCCCTTTTGCAGTTTTTTTAGAAATTATCAAGCTTCCTTATGGTGAATTACTTTCATTTATTTGCTAAAATACTATAAGATTTAGACGTAAACTCACGCTTTATGGAATATTATATGTATCTTTGCAGAAGAAAGGCTGCGGCTCGGCAATTGAAGCCAGCTTCATTGCGCTCGCCTTGCACTTTCTTTGCATATCGAAATACTTTAAATATGGCAAATCGTGATTTGAACAGGCTGAAAGTTGTGCTGGCAGAGAAAAAACGGACTAACCGTTGGCTGGCAGAACAACTTGGAAAAGACCAAACCACCATATCTAAATGGTGTACAAATTCAAGTCAACCAGACTTGGCAAGTCTGATGCTGACTGCAAAAGTTTTGAATGTGGAATTGACCGACTTGGTTCGGTTCGAGGAATTTAAAAATGAAAATGATGGAACAGAATAAGAAAGAATTGCTTATGGAGCAAGTTGATAAAATAGATGAGGTTATTCCAACCCTTTCGGAAAATTTTGTACAGGAAGATATTGCAGATGAGGTTAACTTTCTGTCGGTAGTAAGTAGTAACTTAAAAGATTGGGTGAAGAAAGGAGGTCTTGATGCATAGATTACCTCAACATGCCCCGATACGAGTTTTTGAGGGGTTTGCTGGTTATGGAGGAGCAGCTTTTGGATTAAGGAGAGCAAAAATAAACCATAGAGTTATTGGATTTTCTGAAATTGATAAAGATGCAATAGAGTTATACCATTACAATTTTCCTAACATCCCCAATCTCGGCGACATTACGAATTTGGATCCCGAGAGTCCGGATTTCCCCGATTTCGATTTGTTCACAGGTGGCTTCCCATGTCAACCTTTCTCGACAGTTGGCAAAAGACAAGGCGTAGAAGATGAAAGGGGACGTGGAACTCTTTTTGGAGATATTATCCGTATATGTGAGGTCAAACAGCCAAAATACATATTGTTGGAAAACGTAAAAGGGTTGTTGACCGGACGTATGAAAGCGACATTTAATGTCATTATAGACGAACTCCATCGTATAGGATATGATACCAGATATGCAGTTTTGAACTCTAAGGACTACGGAATACCCCAAACCAGAGAACGCCTTTGGATATTTGGGTATTTAGGAAAGCTCCCAAATGGATTTGATATTGTTCCGCCGACAAAGCCTTTGAAAGGTTTCCTTGCAGACTTTTTGGACAAAAATCCAACACCAGACCTTTATAAGAGCCAAAAGCAGATTGCACGAATACACGAAATACATCATAATGACATATTTGATGTAGCCGAACCTTTGTGCTATGACATATATAACAGAAAAATAAGATATGACAAATTGTGCATGACGGTAACTCCTCCAGAACACAATGTTATCAGAATCATCGAGCCTATGGTCGATGGGGAAGAAAGATTTCGCAAATTGTCTTTGGATGAGCATTTCCGTTTAATGGGCTTTAGAATGGATGGACACAATAATGAAATTCGTTTTCCCGAAACACTTAATTATACAAAATTAGGGCGTAGGGCTGGTAATGGTTGGGATGTAAATTTAGTAGGCATATTGTTAAACCATATTTTTTGGCAATTATTATGAAAATAGATATAACATCATTGTGTTTCGGCTTTAAAATAACAAAGGGAAACGATAGCGGTACACCTGCTTGGGCTACGTCAATAGCTCAAGCTCCAAAAGACATTTGCTATATTCAAGAAAATAGGGAGGGATTGAATAACATACTATATGGGATGATGTTCAAAGCACATTCTGATTTCGAGAATTTGCAAGTACGCAATATTCCAGGATTGGATAAATCTGAAGAGCCGCATGGGGATAGAGAACGTATGATGTTTTCTGTTTTTGAAGACGTGTATATTAATGACAAAAAAGTTGATGGTATATATGTATTGTCTTTTGAAAAAGAAGATACCATTAGCCATAGAAACAGAAAACATATCTGCTACGCAAAATATCTTACTTATAAAGGTCATTCTAATAAGTCTACATTAAAGAAAATGGCAAAGGTCTTGGGATGTAGCGATGATGCATGTTGGTTTGTCTATGACATTTCTATCAAAGAGCAATCTAAATTGTTTTTTTCTGCGATAGTAGTAGATGCAAAATCCTCCAAAACTTATATGAGTTCTAAAGACAGAAAAATTGCATGGGATAATATAATGGGGAGGAATGAACCCGATGAATTTTACAGACTTAACAACCCATACCGCCCCTACATCACCGCCATCAAATCGAAACCATTCCTTCTGCTTGCAGGTATTTCTGGTACAGGCAAGAGTCGTATCGTGAGAGAATTGGCAAGAGCTTGCTGGGATGAAGGTACAGAAGAGTACAATGCACAGAAACCGAAGAACTTCCAAATGGTGCAGGTGAAACCAAACTGGCACGACTCAAGCGACTTGATAGGTTACGTAAGCCGAGTGAGTGGCAAGGCGGAGTATGTAGCAGGTGATTTTCTCCGCTTTGTTGCTAAGGCATGGGAAGATGAGGACACACCCTATTTCCTTTGCTTGGATGAAATGAACCTTGCCCCTGTTGAGCAGTATTTCGCAGAATACCTCAGTGTGGTGGAGTCGCGCAAGAGCCACGAAGACGGCACAGTGACAACCGACCCTATACTTGAAAAGGTTGACGAGGAATGGTATTTCAACCTGACGGCTTCGCTGACGACTGATGAGGATGTGAGAAAGCAGTTCAACGAAAGTGGAATCAGTATTCCGCAGAATCTTATCGTTGTCGGCACAGTCAATATGGACGAAACGACATTCTCATTCTCACGCAAGGTCCTCGACCGTGCCATGACCATCGAAATGAACGATGTTGACCTGCATGGAGGACTGACTGAGCGTAACGAACAAATAGGCAAGTTGGGCAAGGCAGAATTGATTGGCAATGCTGTGGAAGGAGTAGATGTATATGCCGGTAACAAGGATGTCTGCGAGAAGGTGCTGACTTATCTTGATGCTGTAAATGCTGTGCTGAACGGAACCCCATTCAAGGTAGCCTACCGAACACGCAACGAGTTTCTGCTGTATGTGGTAAATAATCTTCCTTACAACAAGGATGAGAACGAAACAGAATTGGAACCGGGATATGTCGTAGCCCGCGCCTTGGACGAGATAACGAGCATGAAGGTATTGTCGCGCATTGAGGGTGATGATATCAAGGTGAGCGATGAGTTTATCGACCGACTAAGCAAGACCATAGAAGATGGACTAAAGGCGGTATCGGGCGAAGAACAGACCATAACCTCTATTTCCTTGGCGAAGTTGAAGGAGATGAAGGCAAAACTTGCATCGGGATATACAAGTTTCTGGAGTTAAAAAGATTATAGAATAATATGGAGCTATTGACGATTGAGCACATAGATTTTACAATGATTGTAGAATGTACCAAGTTCGACAGGATTTGGAGCAAGGCCAAGAGTAATGTGGGAGAAGACAATCTGCTTTCCACTTACTCGTGGTCGGAAGGTGTCGTGTCCGTAAAGCGCACTGCCGAGAATGACACAGACATAAGCATAGAACAAGGCGTGCCAGCTCCTGCCGTATTCTTCGACAATGCCGACTATCCCATTTGGATAGAATTTGGAAGCCATGTTAAGAATGCCCAATTTGGTTCCATACAACAAAACGACAACGACCGTTTCTCTTTTCGCCGACATATCTTGGCTGGTTTCATCAACTACAAGAATGAGATAGGACGAAGCGAGATTCAGCTCATCTACAATACCGACAAGGAGACAAAGATGTTCCGTTTCGGTTTTGAGGTGCTCAGCACGAAGCTCGACTATCATGAGCATTGGCGTGCCATCGTTGAGGACATTGAGCATGAATACCGTATGCTGTCGCTCGACTATATGCGCCGCACGTTTCATGGCTTTGCTCCCGACACCAAGGGCGAACACCCCGACATAATATGGTGGAGTGTGTTTGAAGGTGAACAACAGAAGTTCATAAAGGCTTGCAAAAACATCATCGTTCGTCCTCGCCACCGCTTGCATGGCGAAGAAGCGTATGTAAGAGCTGACAAACTGAAGCAGACACCCCACGATATAGAAAAACGCCTTGCCGAACATCGAAAGGAAACAGCCCACCTATACCGAATAGAACAGCAAATACAGTCGAACGACACGCAGGAAAACCGTTTTTTGAAATTCGCCTTGCATCAAATAAGCAAGCGGTATGAAAAACTGCGCCAACGTATAGAAAACATAAAAACGGCATCAGACACAATGAAGGCTGCTATGCTCGGCACCTCAAACATTCTAAAACGCCTGCAACGGCATCCTTTCTTTCGCACTGTAGGTAGATTCAAGGGATTGAACCAAGAGAGCATGGTACTGCAAAAGGCAACAGGCTATAGCCAAGTGTACCGCACATGGAATCTGCTGCGGCGTGCCTATTCGCTCAATGACGGATTGTATCGCTTGCAGACAAAAGACATAGCGACACTCTACGAAATATGGTGCTTCATTGAGGTGAGCCATATCGTCAAGGAGCAGCTGTGCCTGGATGATGCGGATGTGGAACACCGCAACCGTATGGAGATGAACGGTGTGTTCTCATGGGAACTCGGCAAAGGTGAGCACTCACGTATTCTATTCCGCAAGGATGGTGTGGAACTGGCGGAACTTGTGTACAACCCTAAGAACACTGAGGCTGAGAACGTCAGCGTAGGACTGAAAGATGTTGTTGTGCCCACTGTACCGCAAAAACCGGACATCGTGCTGCAACTCACCAAGAACGACTTGCAGCAAGATATGAAGATGACTTATCTCTTTGATGCCAAATACCGCATTGACGGCAGGGAGCAAGGTGTGGATGTACCTCCAGAGGATGCCATCAACCAGATGCACCGCTACCGTGATGCTATCTATTATCGTGACTATGATGCCAATGCCTTGAAGAAGGAGGTAATAGGCGGATATATTCTCTTCCCTGGTGACGGAGAGCCAAATGATGTGGCTGTGTCAAAGTTCTACAAGACGATAAAAGAGGTGAATATAGGAGCATTTCCACTTCGTCCGAAAGACACGGAAAACAGGAAGTTATTGGAACAGTTCATAGAAGAACTGATTCATACCAAGTCATACGAGACGATAGCCAATGTCATTCCTCAGAAAGGCGCATACGTGGAAGTTGGCAACCGTGTGCTTATTGGATTGGTAAAAGAAGCCAATACGCAATATCAGAAGTTCATGGAAGGAACGGCCACTTTGTATTATACTGGCAAACAGTTTCCTACAACTATCGCCCTGCAAGACCTCCACTTCTTTATGCCTTACATCAAAGGACATGGAATGCGTGATGTGTACGAGATAATCAAAGTACGAACCATTACGAGCAAAGAGGCAAAGCAAACGGATAGCGATGATGCGGAAAGCAAGGCTCTACGCTTAGCTTTTGAACTGAGGTATGTGCGTAAGCAATATGCTGATTTTCATTCTGTTGATGCAAGTAAATGGATAAGTTACACGTTTATTGATACGACTTTTGATAGGTTGGATGAATGTGTGGTGATTGATAAATAGTAAAAACAAGAAAACATATGGACACATCTAAACTCACACCAAATGAAATAGCAGAATCTTGGAAGGGATTGTTTTGCTTTAAAAAAGAAAATGGTACAATCATGGGGCTACGCTCACCTCAGATTGGAGCTTTACATTCCATGTTAGCTCATGTTGAAGACGGAGAAGAACGTGCTATAGTTGTAATGCCTACAGGAACAGGTAAAACAGAAACTATGCTTGCCTTTCTCATTGCAAATATGTGCAAAAAAGTTTTTGTTGTTGTTCCATCTGATGCACTTCGAAGCCAAATTGCCAAAAAATTCAAGGATTTGGGACTATTGCCAAAATTGGGAATTGTACCACAAGATATAAATAAGCCTATCGTTTCAATGATAAAAAAATCATTGGATGATTCTGCCTGGAAAAATACAATTGATAAGTCAAACGTCATTATAACGACTATGGCAACTGCGGAGAGAATTTCTCCCAATATCCGGTCATACCTTAGAGAGCAAATTTCGTATTTGTTTGTTGATGAAGCACATCATTCAAAAGCTCAAACATGGGAGGCTTTCATAAATATCTTCCCACCTAAAAATGTTATAATGTTCACGGCTACACCATTTAGAAATGATGGACAAAAATTAGCTGGTAAGGTTGTCTTTAATTTTTCATTAAAGAAAGCACAGGAGCAAGGATACTATCAAAAGATAAAGAATTGCCAAATAGCCAAATATTCAATAGAGGAGGCTGACAAGGCAATTGCAGGAAAAGCAGTGGCTATTTTGAAATCTGATTTGGAGAATGGATATGACCATATTATTATGGCTCGATGTAAAAGTAAAAAGCGAGCAGAAGAAGTATATAAAGTCTATCAAGAATACAAAGAATACTCTCCTGTTGTCGTATATAGCGATATGCCAAACAGCTCCATCATATTAAATGAGATAAAGGAAAAGAAACATAGAATTATTGTCTGTGTCAATATGTTAGGCGAAGGTTATGATCTGCCTCAGTTGAAAATTGCTGCAATACATGATGAGAAACAAAGTTTGGCAGTTACATTACAATTTATAGGTCGATTTACGAGAACAAATGATATTCGGTTAGGAGCAGCTAGTTTTATAACAAATATAGCATACCCTCCAATACAAGAGGAAATTAATGCACTGTATCAGATGGATGCAGATTGGAATCTGTTATTGCCTCGAATTAACGAAGAAGCAGCAACAGAGCAACAGTCTTTGTCCTCATTCTTAAGTGGATTTAATGGTGATTTGAAAGATGAAATATCAATGGAGGATATACGTCCAGCATTGAGCGCCGAAATATATACCACAGATTCCACGACAACGACTTTTAGTAATTGGAAAAAGGCATTGAATAAATCAAACCAATATGATTATATTCTTCATTCTCAGTCAAATGACACTATAGTTATTGTTTTAGGGAAAAAATCAAAAGTTTTATGGGGAGATACACAAACAGTCAAAAATATTAACTGGGATATTATAATAGTATATTTTGATAGCCAGTACAAAAGAGTTTATTTAAATTCTTCTATTAAAATTAAAGGAGAAAGTTTTTTGAAACATCTGTTCTCTAATCCCATAAAATGCGAAAATGACAAGATGTTCCGTGTATTTGCTAATGTCTTAAGACTTCGTTTGTTCAATGTTGGCGCAAGACTGCCAAGAGGAAAGGACATTTCATTTCAGTCCTACTATGGAGGCAGTGTGCAAGATGGTTTAGATCAGTTGACACAGGGAAGGTTACAAAAAAACAATTTGTTTGGCGTTGGTTACAAGAACGGAAATCTTACTAGTATAGGTTGCTCTTGTAAGGGGAAGGTTTGGTCAAGAGAAAGAGCGGATTTGCAACACTTCCAAGAGTGGTGTAAGGAAATTGGCAAGATTATTTCTGACGAAAGTATAGATACGAATATTGTATTACAGAATACACTTCGTTTTGAGCAAATGTCAGCATTTAAACAAAATAGTCATCCAATTAGTATGGATTGGAATCCTGAAGTGTATGAACATTATACTCTATTGGTTCAATTCGCAGATAAGCTTCTATCCTTTGACGAAATTGAATTAACAATAGATGAAGACACAAGTGTCGGAAGAGACATTGTCTTTAGCTTTAGGCACGAAGACCATTACAGCAAGTATAGAATGACTATTGAAAACAGCAATGCTAAATATACTAAAGTCGATGGTGAAGCGATAGCTTTTATTAATGGTAATATGAATATTTCATTGGAAGACTTTTTGAAAGATAGTCCCATGACGATATTCTATGCAGATGATAGTATTTCGTATGGAATAAATTACTGCAAACCAAAGAATAAAGCAGATGAAATCCCAGAAGAGTTAATATCTACATTAGACTGGGAGAATGTTGATTTATCAAAGGAATCACAACATTCCGCACCTTATGAGACAGATTCTATACAATATTATATGGTACAGAAGATTATAGCAGATTATGATTATCTCATTGACGATGATGGAAGTGGCGAAATTGCAGATTTGGTTGGAATAAATAATAGTAGTAACATCATCGATATCACTCTATTTCATCTTAAGTTCGCAAGAGAAGGTAGAGTGTCGAAAAGTATAGAAAATCTATATCAAGTGTGTGGACAAGCACAAAAATCTGTTCGATGGAAATATGTAGGTGGATACAAACTTTTCAATCAGATACTACGCAGAAATGAAAAGAAATTGGATAGAGGAAAGAGTAGTAGCTTGCTAAAAGGTTCCCTTGAGGATGTTCTAAAACTGAGAGAAGAAGCATCAAATAGAAAAGAATTGCGCTTCCATGTAGTTATAGTCCAACCTGGCATGAGTAAATCTACATGTACTCCTGCAATGAAAATATTATTAGGGGGCACGGTTAATGTGCTCCACGAAATGGCAAATATAGATTGCCGCGTTATTTGTAGTAAATAAATGGAATATGTCAAACATAAACAAGTTAATAGGCGAAGCAACAGCCTACGATAAGAAACAGCAACTCGAAGTCAAGCGACCTAAGAGTTGGCTAAAAAGTGTTTCTGCCTTTGCCAATGGCGAAGGCGGAACATTGGTGTTTGGCATTAGTGACGATGACCATGTGGTAGGACTTGCTGATGCTGAAGGTGACGCAGAGAGAATAAGTGAGGAGATAAAAACCAAACTTGACCCTATACCTGCAGTCAACCTTGAATTTAAGGAAGTGGATGGCAAGAAGCTTGTGCTACTTCATGTCTATAAAGGACAAGAGACACCATATTATTATATAGGTGACAAGCAACGATTGGCATTTGTAAGGGTTGGCAATGAATCTGTGGTAGCCGACAGGCTTCAATTGAAAAGCCTTGTTATGAGAGGTGCAGTGTACTTCCCTGAAAAAGGTTGTCACTTAGGAACAAACAGAAGTGACAATGAAAC
>OOBJ01000216.1_pt1 | contig 51766 bp, 32 predicted proteins | sample 1671331 | NCBI WGS metagenome assembly OOBJ01 (sample SAMN06348145, study PRJEB24527) | human gut metagenome | biome: human gut; feature: ankylosing spondylitis patient; material: feces | host: Homo sapiens | place: China | collected 2015-10 | reverse complement strand
TACACTGGTTTTTTAATTGTTAAAACAGTGTAAAGTAAATCTGTATTAAGACAGCCAAAGCGTGCCGCCGGGGGCGTGGACGCATGTTTGTAATGTACTCTTTTATGTTTAACCAACAACCATTGACTTATGAACCACACTTTACCTGCCATCACGCTGGCACTGGCCTTGGTATCAACCGCCAACGCACAGGGGGTCAGGTTCGGGCGGATGCACCTGAAGCAACGCGCCGGACAAATGGAGCAACAAGGCATGAAACGAAACAACACGCCGGCAACAGTGCCCATGGCGAGGCTCGGCGGCTCTGCCGACAAGCCGCTCGACGAGTACCAGGAGAAGCGGGGCGACGCCTTCTACCGCTATGTCTACGCCTACGACAAGGACTTGATGCGCTCGTCGGAGACCATCTACAAGAAGGTGAAGGGCGACGACGGCCACTGGGGAGAGGAGACGCTGTATGACGTGGGCACCTATCTCTATGAGTACGACAGCCAGGGGCGTGTCAAGGCCAAGACCGTGAGCTATGGCAAGAACGAGGACTTTGTGAGCTACCGGGTGATGGTAGACTACGGCACCGACGGCACCACAACATACACCCGCTACGAGCTCGACAGCGGCAACGGCGGCTACTGGCCCGCAAGGCAGTGGAGTTGCTACGACAGCGGGCAGCTGGCCTCGTCGGCAGAATACGACTATGACGGCCGGGCAAAGTACGCGAGGACTTTCGCCAAAAACGGCATCGCCACCGGCGGGGGCAACGACCTGAGGAAATACGTATGCTCGGGCACCGTCAACGACAGCACCGTGACCCACTACTGGCGCGATGACAGCAACGCGGAGTGGCGCCAGGAGCGCATCGAGGCAAACAGACACCACAACTGGGGCACCGGGCGGCTGGCCGTATACAAGTGCTACGGCACCGACGAATACTACGGTTCGTATGAGGAAAGGATGTTTGAATTCGGGTACGACGGGCTGGGACGCATCACGTCGATAAAGAAATACTACACCGGCAACGACGACGACAGCCAGCCGGGATGGAGCGGCGACACCGGCGGCGACGGCGCAACATACGGCAGCGACAGCCCGGCACGGGCGGGCCGGGCTGCCACCGGGGAGCCGCAGTGGCGGCTTGAATACAGCGAGACCTACGAATACTGGGGCGACGAGGTGTATGGCGTGGGCAACCCGTGGCACGACGTGTTCGGCATGGACGGCCCGCTGAAGCGCATTTACCTCGACGACGAGGGCTACATCACGCAGACTCTGTTTGAGCGCGACGCCTCGGGAAAGCTGCTCAGCGTAAGCTACAGCGACGAAGACATTGAGGGCGTGACCGAGACGGGCACCATTGAAGTGGACGCCGACGGCCTCATCACCAGGATAGAAGACACGTCGGAAGAGACCTACGGCGACGATTACTATTACTACAGCGACGCCACCGAATACACATGGGAGGGCGGACTGGTGACGGAAGCCGTGAACACGTGGCACACGAAGACCCGTTACCCGGACGGGCAACATGAATACACCGAGGTGACTAACTTCAGATACTCATACGGCGAGGGCAGCTTCACGGTGACGGCCGAGAACGACCAAAGCGCCAACAAGGACGAATGCACCATCACCGACGACGGCAGCAGGTACTCTGTGGCCACGCGCAGCAGCACCGACGGCACGTGGACAGACGGCTACCGCTTTGTGCGCGAGGTGCAGCAAGAGGACGTCAGCTTCGTGATGCCCGACATATCGGCCGACATGGCGGGCTTCTCGCCCGACAGCACCGTGGTGGCCTCGGTGGCAGGCAGGGTGGTATGCGCCTACGATTGCGGCTATGACAACGACATGAACTACGGGTTCCACTCCATCGAAGAAGACAACAGCTACAACTACATGAACGCCATCTCGGGCAAGACTTACTTTGCCATAAGCCACGACGGCGACGAAACGGTGTGCAGCGACATCGAGGGGCGGCCCATATATGTGGTGGCCGGCGGTCGGCTGGTGCGCCAATACATCTACCACGAGGCCGACTATGGCAACGCGGGCCCAACCACCGGGTCGGGCTACGCGGGCATGAGCCGGGCGGCAACAGTGCCCGCCGGACTGGCATACGACGAGATTACCTACACCTACGACAGCCGCGGGCGCATTGCCGGGCGCACCGAGGTGTCGGTGAGCGAAGACGGCACGCGCACCGAAGAGGTGAAACTGGAATACACCTACAACGAGGCGGCCGCCATAGCCACGGCCGAAGCCACGGCCAAGGCGGGCGTGAGGCTCACCGGGCGCACGCTCGGCATGGCCGACGGCAGCCGCTTCAGCGTGTACAACGCCGCCGGGCAGCTGCTGGCCGAGGGCGCAACGGAGTTCACTCCGGCCGCTGCCGGCATCTACATCGTCAAGGCCGGAGGCCTCACGGCAAAGGTGGCGGTGAGGTAAACCGGCTGTGTGGCCCCCCGGCCGGGGCTGCGGCATGGCCGGTCAAGCGGCAGTAAGGCAACCGCCGCGCACACCGGCATCACCAGAAACGCGCCGCGACAGGATGAAAAAAACTGTCGCGGCGCGTATTGATTTTGCCCGATAAGTAGGTGTTCTAAATCAATTGCCATCAAATTGTGCGCTATTTCGGAGATGCATGCCACAGTCCGAAGAGAGAGCGTAGCGCGCTACGCCACCGATGAACCTTTGGCATGCGGCCCGAAAGAGCGCACAAGATGGTGGCAAAGATATAGAGGACACCTGCAAGGGCAATTGTATCGGTTGATTTTGAACAGCTGCTTATGCCACCAGGCCCAAACGCCCCGGGCCGGCGTGCAGCCTACCCTATGAGCCACCTGCACAGCAGGTAGCACACCAGCCCGAGCCCAATGGCCACAAACACGGCCGAGGAGGCCGCGAGCACCAGCGCCACCAAGGCCACGCCCGCCGCCATCAAACCATAGTAAACAAGGCGGTCGGGCTCCTTGCCTCTGCCACCATTGCCGTTGCCTGTGCCTGTTTTTCCCATTCGCCGCATCTATTTTGCACTCACCGCGGGCCACTCCCTGCGCCGGGCCTTGGCCCGAGGCACATCAAGAAGGCTGCCCATGTGCAAAAATAGCGGTTTTTGCACAAACGGCAAAGCGCGCGGCCGCCTTTTCCAACCGATGCGGCAATCTTTGCAGGCAGGGCCTGCGGCGACGGTGGGCCACGGCCACAGGCGGCAGCCATGGCGGCGGCGCCGAGCTTCGGCCTATGCCGGCAGGCGGGCTACAGGCACACTGTATAGTGCACAACCGCAATGGCTGGTGGCAAGGCATGGCGACAGGCGCCGGCAAAACGGCCCGTCCGGCCTTGCAATACGGCCCGTTTCACACTGCGATACGGCCCGTTTGGCAATGTGAAACGGCCGACATGGCAAACCGGCCCCACGGCAGCCCAACAAAACAAGAGCCGGACAGCATGGCACCAACCATACCGTCCGGCTCACGCATTGCATTGCGCGCTATGCTGCCAGGCGCATCAGAGTTTCTGCTCCACCTCTATCTCGGTGAAGGTCTCGATGATGTCGCCCTGCTGTATGTCGTTGAAGTTGACCAGGCTCAAGCCGCACTCCAGTCCGGCGGCCACCTCCTTGGCGTCGTCCTTGTAGCGCTTGAGCGCGTTGATGTCGCCGGTGTGAATCACGATGCCGTCGCGAACCACGCGCGCCTTGTCCTTGGCGTGCACCTTGCCTTCGGTGACAAGCGCACCGGCCACGGTGCCCACCTTCGATATCTTGTACACCTCGCGCACCTCGACCTGGCCTGTCACCACCTCTTTCTTCACCTTGTCGAGCATGCCCTCCATGGCCGAGCGTATGTCTTCGATGGCGTCGTAGATGATGGAGTAGGTGTTTATCTCCACTCCCTCGCGGTCGGCCAGCTTGCGGGCTGCCGCCGACGGGCGCACCTGGAAGCCCACGATGATGGCGTCCGAGGCGTCGGCCAGCGTGACATCGTTCTCCGATATCTGTCCCACGGCCTTGTGGATGACGTTCACCTGTATCTTCTCGGTAGAGAGCTTTATGAACGAATCGCTCAGTGCCTCGACGCTTCCGTCGGTGTCGCCCTTCACTATGAGGTTCAGCTCCTTGAACGACCCGAGGGCAATGCGGTGGCTGATGTCGGCCAGGGTCAGTCGGGTCTGCGTGCGCAAGCCCTGCTCGCGCTGCAGCTGCTCGCGCTTGCTGGCTATCTCGCGGGCCTCCTGCTCGGTCTCCATCACGTGGAATGCGTCGCCGGCGGTGGGCGCCCCGTTCAGTCCGAGTATGATGGCGGGCTCCGACGGGCCTGCTTTCTCCATGCGCTGGTTGCGCTCGTTGAACATGGCCTTGATGCGACCGTAGTTGGTTCCGGCCAGCACGATGTCGCCAACCTTCAGCGTTCCGTTCGACACGAGCACCGTCGAGACATAGCCGCGGCCCTTGTCGAGCGACGACTCGATGATAGAGCCGGTGGCACGGCGGTTGGGGTTGGCCTTGAGGTCGAGCATCTCGGCCTCGAGCAGCACCTTCTCGAGCAGCTCGTCGACGCCCACTCCCTTCTTGGCCGATATCTCCTGGCACTGGTACTTGCCTCCCCACTCCTCCACGAGCAGGTTCATGTTGGCCAGGTCTTCGCGTATCTTGTCGGGGTTGGCGCCCGGCTTGTCAATCTTGTTTATGGCAAACACCATCGGCACGTTGGCTGCCTGTGCGTGGGCTATGGCCTCCTTGGTGGTGGGCATCACGCTGTCGTCTGCCGCGATGATGATGATTGCGATGTCGGTCACCTGCGCTCCGCGGGCTCGCATGGCCGTGAATGCCTCGTGGCCCGGGGTGTCGAGGAATGTTATCTTGCGCCCGTCGGCCAGCGTCACGTTGTATGCTCCGATGTGCTGCGTTATTCCTCCGGCCTCGCCGGCTATGACGTTGGTGTTGCGTATGTGGTCGAGCAGCGACGTCTTTCCGTGGTCTACGTGTCCCATGACGGTCACGATGGGGGCGCGGGGCACGAGGTCGTTCTCGTCGTCGGCCTCCTCGCTCACGGCGGCGCTTACCTCTGCGCTCACATACTCGGTCTTGAAGCCGAACTCTTCGGCCACGAGGTTGATGGTCTCAGCGTCGAGGCGCTGGTTGATAGACACCATTATGCCTATGCTCATGCACGTTCCGATGACCTTGTTCACCGGCACGTTCATCATCGTGGCAAGCTCGCTGACGGTCACAAACTCCGTGAGCTTGAGCGTCTTGCTGCCTGCCTGCTCCTCGAGGCGCTCCTCGTTGAGCCTCTCCTGCACGGCGTCGCGCTTCTCGCGGCGGTATTTGGCGCCCTTCTTGTTCTGGTTCTTGCTCGTGAGACGGGCCAGCGTCTCCTTCACCTGGCGTGCCACGTCCTCCTCGCTCACCTCTATCGGCTTGTGCTGGCTGCGGCTCTTGCCCTTCTTGCTCTTGCCCGCGCCCTGCTGCTGGGCTGCAGGCTGGGCTCCACCGCCGCCGCGGTTCTTGTTCTTCTTGCCGGCCCCGTTGCCGTTCTGGCTGGCTGCCGCCTCTATGTCTACGCGCTCCTTGCCTATGCGCACGCGCTTCTTGCGCTCGCTGCCCTGATGCTGCTGGGCTGCCTTCTCCTCGCGTTCCTTGCGGCGCTCCTCCTTGGTCTTCTTCTTGGGGCGCGTGCTCTGGTTGATGGCATCAAGGTCTATCTTGCCCAGCACGTTCACCTTGGGGGCCAGCCTGGCCTCGCTCTTGAGCGTGAATATCTTCGGGCCCTCTTTCTCGGGCTTCTCGTCGGCCTTTGGAGCAGGCTGGGCTGCGGCGGCCTGCTGTGCTGCCGGCTGCGCCTTGGGCTCGCCCTGGGCCGGCTGCGCGGCCTTTGGCTGCGGCTTGGGCTCGGCCGGCGCGGCTGCCTTCGGGGCCTCGGCCTTGGGTGCCGGGGCTGCTTCGGCCGGCTTCGACGGTGCCGGGGCGGGCTCGGGCTGCCGTGCCTGGGCCTGGGCTGCCGCCGGCTGGGGTTTGGGTTCGGCCGGTGCCGGGGCTGGCTGGCTGGCCTTCGGCTCGCTTGCCGGCTGCGCCTGCTGTGCCGGCTTCTTGCCAATGCTGTCGAGGTCTATCTTGCCCAGCGGCTTGAACCGCTGCCTGTGGCCCAGCAAGTCTTCCGCCTTCGACGACTTCTTGTCCGACTTCTTGTCCTTGGACTTCTTTGCAAACATCTTCTCAGCCTCGCTCTTGATGTCCTTGTCGCCCTTGAAGGCGCTCACGAGCGCATGATACTGCTCGTCAGAGATTTTGGTGTTGACGTTTGCGTCGTCCTTTATCTCGCCCAGGCTTTTCTTGTTCTTAAGGAAGTCGACCGCCGTCTGCAATCCTATGTTCAGTTCTGTCAATACTTTGTTTAATCTGATGCTCATATAAAAGTTTATTTCTTCTTATTCAACAATCCACAACGCAATCCCCCGAGGCCGCTTGCACTGCTTGGTGCCTACGGCTGCCGGCCCCGTGAACATGAGCGTCATGAACCATGAACATAGTCCGGCAAAAGCCCGTCTTTCATTATTTTTTAGTTTTCAAACTCGGCGCGCAGCACGTTGAGCACGTGGTCAACGGTCTCTTCCTCAAGGTCTGCCTTCTCGATGAGCATCTCCCTCGGGGCGTTGAGCACGGCCTTGGCAGTGTCGAGCCCGATGGACTTGATTGCGTCGATGACCCATTGGTCTATCTCGTCGGCGAACTCGTCGAGGTAGATATCCTCGTCGGCCTCGCCCTCGCTGACCACCCTGAACACGTCGATGGTGAACCCCGTGAGCATGCTGGCGAGCTTGATGTTCATTCCCCCGCGGCCTATGGCAAGCGAAACTTCCTCTGGCTGCAGGTAGACCTCGGCCTTGCGGTTCTCCTCGTCGAGCGTGATGCTCGACACCTTGGCCGGGCTGAGGGCGCGCTGTATGAAGAGTTGCGTGTTGCTCGAGTAGTTGATGACGTCGATGTTCTCGTTGCACAGCTCGCGCACGATGCCGTGAACGCGGCTTCCCTTCACTCCCACGCAGGCTCCCACGGGGTCTATGCGCTCGTCGTAGCTCTCTACCGCCACCTTGGCTCTCTCGCCCGGCATGCGCGCAACGCGCTGTATGGTGATGAGCCCGTCGGCAATCTCGGGCACCTCGGCCTCGAGCAGGCGCTCAAGGAACATGGGGCTGGTGCGGCTGAGGATGATGCGCGGGTTGTTGTTCTCGTTGTCCACGCGCAGCACCACGGCCCTCACGGTCTCCCCCTTGTGGTATGCGTCGGCCGGAATCTGCTCGCCCTTGGGCAGGTGGAGCTCGTTTCCCTCGTCGTCGATGAGCAATACCTCGCGGCGCCACATCTGGTATACCTCGCCGCTGACGATGGTCCCGACCTTGTCTTTGTACTTGTTGTACAGCGAGTCGTGCTCCAGCTCGAGTATCTTCGAGGCCAGCGTCTGGCGCAGGTTGAGTATGGCGCGGCGGCCAAACTTGCTGAAGTTCACCTCCTCGCTCACCTCTTCGCCCACCTCATAGTCGGGTTCTATCTTCTGGGCGTCGGTGAGCGATATCTGCTTGTTCTCGTCCTGCACGTCGCCATCGGCCACCACCACGCGGTTGCGGTGTATCTCGAAGTCGCCCTTGTCGGGGTTCACTATGACGTCGAAGTTCTCGTCGCTGCCGAAGAGCTTCGTTATCACGTTGCGGAAACTCTCCTCGAGCACGCTCACCAGCGTGGTGCGGTCGATGTTCTTCGTCTCTTTGAACTCCTGGAAGGTCTCTATCATGCTTGGGCCTTTTTCTTCTTTCTTTGCAGCCATAGTTTATTTGAAACTTAATAGGTATTTTGTATATTTCACGTTGTCCATGTCAAATGCCTTGTCCACATCCACGATGACGGGGCGCTTCTTGCCCTCGACACGCTGCTTTTCCCTGACCGTGACCACGAAGGAGCTGCCGTCGACGCTCTTGAGAACGCCTTGCACCTTCTTGCCGCCGGCGTCCATCACCTCGACGTCCTTGCCCACGTGGATGGCATACTGCTGCGCCACCTTGAAAGGCTGGCCGATGCCGGCAGAGCCCACCTCGAGCTCGTAGTCGTCAAGCTCTGCGCCGAGCCTCTCCTGCAGGTGGCGGCTCAGCTCTGCGCAATCCTCAATCCACACCCCGTCGGCGTGGTCGATCTCTACAACGATGCGGTTGTCGGGCTCGATGCTGACGTCAACGAGGAAGTACTCGTTGCCTTCCAACCACTCTTCGACGATTGTCTTTACTGCATTCTTGTCAATCATATAGTCGTGTCATTAAAATAAAATGAGGAGCTTTCGCGAAGCCCCTCATTCCACTGAACGCTGCAAAGGTACTAATAATTCTGCTCATACGCAAGCATAAGGGCAGAAAAAGCGCGTCTTTATCCGCATTTTATCCTTTTCGTAACGCCCCGCGCCCATTTTAGGCCCACCAGGTGGCAATAAAATGTGGCTCGGGGCGTTTATCTACAATAACGGAAAGACTACTTAACGTACTCTATATATTTATGGACAAATGGATTAGCAAGGCTGCTGCCGGCGTGCTGGCGGCAGGGCTCATGGCCGTGGCCGCACAGGAAGCTGCGGCACAGAAGCAGCGCGGCGACATTTTCCTGTTGCCCCAGGCGGGCGTCAACGTGTCGCGACTGTCGGGCTACGACGTGCTCATCGGCAACACCGGACAGGCCGCTACGATGGAGAGCTCGAGCAAGGCGGGGCTCACCGCCGGGCTGGAGGCCGAGTACATGGTGACCGGCAGGCTCGGGGCGCGGCTCGGGCTGGTGTATTCGGAGCAGGGCGACAGGGTGAAGAACGTGCCGGAGGCTGACATCAAGACGCGGCTGAAGTATCTGAGCATACCGCTGACGGCCCACTTTTACGTCACCGACTGGCTGGGGGTGCACGCCGGGGTGCAGTATTCGCGCCTCATCGACGACAACTGCATGTCGGGGGCCGACATCGGGGTGACGCCCGACCTGTATTCGGCCGAAGACTGGAGCATACCCGTGGGGGCGTCGGTGGAATACTGCAACGTGGTGCTAAGCGCCAGCTACGTGTTCGGGCTGTCCAAGGTGTGCCCGCCGCTGGGCAGCACCAGGAACAGGTCGCTGTGGATTACGCTGGGCTACAGGGTAAGGCTCTGAGCAGGCTTCGGCCCGCACGGCCCAACCACCTGTGGCACAGGGTGTTGCAAAACAGCCTTGGCCGGGTGGCAAAACAGCCCGTATGGCATTGCCATACGGGCTGTTTTGCATTCCAATACGGGCCGTTCGGGCGCGGCAACTGTTCAACGCCGAGCCACCGAGGCGCTGCGCCCGGGCTGCACGCCGTCGGGGTCGATGCGCCTGTAGGCCACCCGCCGCCGTCGCCACGTGTAGACGCAGTGCAGCATGCCGTCGCTGCCCTGTATCACGGCCGGGTATGAATATTCGCCCACGGGGCTGTCTTCGAGCGTGAGCAGGTGGCGCCAGTGCTCTCCGTCGGCGCTGATGGCCACGCTGAGCGGCGTGCGCGGCCCTTTCTTGGTGCCGGGCAGGGTGGAAAAGTCGTTGTAAACCAGCACGTGGCGGCCGTCGGCCAGCGTCACCGCGTCGGTGCCCGACTGGTTGTTGGGCAGGTCGGTCAGCCTCACGCGGCTCCACGTAAACCCTCCGTCGGCGCTCTCCGACGTGGCCAGGCGGCCGTTGCGCGTGCGGCAGAGCACCTTCAGCCGCCCGTCGGCCAGGCGCAGTATCGACGGCTGTATGCAGTCGATGGGCTTCACGTCGGAAGTGTCTTCGGTGCGCGGGGCCTCGTCGGCGGCTATCGGCCCCACGTAAGTCCACTCGCCGGTGGCGGGGTCGTATATCTCGAAATGCAGCTTCCTGCCTCCCGTCTCGGTACTCGAGCCGCACACGAGGCGCCCGCCCGCCATCACGGGCTTGTTCTTCACAGGGCCGAGGAAGCCCTTGGGCAGCGGCTCGCGGCGGCCCCACGTGCGCCCCCCGTCGGCCGACTTGACCACCCAGCCCGTCCAGTCGGCCACGCGCAGGCCTATCTTGAAGAAGAGCCAGAGCTCGCCGTCGGGCATCTCGAAGAGCACGGGGTTCCAGCAAGCCTTGCGCTTCAGCGCCCCGCCGCCGTGGCCCGGCAGCACGGGGCCGGCCTCGGCATCGGTCGTGGAGTCTGTAATCCCGGCCAGCTCTGCGTCGGCCGAGCCAAGCTCAAACACCCCGTCGGCCGCCAGCACGGGCTCCGTCCACCTGTCGGAGCCTTTCTCCTTGCGGCTCACCCAGATGCACACGTCGGGGTTGCGCTCCTTCGTGCCGCCGAAGTATGCCGCCACGAGGTCGCCCCGGCGGGTCTCGGCAATGGTGGCCGCGTGGCACTCGGCAAAGGGAGCCGAGGTGTACAGGAACTCCGCCCCGGCTATGGCGGCAGACGCCGTGGGCAAGTCCACGCTGAAACGGTGGCGCCCCGAGCCCACCCGCCTTGTGCCGCCTCCGGGCAGGCACACGTCGGCCGTTGTGTTGCACGGCACCTCTACCGTCCACTCGAGGCGCCCGCCGTCCACCCGCCACCGGCTCGACACCGTGCCGTAGGGCGTGGGGCAGTTGGCCGCCACGCTGTCCACCAGCAGCTGTCGGGCAAGCTCAAACCTGTAGTGCGAGCCTCCCGCCTCTATGCCTATGCCGGCCAGGCGGCCGAAGCACCACTCAAGCAGGTCGCCGAGCAGCATGACGTGGTTGCCGCTGTTCATGGCGGGGTCGGCCGTGTCGCCATTCCACAGCTCCCAGATTGTGGTCGCCCCGCGCCCAACCATGTAGCCCCACGAGGGGTAATCGCGGTTGGTGGCCAGCATGCAGGCCACGTCGGCAAAGCCGTTGTCGGTCAGTGTGCCCAGCAGCCACGACGTGCCTATCACGCCCGTAGGTATTCGCCCGCGGTTGACGGTGACGATGTTGGCCACCACATTCTTGGCTATCTCGGCGCGCAGGCTGTCGGGTGCGATGCCGAAAGCCAGCGGCAGGATGTTGGCCGTGGCCGTGTTGTTGCCGTAGAACACGCTGTCGGGATAGAGCGGATGGCCTGGCACGGCCGACGTGCCCCTGTTGTCGGTCAGGAAGCGGCGGTTGAACGCCGCGGCCATGCCGCTGCGCCGTGCGGCCCACTCGGCCGCGTCGGCCTCGAGGCCCTGCAGTCGAGCAAACTTCTCGAGCAGCCCGAGGCAGCGTATGGCGTAGGCCGTGGCAATGAGGGTGCCGTCGGTCTGGCGGGCGGGGTCTTTGCTGTGTATGAGCCGCGGCGACTCGGGCGGCACGCACCAGTCGCCATACTTGTCTTTGGTTATCAGCCCGTCGCGGCTGTAAGTGGCGGCAATGTGGCGCATCCAGCGCGCCATGGCCGGGTAGGCCCGGCACACCGACAGCGTGTCGGCCTGCCTCTCGAGCAGCATGTCGCACACCATGGGCAGTGCCGCGGGCCACGTCACGTCGTCGGTGTAGTAGTTCCAGAACGCCGGGGCCACGTCGGGGATGCACCCGTCTTCGCGTTGCGCCTCGCAGATGTCGCGCACCCACTTGGCGTAAAGGCGGCCGCAGTCGAACAGGCGGCTCTCGCCGAGCGACCCGGCCGTGCGGTCGCCGAGCCACGGCTGGCGCTCGTTGCGCTGCGGGCAGTCGACGGGCATGCCCTTGTAGTTGCTCTCTATGCCCCTCCGGGCGGCCTCGACCACCCGCGTGAGCGTAGAGTCGGAACAGGCAAACGTGCCCTGCCGCCCCATCCTGTCGGCCACGCTGTAGGCCGTGAACGCCCCGGGGCCGACGCCGTCCATGCCCTCTACCTCGACATAGCGGAAGCCGTGGTAAACAAACGAGGGCTGCCAAAGCGCCGTGTCGCGGCCCGAGCACACATAGATGTCTTCCGAACGGGCGTCGCGCAGGTTGGCCGTGTAGAGCGTGCCGTCGGCGTTGAGCCTCTCGGCATAGCGCACCCTGATGGTGTCGCCGGCCCTGCCCCGCGGCACGAAGGCCACCCACCCGGCCATGTTGCGCCCGAAGTCGAGCACCACGCCGCCCCCGGTGCGCCCCGCCAGGCGGGCCCTGCCCGACGGACGGGCCGCCATGGCGGGCGTCATCTGGCCGCGCAGTGTGCCCGTGGGCACGGCAGAGCGCCGGGCCGCGCCCCATCCGGAGTCGTCGTAGCCGGGCATCGTCCATCGGCCGAGCTCCATGCGGGCGTCGTATTCCTCGCCGTCGTACTCGTTGTTGGCGCGTATCGGGCCGGCGGCGGTCACCTTCCAGCTCTCGTCGCTCACCAGCCTCTGCGTGCTGCCGTCGGCATATTCCACGATGATGTTCACCCGGCAAGAGGGCAGTCCGAACACGGGCGTCTTCCAGGGCTTGTCTTGCCGCATTGGGAAGTAGCGGCCGTTGCCCAGCACTATGCCCACGGCCGTGAGCGTGTCAAGGCAGCCGGTCACGTCGTAGGCGTTGTAATAGACAGTCTTGCGGTAGTCTGACGGCGCGGGCTTGAGCACATCGCGCGCCCCCACCTCGCGCCCGTTGACATACAGACGGTAGAGCCCCAGACCGGCAACGTAGGCCGTGGCCCGCCTCACGGGCTTGCCGCCGAGGCGGAACTCGCGGCGCAGGTAGCGTGCGGCCAGGCGGGTGTGCAGTCCGCGGCGCTCGCCGGGCATGAGCTGCTCGAGCCCTATCCAGCGGCCGCGCCATGCGGTCTCGCCCAGCAGGCCTATGCCAAACTGCTGCGGGCGGCTCCATGCCGACGCCCCGCGGTTGGTGAACACGCGCACACGCCACCACCCGCGGCTGTTGCTACGCAGGCGGCGGCCGCCGTAGCCCACCCACAGCTGGCGGGCCGACTCCACCCGGCCCGTGCGCCACAGGTCGGCCCCGCCGCGGCAAAGTAGCGCCGAGTCGGAGGCCACCTCTATCTGGTAGGCCGTCTGTATCACCCCCTCGCCATCCGAGGTTATGGCCCACGAGAAGCGCGGCGTGGCCGTGTCGAGGCCCAGGGGGCTCTCCATGCCCTCGGTGAGCAGCCCGCCCACGGCCACGCCGGCCATGGCCTGCAGCCACAGCAGCTGCGCGGCCATCAAAGAAAATATTCTGGAAGCTGTTTTCATTTGTGTCATGTCATTTATAGGTTGGCAATGGTCAACTGTCAGGCGGCAGCCGCCGTGGCCCGCCATGGGGCCCGTTTGGCATTGCAAAACGGCCCGTATGGCTGTCTGATACGGGCCGTTTCAACCGGCCGGACGGCCCGTTTTGCGGCGGGCGCCGGGCGCCGGCGCGGTGCTCCCTACTCGGTGAGGTCTTTCTCGGCGGGCGCCGCGGCAGCCACTATCGACTGCTGCGAGGGCGATATGTAGCCCTTGGCCGAGTCGATGGCAATGAGCACGCCGTCGCCGCTGCCGTGGTATCTGAATGTGCGCACGCCGCCGAAGTGCTCTCCCAGGTATGCCAGGCGGCCCGTGGCGGCGTCCATCCACCACACGCGCTTGCTCTCGCCGGATATGCGCCCCAGGTCGACGGCCATGTCGCGGCCCGTGCAGTTGTACACCATCAGGTAGTCGCGGCCCCGCGTGGCGGCCAGGCGGTCGTGGCGGGTGCCGTTGCCCTGCACTATGCCCTGGTCGGGCACGCGGTCGAAGTAGGGCACGGCCAGCATGAGGTGCTTAAGGTATTTCATCTGGTTGAAGCCCGGGTCGTCGAGCGCCTTGTACCACGGCTTGGCCGCTCCGTCGGCAAAGTAGGCCCCGGCCACGCCGGGCTTGGCAAACTGCATGATGGCGTTGTGGCCGTAGGTGTGGCCGCACGAGCCGGCAAACACCGACCAGTAGGCATAGCGCCTCACGTCGGAAGCCTGCCAGCGGGGCTCTCGGCCGTCGTGCAATCCCTGCGGTATGTCTTCGTAAGACGGCTCGCCGTCGAGCACAGGCTTGAGCGGCTTGTGCTTCCATGTCGAGTCTACGTACATCCAGTTGTCTTCCTCCGTGCCGTCGGGAATGGGGTAATCCTTGTTTCCCATGCGCTGCCCGTAGCGCCTGTGTCCGCTCTGGAACATGTTGAAGTCGAGCCACCGGCGGTCGTTGAACCACCGGGCCGAGGTGTAGCGGCCGCGGGGGTGGAAGGTCATAAGGTGGTTGCTGTCTGCCGACTTTATGGTGGTGGCCAGCGCGTCCCACACCTCCGTGCGTATGTCGCCCTGTATGTCGCCGCCCATTATCCACACTATGTTGGGCTTGTCCTTGTAGCGCGAGGCCAGGAAACGGCCGTAGGCGCGGGCCTCGTCGGCGTCCATCAGCCCGGCTTTCACCATGCCGCCCCATATACAGACCATGCCCACGAAGATGCCGCGGCGGGCGGCCTGGTCCACGATATAGTCGAGATGGTCCCAGTAACTGTACACCCCGGGAGGGTCGGCGGCCTCGAAGTTGAAGCCGTCGGGCATCGACATCTGCCCGTAGGCGTTGAAGGCGGGGATGGCGTTTATCACTTGCACCTGCACCACATTGTAGCCGGCGGCGGCCAGGCGGTCGAGATAGTAAGCCGCCTCGTCGCGGTTGAGCCGCTCGGGCAGCAGCCACCCCGTGTCGGCGAGCCAGAAGAAGGGGCGCCCGTCGGCGTACTGGAGGAAGCGCCCGTTGGCCGACACCGCCAGGCGGGCCACGGGCGAGGGTTTGTTGCCGGCCGCCACGGAGCACAGGGCGGCAATGAAAAGGATGGTGATGGCATATAGTCTGCGCATGGTGCCAATTGTTTTTTCAGTCAATCAGTATATTCGGGAACGGGCATCAGGCCCTCCCGCCGGCCAGGCGGCGTCAGCGGGCCACTATGACATAGGTCTGCCCGGGCTCTGTGGGCAGGTCGTAGAGATAGGTCTTGGGCAGCCTCGGGGCGGCCACCTCGGCCTTTTCGCTTATCAGGGGCGCCGGCGTGGCAGGCAGGGCGAACAGCCAGTTGGGGTTGTCGCCGCGCGCCCGGCCCAGCCCCTTGGCCTTGAGCGGCACGGCAGAGCGCAGCCGCAGGTTGCCGCCGAGGCGCGAGTGCACGGCCAGGCGGGTGAGCCGGCCATGCTTCCAGGCCATGTCGACCACGAAGCCGCCGCGCGCCACGAGGCCGCTGACAGAGCCGTCGGGCCACGCCGAGGGCAGCGCAGGCAGCAGGTATACAAAGCCGTCGTGGCTCTGGAGCAGCATCTCGGCAATGCCGGCGGTGCACCCGAAGTTGCCGTCGATCTGGAACGGCGGGTGGGCGTCGAACATGTTGGGGTATGTGCCGCCCCGTTGCTTCACGTCGCCCACCACGAGGAAGGTGTCGGGCGAGAGCGTCAGCTGGTCGGTGATGAGCTTCATGGCATGGTCGCCGTCGAGCAGTCGGGCCCAGAAGCACACCTTCCAGCCCATCGACCACCCCGTGCTCACGTCGCCGCGGTGCTCGAGCGACGTGCGCGCGGCGGCAAAGAGCTCGGGCGTGCGGTATGGCGATATCTGGCTGCCGGGGTAAAGCCCGTATAGATGAGACACGTGGCGGTGGTGGTCGTCGGGGTTGTCCCAGTCGTCCATCCACTCTTGCAGCTGCCCCCACGAGCCTATCTGCATGGGCGCGAGCGAGTCGGCCAGCGCGCCGAAGCGGCTGTACCGGTCTGGGTCGGCGTCCAGTGCCTCGCCCGCTGCGGCCACCGAGTGGAAGAGCTCGAACAGCAGCTGGTTGTCCATGGTCACGCCCCAGTTGAGCGGCACGCCCTTGCGCGGCGAGTTCTCGGGCGACACCGAAGGGCTCACCACGAGCCACCCGTGCCTTGGCTCGCGCACCATGGTCTGCTCGAAAAAGGTGGCCGCGCCCAGCATGGCAGGCCAGTAGCGCTCAAGGAACTGCACGTCGGCGGTGTAAAGGTAGTGTTCCCATATATGGCGGCAGAGCCAGGCGCCGCCCATCATCCACATCCCGGCCGAGGCACGGTCTATCGGCCAGGTGGCGCGCCACAGGTCGGTATTGTGGTGCAGCACCCATCCGTCGGCGCCGTACATCTCGCGTGCCGTGCGCGCCCCGGTGACGGTGAGGTCGCCGATGAGGTCGAAGAGCGGGCCGCTGAGCTCGGTCAGGTTGGTGGGCTCGGCGGGCCAGTAGTTCATTTCGAGGTTTATGTTGGTGGTGTACTTGCTGTCCCACGATGGCAGCATCTTGTCATTCCATATCCCCTGCAGCGTTGCCGGCTGGGTGCCGGGCTGCGACGAGCATATCAGCAGGTAGCGGCCAAACTGGAAGTAGGTGGCCACGAGCCACGGGTCGGCCGTGGCGGCAAAGGCGGCTATGCGCCTGTCGGTGGGCACGGAGGGGAAACGGTCGGGGCCGAGGTCGAGTTTCACGCGGCCCATGTACCCGGTGAACACCCCGAGATGGGCCTCGCGCAGCGCCGCGTAGCCCTTTGCCATGGCAGCCCGCAGACCGTTGCGCGTGCGCTCCTGCTCGTCGGCGCTCACGTCGTCGTAGCTTTTCACGTTGGTGGCAATGCTCACGTAGACCACAGCCTCGTCGGCCCCGCTCACCGATATCACCCCGCCGGAGCTGGTGACGGTGCCCCCACTCACGTCGGCTGCCATGCGGCCCTGGAACCTTACGAGGCTTTTCAGCCCCTCGTGGCGCGAGGTGACGCCGCTCAGGGTCACTTCGCCGCCTTCAGACCGCGTTATCACGTCGTGGTGGGGCGAGGTGAGGCATGCCGTGAAAGTGATCATGCCGGGCTTCGACGCCGTGAGCCTCACGGCCACCACGTTGTCGCCCGGGCCCAGCGTGGCTATGGTCTCGCGGCGGTAGCTCACCCCGCCGACGGTGTAAGACACCACCGACAGGGCCGAGTCGAGGCTCAGTTCGCGGCGGTAGCCGGTGTAACTGCCGTGGCCGGGCATGGATATGTAAAGGTCGCCGAACGTCTGGTAGGGCATGCCGCTGTTGCGGTTGGCCCCGGGCATGATGCTGGCGTCGGCCAGGTTTTGCGCCTCGCGGTACTTGCCTTCGGCTATGAGGCTGCGCACCCGGGGCAGCGCGCCCTTGGCCCTTGGGTTGAGCGTGAAGTTGGGCTGGCCCGCCCAGATGGTCTCTTCGTTTAGTTGCACCCGCTCGACGGCCGGGTTGCCGAACACCATGCCGCCCAGGCGGCCGTTGCCCACGGGCAGGGCCTGGGTCCAGGTCATGGCCGGACGGTCGTACCACAGCGTGTGCCCCTGCGCCCGCACGCCCGTTGCGGCCAGTGCGGATGCCAACAGTAAGGATAGTATTCTTTTCATGTCTCAGTTTGTTTAAACGCCTGGCGGCACGGTGGATTTGCCTGCCGCCACCATATTATAATACGTATGTCGCCACTGTTTCCCCCCGCGGCGGCGCCGGCCGGCGCTGCGCATGGGCCACTCGCACATGCCGCGGCCCTACTGTAGCCCCGCCTCCGGCCGACCCCCGGGGCACTTCATGGCGCCCACCTTGCGGGCCACGTATTCCCTGAAGCCCTCGCCGCCCAGCACCTCTATGTTCTCAAACAGCCCCAGCACGAAGCGCCCTACGCCCATGTAGCTGCAAACGTCGATGCTGAGCAGCCAGTGGCGGTCGCCGTCGGGCCTGATGTGGGGCGCCGACCGGGGGTATTCCTCGGTGATAAGGCTGTAGGCCAGGCGGTCGAGGCGCAGCTCAACGGGCATCAGCTCCTCGCCGCTGAACATGAAGATGTCGGTGTACATGCGCTTGTGGTCGGCCTCGTGCTCCCACGGGTCGAGCAGCATCTCGACGGTGCCCATGCGAGCCACCTTGAACGTCTTGTTCATTCCCGTCGACGCCTCGTAACACCTCACCTCGTCGTTGCCGGGCAGAAACATGAAAGGCTCTACCACCCGGCTCGCCACCGTGTTGCTGTGGGGCGACGAATAGTTGTGCAACACCACCTTGTTCTTGGTCTTGATGGCATCGTAGAGCACGCTCACGTTGCGCCCGGCCTGCTCGCTCAGCTCCACGTCGTCGAGTATGCGCAGGTCGTAAAGGCGGTCGAGCTTGCGCAGTATGTGGCGCACCTGCAGACTGTCTCCCCCGGCCCTGTCGAGCACGCGGCGTATGGTGGTGGCCTCGTCTTCGGTGAAATGCACCGTCTGGAACAGTCGGGTGAAAAACGGCGACGACTTGTCGAGGCTGTAAACCCCGCCCCGCTTCTCGACGATGAAGCCCGCCTGGCGGAAGAAGTCGATGTAATAATACAGGTTGCGGCGCGATATGCCCAGCCGCTCGCACAGTCTGTCGACGGTGCAGACGCGGTTTTCGGCCAGCAGGAGCATCAGCTCCAGCTCACGCTCTAATTGGTTGTGGCGCATGGTTTTACGGTCATTGGTTGCATCGGGGGCAGCCATTGCGATGGCTGCCGCCCATGCAAAGATATAAATTTTCCGGCTACAAAACGAACGAATGGCCGAAAACCGGAGGCTGCAAGGCCGCGCGCCCCACGCCGGAGGCCGCCACGCGCCCGCCGACGCCTGCCCCCGTGGTGCCACGCCGTGGCGGCGGGCCATGGCGCTGACAGCCAGGCCGTTGGCCGAACGGGCCGTCCGGCCATGCAAGAAGGCCCGTTCGGCACTGCAAAACGGGCCGTATCGCAACGCCAAACGGGCCGTGCGGCAGAGCCGGCCTACCGCCCCACACGGAACCAGTCGATGTCGACGAAGCCCTTGCGGCCCGAGCCGTTGGGGGCGGCGGCAAAGAAGCCAATCTTTGAGCCTATCCACCGGCCCTTGCCCATGGCGTATTCGCTGCCGGCCCTGTGCCAGTGCCTGCCGTCGGTGCTGTAGGCATAGCTCACGCGGCGCGCCCTAACCGTCATGCGCAGGTAGACGTCGCCGATGTGCATCTCGGCCGGACGCCCCTTGCACGGGGTGCCCTTGGCCGTGGGGGCGAGCGTGGCCACCACCGTCACGCTGTCGGCGGCACGCAGGTTGCGGGCCCAGGGGTTGTGGCGCACCTGCAGCTCGAAGCCGCTGTCGGTGCGCATGAGGCCCACCGACGAGTATTGCGCCGACATGCAAATCAGGCCCATGTACTGTCCGTTGTTGCGCGAGCAGAAGTCGGATATGCGCGCCGTGGCGGTGAACTCGTCGGCCGGTGTCTTCTGCAAAAGCATGTTGGGCACGAGCCACAGGTTGGCCACGCTGCCGAGCCGCGGCAGGTTGAAGGTGAACAGGCGGTAGAACCCCATGCCCGTGGTCTGGCCGAAAGAGTCGTCGTAGTCGGCCTGCCACTGCCACTGCAGGCCGAGCCGGGGCGAGCCGAACTCGTCGGACTCGGCGGGGTTTACCACCACCTTGCTGTCCGACTTGGGCTTGCGGTGGGTGAGCACAGGCTCGCCCCCGCGCCCCATCACGGGCCAGCCGCTGCTCCAGTCGACGGGCTGCAGGTGGCAGACGCGCCCGTAGGGGCCCTTGTCTTGGAAGTGCACAAACCAGTCTTCGCCGTAGACCGTGAGCACCCACCCGCCCTGGTGCGGGCCGTTGACGGCCGTGGTGCCCCGCTGCAGCACTCGCCGCCACTCGTAAGGGCCGTAGGGCGAGCGGCTGCGCATGGCCAGCTGCCAGCCCCCGGCCACGCCCCCCGCGGGGCAGAGAATCCAGTACCAGCCGTCGCGCTTGTAGAACTTCGGGCCCTCGGTGGTGACATTGCGCGTGGCGTCGCCGTCGAACACAATGCAGGGGTCGCCTATGGGCCTCGTGCCGTCGGCCGAGAGCTCGCGCACGGTGAGCACCCCGTTGAAGCCTATGCGGCTGTTTGCCCATCCGTTTACGAGGTAGCAGCGCCCGTCGTCGTCCCACAGCGGGGTGGTGTCTATGTATCCCTTGCCCTCAATCACCATGAGCGGGTCGCTCCACGGGCCCGCGGGGTCGGCTGCCCTCACCATGAACACGCCCCTGTCGGCATAGGCCTCGGGATAGTTTTCGGGGTCGTCGAGCGGCACGCAGCCCATGGCCACCACGCGCGGGTCGGTGAAGTCGTTTTGCGGTATGCGCATGTCCATGGGCACGCCCAGCGGCTCAAAGGCGTTGATGTCGGGCGTGTCGCCCAGGTAGTACTGCACCATCGAGCCGTGCTCCATGCAGTCGAGGTCTACCCTGAGCTCGTAGGTGCCGTCGGGAACGGGCGGCAGCTTGATGGCAAAGTCGAACACTCCCATGCCCTGGAACGAGTCGGCCTTGTACAGCGCCCATGCCTTTCCGTCGGGGTCGGGCACCACCGTCTGGTCGAACTTGGTGTTGTTGCCGTTGAACACCTTCACGTTGTCGAAGTAATCTATCGGGTACCTGATGCGCGGGGCCGACTTGCCGGCGTTCAGGGCCGTAATCTCGCTGATGGTGGCGCCGCGGAACCCGTTGTCCATTGTTTCGCGGCAGAGCGTCAGGGCGTCAAAGCGCAGCCGCTCGTTGAGCACCCCCAGCGGCACCTTTACGTCGTAGAGCAATATCCCGTCGAGCGGGTAGATGTAGCCGTTGAGCGGCCTCTTCACGGCGTCGAGGTCCATGCCGATGCCCTCGGCCACCACCTCGTGCATGGCGTCGGAGCCAAGCGTCTCCACCCCGTCGGTCAGCGTGTTGTTGCGCACATACCTGTTGAGCAGCGTGTTGTACCGGCCCGTGGCCTTGTCGTACACCATCCAGGCCTTGACGAGCGTCTTGGGCAGCATGGTCTCGTAGTAGTCGTAGGCCTCGCCGAGCCACCCGTTGCCCACGTATGTGTTCTTCTTGAAGGCCAGTATGTCGGGGTTCACCGCCGCCCGGAGCACGTGGTAGGCCACAAACATGTGCAGCACGTTGTTCTCCTTGGTATAGTCATCGCCCGTGTCAACGGCGATGTTGTTGTTCCGAAACCAGTCGTACCAGCCCTCGTCCATGCTCCGCTGGCCTGTGGCGCACTTGCCGTACCACTCCCGGCACCTCTCCGCCAGGTCGGCCAGCGAATGTATGCCGTTGGCATGGAACACGGCATCGGGCTCGGCAAAGAGCGTGAAGCCGCGCTTGCACACCGTCGGCGTGTAGTAGCCCGCCACGGGGTCGGGCGCCGGCGCTGACAGTTGCTTGTCGTCTTCGGCCAGCAGGGCGTCGATGCCCGTGGCGCACAGCGCCTCGTAGAAGATGGCGAAGTGGGCCGAGTCGGCCTTCAGCTCCTGCACCACCATGCGGTTTGATCGCGGTATGCAGCGCCCTATGGCGTGGACAATGCCGTTTTCCACCTTGTTGTCGCACATCTGCCGGTCTATCGGCGCGCCCTCGTTGACGAGTATTTGCGAGCCACTGCCGCCCGCGGTGATGAAGCGCCCGAGCATTGTACGGTAGGTGGCGCCGCCGGCGGTGAGCATTTGGGTGGTGGTAAGCTCCGTCTTCATGAGGTGATACATGGCGATGTCGGTGCACAGGCTGTCGGTGAGGCCCTCCAGCGAGTTGTCCGTCAGGCCGTTGTGCAGCAGGTTTCCATCCTCGTCGACGCTCTCCCTGTCGTTCCACAGGCTGTCGATGTATGCCTCGACGGCCCCGTTCTTGGGTGCGAAGCAGGTGTAGTTGCCGTATGAGCTCAGTATGCGGTCTTGCCCCGAACGCCTCAGAATGTTGTTGAAGCTGGAAAATATTGAGTCGTTGCTCAGCAGGAAGTCTGTCACCGTCTGGCCGGTAAAGGTAAACCGGTTCGACATGTTGGGCTCCACGTTGCATGCGCACAGCGCCATGGCCGCGGCAAAGGCCAGTGTTTGTTTCAGATGTCTCATTTCAGGTTTCATTTCGTTATTGGTAGTAATGTTTCATTCCCTCTGTTCCCATTGGGCCACGGTAGGCGGCTCGCGTGCCGCCGTGGCTGTGGCGGCCCCGGCCGTCAGGCAGGGCCCGGGCCGCCACGGCGTCACTCGGCAAAGTCGGCCTCGACTATGCGCAGCTGCGTCTTGCCCTTGGCGGAGCGCAGCCGGTCGAGCTCGCCCGTGGCCCCTCCGGCCAGCTCTTTTATTATTCCGAACTTGCTGCTGTCTTGCACCGGGGCCACCATGCGCACCCTCACGCCGTCAGTAGCCACGGGTTTGGGTATGTCGATGTTTACGTGTCCCAGCGTGGCGGGGGTAATCCCCTCCCACAGCAGGGTGCCGTCGGCGGCGAGAATCTGCAGCGGATAGCACTTGCTGCGCCACCCGGTGAGCTTCAGGCTCACGCTTCTCACCGTGGCCTTGCGCTCCAGCCGGTACTCAATCCACGCCCCGTCGCGGCTGCCGTCGCTCTGCCACTGGCTCAGTTCGTTGCCGTCGAAGCTCCTGCCGGCCTCTGCCTGGTTTGAGCCGGCGGTGGCTCCTACCACCCGCAGGCCACGGCGCACGTCGGCAAACGACGGCGTGGGCGGCGTGGGGCCGCGGTCGAGGCGGCACGGCAGCGTCTGTTGCGGCAGGCAGCTCTCCGCGTCGGCAGCCTCGGTAGCGATGGAAAGCGTGGCGGCGGGCAGTCCCTCGGCCTCTGCCCTGACGGTTATGGTGCCGGGAGTGGTGGCGGATCGCACGAAGACACGGTTGACGCCGCACTCCACGGGCAGCACCGTGGCGCCCAGGTAGTTGTCCGACGCGCGCTGGGCAGCGGCGTCCACGCCCTTGCGGCGGGCTATGCCGCCGAGCCACTCGGCCGGCCCGCCAATGCTGAAGCGTATGTCGCGGTTGTCGAGCGGGCAGCGCCGTCCGCGACTGTCGACCACCTCCACCTGCACAAGGGCCAGGTCGGAGCCGTCGGCCTTCATGCCCTCGGGGTTCACGATGGCCGTGAGCACAAGCCGCGCTGGCTCGCCAGCGGTCTCGATGGTGTGGCGCGACGTCTCCCTGCCGCCCTCGTAGCCCACGGCGGTGAGCGTTCCGGGCTCATACCTCACGCTGTCGAAGGTGAAGAGCCACTCGTACGACCTGCGGCCGCGGCCCAGCGAGCGGCCGTTGAGCAGCAGTTCCACCTCGTCGGCCGTAGACGCCACGTAGACGGGCTTGACCGTCCGGGCGTCGTAGTTCCAGTGGCCCACGATGTAGGTGCGGTCGGTCTCGGGGCTCACCCACCCGTCCCACATCACCTGGTGCACGTAGAAGGCATCCTTGGGCAGGCGCATGGCGTCGTCGACGCCGCTTACGCGGTAGTTCATCTCGTTGCGCCCGTAGGTGTTGGTGTCGCTGAACACAATCTTTGCGCCGCCCGAGCTGACGCGCCGCCCGGTGCCGGGGCGCACGGCCCAGTACTCATGCCAGCGACGCAGCAGCTCAATTGCAAACTCGTCGTTGTTCTGGTTGTAGGCCGTGGCGGGCTGCCCCTTGACCAGCGGGCCGTCGCCCTGCTTGTGGAAGGGATAGCTGTAGCTGTCCCAGTAGAGTCGGTAGGCCTCGTCGCGGCAGTACTCCATGGCCCACATGGGGCGGTCGGCGCTCTTGTTTATGTACAGCATCTCGCCGCCATACTCGGCCTCTTCGATGTCGAGCATCTCGCGGCTGCCTATCGCCCTGCCCCCGTTGGGGTCCCAGCGGTCGCGCACCTGTCTCAGCTCGACCATGTGCTCGCGCGATATGCTCTCGTTTCCGCCCTCATAGAATATGATGCTCGGGTTGTTGCGGTTGTAGATGATGGCGTCGCGCATGAGGCTCACGCGGTGCTGCCACCGCGCCCCCTTCACATCGCGCTCGGCGTCGCCGGCGGGCATGGCCTGCATCATGCCCACGCGGTCGCAGCTCTCAATGTCTTGCTTCGACGGCGTTACGTGCATCCACCGGTAAATGTTGCCGCCGCCCTCTACGCACAGCCGGTTGGTGTAGTCGCTGAGCCAGGCCGGCACATCGGTGCCCACGGCGGGCCATTCGTTGGTAGACCGCTGTGCGTAACCGTGCATCATGATGCACCGGTCGTTGAGCCACACCTTGCCGTCGGCAAACGAAGTCTTGCGGAAACCCGTGCGCAGCGTCACGCTGTCGGAGCCCACCGACGAGGTGACGCTGTAGAGGTAGCCGTAGCCCCACGACCAGAACTCGAGCCCGCCCACGCTGCGGCTGCCCTTGAGCACGCGCGTCTCGCCGGGGGCCAGCGTGGCCGTCTCGCCCTCGAAGGCTGCCACGGGCCTGCCGTCGGCGTCGCTCATGGCCACGCGCAGGGTCACCGTCTGCGGGCTGCGGCTGTCGTTGCGCACCTCCGACTATACATGCACCGTAGCCCGCCGGCCCGGTATGTCGTAGTCGGTGGCATAGACATACACCCCCTGTGTGCCGAGGTTGGAATACAGCGGCAGCGTGACGCGCTGCCACGAGCCGTCGTCAAACGAGGCGAGGGCGGCCCCGTCGGCGTCGCCCACGTGCATGAGCCAGCCGCCGTTGAAGTTGAGCCGCTGCCTCTGCTGAACCCCCGCGCCCATGGCGAGGAGGAAAGCCAAAACGAAAAAAAGATGTCTCATAGTCGTGAAAATGTTTGCACCGCAAAGTTAAGTGGCCGGCCGCACGGGGCAAAGGCGGCCCGTTGCTATTTCGGCCCGAAACGGTTGCACGGGCCGCCCAAGCCCGCTTTTGCAACATTTTCGGCCATGGGAAACAACATTTTCGGCTTTTTTGCCTACCTTTGAATAAGCCAAGACGCACTTGGCAATGTGCTGACAAACTCGAATTGCGCCCGTTTGAAACAAATCTTCAACCATGTTACTATTTGCAAGAAACATACTCACAGCAGCCGTGGCGCTATGCCCGGCAATGGCCGGGGCCGACAGCGGCGGCACAACGCTCGACATGAGCGACGGACTGTCGGAAAGCCGGGTGCGCTGAATAAGCCAGATGCCCGACGGGAGGATGGCCGTGGCCACCACGGCCACGATAGAAGTGTACGACTGGACGCGCTTCCACACCGTGAAGCTGCTGCCCGAGGACGCCTGCCCGCTGCCGGCATACCACGGCGACACGCAGCTGAGCCTGGCCGACATTGCCCGGCGCACGGGCTTCCACTCGGTGAAATACTTCTCGGCGGCGTTCAAAGACAGCTTCGGGATGACGCCGAGCGAATACCGCGGCAGCTGACGGCCACTGAGAATCAATTGGGCAAGGAATGGCCAAGCAAGCAAACCATCGCGGAAAACAAGCAACAAAAGCGTGAAGAAAATCGAGGCACAAACGCCCCGGCCCGCCCCCAGCCGGCCAAAAGGCCCATACGGCAAGCCGGGACGGCCCGTACAGGCAAACGATACGGCCCGTTTCGCAATGCGAAACGGGCCGTATTGCAACATGCCACGCCGAAGGCCGGGGCGGCACAGGCCCGAGGCAGGCCACGGCCTACTACGGATGCAACCCCACGGGGGCTGTCAGCGCACGGCCACCTTGGCGCAGGCCGTGCCGGCAGCGGCCGAGGCGCGCACCACATAGACGCCGGAAGGCAGGGCCGAAAGGTCGGCCACATGGCCCGGTGACACGCCGTCGGCAGAAATGACCGCCACACCGTCGGCACGGCTCACGGCAACGCTCACGGCCGACCCGGCCGGGGCAACGATGCGCACACGGCCGCCGCCCAGCGGGCATACGGCCACAGTAGACGGCACGGCGGCCACACCGGGCAGGCCTGAGGCAAAGTCGAGCACAGCCTGCATGCCCGCCATGGCGTCGAGCTTGCCGAAACCCCAGGTGCAGTCGCCACCGGGGCCGACGTCGCCTGTGTATGAGTCGGACACCGACGTGGCGGCGATGATGCGCCGCACGTCGGCGGGCGAAAGGCCCGGGCAGGCCTCGAGCCACTGGGCCACGGTGCCCGTCACCACGGGGGCGGCCATCGACGTGCCCTGCATATAGGCGTAGGCATAGTCGAGCCCGCCGTACTGCTGGTACAGGGCCACGGGCTGCGAAGAGAGCGTGGCGTCGTGCGACGAGGCCGAAGACACCACGGCACTGCCCGGCGCGGCCACGTCGGGCTTCACCCGCCCGTCGGCCGTGGGCCCGTGGCTGGAGAACGAGGCTATGCCGCCCATGGTCTCGCCGGTGCCTACGTGGCCCACGTTCTCGGTGTCAAACTCGTTGCGGGTGACGTAGGCGCCCACGGAAATCACTCCCCTGCCCGTACCGCCAATCTCGGCCGGCGAGTTGAGGTCGTCGCCCTCGGCCCATCCGTCAATGCCGCCGGAGGTAAGTCCGAGCTTGTTGCCGTCGGCCCACACGTCGACCTTGCCCTCAGAGGCCGACACAACCCACAGGCCAACGGAATAGCCTGCGCGCAGACGGCTGACGCCCGAGGTCACAAGCACGTGGGGCTTGCCGTTGAGCGGGCTTGTCTCGCCGTAGGCCGCCATGGTGCCGACGGAGCCACTGAGCACGGCCGACACGCCGGGCGTGGCTTGGCCCGAGGCGGGCAGGCTCACCGAAAAGCTGTCGGCTATCTCACCTCGCGACGTGCTGTAGGTGAACACGCACACCTTGAGGTCCATGCCGGGCTCGCCCCAGATGTCTATGTCGCCGCCGGCCGTGGCCGTGGTCAGCGCCTGCCTGTAATCGACAAAGGTGCGCAGCGTGTCGGGGCCCGGCCCCGAGAAGTCGCCCGACAGGTGGAAGTTGATGCCTCCGAAGTTGCCCACCGAGCCCACAAGCAGCCGTCCGGGGCCGAGCATGGCGTCGGCCAGCGTGTCGAAAGTCGACGTGCCGTCGTGCGGCCCGGCCTGCACCCCGAGGCTGACGTTGATGACACAGGGCTTGCCCACCGACTCGGCATAGCGGTAGATGTAGGCCATGGCGTCGGATATGTTGACGTTGGTCTCGGTGTCGGCGCCCGATATGCTCACGAGCACGATGTCGGCATCGGGCGCTATGCCGAGGTATGCCCCCCCGGCGCCGTCAGACCCGGCGGCTATGCCGGCCACATGGGTGCCGTGGGAGCCCGACGCCACATCGCCTCCGGCGGCAAGTATCTGCCCGGGCTCAGCCAGCTCGCTGCCGTAGCTGAAGCCCTCGGGCGGCGTGCCCCCGCCGTAGCCCTGCTCCCACACGCGCCTGATGCGCAGCTCGCCGGATGGCGTGCGGAAGTTGGGGTGGGTATAGTCGAACCCGGCGTCGATTATGCCCACTACCACTCCCCTGCCCGTGAAAGGCCGGGGCAGGCCACTGCCGGCCTGCACGAGGTCGGCCCCGACCGCCGGGCGTACAATGTCCATCATGCGGGCCACGGGCACGGCCGTCTGCACATAGGCCACGCCGGGCAGCGAGGCCGCGGCCTCAAGCGCGCCAGCGGGTATGCGCGCCGTGGCAATGTCGCCGCAGCGCAGGTTGACCGTGGCCCCGAGCCGCTCCAAGGCAGAGACGTCGGCGCCGGGCGCAAGGTGGACATAGGCCGACACGGTGGCCCCGGCCGAGGCACGGGTGGACGCTTGGCCCGAGGCAAGCCCGGCCACGAGGTGGCGGGCTGCGGGCGAGAGCTTTGACTGGGCCCACGGCTGCTGGCAGAGGCAGGCCGCGATAAGCAATGCGAATATCTGTCGTAACATGATTTGCGAGTTATGTTTCGGTTCTGTTTATACATTTGCATGGCAGGCCGAGGGGCAGCTCACCTGACGGCGACCTTGCGCACAACGGAGCCGCCACAGCCCGAGGCGCGCACCACGTAAAGCCCGCGGGACAGGCTGAACACGGAGCCGCCGCTGCCCGAGCGCACCAGGCGGCCGGCCGAGTCGAACACTTCGGCACGGCTGCAATCGCCCGACACGCTTACACGACCGCCGTCGACCGCCACCACCGGGGCCAGGTCTGGGGCCGAGGCCACGCCGCCAATGCCTGCGGTGTGGTTGTCGGCGCACATCGGCACCATGGCCGCATTGTAGACAGGGCAGTCGTAGGTGCCGTCGGGGGCGATGAGATAGCGGCTTACAATGGCCACGAGGTACATCCTGTCGGGGTCGGTGGGTATGAGCGTGCCGCTGTAGGTAGACTGTATGGCGTCAGGAAGCACATAGTCGACAGGCAGCGACACCGTGGCGCCCTCAGCCAAGTCGGCGCGCACGCCCACCTGGCCGTAGAGGCTGCCGCGATAGGCATAGCGGTGGGCATAGGCGCTGCCGCCGTTCACCTGGTATGTCAAGATGGAGTCTTGCACGACGAAGAGCGACACCATCACGGTGTCGGCGTCGGGCATGACGTGGGTGAACACGTCGACGCTGCCCTTGACGTGGCGCCGGGCCTCATCGTAGTCGGTGTTTACCTCCACGCTGACATAGGGCTGCACCGAGGCTGCCTGCATGAGCGTGGCGATGACGCTGCCCACGGTGGGCGACTGGGCCGGGGCCTGGTTGCCCGTGGCCGTCATGCGGTTGACCATGAACGATGGTGCGAAGCCTTGCTGCCCGCTGAAGAAATTGAGGTAGAACGACTCTTCAGCCATGGTGAAGTCGTCGGGCGTGAAGCCAACGTGGTGGAACACCTCGACCACATCGCCGCCGTAGGAGGCAAGGGCCTCGGCTATGGCCTGGTGGCCTGCGGGGCAGTTGTCGCACATCTGCCCCGTGAATCCCTCAAGCAACAGGCTGTGGCGCATGCCGGCCGGATATACGTAGACGGCCTGTGCCACCGAGTTGTCGGCCGGGTCGGCATCGGTGGCGGCACCGTTGACCGCCGTGACGCTAAGCTCGAAGTCAAGGTTTCCGGCCTCGCCGGCCGCATATTCGCCCAGGTCGAAGTCGAACGTCTGGCCCGGGGCAATGTCCAGCCCTGTGAAAGAGCGCACCAGCGGCTCGCCGCCGCCAATGCTGAAGCTCACGTCGAAGCTGCCAATGGGCACAGTGCCGAAGTTGAGCACCTGGCCGCCATGGCCGTAAGTCTGCCCCGCCACATAGTAGCCCCCGGCCGAGAGGTCTTTGAGGGTGATGTCGGTGAAGTCGGCATCGTCGACAATGACCTGTATGTTTGGGCATCCGAGGTCGGCGCCATTGCCCTGGCAGTCGAGCCATCCCGAGCCGGTGTAATAGAAGGAGCGGCCGGAAAGGCCCTTGGAGCCGTCAAACTGGAGCGGCTTGTACGACTGCATGCAGGTGAGGGTGTAGCCCACGTAGAGCTCGTCGGCGTCGCCTATGTCGACCGGCGTGTCGAAACGGAACTCCTTCCACGACGGTGAGCCTCCGCCGAAGGCCTGGCTGTAAAGCGGCTCGCCGTCGAGGCTCGTGGCCACAAAGAACTCAAGGCCGTCCATGTTGCTCGTTCCGAACACGGCGCGTACGCCGAGCACGCGCTTGCCGCGCAGCCGGTCGAGCTTCTCGCTGGTCAGTTTTATGGCAAGGCCCTGCTTCTCTGAGTTTCCGAGTCGCACCCCTCCGGTGCGCTCGAAGTGGGTGTTGGTATATCCCAAATAGGTGTCTGCCATGGCCGCGGCCGCGCAGGCAAGCGACAGGCAGAGCGAGAGCATAAGTTTCTTCATTGCAAATAGTGGTTGGTTATGACTGGGTTATGTGCTTTATTGGCATGGCCCCGGGGGCCCTGCGGCCATCCGGCACGGGCCGGGCGGCCGCCTATAACAAAAGAAGACGCCGCGGCAGGCTGCACTGTGACACTGCCGGGCACCTTCATCACCATGCGGGCCGCAGGCGCCGGGAACCACCGGGGCACCCGGCGCTGCATGCCCTCAGACAGAGTCAGCGCACCACGGTGAGCTTGACCGTATGCTCTTCGCCACCGGCGCTCACCTTGAGTATATACAGGCCCGGGGCGTATGACGACACGTTGAGGCGGTTGCCGTCAGCCTTGCCCATGAGGGCGCCGCCGAGACTGTAGGCAGCCAGGCTGCTCACACCGGCCCCCTCGACGGTCACATAGTCTGTGGCCGGGTTGGGGTAAACGCTGAGGTCGGCCACGACGGCATCGTCGATGCCATCGGCAACGCCGCCGAGGGTGAACGCGTTGGGCTTGCCCTCAACCTTTCCGTAGGTGCCGTAGTCGACCACGACGGCCACGGAGCGCTCTGCGTTCTCGTCGGCAGACAGGCCGAAGTCGTGCTCATAGCTCGTTTCCGAAGCCCCGAGCGTGGCCACGTCTTCGCCGTCAAGGCGCACGGTGTAGCCCTCGATGGGCAGCGTGGCGGCAGCGGGGTCGGCCACGACGAGGCCCATCATCCAGTTGCCGGTGCCGTTTGAGCTTGAAAGGCTGGCATACGACACACCGTCGTCGAGCGAAACGAGGTCGCCGAAGCCATACATTTGCGGCAGCAGGTCGATGGCCAGCGGGCCCTGGTCTTTCAGTCCGTCGAAGCAGTCGAGGTCGAGCGTGTACTCGGAATTGGCGTCGATGACTATCGGCTCCTCCAGGTCGACGGTGTTCCACCGCTTGTATACAGGCTCATCGGGCTCGACAGTGGCCAGCAGCTCGCCGTCTTTGTAAATCATGAACGTGAAGATGGCGCTGTTCATCGGGTAGTAGCGCAACTGCCTGATGACGTAGCCGTCCAGCCCCTTCAGCTTCTCGGCAGGGTAAACCACGCGGGCACGGTAGCCATAAACGGTGGCGCTGGTGCCTTCGACGGCCTGGGCCGGCTCCTCGCCGCAGTAGCCCACGGCCTGCTCGTCGTCGTCCTTGGGCTCCTGCCAGCTGAAGGCCACGGTGCGGTTGTCGCCCCAGCAATCGACGTTGTCTACGGGCTTGAGCCTGCTCTTGTCGGCCGCCACGTCGACACTGACGCCCGGGCCTTGCGACACACGCCCGTCGACATACTCAGCCTCGACAGTATATATATAGTGGCCGTCGGCCACTCCGCGGTCTACATACGACGTTGTGGTCGACGTGCCCACCAAGGCGCCGTCGGCATACACGCTGTACTGCTTCACATCGTCGATGCCGGCAGTGTCGCCTTCCTTGCTCAGCACCATGCTAAGGGCGAAGGATATGTCGAACTGATAGCCGTTGGCCTTCGACGAGTCGGACAGCGAGTAGAAGCCAGACTCGGTTGACAGGTGCACCAAGTCGCTGTAGCCGGGCACGCAATTGCCCTGATCCATGCCCACGACGTTGGTGTTGGCCTGGCTGTCGTCTACCGTGACGGCTATTGCGCAAATCACGTCGCCGGTGAGCGACGACACAGCCACGGGCTTGTCGAGCGCCACAATGTTCTCTACGCCGTAGTCAAGCTGCTGGGTGATGGGCTGCGAACATACAAGCTTGCCGCCGTCATATATTTTCAGTTCCCACGCCTTCTGGGCGGTACGCGGCACAAACGCCACCTTGCTGATGGTGTAGCCGCCGTATGCGCCCATCTCGGCCTTGTCGTACTTGATGGCAAACTCAAACGAATTGGCTCCGCCGCCAAAGCCCAGCAGGTCGGCCTCGGTGTCGTAATACCCCTTCGACACAAGGTTGGTGGCGGGCCTTGACCACATGATGGAGACGCTGTTGAAGCCCTTTTGGCGGCCTGTCAGCATGCGTGGGGCCGACGGTGTGGGCTCCGAAAGCCACAGCGAGGCGGCTTCAGACTTGGCCGACTCTGCCGTGCCATATACGGCCGTCACGGCATAAGAGTACATGCCTGAGCCCAGGCCTGTGTCGATGTAGCTCGTGGTGCCGGCCAGCGGCTGGGCCGTCAGCTTGATTCCGTTGCGGTATACGTTGTAGCCCGTGGGCTCAGAGGTGGCTCCCAGCGGCTTCTGCCACGAGAGCCTGGTGCCCATCAGGCCGTCGAGCTGAGCCACGGCCAGCCCCACGGGCTCGCGGTTGCCGACGTTCTGGTCGAGAAGCACCACCACGGGGTGCTCTGTCCTGTTCTTGTCCATGGTTGAGATGGCAAGCACCTTGCCGTCGGCCGACGTTGCGGTGACGGTGAGGGCCGACACCACGGGCAGGTTGCTCAGGTCTACTCCCTTTTCAGCGAGGTAGGTGTCGAGCTTCACAAACTTGCCGCCGGTGTATACAGAGCCGTAGGATGTGTAAGTCATCATGTCCTGCTCGTAGGCGTAGACGGTGAGATTGTCGTCCATACACATGTATTGCAGCGAATAAGGCATAGTCGACAATGAGCCGATGTCGGTGTTCTCGCCTGTCTCTACGTTGTAGATGCCTGTGTCATGGAGCAGGTGCTTGCCGTCGGACGAAAACTTCTGGGCCACGTGGAAGGGGCTGCCGGTCTCGTTGAGATAGGTGGCTGCCCCTGTCTCGATGTCCCACAGCACAGCCAGCCTCGAAGACTTGCCACCGGGCTTGTATGCCCATCCGGCCGCCTTGGTGCCGTCGGCCGAGATGTCGTAGACGCATCCCTCGGTGCCTTCGAGCACCTTGTGCACCTTGCCGTCTTTCCACACGGTGGCCTTCCACTTGCCGTTGGTGTCGTAAATGCCTCCCCCGATGAGGTGGGCGCCTTCCGACACGCAGTAGGCCTGGCCGTCATACTCGGTGTGAGTGGCGGCACCGAAGCCGCTGATGGGCTCCAGCGCGCGCCACCGCCCGCCTGAGTAGTAGCCGCAGGTGGTGACGGTGGCTCCGTTCGACGTGTATCTGTCATCGGGATAGCAGCCCGACACGATGCCGTCGTCAGACACGCCAAAGGCGTTTGACACCTCCGTGCTGCCCGTGAGCAGCTCGCAGCGGTCGGTGGAAAGGTTCCACCTGAAGGCATGCTGGGCGCCTCCGCTGTCGGTGAAATAGCCTGCCGCCCACTTGCCGTTGGGCGAAATTGACGTCACTGTGTAATTCTGCATCCCGTAAAGGGTGATGATGCCTGTGTCGCCGGCTGCCGATGCGCCGAGCAGGGAGGCCACGAACAGCACGCAAATAAGATATATCCTGTTCATAAAATGGTTGTTTTAGGTTGTATTTGATGCTTTATGCGGTTAGGCGGCAGGCCCCGGCAGGCTGCGGCACACACTGGCCGCACGCTTGCCGGGGGCTGGCGCCGCCCGCCGGATGATGGCTTGAAGACGGAAAAAGGGAGTGCGGCCGCCTGGCGCGGAGGCCCTGGCAGCGGCGCACTCCCTAACCAATCCAAATACCAATTGCGGTTATTTGCTGAACTTGACGGCAACCACCTCGCCATCAACATATACCAGCGCCACGTAAACGCCTGCCTGCAAGTGGGCCAGGTCTACGCTGCTCACGTTGTTGTAGGAAGCCTCGAGGGCTCCGGCAGCGGTGTAAATGGCCACTGACGAGGCCACGCCGTCGATGGCTATGCGGCCTGCGCCAACGGTCACCTTGCCGTTGCCGGCTGCAGCGGGCACGCCGTCGATAGACTGTGTGCCGAGGGTGCTCACGTCAACCGATATGGTGTCGGAGCATACGCGGCCGAAGTGGTAGACGCTCTCGACGTAGATGTCTTGCACGTTGTCGGCGAAGTATATGTCATACATGTTGTCGGTGATGGGCACTATGCCGCTTAGCTCGGCATTGGCCTGGCCGCGCCCAACCACATAGATGTTGTCATAGCGGAAGCGCAGGGCCTCGTTGCGGGCCTCGGGTGCCTGCCATGTGAAGTGCACCTTGTCGTAACCGTCTGACCTGTCGACGTATTCGGCCTTCAGGCCCTCTACGGCCGGCAGCTCAATGAAGTAGGTGTGGTCGGTGAGGTCGCTCACGTTGTAAGCCACGCTGTCGCCCGTCGACTCTGTCTTCACCACTGTCTGCACCCAATAATCATAGGTTCCGTTGGGCACTTCGTTGTCGGTGAAGCTTATGACGGCCTTGCCGGAAGCCTCGTCGTAGGTAGCCTCGTCCATACCGACGGTGCCAATGAGGTTGCCTTCACGGTAAATGTCGAACGACACCACGCCGTCGGCAACTGCAAACAAGGGCGCGTCGAAGCTGACCACTGCCGTGTTGAGCCCTTCCTCAACAGGGGTTACGGTCACTCCCTCGACCACATAGTCGGGAACCATCTGCGTATAATACGTCACGGTGGGCAGGCCGTTGGGGCGCCAATTGCCGCCCACGTTCATGTAAGCCACCTCGCGCACACGGTACGGGTCGCCATCGACACACTCGTAGACAATGCGGTTGTTGGGCGACTCCTCGCCGTCGTAGACGTAGGCACGTTCGTATTGCACGATGGAGTCGTTGCGCCATGTCCAGCGCTCAACCTCGGAGGCCTCGGTCTTCTCGGCGTCATCATACTTGGTTGCCTTCACCTTGTGGTTCTCGGAGTCGTATTCAACCACGGTCCAGAACTTGTCCGAGCTCCAGAAACCGTCGCCGACGATTGTCTGCGGCTTGTCGAAGCCCACGAAGTCTGAGTATGTCTCTGTCGAGATGAGGGGCTCGCCGCCGTTGTTCATGAAGCGGTCGGGCTTCGACGTGGTCTTCTTCACGAGCTGGCCGGCACCGTCGTATTCGTAAGCAATGTATGAGCCATCGGCCAGGGTGGTCTCCTTGGCGAGCCTGCCCTCGGCGTCGTACTCATAGTTGACGGTGTCGTTGTTCGACTTGTAGTGGAAGTCTCCCTGCGCCTCGCTGTCCATCTGGATGAACTCCGAATGCTTGCTTACCAGCTGGTGGGCGTCGTTGTAGTCATACTTGGTATAGTACATTATCTGCCATGAGCTCTTTCCGCCCAGGGCGGTGAACATTCCGTACTGTGCGCTGCGCACGGGGTTGTTGTAGCGGTCGTAGTATGTGATTGTGCGCTTCGACACGTCGTCGCCCGAGATGCCCATGGCGTCGCCATACACCTCGACGCATGTGGCGCGCAGGCCTGTGTCTTCGGGCTTGGTGGGCTCTTCCACCTGACCGCCCTCGGTAGACTTGATGAACGTCAGTCCGCCCAGCCTCGAGGTCACGGGGCACTTCACCGCCTCGGGTATCTCTGCCTCCGAGGCGGGGTCGAAGGCCACAATCTTGCTCGACCCCGTGCTGTATATCAGGTACAGCTTGCCGTCGTAATAGTCCATGGTGCTGGCCATCACTCCCGAGAGCAGCCCCGACTCCGACGAGATGTCGCGCGTCTCGTTGAATGTGCCGGATGCCGGGTCGATGGTGCAGAGCGAAAGGTCGACGCTCACATTGAAGAGGCCGCCATCCACCTCGTTGTTGATCACGCCATAGAGCGTGCCCTTGCCGTCGGCAGCTATGGCTACCACAGACACGCCGTCGAGCGTGAATGCCTGCTTGAGCGAACCGTCTGACAGGTTGACCGTATAGACCTCGGTGCCGTCGGAACCGGGATTCACGGCATACATCGTCTCGGTGGTGGCGTCATAGGTCATGTCGGACACCTTGGTGGCTATCGGGCCTTCGGTTATCTTGCCTATCTCGTTGGTCTCGAAATTCAGCGTCCCGAAGAAGCTCGAGGCCTCGTCGTCGCCATCCGAGACCACGTAAGCGTAATATTTATCGCCCACCGAGGCGCCTGCCTTGATGTAGTAGTCGGCCGAGATATACAACCCGTCGGTGTAGGTCGGCATCTTGCAATACTCACCAGTGAGTTCTGCCAGGTTGTTGACGTCGAAAGACACTATGCGTCCTTCGTTGCCCAGGTTGCTTGAAGACGACGGCGTGGAAGCCAGTCCTACGTATGCCGTCTGGGCGGTTGCGTCTACAGCAAAGGAAAACGCCAGAGCTGCGAGCGAGGAATAAAGAAAATGTTTTACCATAATCCATCGGTTTTAGAGTTTCGCCACGCAATATAGCGAATAAAAACAACAGTAACTTTAAAAGTATTCAATATTTATTACACCCCCGCGAAATATTTGACTTAAATCAAGGCGAACGGTGTAATAAGGGCAAAAATGTTTAATTAAGTGTAAAATCAACCAATAATACCGAACTATCGTCGTATAAATACGTATTATTGACTAATATATCAAATACCCATTCAGCCCATACTACCACCCCACGAGGGGCCGGCTACAGCCTGGGAGCGCACACAAACACAGCCGCCACGGGCCATGAAGGCGGCACCGTGGCGGCTGATGAAATATCATTAAAAATCATCCGGCAGGACCAAACGCCTATCGGTTGTCGGATATGAGGTTCTCGCCGGTCATGTCGGCAGGCTGCTCCAGGCCCATGATGTGCAGTATCGACGGTGCCACGTCGGCCAGGCGGCCGTTTTTCACGGTGGCGCTGTTGTTGTCTGTCACGTAGATGAAGGGCACGGGGTTGAGCGAGTGGGCCGTGTTGGGCGTGCCGTCGGCGTTGATGGCGTTGTCGGCGTTGCCGTGGTCGGCAATGATGATGGCCTCGTAGCCGTTGGCCTTGGCAGCCTCAATCACCTCGCGCACACAGTTGTCTACGGCGTGCACGGCCTTGGCTATGGCGTTGTACACGCCGGTGTGGCCCACCATGTCGCCGTTGGCGAAGTTCACCACGATGAAGTCGTACTGCTGCGTGGCGATGGCTCCCACGAGCCTGTCCTTCACCTCGTAGGCGCTCATCTCGGGCTTGAGGTCGTATGTGGCCACCTTGGGCGAGGGCACGAGTATTCGGTCTTCGCCCTCGAAAGGCTTCTCGCGGCCTCCGTTGAAGAAGAACGTCACGTGGGCATACTTCTCAGTCTCGGCCGTGTGGAGCTGGCGCTTGCCCTGCTTACTGAGATACTCGCCCAGAGTGTCCTCCACATTCTCCTTGGGGAAGAGTATGTGCACGCCGGTGAACGATGCGTCGTAGGGCGTCATGCAGTAGTACTGCAGCCCCTTGATGGTGTGCATACCCTCGTCGGGCATGTCCTGCTGGGTGAGCACCTGTGTGAGCTCCTTGGCGCGGTCGTTGCGGAAGTTGAAGAATATCACCACGTCGCCCTCCTGTATGGTGCCGTCGACAGCCGAGTTGCATATCGGCTTCACAAACTCGTCGGTCACACCCTCGGCGTAGCTCTCCTCCATGGCCTTGACCATGTCGGCCGACTGCTTGCCCTTGCCATCCACGAGCAGGTCGTAGGCCTCCTTCACGCGGGCCCAGCGCTTGTCGCGGTCCATGGCGTAGAAGCGGCCCACGATGCCGGCTATGTGGGCGCCGTTGGCCTGGCAGTGTGCCTGCAGGTCGCGGATGAAGCCCACGCCGCTCTTCGGGTCGGTGTCGCGGCCGTCCATGAAGCAGTGCACGTAGGTCTGCTCAAGGCCGTATTCGCGGGCAATCTCGATGAGCTTGTAAAGGTGGTCGAGCGACGAGTGCACGCCTCCGTTGGAGGTGAGGCCCATCAGGTGGAGCTTCTTGCCGTTGTTCTTGGCGTATGTGTACGCGCTGACAATCTCGGGATTCTGCATTATCGAGCCGTCCTTGCAGGCGCGGTTGATCTTCACGAGGTCCTGGTATACTATGCGGCCGGCGCCTATGTTGAGGTGGCCCACCTCAGAGTTGCCCATCTGTCCGTCGGGCAGGCCAACGTCTTCGCCCGAGGCCTGGAGCTGCGAGTGGGCGCTCACGGCCGTAAGATAGTCGAGGTATGGAGTCGGGGTGTTATAGATCACGTCACCCTCGCCGTGTTTGCCGATGCCCCATCCGTCGAGGATCATCAGCAGTGCTTTCTTTGCCATAGTCTTATTCCTTATATATTAATATCAATCTTTTGCCCGCAAAGTTACAACTTTCGCGCCAAGTAGGCAAAAATTAATGAAGAATTAAGAGTTAATAAACTGTTTTGATTGGCCCAGGGCTGCCTTCGCCACCCCCGCCAAGGGGCCTTTTCCGGCCGCGGCCCACAGTATGGCACGCCACGCCGACGGCCGCGGCCACCTGCGATGAGGCATGGCCGCGTTGGGCGTGAGGCCCATGCCGACTGGTGGCACAGCCCGAGACAGCACCCAAACGACTGGCTGACAGAAGCCTGCCCGCCCGGGGCCGACCCGATGGCGCGGCAGGCCATGGACGCGGGCCAAGGCCGACCTGCAGCCGGGGCAACGCTGGCGGGGCGCGCCTCTGGCAACAGCCACGCAACCGGCGGGCAAGGCCAATTGCACTTGCACAAGCCTATGGAAGGGCAACGGGCCCGAAGCAACGTTAAAAAACAATAAACGCCAGCGCTTCAAAATGAGCGCCAAGTATACATGCCGGATATTTTCTGTATTTTTGCAGCGTTGACATGAACCTGAAAACAAACTTCATTCCGAATCAAACCAATAAACATTCGATTATCATTATGACTAAACACAAAAGACTACTCGGCGCGGGCCTGCTCCTGGTGGCCACGGCGGCAAGCGTATGCGCGCAAGATGTCAGGGTGCACCTTGACGAAGCCGGAACACTTGAATCGAAAATAGAGAAATCAAAGTTTGACCAAATCAAGTCTCTGACAATATCGGGCTACATCAACGGGACCGACCTTTATGACATAAGGAACATGGACAACCTGGAGACGCTCGACCTGTCGGATGCCACGATTCTGGCCAGCGGAAGCTTCGGAACGTCGACATACACAGAAAACAACACCGTAAGAAACGGCAACTTCAGCAACTGCGAGGTGCGCACTCTGGTACTGCCAAACTCGCTGCTGTATGTGAAGAACCAGGCATTCTATCAAGCATACAATCTCGAGAAGATTGTCATCGGCGACCAGCTCGTAAGCTTTTCATATGAAGCATTTGTCAACCCGCAGAACGCATATGGCCATTCCATAAACACATGCGACCGCATGAGAGAGTTTGTTGTGTCTGAAAGCAACAAGAACTTTGCCGCGCCCGACGGGGTGCTGTACGACAAAGCCATGACCACACTGCTATCATACCCAAACATGAAGGCAAAAAAATACACCGTGCCTGAAGGCGTCAAGACCATTGGAGGCAAGGCTTTCAGCTGTTGCGACAACCTCTACGAAATCACACTGCCGCAATCTTTGGAGAAGGTTGAGGGCAGCGCGTTTGAAAGCTGCGAGCGTTTACTGAGCATCACGTGCCACAGCATGACACCGCCACAAACCACCGAAGGGCTCAACGGAGGCGTGTTCTACAATGTGCCTACGGGCAGCTGCATTCTCTATGTGCCCAAAGGCACTTACTCGGACTACTGGATGGCGCCCGGCTGGGGAAGGTTCAGCAACATCGTTGAAATGGAGCCATCGGCCATCGGCGCCAACCGGCAAACCGGGGTTGCGGCACACAGCGTGGACGGGGGCATCGAGATAAGCGGCCTGGAGCATGGCGAGACGGCCGAGATTTATTCTGCCGGGGGCGTGAAGCTGTATTGCGGCGGCAACGGCACGGCCAAGCTGCCAACCGGGACTTACATCCTGAAGGCAAGGGGCTTGTCGGCCAAGCTCACTGTAAAATAAGGCCAGCGTGGGCAACGCTGAATAACATGCGGCACGTATGCGCCATGGTTTGGCGGCATTGCCATGGGCCACGCCACCTCGGCCGCAACCGCCGCTGACACACACGGCCAAGAACAGGCAACGGGGCTTTCTTTTCCAAATAACAAATCGGCATGCGCCAAGCCCCGCGCCATGCCACCGGTGGGGGCGGTCGCCGTGCCGGGCAAACAAGCTGCAGGCACAGCCATTGCCCAAGCATCGGCATGGCGGGCCGGCTTTTGGCCAAGGCGAAATGATGGGCGCGGCAGGCCAGACTGCCTGTGCGACCCGCAATCGGGGTGAGGCCGCGCCAACACAGCCGCCGGCGCTGGCCGCCCCTGATGTTTAAACTTGTTTAAACACAATGCAAAACAACAATGCAAGTGCCTTCTTTTGAGTAATTTTGCAGCTGCTTTGCCGCCGTTGCCGAATCTAAGGCGGCAAAAGCCGGATAAAATTACAGGGGAAAATGGAAACAAGGAAAAGGAGCAGGCAGGAGTGGGCGCGGCGTTACGCCGCGTTTGTGGTGATACTTTTTGTAATAGCCTTCGGCACGTCGCTGTCGATAAGGGCCAACCTCGGGTCGTCGCCCATATCGGCGCCGCCCTACGTGCTGTCGCTCGTGCCGGGCATGGGGCTCACCATGGGGCAGCTCACCATGCTGATGCACGTGTTCTTCATCACGGCGCAGGTGGCCCTGCTGCGCCGCGACTTCGAGCGGCGGCAGTGGCTGCAGATAGGCGTGTCGCTGCTCTTCGGCTTCTACACCGACCTCACCATGTGGCTGACGGGCTTCATGCAGGTGCCCTTCGACCTGCCCCCGGCCATTGGCCTGCCCTTGCGGCTGGCCGAGCTGCTGCTGGGCGGCGCGGTGCTGGCCTTCGGCATAGCCCTCGAGGTGCGCTGCGACTCGCTCATGCTGGCGGGCGAAGGCTTCCCGCTGGCCATCGCCAAGTTTAGCGGCCGCGACTTCAGCAGGGTGAAGATATGCACCGACACGCTGCTCGTGGCCGTGGGCTCGGTGTTCATGCTCGTGTTCTTCGGGCGGTGGGACTGGGCCATGGTGGGCCCGGGCACGCTCATATCCATGTTTTACGTGGGCATGATGGTGCGCGTGTTCTCACCCCACATAGCGTGGCTCGACGCCCTGCTCATACCCGGGGCCCACAGGCAGCAGACCGGCGCGGCAACCACGCCCGACTCTTGGGGCGGCCACACCGTGGTGACCATTGCCCGCACTTACGGCAGCGGGGGCGACGCCGTGGGCGAGGAGGTGGCCCGGAGACTGGGATGGCCCTGCTACGACCGCCAGCTGATAGACATCACGGCGAGGCAGATGGGCTATGCGCCCGAGTTTGTGGAGCGCAGCGAACAGAACATTTCGGCCGCGAGGCTGTGGGAGATGGTGGCTGCCGACAGCGGCATACCGCGCTCTATGAACCCGTCGAAGGACGACGCCATCTTCGTGAGCCAGAGCCGCACCATCAGGAGCCTGGCCCACAAGGGCGAATGCGTGATTGTGGGGCGGCTGGCCAACTGGATTCTGCGCGACGACCCCCACGTGGTCAGGGTGTTTGTGGGCTCGGGCGCCGACGAGGCCGCACGGCGCGTGGCCCGGCAGCTGGGCATAGGCACCGACGAGGCCGGGCGCAAGGCCGGGCGGGTGAACAGCGGGCGGGCCATCCACTGCCGCCACTACACGGGGGTGAGGTGGGCTGCGCCGGCTGCCTACGACCTGATGGTGAACACCGACCGCATGGGCATTGAGGGGGCGGTGGCCACCATCATCGGGGCGGTGGAGCGCTCGCGCAAGGACGCAGCCGCCACCGGGCCAGCACGCTGACGCACAGGGCGTTGGACGGAAAGTGGCGTTTGGGGTTGCAAAACGGCCCGCATCACACCGCGAAACGGCCCGCATCGCACTGCAAAACGGCCCCCGCGGCAGCGCGCCGATGGCCCCCGCCCGCCCCACGGCACACTGAGGGCCGCCCCGGCCGAGCCAGGCCACAGCGCCACCGGGCAAATGGGCAGGCATGGGCAATCGGGCAACCCGGGCAGGCTGTGGCAAAAGGGAGGCTTGATGAAACAATCACTGACGCAGAACAACTTTTGGCCCTGGTGCCCGATTGGGGGCAAAGCCCCGCCACGGGGGCGAGCACAAAGCAAGGCGGGCCGCACTCGGATAGCTCCAAGTGCGGCCCGCCCTCATGCCGTCACGCCCCCCGTGGATGGCGGGGGCAGCGGCCTGCGGCCCACTGTCAGGCCAGCAGCCTCTTGACGGCCTCGCTGATTGACTTGCCGTCGGCGCGGCCCGCCAGCTGCTTCGAGGCCACTCCCATCACGCGGCCCATGTCCTTGACAGACTGTGCGCCCGTCTGGGCTATGATGTCGCGCACGGCAGCCTCAATCTCTTCGGCCGTGAGAGGCTGCGGCAGGTAGCCCTCGATGACGGCCACCTGCGCCAGCTCGGCGTCGGCCAGGTCCTGGCGGCCCTGCCCGGCGTAGAGCTCGGCAGAGTCGTGGCCCTGCTTGGCCAGCTTCTGCAGTATCTTTATCGCGTCTGCATCCTCGAGGGTGTCGTTGGCTCCCGGGGCGGTCTTGGCCTCGAGAAACACTTTCTTGATGTTGCGCAGGGCCTCGAGGCGCACCTTGTCCTTGGCCTTCATTGCTGCAACGATGTCTTTGCTTACTTGTTCAAATAGTGTCATGATAGTATAGTTTATTTAGCACGGCTTAGGCCACGGGCCCCGGCTCATGCAAACCTAATGGTTCCTTGCACCGGCTCGGCGGGCGTGTCGTCGTCGGGCTTCTGCACGTCGGGCGCCATGTTGCCCGCCTGGTAGTGTATGCTGTCCAGTATCTCGCGCGTGCGCTTGTAGGTAGGCGTCTGCTCTACGGCCGAGATTACGTCGTCGTTGTCAAGGTCTTCCGGCCTGAAGAGGTAAATGTGCGGGCGGCGCTTGTACTTCATGCTGCCGGCCTCGTTGCCATAGTAGCGGTTGCGGCGGTCTTGGCGCTCGGCGGCCTTTTCCTGCTCCTCGGCCATGCGGTTGGCGTCTTCCTGCGTGTGGCGCTTGAGGTGGCCGTTCATTCCCTCCACGTTCTCTATGCCGAATCCCGTGGCCAGTATGGTCACCTTCACCTTCTTGCCCAGCTCGGGGTCGGTGGCCAGTCCCCACTTTATCTCGAAGTCGCCGCCGAACTTGGCCATGAAGTCGTTCACGTCGTTCATTTCCTCCATCATCAGGCCGTCCTTGCCGTCGTTTTCGCCGCAGAACGATATGCTGAGCAGTATTTTCTTCGAGTTGAAAACGTCGTTGTCGTTGAGCAGCGGCGAGTTCAGCGCGTCGTCGATGGCCTTCTTCACGCGGCCCTCGCCCTCGCCGTAGCCGGTGCTCATGATGGCCACGCCGCCATCCTTGAGCACGGTCTTCACGTCGTTGAAGTCGAGGTTGATGAGCCCGTGCACGGTGATTATCTCGGCGATGCTGCGCGCCGCCACGCTCAGTGTGTCGTCGGCCTTGCCGAAGGCGTCGAGCACGGTGAGCTCGGGGTATATCTCGCGCAGCCGCTCGTTGTTGATTACGAGCAGCGCGTCGACGTGCTTGGCCATCTCCTCCACGCCGTCGAGGGCCTGGTCAATCTTGCGGGCGCCCTCGAAGCGGAACGGGATGGTGACAATGCCCACGGTGAGTATGCCCATCTCCTTGCTCACGCGGGCTATCACCGGGGCGGCGCCGGTGCCGGTGCCGCCGCCCATGCCGGCGGTGATGAACGCCATCTTGGTGCCGTCGCTGAGCATGGCCTTGATGTCGTCGAGGCTCTCCTCGGCGGCCTGGCGGGCGCGCTCGGGCCTGTTGCCGGCCCCGAGGCCCTCCTTGCCGAGCTGCAGGTGCACCGGCACGGGCGAGTCGTTGAGCGCCTGGTTGTCGGTGTTGCAGAGCACGAAGGTCACGTCGTGTATGCCCTCGCGGTACATGTGGTTGACGGCGTTGCCTCCGCCGCCTCCCACGCCGATGACCTTTATTATGCTGTGCTCCTTATCGGGAGCTCCGAAGTCAACTATGTTGTTTGGGTAATTGCTGTTGTCTGCCATATCTTTCATTGTTGTTACGGGTTATGGATGGTGGGCGCGGCGCCCCCGGCGGGGCTGCGCCCGGCTCTGGGCCTCACTCTTCGGAGATGATGACGCGGCCGATGTCCTTGATGCGCTTTATGAACTTGTGGAGCGGGCTGTTCTGCTTCTTCTCCTCCTCAAGGCGCCTTTTCTCCTCCTGCTCGCGCTCCTGGGCCAGCCTCTCCTCCTCTTCGCGCTTCAGGCGGGCCTCCTCCTCGGCCTGCCTTTTCTCGGCCTCGGTCTGCACCACGCCCGGCTGTATCTCGTGGGGCTGGCGCGCCTTGGGCGGCTGCTCGCTGGCGCTCTGGGCCGGCTTGGCCGAGGTGAAGATGTCGCCGCCGGGCACCACCTCGCCCCCGGCGCAGTTGATGTCGCCCTTGGCAAGCAGTCCGAGCACGGTGTTCATGGTGCCGTTCTTCACCGTTATGTCGGGGTTGGTGGAGTGTATGGTGTGGGTGACAAACTTGGCCACCCTTATCTTCTCCACGTGGGTGTGGTTCATGAAGGCCCGCTCGATGTTCTTCATGTTCGAGCCGCCGCCGGTGAGGATGATGCCGCCGAGCAGCTTGTCGTAGTATTCCGACGGTATCTGGTACCACACGTTCTCTATTATCTCCTCGAGCCGGCCCTCGACAATCTCCACAAACTTGCGGCTCTCGACGCTGCGGTCGGCGTCTATGGGCAGCTTGAGCGAGTTGTCGATGTCGGTGTTGTCGGTGTATGCGCTGCCATACTTCAGCTTCATCTTCTCGGCGTCGGCCTCCTCCATCTGCAGCGAGGCTATGTCCTTGGTGATGTTTGCCGAGCCCAGCGGTATGACGGCCAGGTGCCTGAGTATGTTTTTGCTGAACACGGCCACGGTGGTGGTGTCGGCCCCCATGTCGACCAGCACGCACCCCGAGCGGCGCTCGGCCTCGGTGAGCACGCTGTCGGCCAGCGCGAGCGGCGCGAGGTACATCTCGGCCACGTTGATGCCGGCTGTCTCGAAGCACTTGTTGAGGTTCTTGTAGAACGCCTTGCGCTCGAGGATGTTGAGGAAGTTGCCCTCGAGCCGCGAGCACTGTATGCCCACCGGGTCGAGCTGCAGCTGCGTGTCTACGCGGTACTCCTGCACGGCGGCGTCGAGTATCTCCTGGTCGGGGTATTTCATGTTGCGGTTGGCGTCCATCAGTTCGATAACCATGTCTTGCGTGACCTTGGTGCCTGCCGGCAGGTCGCGGGCTATCACGTTGCGCACGCTGCGTATGGACTGGCCGCCAACGCCCACATACACCTGGGTGATTTCGGTCTTGAGCTGCGCCGTGAGCTTGCTCACTATGTTGGTCAGGCATAGCGCGGTCTTGTCGATGTTGTAGACGACGCCCTTGCGGATGAACGACGAGGAGTCTTCCCTGACCACGGCCAGCACGTTGATGCTGCCGTCAAGGTTCTTCTTCCCGGCTATTCCGGTCATCTTCGAAGAGCCGAGCTCTATTGCCACTATAAAATCCTTTGCTGCCATCATTATTTCTTTTTCTTGTTGTCGGTTTTGGTGTCGTTGTCACTCGGCGGGTGCCTGCACCGGCGCCGGGGCCTGCCGCTTCTTGCAGATAATCTGGTTGTCGAACTCGAGGCTTATGTACGAATACCTGTCCCAGCCCACGCGGCTGAGCCCGTACTTGTAAAACTTGCGCAGCCTGTCGAGCTTACGCTGCACGCCCACGGGCCTTCCGAGGTACACTATGTTGTCGCCCACGCGCGGCACCATCTCTATCGAGCCGTCGGCGAGCACGTTGAGCTGCACCACCTGGCTCTGCCAGAACTTGTCGGAGGCTATGGTGTTGCCTATCCTGGTGAGCACGCGCTTGGCGTATGCGCGGCTTATGGGGCCCGTGGCCACGACGATGTCGCTCACGTAGCGCGTGTTGGCCATGATGCCCCCGTGGTTGTCGACGTAGTAGTCGTCGCCCGACGCCGACTTGACGCGCACCACGGGCGTGCGCTGGCTGAGGTCTATGCACACAAAGCCGCCGTCGGTCTTGTACACCTCGGCCCCGGCCACGAACGGGCTGCGGCGCAGCGTCTCCTCGATGAGTCGCGTGTCGACCGCCGCCATGGGCCTGCCCAGCGGGTAGATGCCCTTGCCCTGCAGCATGCGCTTTATCTCGTCGGCGTCGAGGAAGCCGTCGACCGAGCTGTCGGCAATGTTGATTTTCACCTGCGTGCACACCGTGGCCTTGCCTTGCGGCTTGTTGAATGCGGTGACGGCCAGCAGCAGGTATGCGGCGAGGGCGGCGCTCAGGGCGCCCAGGGCTGTTTTCTTCCAGTTTAGCTTCATCATCATTGGCATGTCGCCGTAGCCGCCGTGGGGCGGCTCAGTCTTTTGTCCTTTCTTGCAGTATCTTGGTTATCTGGGGCATGTAGCTGTCGATGTCGCCCGCCCCGAGCACCACGAGCACGTCGAAGTCGTGGGCCCTGACATAGTCGGGCACCTCGTCCTTGCTTATCATCTCCTTGCCCACGCCCTCGGCCAGGTTGTCGTAGATGAGCTTCGAGGTCACCCCTGGGATGGGTTGCTCGCGCGCCGGGTAGATGTCGCAGAGCACCACGTTGTCCAGCAGGCTCAGGCTGCGGGCGAAGTCGGCGTAGAAGTCGCGTGTGCGCGAGTAGAGGTGGGGCTGGAATATGGCTGTGATGTGCCTGTCGGCGTACAGCTCGCGCAGGCTGGCCACGCTCTGCTGTATCTCCTTCGGGTGGTGTGCGTAGTCGCTGAGCAGCACGAGCCTGGGCGTGCGTATCTTGAAGTCGAAGCGGCGGTCGACGCCCCCGTAGGTGGCCATGCCGTAGAGCAGCTCGTCGGCGGTGCAACCGGCCAGCTGTGCCATGGCCATGGCGGCCACCCCGTTGTCGATGTTGATGGGCACGGGCTGGCCCAGCCTGACGCCCGCCACGCGGCCTGCGGGCGACACGAAGTCGAACGTTATCTCGCCGCCCTCGATGCTTATGTTCTCGGCATGGAAGTCGCCGGCGTCGCGCCCGTAGGTGTACAGCTCCACTCCCTGCTGCAGGCGGGGCTGCATCTCGAGCCCAGTGTGCATGATGAGTGCCCCGCCCGGCTGTATGAGCGAGGTGTACTTGCTGAAGCTCTCGAGGTAGGCCTCCTTGGTGCCGTATATGTCGAGGTGGTCGGGGTCGGTGGCCGTGACCACGCTTATCCACGGGCTGAGCCAGTGGAAGGAGCGGTCGTACTCGTCGGCCTCGATGACCACGTAGTCGCTCTTGCTGAGTATGTAGTTGGTGCCGTAGTTCTTGGCTATGCCGCCGAGGAAGGCGTTGCAGTCGAGGTGGCCCTGGTGCATGATGTGGGCGCACATGGCCGACGTGGTGGTCTTGCCGTGCGTGCCTGCCACGCACAGGCCCTTGTGCGAGCGCGTGAGCTCGCCGAGCACCTGGGCTCGCTTCTCTATGCAGAAGCCCCCGTCGCGGAAGAAGCGCAGCTCGGCGTGGTCGGCGGGTATGGCCGGGGTGTACACCACGAGGCAGGCCTTGCTGTTCTTGCACACGTGGGGTATCTCGTCGGTGTTCTCCTCGTAGTGCAGCAGCATCCCCTCGCGCTCGAGCTGCCTTGTGAGCGGCGTGGGCGTCTTGTCGTATCCGGCCACCACCAGCCCGCGGGCCATGAAGTAGCGTGCCAGGGCGCTCATGCCTATGCCGCCGGCGCCTATGAAGTAAACTGCCTTTATGTCTTTCTGTTCCATTTGTGTTAGTTTGTTCTGTTGGTTCATTGGGCCGCGTCACCTTCCCTGCCGGGCCAGGCGCACCACCTCGCGGGCTATGGTGTCGGCGGCGTCGGGCATTGCCAGCCGCCTGATGTTGGCCGCGAGCAGGGCCATGCGCTCGTTGTCGGCCACGGTCTCCAGCGCCGTCGCTATGACGGTGGCGGGGGCCTGGGCGTCGCTCACGCATATTGCGGCGTCCTTGGCCACGAGGGCCATGGCGTTCTTCGTCTGGTGGTCTTCGGCCACGTTGGGCGACGGCACGAGTATGGCGGGCTTGCCCACGAGGCACAGCTCGGATATGCTGCCCGCCCCGGCGCGGCTGATGACGAGGTCGGCCGCGCGGTATGCCGCGCCCATGTCGGCTATGAAGTCGGTCACGTAGAGGTTGGCGGGCTTGCCGCGCCGGGCCAGCTCGGCCGCTATGTGCTCCGAGTAGTACTTGCCCGTCTGCCATATAAACTGCACGCCCGACGCCTTTATCTCGCCGAGGTGGCCGAGCACGCTCTCGTTCATCGTGCGGGCGCCGAGGCTGCCGCCCACTATGAGTATGGTCTTGCGGCCGGCGCTGAGGCCGAACGAGGCCAGCGCCTCCTCGCGCGTGGCCTTGACCTGCGTGAGCGACTGGCGCACGGGGTTGCCGGTCTTCATTATCTTGTCGGCGGGGAAGAAGCGGTCCATGCCGTCGTAGGCCACGCATATACGCTGGGCCTTGCGGGCCAGCAGCTTGTTGGTGACGCCGGCATACGAGTTTTGCTCCTGCAGCAGGCACGGCACGCCCATCTTGGCGGCCTCGTTGAGCGTGGGCCCGCTGGCGTAGCCTCCCACCCCGACGGCCGCCATGGGCCTGAACTCGCGTATGATGCGCCGGGCCATGCGCTGGCTTTTCCATATCTTGAACAGCACCTTGACGTTGTGCAGCATGTTCTTGCGGTCGAAGCCGCATATTGGCAGGCCCTTTATCTCGTAGCCCGCCGCCGGCACGCGCTGCATCTCCATGCGGCCCAGCGCCCCCACGAAGAGTATCTTTGCCCCGGGGTGCTGCGCCTTGATGGCGTTGGCTATTGACACTGCGGGGAAGATGTGGCCCCCGGTGCCGCCGCCGCTTATTATTATCCTCAGTTCATCGTCCATGTCCGAATGAGTGTTGTATTTTCTGCAAAAGTACTAATTTTATCTTGTTTGCGCTAATTTTACCCGCATATTTTTAAGGCTCCGGCGGAAAACGCGGCCCTGCGGCGCAGCGCCTCCGAGCGCGCTGTATCACAGCCAGTTGGCAATACGGGCCGTTTGGCTGTGCCGCGGGGGCCGTTTGGGCATCCCGGACGGGCCGTTCGGCCTGGCGGCGGGGGCTGTCTGGGCGCCGGGCCTGTCCCCGGGCGCGGGTCAGGCTGCCTCGGCCTCCGCACCGGGCTGGCTGTCGCCGCGCCTCGAGCTGCCGGCTTTCTTTGCCGAGCGGCTCACGCTCAGTATGGCGCCGATGTATGCGCAGCTTATGATGGTCGACGTGCCGCCCTTGCTTATCAGCGGCAGGGGCTGGCCCGTGACGGGCACGTAGCCCACCACGACGAGCATGTTGAACGTGGCCTGCACCACGAGCATCAGCGCGAGCCCCATGGCCAGGAATGCCGGGAAGTTGTTTTCGCAGCGGCTGGCTATGCGCGCCGTGCGGAAGAGCAGCACTATGTATAGGAACACCACGACAATGGCGCCGCCTATGCCGGTCTCCTCGATGATGATGGCGAAGATGAAGTCGGAGAAGGCCTGGGGCAGGAAGTCGCGCTCCACCGAGTTGCCCGGGCCGCGCCCTATGACGTTGCTCGACACGATGGCTATGTTGGCGTGGGCCACCTGGCCGTCGCGGTCGAGGTCGTAGTCGGCGGGCGGTATGTAGGTGTCGTCGAGGAAGTCGTCGATGCGGGCCTTCCACGTGTCGGCACGGTGGAAGAGCTTCTCGACCACCGTCTCGTCTTTCTTCTGCCCCTCGGCGCCGGCGCCGTCGGCCCCGAGCACCTCGGTCTTGGCCAGCCTGGGGTCTTCGCGGCCCTTGTCGTGGCCCACGGCCATGACGAGCGTCAGCGCCAGCACGGCGCCCACGGCCACCACGCCCAGCAGCTTGCCCACCTGCGCCATGGGCACGCGGCCCACTATCATCATGAGCAGCACCACCACACAGAGCAGCACGGCCGTCGACAGGTTTTCGAGCATGATGAGGAAGGCCAGCGGCAGCGATATGCAGAGTATGTACTTGAACGCCTTCTTGTCGGCCCCGCGCTCGCCCTGCATAGCGCTCAGTATCTGGGCCTCGGCCAGTATCATGGTGCCCTTGGCTATCTCCGACGGCTGGAAGGTGAAGCCCAGTATGGGTATGACGCGCTGCGCGCCGTTGACGGTCTCGCCGGCCATGAGCACCCACACCAGCGTGAGGAACGACACCAGCAGCAGGAACGGGGTCATGAGCTTGAAGTAGCGGCACGGTATGTTGACCGTGAGCACGGCCACGGCCACTCCGGTGAGTATGGTGCCCGAGTGCTTTACTATGGGCATGATGAAGTTGTTGTTCTTGTAGGTGAACCAGCTCGATGCGCTGAACACCTCGACCACGCTTATCATGCACAGGAAGAAGAAGACCATCCAGATGACCTTGTCTCCCTTGAATATGTTGGATAGCTTTTTGTTCATTGTCGTTACGGTTGGTTTGCCCGCCGCGGCGGCGGCCCGGGCTGCGGGCCGGGCGCCCGGGGCGGGCCTTGGGCTATAGCTTCCTTACCATGTCCTTGAACTGCTCGCCGCGGTCTTCCATGTTCTTGAACAGGTCGAAGCTGGCGCAGCAGGGGCTGAGCAGCACCGTCTCGCCGGGTTGGGCCAGCTCGTAGCAGGCGTCGACGCACTCGCGCATGGAGTGGGTGTCGCGCACGGGCAGGCCCAGGGGGTCGAAGAAGGCGTGCAGCTTGGCGTTGTCGGCGCCGAGGTACACCAGCGCCGAGCACTTCTCGGCCACCAGGTCGCGTATGGCGCTGTAGTCGTTGCCCTTGTCCTTGCCGCCGAGTATGAGCACCACCTTGGTCTTCATGCTCTCCAGGGCATACCAGCAGGCGTCGACGTTGGTGGCCTTAGAGTCGTTGACATAGAGCACGCCGCGCACCGTGGCCACCTTCTCGAGGCGGTGCTCCACGCCGGGGAAGTCGCTGAGGCTCTTGCGTATCACGTCCTTGCGTATGCCGCTGATGTTAGAGGCTATGCCCGCGGCCAGGCTGTTGTATATGTTGTGGCGGCCGGTGAGGCTGAGCGACTCCTGCTCCATGTTGAATGGCGTGGGCCACTCTATCTTGTACTGGCCCTCCTCGATGTAGCCTATGCTGCCGCGCTCCTTGAGCTCGGAGAACGGGCACTGCACGGCCTTGATGTCATACTTGTCGAGCTCGCGGCGGATGATGGGGTCGTCGTTCCAGTAGATGAACGCGTCGTCGCCCGTCTGGTTGCGTATGATGCGCATCTTCGCGTCGACATAGTTCTGCATGCAGTTGCCGTAGCGGTCGAGGTGGTCGGGGGTTATGTTGAGCAATATGGCTATGTTGGCCCTGAAGTCGTACATGTTGTCGAGCTGGAACGAGCTCAGCTCGATGATGTAATACTCGTGAGGGTCTTCGGCCACCTGCAGGGCGAGCGAGTGTCCGATGTTGCCGGCCAGCCCGGCGTCGTAGCCCGCCTGCCTGAAGATGTGGTAGATGAGCGACGTGGTGGTGGTCTTGCCGTTGCTGCCGGTGATGCATATCATCTTCGAGCGGGTGTAGCGCCCGGCAAACTCGATCTCGCTGATGATGTGGATGCCGCGCTCCACGGCCTTGAGCACCATCGGGGCGTCCGACGGTATGCCCGGGCTCTTTATTATCTCGTCGGCCCGCAGCACCTTCTCCTCGGTGTGGCGGCCCTCCTCCCAGGCTATGCCGTGGCTGTCGAGCATCTGCTTGTACTTGTCCTTGATGGCCGACATGTCGGACACAAAGACGTCGAAGCCTTCTTTCTTTGCCAGCACGGCGGCACCCGCGCCGCTCTCGCCGGCCCCTAATATCACAATTCTTTTCATCCTTCCGTATCGTTTTTATGAGGAGTTGCAGGAGTGATGGCTATCGGAATGCGGGAGTACCGGAGCACGCCTTTAGGAGACAGGAGTGCAGGAGTGCAGGAGTACAGGCATTTGCATTCGACTATCACCGCTCAGCTCTCTCTTTACTTTTAATTATTAACGTTTAATTCTTTAGCTTGGAGTGCAGACATCAGCCTCTTCCCCCAGCCTTCCGCCCACACCGCGCAGCCCGTTCTTAACTCTTAATCCTCAATTCTTATTACAGAATGCAGGAGTACAGGAGTACAGACATTTGCTTTTGACTATCGCAGCGCAGCCCGTTCTTAACTCTTAATCCTCAATCCTTAATTCAGAATGCAGGAGTACAGGAGTACAGACATTTGCCTTTGACTATCGCAGCGCAGCCCGTTCTTAACTCTTAATCCCTAATCCTTAATTCAGAATGCAGGAGTACAGGAGTACAGACATTTGCATTTGGCTATCGCAGCGCAGCCCATTCTTAACTCTTAATCCTCAATTCTTATTTCAGAATGCAGGAGTACAGGAGTACAGACATTTGCATTTGGCTATCGCAGCGCA
>OOBJ01000211.1_pt1 | contig 52125 bp, 47 predicted proteins | sample 1671331 | NCBI WGS metagenome assembly OOBJ01 (sample SAMN06348145, study PRJEB24527) | human gut metagenome | biome: human gut; feature: ankylosing spondylitis patient; material: feces | host: Homo sapiens | place: China | collected 2015-10 | reverse complement strand
TTGTGCAAACCGACATTGGAAACAATGCACGGCGGCACTTGCCTACTCTACATGACCTTCCAGCAGCTATCCATTCCGCCGGATCAGGCGCAGTTTCTGGAAACGCGGAAGTTCCAGATTGACGAAATCGCCCGTATCTTCCGGGTGCCGCCGCATATGGTTGGGGATCTGGAAAAATCCACCTTCTCCAATATCGAGCAGCAGTCGCTGGAATTTGTCAAATATACCTTGAATCCCTGGTGCGTCCGCTGGGAACAGGCCATGAACCAGCAGTTGGTGCTGCCGTCGGAACGCTCGCAGATCTTTACGAAGTTTAATGTGGACGGCTTGCTGCGCGGCGACTACCAGAGCCGCATGAACGGCTATGCCATTGGCAGGCAGAACGGCTGGCTCTCCGCCAACGACATCCGGGAGCTTGAGGATATGAACCGTATTCCTGCCGAGCAGGGCGGCGACACGTATCTGGTCAACGGCAATATGCTGCCGCTGGACAAGGCAGGAAAATTTTATACCGAAAGCGAGGGGAAAAAACCATGAAGAAATTCTGGAACTGGAATACCGATGACGACACCGGACGTATTCTTACCATTGACGGCACCATTGCCGAGGAAAGCTGGTTTGATGATGAGATAACACCGAAACTGTTTAAAAACGAGCTGGCATCCGGGCAGGGTAATGTTACCTTGTGGCTGAACTCACCCGGCGGCGACTGCGTAGCAGCCAGCCAGATCTATGCCATGCTGATGGATTATGCCGGTCAGGTTCACGTCAATATCGACGGGATTGCGGCTTCGGCTGCCTCCGTGATTGCCATGGCAGGCACGACCGTCAATATGGCACCGACTGCGTTGATGATGATCCACAATCCGTTCACGATCGCCATGGGCGATACCGATGAAATGGAACGGGCCATTTCCATGCTGTCCGAGGTCAAGGAATCCATTATCAATGCGTATGAATTAAAGACAGGACTTTCCCGTACCCAGTTATCCCATCTGATGGATGCCGAAACATGGATGAATGCGGGAAAAGCAATCGAACTTGGCTTTGCTGATACCGTGCTGACTGATACAAACCATACCAATAATAGGGCTTCTGCACAAGGCTATGCCTTTTCTAGGCGGCAGGTCACCAATGCATTACTCAATAAGGCCATCGCCAAGCAGACCAAGCCAACACCGGCAGCAAACAAAACAACTATATCCGTAGCGTCGCTGCAGCAGCGGCTGTCGCTCTTAACACATTAAATGGAGGTACCAATATGAGTAAATTATTAGAACTGCAGGAAAAACGCGCCAACATCTGGGAGCAGGCCAAGGCCTTCCTGGATGAAAAACAGGCAGCCGGTCACACGCTCTCCACCGAGGATGCCGCCACCTACGACAAAATGGAAGCCGATGTCATGGCACTGGGCAAGGAAATCGACAGGCTGAAGACGCAGGCCGCCATTGATCTTGAATTAAGCAAGCCGACCTCGAGTGCTATCGTTAACCAGCCTGCCAAGCAGGATGCAATTAAGCATGGCAGGTTCAGCGACGCCTATGCCCCCGCCTTTTGGGACAGCATGCGCGGCAAGTCCCGTCCGGAAATCCGGAACACCTTAAAGGAAGGAGCCGATCCCCAGGGCGGCTACCTGGTACCGGATGAATTTGAACGGACGCTGATCCAGATGCTGGCTGAGGAAAATGTGCTGCGCTCCCTCTCCCATGTGATCCAGACTGCAAGCGGCGACCATAAGATTCCGGTTGTTGCCAGCGAAGGGACTGCTGCATGGACGGATGAAGAAGCCGCCTACACCGAAAGCAACACCACCTTTGGGCAGGTGTCCATCGGGGCGCATAAGCTGGGTACGCTCGTCAAGGTATCCGAAGAACTGTTGAACGATTCCGCCTTCGACCTGGAAGGATATATGGCGCAGGAATTTGCCAGAAGGCTTGGCAATGCCGAAGAAGAAGCCTTCCTCACCGGCACCGGAACAGATCGTCCGTCCGGCATCCTTGTCGATGCCGCCGGTGCTTCGGATGGCTTGACTGCCGCTTCTGCTACAGCGATTACCTTCGACGATTTGATCGAGTTGTACTATTCGCTTCGTGAACCATACCGCAAGTCGGCTACATTGCTGCTGCATGAAAGTACCGTCAAGGCCATCCGGAAGCTGAAGGATACGCAGGGCCAGTACATCTGGCAGCCTTCCGTCAGTGCCGATGTACCGGATAAGATCTTGAACTGCCCGGTCGTCACCAGCCGCTATATGCCGCAGATGGCAGCCGATGCCAAGACGGTGCTGTTCGGTGACTTCTCCTACTACTGGATTGCCGATCGGCAGGGCCGCACCTTTAAGCGCCTGAACGAATTATACGCGGTTACTGGTCAGGTCGGTTTTCTCGGCTCCCAGCGCGTCGATGCCAAGATTGTATTGCCGGAGGCCATCAAGACGCTCAAACAGGCCAGCAAATAACGGAAGGAAGGTGGCAGCATGGCAGTAACACGGGACGAAGCTAAATTATATCTCCGTATTGATAATGATGTGGAGGATGCTTTGATCGACAATTTGATTCAGTCCTCCACGACGACGGTGGAAAATGTACTGCGCCATCCGTTAAGCGACTACACGACATTGCCGGAGGACATCAAGACGGCCATTCTGTATGGTGTGGCCTATCTGTATGAGAACCGGGATACGGCGGACTTCGATGCCATGATCAAGCTCATGCGGGCCATGCTGTTTTCCTATCGGGATGAGGTGTTCTGATGGATATCGGGGAAATGAAGCAGCGGATTGAGCTACTGGTGGAAGAAGATGTCTCCGACGGGCAGGGCGGCTATGATAGCACCCTGGTCAGCAAAGGCAGTACATGGGCCAAGGTGACCAATATCCACGGCGGAGAGTATTTCTTCGCCGCAGCCGTTCATCTGGAAAAGGATGTGTCGTTCGTCATCCGGTACCGCTCGGATATCTCGGAAAAATGGAACATTAAGTTCCGCAATCAGAAATACAATATCCAGTTTATCGATAATGTAAAATATGGGGACCAGTATCTTGAAATCAAGGCTACCCTGGCGGGGTGATGAGAATGACCTGGAATGAAATACGAATCGGGTGCGCGGCAGTCGGTGCCTGGCTTGGCTGGTTCATCGGCGGCTTTGACAATCTGCTCTATGCCCTGCTGACGTTTGTTTGTCTGGATTACATCACGGGTGTGTTATGTGCCTGCCGGGAACGGCAGCTATCCAGTGAGATTGGTTTTATGGGCATCTGCCGGAAGGTGCTTCTTTTTGTACTCGTCGGTGTGGCCCATACGCTGGATGTGACAATGCTCGGTTCCGGCAGCGCCTTACGGACTGCCACCATCTTGTTCTACTTATCCAATGAGGGACTTTCCATTGTGGAAAATGCTGCACGGATGGGACTTCCCATACCGGATCGGCTGCAAGAAGCATTGAAGCAGCTGCGGAAATAACAGAAGAATATATCTATTGGCCTGCTGGAGTCTCATCACTCTGGCAGGTCCTTTTTTTTATGTCTTGGGTTCTTAACTGATATCTATCTGTCCTTTTACTCATAGAGGCAATTACCTCGTAACGATTAGGAGGTGTCCAATATGACGGACGATGAGAAGAGGCAGATTATCGTTTTGCGCCGAGACGGTATAGGATATGGTAAAATAGCACAACAAACAAGTATTTCGGTAAATACGATTAAGTCATTCTGCCGTCGAAGCAATCTGGTGGTTTTCACTGATGGGAAATCGGTATGTGAATGCTGCGGCAAGCGGATAGAACAGGTTTCAGGACGGAAACGGAAACGCTTCTGTTCAGATAAATGTAGAAACAAGTGGTGGAACAGTCATCTTGATTTGGTGAAGCGAAAGGCAGTCTATACCTTTACCTGCCCGAACTGCGGCGAAGTATTTAAGAGCTACGGAAACGGCCAACGGAAGTTCTGTTGCCATACCTGTTATATTGCGTACCGTTTCGGCGGTGGTCACCATGGATAAGAAAACATTTCAGAATGAAGCGTTGTTCCTGATAACATTACATCTGATGCAGTCGATGCGTGATGAAAAACTTATCACGGAGAGCGAATATCATACGGCAGAGCGCCAGATGCTCGAAAAATATCAGCCTTTTTCCGGCTCTTTATACACTTGATAATTGTATCAAACAGAGTGATATATAGTGTTGGAAAGGAGTGGATTCTATGCGAAAAACAATCCTCAAAGTCGAGCATCCGATATCACCGTTCAAAAAACGGAAGAAAGTAGCAGCCTATGCCCGTGTTTCCGTGGAATCGGAACGGATGCAGCATTCACTTTCTGCACAGGTCAGTTATTATAGCAGCTTTATCCAGCAGAATCCTGAATGGGAATATGCCGGTGTCTATGCAGACTATGGCATTTCCGGTACGGGAATGGCGAAGCGGGATGCGTTCAACAAAATGATTGTTGATGCGGAAGCAGGGAAAATCGATATCATCCTTACAAAAGCCATTCAGCGGTTTGCCAGAAATACAGTCGATCTTTTGAACACGGTACATCATCTAAAGGATATCGGCGTCGAAGTATGGTTTGAAAAGGAAAATATCCATACATTAAGCGGCGAAGGTGAGCTGATGCTGACCATTCTGGCATCATTTGCCCAGGAAGAAAGCCGGTCCATTAGCGAGAATATCAAATGGCGGGTGAAGAAACGGTTTCAACAGGGCATGCCGTCTGCGAAGTTCTTCATATATGGCTATCGATGGGAAGGGGATAAACTCGTAATTGTTCCTGAGGAAGCAGCTGTTGTAAAGCGAATATACCAAAATTTTCTTGACGGGAAATCACGGGTTGAGACAAGACGAGAGCTTGCGGCGAAGGGCATCAAAACCAGGCATGGTAATAACTGGGGTGATCCCAGCATCAAGCAGGTACTTACCAATATTACATATACCGGGAATCTCCTGCTTCAGAAAACATATATAGAAGATCCTATTACCAAAAAAGAACGGAAAAACCGTGGCGAGAGAACAAAGTATTTTGTCGAAAATACTCATGAAGCCATTATTGATAAGAAAACGTTCGATTATATACAGAAGGAAATGGCGCGCCGGTGCAAATTAGGGGCATTTGCCAATAAGTCACTACATACGACATGCTTTACGGGAAAAATCAAATGTGAAATTTGTGGAAGAAGTTACGTCAGTAGCAAACGGAAATATAAAGGGCGGCATATCGGGTACTGGGGATGCACATCCCATAAATATAAGGGAAAAAACTGTGGTGCAAAAGGAACTATCCCGCAAATCGTGCTGGAACGGGAATGCGCGGCTGTCCTTGGATTTCAAGTCTTTGATGAAAACATATTTCTTGAAAAAGTTGATACCATCACTGTGCCGGAATATCATGTCATGGTATTTAATATGAAAGATGGCCGAAAAATTGTCAGGCACTGGGAATCGACTGCAAACAAGGATTGCTGGACGGAAAAGCTCAAGGACAGACAGCGGGCTTGGACGAAGCAGTACCGGATGAGTGGAAAATCGAAGCGGTATTTCGTTTTTACTAGCCGCATTCTGTGTGTGCAATGCCATATATGTTTCAAACGCTGTTTGGATAAGCGGAAAAACGGAAGTGTCGCTTATTGGCGATGCAAGCTTTCGGGGAAATCCTGCAAGGTTCTGGGCATACGGGAAGAACCATTGAAGCGGATGGCAGCAACGGTGCTCGGTCTGCCAGTATTTGATGATGCTGCATTCCGAAAACAGATAGATCATATTGAAACTGGAAAAACTGATGAGCTGATATTCTGTTTTACCGATGGCAGGAGAAAAAGCTGCCGCTGGCCACCGGTTAAAACGGGGAATTGCTGAATACATGAAGGGAGGTGGAAACTATAGTGGAAGCGCGAAGAGTACATACCATTCCGGCAGTCATCAGCCGCTACACAGCAGAACCTATCAATAGCCATAGGAAACGGAGAGTGGCAGGATATGCCCGTGTATCGACAGACCATGAGGATCAGGTAACAAGCTATGAAGCACAGGTTGATTATTATACATCATATATCAAGGGCAGGAATGATTGGGAGTTTGTTGGTATATACACGGATGAAGGAATCTCGGCAACCAATACCCGGCACCGTGACGGATTTAATACGATGGTAAAAGATGCACTGGATAATAAAATCGACCTTATTATTACAAAGTCCGTCAGCCGGTTTGCCAGAAATACGGTGGATAGCCTGACAACGGTGCGAAAACTTAAGGATAAAGGGATTGAGGTTTATTTCGAGAAGGAAAATATCTGGACGCTTGATGCCAAGGGCGAACTGCTCATCACTATCATGTCCTCGCTTGCCCAGGAAGAAAGCCGGAGCATTTCCGAGAACACGACATGGGGACAACGGAAACGTTTTGCCGATGGTAAGGTCAGCGTACCGTTCAAGCAGTTCCTTGGGTATGACAAAGGGCCGGATGGCAATCTGGTCGTAAACAGGGAACAGGCAAAGACTGTGAAGTTGATTTACAGGCTGTATCTTAGCGGATATACCTTTCACTCCATTGCTAGTGATTTGACGGAACGGGGTATTAAAACTCCGGCGGGGTGCGATGTATGGAGTCCAAGCACCGTTAGAAGTATTCTTACAAATGAGAAATATAAAGGCGATGCGCTTCTCCAAAAACGCTATACGGTGGATTTCCTGACCAAGAAAACAAAAGCAAATCAGGGCGAGGTGCCACAGTACTATGTGGAAAATGATCATGAAGCCATCATCAGTCCTCAGATATTTGACTTAGCACAGGAAGAAGTAAAAAGACGTGGCGGCAAGCGGCACAGCGGGGTCAGTATCTTCTCGTCGAAGATAAAATGTGGTGACTGCGGCAGTTGGTATGGAGCCAAAGTCTGGCATTCCAACGATAAATACCGCAGGACTATCTACCGTTGCAATGATAAATTCAAGCATCATTGCAAAACGCCGCACCTTACCGAAGAAGATATCAAAGCAATTTTTGTAAAAGCCGTGAATAAACTGGTGAGGAATAAGGACGAAATCATTTCCAATATACAGATGATACGGGAACAACTGTGTGATACAGCAAATCTTGAAAGCGAGCAGGAACGGCTGAATCAGGACCTGATTGCACTTACCGATATGACGGAAACTTGTATTGCTGAAAATGCACGGGTTTCCCAAGACCAGACGGAATACCAGAAACGTTACAATAGTCTCGTCAGCCGATATGACAGGACAAAGGAACAATACGAAGCGGTTACTGCAAAAATTCAAGGCCGCCGGTTACGGAATGAGCAGTTAGGAGTATTCATCGATAATCTTAATGGACAGAACTTGATAGGAGAATTTGATGAACGATTGTGGTGTAGTCTGGTCGATTACATTACAGTCTATGACAAAGATGATGTTCGGGTGACATTTAAGGATGGGACAGAAATACGCGTGTAAAAGATGCCGAAATTGGCTTTTTTTCATAACTTTATCATGTTAAAGGTGAATAGGGCAGGAGATGTCAAAATAATATCGAACTTTTAATTAGGTTAATTTTAAAATATTTTAATAATTTACGGGGATGTGGTGAATGATGAAGAAAATGATTTCCAGCGGCATGGCTTGTCTTCTTCTTGGTAGTGTATTGACTGGATGTGGGAATGAAGATCAGCTGAAAAACGAAAATGTGGAGTTAAAAAGCCAAGTAGAACAGTTACAACAAGAGAATAAGAAACTTGAAAATGAAGTTGCTATGTATGTTCCAAAAGAAAAATCAGTTCCTAAAAATTCAACGGAAGCAGAGAACCAACCGGTCAGTTTGGTTAGTTTGCAGTTTCCTGAATATGTAGTGCCGGAGATAGAAGTAACATTTAAAAACAATACGGCTAAAGTTGTTGATGGTATTGAATTTGTTGTCCTTGGCTTTGATAATTTTGGACAACCAGCAAATAATAATGGAAAGAATATAACCGGGAAGATTACTATGCAAAAAAATATACAACCAGGAGATACAGCTTCATCCGGATGGGATATGTTTGGCTTAAGTGAAAAAGCGAAAAAAGGAAAAGTTGTTGTATCTAAGGTGCATTTTACTGATGGCGCTACCTGGATAAATGATGATTACGATAAAATTGTTGAAAAAGAAAAAGGGCAGTACGAATAGGAAAATTGGGAAAAATGAAAATTAATATTTTATTAAGGTTATTGTGTAATAATAGATAATGTAGGGAGAAGATTGATAATGCGAACAAAGCCAAAGATTTTATTTTTAGTCATTATGTTTGTTATGTTTATTGTCCCAATGTTTGCAGTCACAGCTTCTGGAGTCCCTTCTGATTACGTTACAACAGATAATCAAGGGAATCGCATGTTTGCTGATAAAGATAGTATAGACGTTATTATGACGGATAATCCTGCATCCTACGAATTTATGGTAAGTGTACTTGTTGTTAAACCGAATGGTGTCGGTTCCATATATAAAGATATTGTTTATCATGATCCTCGTTATGGGAATGCAATATCACACCAAATGATTTGGTCTTTTAGACGATATCCCCCAAAAACACAAGATGATTTTCTTACACCACTGCCTCTGATGTGGCATGGCGCCCATCGGATATGGTATAGTGCAAATGGGCAGGATCCATGGTACAAAGCCGAATTTGACTATGTTATAAGACGAGCGAAAGAATTGAATATCAAATATTAGGAAGGTGTGGGGCATGAAAAAATTAATAGTGTTGTTATTTTGTTTGGTATGCTTTTCTATGCCTGCGTTTGCTTCATCGTGGTATTATGTTGATACTGATGCTGGAAATAGATTTAATATGTATATAGACAACGACTCCGTAATTAAAAATACAGATTATGCTATTGTTTGGGTGAAAATGATATTTCAGGATGGTTCTTCTATGATTACAAGAGTATATTTTTCACGTAATCATTACGAAAAGAGTATTACAGCATTAACATATAACGCAGATGGTTGTTTTATTAGAAAATATAATGCTAACGATTCTGCACCCAAACCAATAACGCCTGATTCCTTAATGGACGAGTTGTATCATTTAATTTGGCAATAGGTTAATATATTGCGGATTAATTTATTTCTACAAAGGAGTGTGACGAGGCATGTCAGGTGAAATGATTATCGTTTTATTGGTTCTAGCTATCATTCCGGCGATGATAGCACATTCCAAGGGACGTAATTTTGCTTTATGGTATCTTTACGGTGTGGCAATTTTAATTATTGCTCTCCCTCATTCTTTATTGATTTCCAAGACAGAGGAAAAGAAAAAAGAAGAAAAGAAAGAACAGGGGTATGTAGAATGCCCGTTTTGTAAGGAGCCTGTCAAGAAAGGCGCAGTTGTTTGCCCGCATTGCAGAAGGGATTTACCAGTGCAGGAAGAACCAAAATCTGAACCAGTCACAACAAAAATTTGTTATCATTGCAAAAAGAAAATTCCGGCAAATGCTAAAAATTGTCCATATTGCCATGCGTATCTTGACGGTTAGGAAGAGGGCAGTACGATGAAAAAAATTATTATATTATTATCTGTATTGGTTATAATGGCTACTACAGCTTTTGCGATAGATCCGGCTAATGAGTCTAACAGGTTTTCCCAATATGTGAATGATTCTAAGTATACGGCATATATAGATACTGCATCATTTTCTGTTCCTATTCCGCCTAAAGACAATTTTAGTTGTTTGCAGGTTGACAGATATGTGCATAGCAACGAATCATCTCGAAACTTTGGACAGACAAAACGTTTCTTTTATGATCATTTAACTAAAAAGATTTATTTGCAAATAATCAGCTTTGTACAATATGATGTGGATTGGAATGTGGTTCAGAATAGACAGCTTTTTACGTCAACAAAAAATATTATTGAAGTACCGGAAGATTCTTTAATGTATACAGAAGCTGCTCAAGCATATAAATTAAAGACGGGTATGGATTGGTAAGATTAAAGATGGCGTTGATAATCAAAATCAAATAAAAATTTATTGTGGTGGGAGTTGCCATATATTGTTTTTGTTAGCGTACACTGTGATGTAATCTTAATGGATAAGAGGTCTTGCACCATGATGACTATAGAGGAATATATTATAAAGAGAAAAAAGCAAGATGGTATTAATGAGTTTGATATGGAGAAACAAGCGGTAAATTTGAAATTGATTGTTGATTATGCTTTTGAATATTTTTATGGATATTTGGATAGATCTGAAATGGAAAAAATGCAAGAAGAAAAATCAAATAAGGCAGAGAAATATAGAAATAGCTTGTCATTTTATAGCGATAAGGTTAAAAATTGGCTTGTTCATCTCTATATCGAGCAAAATGTTAGGGTGTCGCAGATAGTAAGCAAACGGGTAGATGATTTAGGCTTTCCGTTGTATACAGAGGAATCAGAGTATAATAAGTTATCATACATGTTATTTGCATCAATGAATAAAAAATATCCATTTATACTTGAACACATGGAAATGCTAAAGATGTTTCTCAAAGAATATCATGATTTTATTAACTATGGTCAAGCATATGATGATACTTATAAACTTGCAGGATCTGAAAAAATTGATACATGGGTTGAAAATACAAAAAAACGTTATCACATTAATCTTCAAGCCTTTGCTGAATATTATTGCGAGAGTTTCTCGAATTCTCCACAATTATGGGATAGAACAACATATTATCATCCTGAAACGAAGGAGTTCCCGGATTATGATATTGCAAAAAGCAAAGATATTTTAGCACTTAACACTTTTTATCCAAAATTGAGCAACAAGCCATTTATCAAAGGGAAAAAGAGGGAACTTAGGGTATTATTGTTAATGTATTATAAAGAACGTATAGATGATGTACCTGCTGAAATTATTAGCAAAAGCCTAGAAAGTATTGGAGTCAAAGAAGAATAATTTATGCTATTAACTTGAGCGTTTTAAAAATTTTAAAGTCAACAAGGAGGAAGTCCTACATGATTGCATCAAATAATGTTTTGGAGCAACTTGTTAACCAGTTCACACGAGAATCTTGCGATTTTTTGGATACTTATTTAAAAGAGGGCGGGAAATATCTCGATTATATGGAAAATATTGGGGTAAAAGCTAAAACAATAGACGGGCATATTGCTTTACAGTTTAGAAATTGGCTTGAAGAATTAGATGGGATTTTAATTTTATTTTCTTCAAATAGTATTAAAAATGCATTCTCTTTAACAAGAAATATGCTTGACATATTTATACAGTTTAGATATTTCTTTTCTGATTATAGTACAATGGAACAAAAAATGTGGTGTTATTTGATAGTATCTCAATATAAACAAATAGAATTATTGAAAAAATATATTAGTACAGCTAAAAAAACAAAAGAGAAGGCGCTTCTTATTGAGTCGCAAGAAAAGTATAAGTATGCACAGAAAGAATATGAATCACTTGATTTTGGCGAAGACGGTGATAAATATAAAAATGCAATTGAAAAGGTTTTAGGGAGAAAAGACTGGTATAAAATTTATAATCCCAATATAAAAAATATGCGAGAATTAATGTTGCAAGTGGGGGGCAATGATCAAGACAAATTTGAGATAATGTATGATTTAACATACGGGCAATTATCATGTCATATTCATGGGTTTCAAAACGATAATGATTTTTATTTAGATAAGGGAAAAATGAAATTCGCACCTTTTAGAAGTGTATTAGGTGGCAGTTATATCCCATCAGTTATTAATCCCATGTTTGGATCTATTATTGAAACACTTAAAACATATTATGGAAAGCAAATTGATTTTGATAAACTATTGGATAATACAACATTAAGAAAGCAGAGTACTTTATTAGCGCATATTGAAAACCTAGATGGATTAATTCTGCAGGAGAAAATTAATGAGGCCTATAAGGAGAACATCATTTAGACATACGGAAAGTTTTGGTAAAAGATGAAACAATCCTATTTTGCACACGGGGGTGTGCAAAATCCGGACTATCGTTGCATTGTATCAAATACGTGGTAGGATTGGACGATATTTATACGACCGGTGCCACCTTGGAAGCTTGTGCCAAAACACTAAAAAAAGCCGGCGCCGTTACCGTGACCGGATTGGTCATGGCCAGCGGCGGCCGCTAAAAAAAACGCTTCTTTCCCCTGCTTTTGGGAAAGAAGCGTTTTGTATTGATCTGATTTTTAACCTAATGTTTCTATGAAAGCTTTGACAATTTCCGGATCGAAGAGTAACCCGGAGGCGCTGAATAATTCACGGATGGCCTGGGATTTGGTCTTGGCCCAAAATTCAGTACTCGGATTGATGATCGTATCGTAGTAGTCGGCTACAGCAATGATACGGGCACCGAGGGGGATGTTTACACCCCGCAAATGCTTGGGAAAACCGGAACCATCCCAGCGTTCATGATGATAGACAATGTAAGGGATAATATCCTGGCAACAGGGGATATTTTCCAATAAATTGCCACCGGCTGCGGCATGCCGCTTGTACATTGCCTTTTCACTGCGGTTCAGATAAGGAATTTTACTCAGCAGCATATTAGAAACAAAAAGCAGGCCAACATCGTGAAGCAGTGCGGCATGCTTAATTTGTCCGATTTCGCTTTTGGGAAGTGCTAGTTTAGCGGCTACGCTGACGCTGTAATTCGCTACCTGCAGGGAATGCAAGTACAGCCGTTGATTTTTAAATTGTATAAATTGAAGTAATTCCGCCGTTATCGAATCGAGCGATTCCCGCTCTTCCGAACCGATACCGGCAGATTGCTTAAGTGACATCATGAACATAAGGACAAAACCTTTCCGTAAAACTTATGACTTTCTCTTCTGATACGTCCGGGCACGCTTGCTGCGTTTGGGATGGCGCAGAATCGTAAACATTTTGGCACTGGTCCGTTTGATGCGGGCCCCGGTATTTTTCATTCTCCGTACGGTCGTGATTTTATTCTTGCGCTTAGGGCGCATATCACGGATAGAGCCAAAATCGCCGCGGCGTATGCTCGTGGCTTTAATCCGGTCAGACTGCAAGCTGAGCTTCAAGGCACTCATGATCTTACTGGCCTGGATATCTGTATTAAAACTGTAAATATCGATGGCTGCGTAGGACAGATCCGGGTATACGTGCATGCACAAATGGGCATTGCCGGAAACGGCAATACAAGTCAGCTCGTTATCGCGGTGATAAAAACTGGCGCCTTCCAGTGTCGCACCGACGAGCTCTAACGCACGCTCAACAAGAGGCCGAAGGTCTTCCGGACTCGAAAATGCAGCCTTACAATTATAAAAGTCGATCAGTAAGTGTTTCCCTAACATATTATTCATAAAATCCACCTGTCGTTTAGTTACAGTTAATTATATAATTTTTTAGCGTGCTTGTAAACGTGATTTCAAAATACGAAATATGTCTACCTTAGCATACTGATTTAGTATGCAGAAACGGAAGAAAGGAATTGACAACGCCATAGGGTGCCAAATAGTGCCGCTGTCAGGGCAGCGGCAGCAGCCTATATGACAAGGGTATTAGGTCTGATGGCATAATACACTATATATTACAGGATGATTCCCTATCTGTCCAGTGAAATAAAAGAAAATGTGAAAAAAACTGCCATTTGTAATGCAAAACACGCTGCAGTGCGTCGGGCACTGCAGCGTGTCAGTCTCTTTAGAAAGAGAAGAAAGGATTATGCTTCTTGCTGCCGGTAAGGCGTAAAGGTAAACTGGCCGTTTTCGTAGCCAATGGAAACGGTATCGCCTTCGCGGACGGCACCACTGATGATGTCGCGGCTCAGGGCCGTTTCGACCGTATGGACGATGAGGCGGCGCAGGGGACGGGCACCGAACTGCGGGTTGAAGCCCTGGTCGGCCAGCTGCTGCAACGCTTCGTCGGTCCAGGTCAGATGTACCTTGACCTGTTTTTCCAGACGTTCGCTCAGCCGTTTGAGGAGGATAGACGCGATGTTCTGGACCTGTTCCTTGCCGAGAGCATTGAAGACGACGATGTCATCGACACGGTTCAGGAATTCCGGACGGAAGTACTGTTTGAGCAGTTCCCGTACTTCTTTATCAGCCTGTTCAAAGCTGTCGGCTTCGAGAATCTGGTGCGAGCCCAGGTTGCTGGTCATGATGATGATCGTATTCTTGAAGTTGACGACACGGCCCTTGCCATCGGTCAGACGGCCGTCATCGAGGATTTGCAGGAGGACGTTGAAGATATCCGGATGGGCCTTTTCGATTTCATCGAGGAGGATGACGCTGTACGGGTGACGGCGTACGGCTTCTGTGAGCTGGCCGCCTTCGTCATAGCCGACGTATCCCGGAGGCGCCCCGATGAGACGGGAGACCGTGTGCTTTTCCATGTATTCGCTCATATCGATACGGATAATATTGCGTTCGTCGTCGAAGAGTGTTTCTGCCAGCGTCTTAGCCAGTTCAGTCTTGCCGACACCGGTCGGGCCGAGGAAGATGAACGAGCCGATAGGACGGTTCGGGTCCTTGATACCGGCGCGGGCACGAATGATGGCATCGCTGACGACGCGGACAGCTTCGTCCTGGCCGACAACGCGTTCGTGGAGCGTATCATCGAGGTGGAGCAGTTTTTCCCGTTCGCCGGTCATCATCTTGGTGACAGGAATGCCGGTCCAGCGGCTGACGACGGAGGCGATATCTTCTTCGCCTACTTCTTCCTTCAGGAGCTGCGAATCTTTATGTTCAGCCAGGAACTGTTCCTGGTCGTCCAGCTGTTTCTGCAGTTCCGGCAGTTTGCCATATTTCAGTTCCGATGCCTTGGCCAGGTCGTAGTCCCGTTCGGCTTTGGCCATTTCGTTCTTTACAGAATCCATTTCCTTCTTGATGGCCTGCGTGCGCAGGATGGATTGCTTTTCTTTATCCCATTTTTCCTTGAGCTCCGTTTCCTGGGCCTTCAGTTCTTCTTTCTTTTCCGTAATCTTTGCCAGGCGTTCCTTGGAGGCGTCGTCTGTTTCCTTGTTCAGGGACTGTTCTTCGATTTCCAGCTGCATAATTTTATGGCGGATTTCGTCGAGCGGCGCCGGCATGGATTCGATTTCCGTACGCAGCTTAGCTGCGGCTTCATCGACCAGGTCGATGGCTTTATCCGGCAGGAAGCGGTCGGAAATGTACCGGTCCGAAAGGACGGCAGCGGCGACGAGGGCTTTATCACGGATGCGGACGCCGTGATGGACTTCATAGCGTTCCTTCAGGCCACGCAGGATAGTGATCGTATCTTCTACAGATGGCTGGTTGACCATGACCGGCTGGAAACGGCGTTCCAGAGCGGCATCCTTTTCGATGTACTTTTGGTATTCGTTCAGCGTCGTGGCGCCGATGCAGCGTAATTCGCCACGGGCCAGCATCGGTTTCAAAATGTTGCCGGCATCCATGGAGCCTTCGGAGGCACCGGCACCGACGACGGTGTGGATTTCATCGATGAAGAGGAGAATCTGGCCTTCCGATTTGGAAATTTCATTGAGTACGGATTTCAGTCGTTCTTCAAATTCACCGCGGTACTTAGCACCGGCAATGAGGGAGCCCATGTCGAGGGAGTAGAGGGTTTTGTTCTTCAACGATTCCGGTACGTCGCCGGCGATGATACGCTGGGCCAGGCCTTCGACGATGGCCGTCTTGCCGACGCCCGGTTCACCGATGAGGACCGGGTTGTTCTTCGTCCGGCGCGAGAGGATTTCTACGGTACGGCGGATTTCATCGTCACGGCCGATGACCGGGTCGAGTTTGCCTTTGCGGGCTGCGGCGGTCAGGTCGCGGCCGTATTTTTCCAGGGCCTTATAGTTGCTTTCCGGATTATCGGAATTGACGTTTTGTTTACGGTTCTTGCGGATGGCCGACATGATCTTATCTTTGACCAGGCCAAATTCACGACAGAGGTTCTGGACGTCGCTGTCGCTTTCTTCGGCAATCCCGAGAAGCAGGTGTTCCGTGCTGATGTATTCATCGTGCATGGATTCGGCATACTGCTGTGCCTTGCCGATGACCCGGGCCATTTCGACGGCCATGGACATCTGGCTCTGGCCCTGGACGGACGGAATCTTTTTGAGGAGCTGTTCCAGGCGGGCCTGGAGCATGGGCACATCAGTGCCGCATTCCGTAAAGATGGTAGACAACAAGCCTTCCGGTTCTTTAACCAGGCCCATGAGGACATGGACCGATGTAATTTCCTGATTATAATGAAGTGCTGCTATCTGTTGAGCCGTCTGAAAGGCTTCGATGACTTTTTGTGTGTATTTTTCGTTTCCCATAACTAAGACCTCCTTGCGTATGGTGCAAGTCTGTGCAGTAAGATAGTGAACAACTAAGTTCAAGTATCATTATACTCATAAAAGTCAAAAAGTCAATAGAACAAAAGGAAAAAGACAAAAAATGAAAAAATAAACAAAAAAAGACCCGCTCATTCCGGGTGGAAGGCGGGTGACTCGTAGTAATCGGCATGGCCCTTGCGGGCTGTACGGGCCGTAAAGCAGTAGTGCTGTATTTCTGTAGCGCGAAGGTCCAGCGCCAGCTGCGCCTGGCCTAAGGGGGAGAGGGCGGGCCGGCTGTCTTTGACGCGGTTAAGCATGGGGAAATGCGTGGCAGCTTCCTTAATCAGGGCAGCACCGCGACGGTTCAAAGCGAGAATGCGGCCATATTGGGGCCCTTCGCTGTACGACGCATCCATCAGGGACTGTGACGGCTGGAGCAGTGTATAGGCTCCCATGCGGCACAGACGGCTGTAGGCGTAGCGTTTGGTCTTTACGGCCGCTAGGGCAGCTTCATAGGAAAGAGCCTCGCTCATCATGCGGTACCAGCGGTTTTCCAGGCCTTCGCTAAAGGCCGGGAGGGTGGCCAGCTTTTCCGGCGTGAGCAAGCGGTTTTGGAGAAGTACGAAATCGCCGTAGCGGTCATAGTCCGTATAGGCGCCGCTGGCCAGAAGTTTTTTTACGGCAGCCTGGCAGTTGGGCGGCAAATAGGCTGCAGCCTGGTCTGTCAGACCCCGGGCCGTAAGCTCGTGCCGTAAGGCCGAAGCACTCGTATACGTACCGCAAAGACCACTGGTATGATCACTGCCTTGCCGGGGTACGGGAAGAAAGGCAAGTTCCTGGCCGGAGGCGGTGATAGCCTTTGCGTATTCTAACGCCAGAAGCGCATTGGGCTGCTGCAACAGGGAGGCCAGATCCGGGGCCGCTGCTGCTATGGCGTCAGTCAGGGCCTGGCCGGCCGTACGCCCGTGTCCGCTGGCGCTGCATTCTCGGGCTATGCGGGCCAGGCGCAGGAAATCGCCGGCTGTCCCTGCTTCGACGCCGCAGGCCAGGTGTGTGCAGCCCAGCCGTATTGCCAGGCCTGCGCCGCCGGCTGCAAACCCGGCGGCACTCGACAGGGCGTAAACTGCCGGCAGCTCTACGACGCAGTCCGCTCCGTTTTCTACGGCCATGGAAGCACGCTGCCATTTAGAGAAGAGGGCCGGTTCACCGCGCTGGACGAAGGACCCGCTCAGGATGACGACGAGCGCTGCATGAGGACCAAAGTGCCGGCGCAGTGTAGTGAGTAAATACGCGTGGCCCGTATGAAAAGGATTGAATTCAGCAATGATGGCAATAGCAGCAGGCATGGCAGACTCCTTAAGGAACTAATAGATAATACATAGTATATTATACGGGCAAAAACGGGTATTTAACAGGGATTTAACGAGACATTTTACAATTTCTTCTTTTTCTCTTTTCTAGAATATGCTATAATTAAACAAGTCTGTTAGAAAGCATAATAGGTGATAGTATGAAGAGAATGAAAAAATTCCTGGTTTCCGCGCTGGCTGCGGCTTCCTTTTTCCTTTTGACTGGTTGCGGTAACGAAACCATCATGGAAGAATACAGCTTCGGCTATACGCAGCTCAAATCCGGCAATTCAGAGGTATATCTGATGACACCTGTCCAATTAGGTGAAATGCATCAAAAAGACGGAACCAATTTTTATGGTGCCAACGATGCCCATTGGATTATTACGGCAGAATCCCGGCCGGCCAGCAGCACATCTGTGCAGGCGTGGGCGGAAGAACCTACGTATATGCTAGCGCAGACGGCAACACTTTCTGATCTGCAGAAAACAGTAACGCAGACCACTGTTCTTGATAAGCCGGCGACGGAAGTTGAAGCGACCTTTAACCTCAACGTCCAGGGCCGTACGGTCAAGATGGCAGGGCGCAGCCTGTTTTTTGAAGATAAAGACCAAGTATGGGATATTACATATTTGTACTCAGACAACGATGCTGTAGGCAAAGAGGTAATTGATCATGTCTTTGGTCAAATCAAAAATAATTAGAAGAATACACGAAAGAAGGTAAATTGCATGATCGTATTGGTTGTAAACTGCGGCAGTTCGTCCTTGAAATACCAGTTGGTAAACATGGACAATGAAGAAGTCATGGCAAAAGGGTTGGTAGAAAAAATCGGACTTTCCGATTCTCTGCTGACACACAAATGGAATGGCCAGAAAAAAGAAGTACAGCAGTCTATTCCGGATCATCAGGTTGCAGTAAAGATGGTATTGGACATCCTTACTGACGCAGAATGCGGCGTTATCAAATCGATGGACGCTATCGACGCTGTTGGCCACCGTGTTGTCCATGGCGGGGAAGAATTTGCTTCCTCCACAGTTATTAACGACGAAGTCATGAAAGCCCTGGAAAAATGCTCTGCCATGGCTCCGCTGCACAACCCGCCGAACATTATCGGTATCAACGCCTGCAAAGCTATTATGCCGAACGTACCGCAGGTTGCTGTATTTGATACGGCATTCCATCAGACAATGCCGCCGAAAGCTTTTATGTATGGCCTTCCGTATGAATTGTATAAAGAAGACGGCATTCGCCGTTATGGCTTCCACGGCACAAGCCATCGCTATGTAGCCGGCCAGATCGCCAAAGTCATGGGCGTACCGCAGGAAAAACTCCGCGTTATCAACTGCCACTTGGGTAACGGCTCTTCCTTAGCTGCTATCAAATATGGCAAATGCGTAGATACGACGATGGGCTTCACACCGCTCGCCGGCGTCCTCATGGGTACACGCTGCGGCGATATCGACCCGGCTATCGTCCTCAACGTTATGGACAAGCACAACCTGTCCACGAAAGAAATGGACACGCTCATGAACAAGAAATCCGGCGTACTCGGTATTTCCGGCGTTTCCAGCGACTTCCGTGATCTCGGCGAAGCTGCCAAAGAAGGTAACGAACGCGCTCAGCTCGCCCTCGATATGTTCCACTATCAGGTACGCAAACTGATCGGTGCCCTGGCTGCTGCTATGGGCGGCGTTGACGTCATCACCTTTACGGCCGGCGTTGGCGAAAACGGTATCGAAGATCGCGCAGCTATCTGCGAAGGCCTCGAATACTTAGGCGCAAAACTTTGCCCGGAACGCAACAACGTACGTGGTAAAGATGCACTCATCAGCACGGACGACTCTACAGTTAAACTGTATGTCATCCCGACAAACGAAGAAATCATGATTGCCCGCGATACAAAGGAACTCGTTTCCAAATAATTTGCGGCAGTAGTCAGCAGATACCTGGTTGAGGGGCCGGGCATTGGAATGTTGCAGTACATACTGCCTGCTTCTGATGCCCGGCCCTTTTTCCATAGCAGAAAGGAGGGGAATAATGAAGCTCTTATATTGGGATATTGACGGTACCCTCGTCAATACGGGTATGGCCGGTATGAATGCCATCTACGAGGTATTCCATGAACTCAAAGGCGATGACCAGGCCGTGCCAAAGATTTCTGCCGGCGGCCGGACGGACAACTACATTTGCCAGCAGCTCTTATACCAGGCTACAGGCGTCATGCCTGACGACGAAGAAGTCAATGAATTTTGCCGGAACTACGAAAAGCATCTCATGAAATGGCTGCAGAAGATGAACGGTGAAATCATTCCGCCTGTGCGGGATCTCCTGCCTTTTTTTGCGCAGCATCCGGATTTTCATCAGTGCCTGCTTACGGGTAACAGCATTCATGGGGCCCGTATGAAACTGGACTTTTTCAACCTTTCACAATACTTTGACTTTGACCATTCCGGTTTTGCCCGCAATTTCTACTATCGCGATGATATGGCTAAATATGCCTACGATATTGCCGAGAAAACCTGGGGCAGTGAAATCGAAGCCATGTATGTCATCGGCGATACACCCTATGATATACAATGTGGCAAGGCCATCGGCGCCTATACGGTTTCCGTCGCTACGGGCCATTATACGTATGAGCAGCTGCAGACCCATACGCCGTGGGTATTGCTGCACCGCCTGCCGGAACCGGAAGCATTTCTGCAACTTTTATCATAACCAAGGTAACTACGATCATATAGAAACGCCCTGTGCCGGCATAACAGCTTATTTCGGCACAGGGCGTTTTTTGTCCTCTCTATTTTGTTGTCAAGGCGTCGATGATTTCATACAGCTCTTTTTTCAGCCGGTCCATTTCTTCTGGCGAAAAGAGCGTACCCTTGCGGTTTAAGAGACAGCCCATTTGGTGGGGAATGTCTGCAGCCTGGTCGCGCAGGGCCAGGCCTTTTTCCGTAAGCGCAGCCATGAGCAGCCGTTCATCTTCCTGCTTGCGGTAGCGGCGGATCAAACCCTGGGCTTCGAGCTTCTTCAATACCGGCGTCAGCGTACCGGAATCGAGGAGCAGACGCTGGCCCAGGTCATGCATAGAGATTTCTTTTTCTTCCCAAAGGACCATCATCGTAATATATTGGGGGTACGTAATACCCAGCTTCTTGAGCATCGGGTGATAGGCCGCCACAATTTTACGGGCGCTGGCATAGAGGGGAAAACAAAGCTGGTTTTGTAATAATAAAGGATCGTATTTTTTCGTAGTCATAGTGCTGGTCTCCATTACAATAAGATTAACTTTATTGTAATGCTAAAACACAAACAAGTCAAATTTTATTTTACATAATTTGATTTGACAAAATAGAAAAAACATGTATAATAAAGGCATGGAGAAAAAGAAACACTGCAGCCAAACAAGGTGCTGCAGTTTCCTATAAAACTTATTATATATAACCATAACCAAACAGGAGGAATGGAACATGAACGTATATGATTTTACTGTAAAAACAAATCGCGGTGTAGAAAAATCGTTAAGTGAATATAAAGGTAAGGTATTATTAATCGTCAATACAGCCAGCAAATGTGGTTTTACGCCGCAATTTGAAGAATTACAGAAACTGTACGAACAGTATAAAGATAAAGGCTTGGAAATCCTCGGTTTCCCGTGCAATCAGTTTGCCGAACAGGATCCGGGTACAGCTGATGAAATCCAGGATTTCTGCCGCGTTAACTATGGCGTTACTTTTCAGATCTTTGAAAAAGGCGATGTCCGTGGTGAAACGGCACAGCCCCTGTTTAAATATCTGACGGAACAAAAAGGCTTTAAGGGCTTTGACATGAATCACCCCATCGCTCCCGTTCTGGTCGAAGCGCTGAAAGCGAACTTCCCGGAATTCCTCGAAGGCGATGGCATTAAATGGAACTTTACGAAATTCCTCATCGATCGTCAGGGCAACGTAGTAGAACGCTTTGAACCGACGACGGTTCCTTCGGCTATTGCCGGGGATATTGAAAAACTCCTCTAAGAACACTGCAGCAGAACAACAAAAAAAGAAGGCGTGGAGAAATCCACAGCCTTCTTTTTTTATTGTCACTGTCAGTTGCCCAGCTTCCACGTATTCTCTAATACCTGGAAACGCAGGTCATGCCATTTCTTGGTGAGATCCTGTAACGATTCATACGTAGAGTATAAGAGGTTGTTGTGCTTGTCACTGGCCTGCTCGAGCTGTACCAGCCGTATTTCCTGCAAGCGGGTTTGTTCCTGCAGCAGGGAAATCTGATATTGCAGTGCTATGATCCAAATAAATTGGATGACTACGAGGATACAGGCGCCTATGGCCGTGAGAATCACAGCTTTATGTAAGCCCGGCAGGGCCTTGTACTGCTTTTTGAGTGATTCCTTTTGCAGCCTGTATTCTTCTTCAGGAAGTATCGTATCTCTTTCCGACACGGTCGTGTCCGAAAGAGATACGATGCGTTTTTTCATAAAATGGGGAATCTTCAAGATGCTAAAGCCCTTTCTCCGTTATGGCCTGGACCGTTCTCAGACGTTGGAAATAATGCGCGTCTTGTTGCGGACGAAATCAAGCCAGAGCTGGGCTGCATGGGACAGGTAGTGACCCCGTTTCCAGATGACGTAGAGGACATGCATGATTTCCGGTTCGACGAGGGGACGGACGACGACGGATTCGCAGACCCGCGGGTTCGATTCCTTGTTCGGGCAGATGCGGCTCGGCAGGAGTGCTACGCCGAGGTTGGCCACAACGGTCTGGATCATGAGATCACGCTGGCTCGTTTCAAAGACGATTTTCGGCTGGAAACCGATTTTCTTGCAGTCCTGAATTATTTCGTCGTGGAGATTGAAATCATCGCGGTAGAGGACGAGCGATTCATTGGCCAGTTTTTTGAGAGGAATAGATTTTTCCTTCGACAGGATGTTGTCGCGATGGATGATGACATTCATGGGATCCTGTGTGAGGAAGAACGATTCGAATTCCTTTTCCTTCGGCTGCGTGCAGACGATGCCCAAATCGATGAGGCCTTCCTGGACGCTGATTTCAACCTTTTTCGAACCGTGTTCATAGAGGTCCAGCTCGATTTGCGGGTATTCCTGTTTGAAGGCACCCAGCAGGTTGGCAAAAATCGGTGCGCCCGTGATCGGGGGCAGGCCGATGAGGACCGTACCTTGTTCCAGCTTGAATTCATTTTCGAAGTCCGTCTTCAAATGTTCAAACATGAAGACGACGCGTTTGGCGTGGGACAGGAAAATTGTCCCGGCGTCCGTTAATTCTACGGCTTTGGCATTGCGCATAAACAGAACGACACCGAGTTCCTCTTCTAAGGCCTTGATCGTACGGCTGATAGCCGACTGGGATATATGCAACGTGCGCGCAGCTTTACTGAAGGATTTTTTGTCCGCTACTTCGACGAAATATTTAAGATGATGGAAATCCATAGTGTTACCTCCTGTTAATGAACACCAAAAGAGTATATGTTTACAGATAAGAACAGGTGAATATTAAAAATAGCATAAACGGGAGTATTGAATTATACCAGGTGAAAGCCTATAATTAGTTTGTAAGGACGAACTAATTATGAAGTTCAGCATTCGGAAGCATAATTAAAATGAAACATAGCAGTGGCCTGTTCATTGCAACTATGTAATACTACCTTATATAGTATTACATAAAAAAGATAATAGCAATACTTTTCGCGGAATCTTTATAAGTTTTTTATAAGGTCTGCCTGTTTATGCTGTAAATAAGCATGAAAAGGACGCAAAAAGCAAGCGAATTTTAATGAACGCACAGGCTTATGCGAAAAACGGTATGCAAATAAGGAATGATGAACGGTTTTGTTCTTATGCGATTTTGTTTATCAACGTGAGGTATCTTGTTGCTGCTGCTAAAAAATGGGATATCTTGTGTTGCTTTATAGTTTCTACTTTACAATAAGGAGCGTGTTTTATCTATGAGTAAATTCAAAACCATGGATGGTAACGAAGCTGCTGCATGGGTCTCCTATGCATTTACTGAAGTTGCCGCAATTTATCCTATCACTCCGTCTTCGCCGATGGCTGAACACGTAGATGACTGGGCTGCTGCTGGTATGAAAAACCTCTTCGGTAACACTGTAAAAGTTGTTGAAATGCAGTCCGAAGCTGGTGCTGCCGGTGCATTCCATGGCTCGTTACAGGCTGGTGCTTTGACCACTACATATACGGCTTCCCAGGGCTTCCTGCTCATGATCCCGAACATGTACAAAGTTGCCGGCGAAATGCTCCCGGGTGTATTCCATGTTGCTGCCCGTGCACTGGCTAACCATGCACTGAGCATCTTCGGCGACCACCAGGACGTTATGTCTGCTCGTGCTTCCGGCTGCTGTCTCTTGGCAGAATCCAACGTTCAGGAAGTTATGGACCTGGCTGGTGTTGCTCACCTGGCCGCTCTTAAAGGTTCCCTTCCGTTCATCAACTTCTTCGATGGCTTCCGTACATCCCACGAAATCCAGAAAGTTGAAGTAATGGACTTCGACAACTTCCGCAAACTGATCGATTGGGACGCTGTTAAAGCTTTCCGTAATCGTGCCCTCAATCCGGATGCTCCGGAAATCCGCGGCACTGCAGAAAACCCGGATATTTACTTCCAGCACACAGAATCCCGCAACAGATTCTATGACGCTATGCCGGACATCGTTGCTGACTACATGGCTCAGATTTCTGAAATCACTGGCCGTACATACAAACCTTTCAACTACTATGGCGCTGCCGATGCTGAATACGTTGTCGTATCCATGGGCTCCCTCTCCGACGTAGTTAAAAAGGCTGTTAATTACTTGAACGGCAAAGGCGAAAAAGTTGGTTCCATCAACGTTCACCTCTATCGTCCGTTCTCTGCTAAACACCTCCTCGAAGTATTGCCGAAAACGGTTAAGAAGATCGCCGTTATCGACCGTACAAAAGAACCGGGCTCCCTCGGCGAACCGCTGTACCTCGATATCGTTGACTTCGTAAAAGAACAGGGCCTCAACATCGACGTAATCGGCGGCCGTGCCGGCCTCGGTTCCAAAGACGTTATTCCTGAAGACGTTATTCCGGTATTCGAAGAAGTTAAGAAAGAAAACCCGATCAACGGCTTCACGATTGGTATCGTCGACGACGTTACGAACCTGTCCTTGCCGCGTGCTCCTAAGGTCCCTGACAATGCAGAAGGCCTTACATCCTGCAAATTCTGGGGCTTCGGTTCCGACGGTACTGTTGGCGCTAACAAATCCGCTATCAAGATCATCGGTGACCACACGGATATGTATGCACAGGCATATTTCGCATATGACTCCAAGAAATCCGGCGGCGTAACGATTTCTCACCTTCGTTTCGGTAAAGACCCGATCGATATGCCGTACCTGATCGACGCTGCTGACTACATCGCATGTCATCGTCAGTCCTATGTAAAACGCTTTGACCTCCTCCGTGGTATCAAAGACGGCGGCACATTCATGCTGAACTGCACCTGGACAGACGAAGAACTCGACAAAGAATTGCCGGCTAAGATCAAACGCGATATCGCTAAGAATCACGTTAAATTCTATACCCTGAACGGCGATGCTATCGGCCAGAAACTCGGCCTCGGCACACGTATCAACATGGTAATGCAGGCTGCCTTCTTCGCACTGGCAAAAGTTATTCCTTTGGATGACGCTGTTAAATACCTGAAAGACTCCATCGTTAAGAGCTACGGCAAAAAAGGCCAGAACGTCGTTGACATGAACTGGGCTGCTGTAGATGCTGGCGTTGGCGAATTCCATGAAGTAAACTATCCGGCTTCCTGGGCAGATGCTACAGATGAAGTAGCAGAAGGCCGCCCGACTCCGAAGTACTTCAGCCAGGTTGCTGCTCCTGTCCTCGGCCAGGTTGGCGATGACCTCAAAGTATCCGACTTCGTTGGTCGTGAAGATGGCACTATGCCTTCCGGCACCTCCCAGTTCGAAAAAGCAGGCCCGGCTCTTCATGTTCCTTCCTGGGACAATGAAAAATGTATCGGCTGCATGCAGTGCTCCTTCGTCTGCCCGCACGCTACGATTCGTCCGGCTCTGACGACAGAAGAAGAACTGAAAGCTGCTCCGGCTGGCTTCAAAGCTGCTACCAAAGCTAAATCCGGTAAAGAATACAATGTAACCATCGTCGTTGACCAGCTCGACTGCCTCGAATGCGGCAGCTGCGTAAACGTCTGCCCGGTTGGCGCCCTCTCCATGGTTCCGAACACAGACGAAGAACGCTCCAAGATGGACCTCTGGTACTATGCACAGGACAAGGTTACACCGAAAGTTAATCCGCAGAACAAGAAGACCGTCATCGGTTCTCAGTTCGAACAGCCGCTCCTCGAATTCTCGGGCGCTTGCGCTGGTTGCGGTGAAACACCGTATGTCAAACTGCTCACACAGCTCTTTGGCGACCGCATGATGATTGCTAACGCTACAGGCTGCTCCTCCATTTGGGGTGCATCTGCTCCGGTAGCTCCGTATACAGTAAATGCTAAAGGCCATGGTCCTTCCTGGGCTAACAGCCTCTTCGAAGATGCTGCAGAATATGGTCTCGGCATGTTCATGGGCGTTGACAAAGTACGTACAGACTTGGCAGGCAAAGTAGAAGCTGCTAAAGCTGTTGCTTCTGAAGAACTCCAGGCTGCTTTGAGCGACTGGGCTGCTAACCTCCATGAAGGCGAAGGTTCCCGTGAACGCGCTGAAAAACTGGTTGCCCTCCTCGAAAAAGAAGCTGCCGGCAAAGCTGCTCTTGAAGAATTCCTCGACAAGAAACAGTTCCTCGTTAAACGTTCCCACTGGATCATCGGTGGTGACGGCTGGTCCTACGATATCGGTTACGGCGGTGTTGACCACGTACTCGCTTCCGACCAGGACGTAAACGTTCTCGTACTCGATACAGAAGTATACTCCAACACAGGCGGCCAGTCCTCCAAAGCTACACCGACTGCTGCTGTTGCACAGTTCGCTGCTTCCGGTAAACGTACGAAGAAAAAGGACCTCGGCATGATGGCCATCTCCTATGGTTATGTATATGTAGCTCAGGTAGCTATGGGCGCTGACAAGAACCAGCTGATCAAAGCTATGACTGAAGCTGAAGCATATCATGGTCCGTCCCTCGTTATCTGCTACGCTCCTTGCATTAACCATGGTATCCGTAAGGGCATGGGCAAGAGCCAGACAGAAGAACAGCTCGCAGTTAAATGCGGTTACTGGGATCTCTTCCGTTACAACCCGGATCTCAAAGAAGCTGGCAAGAATCCGTTCAGCCTCGACTCCAAAGAACCGGATTACAGCAAATTCCAGGAATTCCTCATGGGCGAAGTTCGTTATGCTTCCCTCAAGAAGGGCTTCCCGGAACAGGCCGATGCATTGTATGCTAAGACCGAAGCTGATGCCAAAGCTCGTCGTCAGTCTTATGTACGCTTCCAGAAAGCTTTCGAAGACTAATTACGAACAAGTGCATATTGCATAAAGACACAAGCCCCGCTTCGGCGGGGCTTTGTTTTGCTATTGCTAATAACAAAATGAAATAAGAAGAAGCACCAGGTTTTCTCAATTTTCGTGAACTGAAAAAACGCATTATTTTGCCTCAATTATTAATTTTAGCCTTTATTTTGAGAATATATTGTGATAGAATAGATGTATGGTTTTGAAAGTGATTATTTTTTGAGAATGCGTTGTGATCTAATGAAGAAAAAATGGCTTGAACCTGCTGTAGAACAGGGTATGATTGATACATTTTCACAAAACTTAGGGATTTCGCCCATCTTAGCACGTATCCTGTATAATCGTGGGATTCATGACCTCCAGGAGGCCGATCACTTCTTGCATGATACAAGCGACGATTTGTATGATCCTTTTTTGATGAAAGATATGAAAAAAGCTGTCGTACGGATTGCCGCAGCCTTAGAGAGAAAAGAAAAGATTGTCATTTACGGAGATTACGATGTCGATGGCATTACATCGACATCGTTATTATATTCTGTCCTTCGCGACTTAGGCGGTACGCCGGACTACCATATTCCGCGGCGGCACACGGAAGGCTATGGCCTCAATGAAGAGGCTCTGGAAAGCCTGGCCGAAGCGGAGACAGACCTCTTGATTACCGTAGACTGCGGCATTGCATCGCACGATTTGGTCCAAGCCTTTAAGGACCGCATGACGATCATCGTCACGGACCACCACACACCGCCTGATCCCTTGCCGCCGGCCTACGCCATTTTAAATCCCAAACAGCCCGGCTGTCCCTATCCGTTCAAGGATCTGGCCGGCGCCGGCGTAGCCTATAAACTGTGTCAGGCCCTGTGGCAGTACCTACGTCATGATTCCCTGCCGGGCTATACGGAATTGGCAGCCTTAGCGACCATTGCCGATCTCGTTTCCTTAAGCGGCGAAAACCGCATTCTCGTTACGACAGGGCTGCAGCGCATGCAGGAAGGGTATAATACGGGACTGCAGGCCTTATTAAAACAGGCGGGCTTAGAGGACAAACCCATTTCTGCCGGACGCATCGCGTTTACGGTGGCGCCGCGCCTCAATGCGGCAGGCCGTCTGGAAGATGCCGTTCAAGGAGTAAAACTGCTCCTCGAAACGGATCCGGACGAAGCCTTGGCCGAGGCCAAAAAGTTAAGTGACCTGAATACAGAACGCCAGGAAATTGAACGGCAAATCACGGCTAAGGCGAAAGAGCAGATTCTTGCCGGCGGTCACGAGCACGATGGCGTGCTCATCGCCTGGGGCGGTCCGGAGTGGAACCCCGGCGTCATCGGCATTGCGGCGTCGCGCCTGGTAGAAGCCTTTTACCGGCCGACCCTGGTCATTAGCGTCAAGGACCACGTAGGTAAAGGTTCGTGCCGCAGTATTGCCGGCTTTAACATGTACGAAGCCTTGTCGTCGGCTGCAGATATTTTAATTCAATTTGGCGGTCATCAAATGGCGGCCGGGTTTTCCGTAGCAGAAGATCAGATAGAAGCGCTCAGGACACGGCTGAACGAATACGCAGGGGCCCATATGACGGCAGAGGATTACGAGCCCAAGCTGAAGCTCGACGGCACTTTGCAGGCCTCTGACGTGACACTGGAACTGATTGAGGAACTAAGCCGCCTGGAACCGTACGGCATGGGAAACAGCCGCCCTGTCTTTGCCCTGCGCCACATGCTCATTAGTGACAAGTGGAAAATGGGCCAGGATAAAAAACATTTACGCCTGACTGTAGCCGACGCTCAGGGCATCGCTGTCAAGGGCGTAGGCTGGTCTATGGCTGAAGAATATGACGATCTGGCAGAAGGCGATGAAGCCGATATTGCCTTTCAGCTGGAGATGAATGAATATCAGGGAAATAAAACACCGCAGATGGTTGTACAGGATATCCATGCCGATACAGAACGGCCCGTCTTAGACCGGGAAACCATGGTGACGGTCTACCGGACGCTGCGTCAATTCGTACCTGAAAAAGGTCTTTCTGTAGCCATAGCGCGGCAAAAGCTGGCAGACCTGCTGGCCGGGACCTATGACGCGCATACCGTGCGGGCAGCGCTGCAGGTATTACTCGAAATAGGTGTACTTGCTGCCTGGAAAATGCCATCCGAATCGGTGTTGTATTTTCCGCAGCTTGCAGGAAAAATGCAACTTGAAACATCGCCGACATACAAAAAGTATGGGCAGGCATAAGGGGGAATTGAAATGGAAATTGCTAAACCGAATGAAGAATTTCAACGGTTACTCGATACCATTCACAGCTACCAGCCACAAGCCAGCTGTGACGATGTAAAAAGAGCCTATCAGATTGCCAGTGAAGCCCATAAGGAACAGTTCCGCGTCAGTGGGGAACCGTACATTCTCCACCCGCTGGCCGTAGCCCAAATCCTGGCGGAAATGAAAATCGACACGACGACCATTACGGCGTCCCTCTTGCACGATGTCGTTGAAGATACGGTCATGTCCCTCGATGATATTAAAGAAAATTTCGGCAAAGAAGTGGCCTTCCTCGTCGATGGCGTCACGAAATTGAGCCGTCTCGATTATCGGACGAAAGAAGACCAGCAGCTCAACAGTATGCGTAAAATGTTTCTGGCCATGGCCAAGGACGTGCGCGTCGTCGTCATCAAACTGGCTGACCGCCTGCACAACATGCGGACCCTCCGCTACATGCGCAGCGATAAACAAAAGCGTATTGCCCAGGAAACGCTGGAAATCTTTGCCCCCCTGGCACACCGCTTAGGTATTTTCAATATCAAATGGGAACTGGAAGACTTATCCTTCCGCTATCTCGAACCGGATAAATATTACGATCTCGTCGACCAGATGAAGCAGAAACGCCACGTCCGCGAAGAAATCGTCAATGAAGCCATTGAAGTCCTGCGTAAGGCCCTGGAAAATTCCCACATCAAGTTCGAAATCAACGGCCGGCCCAAGCATTTCTACAGCATTTATAAAAAAATGAAAAAGGACAACCGCGACCTGAGCCAGGTCTATGACCTCTATGCCATCCGCGTCATCGTCGATACGGTACAGGATTGTTATGGCGTCCTGGGCATCGTGCACAGTCTCTGGAAGCCCTTGCCCTATCGCTTTAAAGACTATATTGCTATGCCGAAGCCCAATAACTACCAGTCCCTCCATACGACGGTTATCGGCACGCGGGGACAGCCTGTCGAAATCCAGATCCGTACGTGGGAAATGCATCACGTAGCCGAATACGGCGTCGCTGCCCATTGGCGCTATAAAGAAGGAACAACGGCTGGTAACGGGAACGAATTCGATGAAAAAATGGGCTGGCTCCGCAACCTCCTGGAATGGCAGGATACGAGCAATCCAAAAGAATTCGTCAATGCCCTCAAGCTCGATGCCTTTTCAGATGAAGTATTCGTCTTCTCGCCGCGGGGCGACGTCATCGATTTACCACAGGGCTCGATCCCTATTGATTTTGCCTACCGTATCCATACAGAAGTAGGCCACCGCTGCGTCGGTGCCAAAATCAATGGCAAGATCGTACCGCTCGATTATGAATTAAAAAACGGCGACATTGTCGAAATCATTACGTCCAAAACGGGTAAACCGAGCCTGGACTGGCTGAAGATCGTAGGCAGCTCCGAAAGCCGCTCGAAGATCCGCAGCTGGTTCAAGAAGGAAAACAGGGAAGAAAACATCGTCAAAGGGGCAGACGCCCTGGAACGGGAATGCAAACGCCTGGGCCATGACTGGAAAGAAATCAACAAGGCCGGCCGCCTGGCCAAGGTGGCCAAGCAAATGAATGCCGGCTCTGAAGAAGACCTGCTGGCTGCTGTAGGCTATGGCGGTTTTGCCGTCAACACGGTACTCATCAAGCTCCTGGAACTTCATAAAAAGGAAGTACAGAAGGAAGAAAAGGACAACCTGGCTATCCTAGACAAGCTGAAGACCCGTAAGCCGACCAAGCATAACGGTTCAGGGATCCTCGTCAAGGGCGAAGCGGGCCTCATGGTTCGCCTGGCCAAGTGCTGCAGCCCTGTACCGGGCGATCCGATCATCGGCTTCATTACCCGCGGCCGCGGCGTCTCCGTTCACCGGGCCGATTGCCCTAACGTCAGCCATAATCAAAATGACCTGGACCGGCTCATCGACGTAGAGTGGGATTACGACGGCCAGGAAAACTTCGACGTCCATATTGAAGTAACGGCCTACGACCGGACAGGCGTCATGGCAGAAATCATGGCTGCCCTGGCAGAAATGAAGGTCTCCATTACGAGCATGAACGCCCGCGTAGGGGACACGAAGACCGTTACCATCCACATGGGCCTGAGTATCAAAGATTTGGCGCAGCTGGAATTCATTTCCACCAAAATACGCCGCTTAAAGGATGTCTATTCTGTCCAGCGGTTTACAGGAGGTGCATCCCAATGAGAGCTGTCGTACAGCGCACGGCCTCGGCTTCTGTTACCTCAGAAGGCGTAGAAACAGGCCGTACGGGCCCGGGCCTGACGGTCCTCCTCGGCGTCAGCAAGGACGATACAGAAGCCGACGCAGCCTATTTGGCTGATAAAATTTGCCACCTGCGTATCTTTGAAGACGCAGAAGATAAACTGAACCTGTCCCTCCTCGACAGGCAAGGGGACATGCTCGTCGTTTCCCAATTTACCTTATACGGTGATGCCCGTCATGGCCGGCGTCCAAGCTTTACGGCAGCGGCACCGCCGGAGCAGGCAGAGGCTCTTTATGAAACCTTTGTCCGCGCCGTCAACGGGTACGGCATCCATACGGAAACAGGGCGCTTCCGTACGCACATGGTCGTAAGCCTGGCCAACGATGGCCCCGTAACCATTCTCTTGGATAGCAAGAAAACATTTTAGGAGGCATAGCTATGAGCATGCGATTTATATCACTGACCCTAGGTCCGATCGAGACGAACTGCTACATCGTCTTTGACGATACGACAAAGGAAGCCATGGTCATCGATCCGGCCTGGGATTATAAAGAAATCAACCGCAACCTGGAAGAACATGACCTGCAGTTGAAACTGATTTTCCTTACCCACGGCCATGCAGACCACATCGGCGCCTTACAGGAACTGCGTATTTTAAAAAACGTGCCCGTCTATATCGGCGCCGGCGATCAGGCACTCATTGCCAATTCGCACAATAACCTGTCCGTCTTTATGGGTAAAAAGATCGAATGCACGGCGCCGGACTGCATCGCCCACGATGGCGACGTCATTACTGTAGGCAAGCTGCAGTTCCACGTTTTGGAAACGCCGGGCCATACGCCGGGCGGTCTGAGCTTATACGGCGAAGGCGTTGTCTTTTCCGGCGACACACTGTTTCTCTATTCCGTCGGCCGGACCGACCTCTATGGCGGCTCTATGGCGACACTTCTCGACAGCATCAACAACAAGCTGCTTACCCTGCCTGACGAAACGGTCGTCCTCCCGGGCCACGGTCCGGCGACACAGATCGGCCGGGAACGCCAGAATAATCCGTACCTTGACGGAGGATGGTGACAGGTATGTCCATGTATAAGCAATCGCAGTTTTGGCTGCGCATTGTACTGGCTGTTTTGGCAACGATACTGTTTTTTTCCGTACACAACGTGTACTGGCCGGTTATCGTATCGCTGATCATCACGTTTATCCTCATTCCCGTCCGCGATCTGATCCAAAAAGGGCTCGTCCGCCTGACCCGGCGGAACGTGCCCATTGATATTGCCATTCTCCTTTCTTTTCTCCTGCTCATCGTCGTCCTGACAGCACTGACCAACATCATCTTAAAGCCTCTCGTCATGCAGGCGAATTTGCTGGCTGTCAACTTCAACAGCCTTTGGGAAAAGACGGTGGACATCTTTACACAGCTCGAAAACGAGCAGACCCAGCTCTACATACCGGATCAGGTAAAGAGCGTCATCAACGATGCCTTCACGCGTGTAGGCAACTATGGCGTCGAAGGCGTCAGCAATTTCCTCAAATCCATTTTTGCCATTGCCGGTACGGTCATTCAGTTTTTTGTCGTACCTATCATTACCTTCTACTTCATGAAGGACGGCGGCAAAATGGTACGTTCCTTTATCTGCCTCTACCCCGTAGAATACCGGCTGCAGCTCGACGTCCTGTTTAGTGAAATCCAGCACGTCCTCAGCTCGTATATCCGCGGCCAGCTGACCATGAGCTGTATCATTGCCTCCCTTACCTTTTTAGGCATGTGGCTCATGGGTGTACCTTATCCGCTGGTCATCGGCCTCTTAGCGGCAGTAACGGAATGGATCCCCATTATCGGCCCGATTGTCGGTGCCGTGCCGGCTATCCTCCTCGGTGCCACTGTAGATTTGGCGCTGGCCGTCAAGGTCCTCATTTTCTACATTGTCATTCAGCAGCTGGACAGCCATATTATTATGCCGAAAGTTATGGGAGCCGTTATTAGTCTGCATCCCGTAGTGATTATTATTGCTCTCCTCATTGGCGGCACGCTCTTTGGCGTAGCCGGCATGATTCTGACCGTTCCGGTCACAGCAGTACTGCAGATTTTGTGCAGACATTTGTGGTTCTATAATACGTATAAAACAAAGGCGATGAATACCTATGGAAAGAACTAAAGACCAAGTCATGGATCTCATGATGAACCGAATGAAAGAACAAATCAAAACCAAGAAATACAAGATGACCTCCCAGCGCCAAGTCGTGCTGCGGGCCTTTGTAGAAAGCGATGCCCGCCATTTAAGTGCAGAAGACGTTTTCGAAATCGTCAAGAAGCAGGCACCGGAAATCGGCCTGGCTACGGTCTACCGAACGCTCGACCTCTTTACGGAAATGGATCTTTTGAAAAAGCTCGACTTCGACGATGGCTGCAGCCGCTATGAATTAAACGACCGGGAAGACGATGGCCACTACCACCATCACCTGATCTGCCTGGGCTGTGGCAAAGTCTGGGAATGCCAGGACGACCTCCTGGAAACGCTGGAAACGATCCTGCAAAAACGCTTCCACTTCCAGACCGTAGACCATCAGCTCAAGGTCTATGGCTATTGTGAAGACTGCCAGAAAAAACGGCACGAAGAAGCAGAAAAGATCGCCCAGTAATGAACACGAACGAACAACAGGAACTGGCCTATGCCTATGAAGGGCCGCCGGCACTGCATGCCCATATCGGTCAGGTCATGGCCTATCTGGGCTATAGCGGCGGCCATGAACCGCGTCCCTTAGGCGCCGCTGTTACGTTACAGGCCGCTGGGACGCAGCAGCGCCTGGACGTCACCTTTTATCAGCAGGGACAGGCGTGGCATACGTACGCCTATATTCTGGCCGGAGCCGATCTCAAGCAGACCAGTAAAGAGCTGCTCCTGCACTGGTATGACCGCTGCTTTGGCCAGGGACAGCGAAGCCCCTGGGGCACCCTCATGGGTGTACGGCCGACAAAGCTCGTCCATCACCTGCGCGATCAGGGCCTGTCTGCGCCGGCAATAGAGGAGACGCTCGTCCGTCACTATCACGTAACGCCGGCCATTGCGCAGGAACTCCTGGCCATGACGGCCTTGCAGCGCCCCTTTATCGAACGGCCCCGCCGGGAAGCGGCCCTCTATATCGGCATTCCCTACTGTCCCAGTCACTGTCTGTACTGTTCCTTTCCGTCCCGCCTGTGCCAGACGGAAACGGCAGACGGACTTTTGGCCTTTGCAGCCGCAGTCGAAGAGGATATACGGGACATTGACAGCCTCTGCCGGCAGTATGGGCTGCGCGTTACGTCGGCTTACATCGGCGGCGGTACGCCTACGTGCCTGCCTAAGGACGCACTGGCCCGGATCCTCAAGGCTGTGGCAGCATCCTTTCCAGGCCTCAGCGAATGGACCGTTGAAGCCGGCCGGCCCGACACAGCAGATGTGGCTACACTGGCCCTTTTGCGCGAGTACGGCGTCGACCGTATCAGCGTCAATCCCCAGACCATGCAGCAGCGTCTGCTCGATCTCTTAGGCCGCCGTCACAGCGTAGCCGACGTGTACACCATGTATGAAAACTGCCGCCGCTTGGGCTTTTCCGTCGTCAATATGGACTTTATTGCCGGCCTGCCCGGCCAGACAGCGGCAGATATGCAGGAAAATATGGAAATAGTTTGCCAACTACACCCGGAAAATGTTACAATTCATACGTTGGCATTAAAAAAGAAGGCCCCGTTATTCCATCATCCCCTGCGGCAGGCAATACCGCCAGCCGTCGAAGTGGCAGCCAGCCTGAGCCGGAGCCGGCAGCTCCTTGCGCAGGCAGGCTATATTCCGTATTATATGTACAGGCAAAAGTATATGGCAGCCAGCTTTGCCAATATAGGCTACGCCTTGCCACAGACAGAAAGCCAGTACAACATACAGATGATGGAAGAGCGGCAAACCATCCTGGCAGCAGGTCCCGGCAGTACGACGAAGTTTCTCGCCGCTGACGGCCACAGCCTGGAAAAAGTATATATGCCCAAAGATCCTGATACGTACAGGCAGCTGCTGGCCCAGCGCATGGCCCAGCGGCGCCGGATATGTGCGATGATATACGGAGGAGACGATACGTAATGGCAATCACTGCACCGCGAGGTACACAGGATTTCCTGCCGGAACAAACGGCAGACTGGCAGATTCTTGAAGCAAAAATCAGAGAAATCTGCTCGCTCTACGGTTTTGGCGAAATCCGTACCCCTATGTTTGAAAGTACGGAGTTGTTTTTACGCGGTATTGGTGAAACAACTGACGTAGTAACAAAAGAAATGTATACCTTTAATGACCGTGGCGGACGGAGCATGACCCTGCGTCCGGAAAATACGGCATCTGTCGTACGGGCATTTTTGGAACATAAACTCTATGGTGAACAGAAAGTTCACAAATTGTATTATATGGGACCCATGTTCCGTCATGACCGTCCCCAGGCCGGCCGGTACCGCCAGTTCACCCAGTTTGGCGTCGAAGAAATCGGTTCAAAGGACCCGGCAGTCGATTCCGAAATCATTGCCATGGCCTTCCAGCTTTTCCGCGAATTAGGCCTGAATGACCTCATTTTGCACCTTAATTCCGTAGGCTGCCCCAAATGCCGTCCTGTATACCGGCAAAAACTGCTCGATTTCTTTGCCGACAAAAAGGACCAGCTCTGCGACGATTGCAACGAACGGCTCGAAAAGAACCCGCTCCGCGTCCTCGACTGCAAGGAAGACGGCGAAAAGATGATGAAAATGGGCGTGCCCCTCATTACGGACAACCTCTGTGATGACTGCCGCGAACATTTCGATAAAGTACAAGCCTATTTGACGAGCATCGGCATCCCCTTTGAACTGGATCCGCGCCTCGTCCGCGGCCTCGATTACTATACGAATACGGCCTTTGAAATCATGTACGCCCCCTTAGGTGCCCAGAGCACCGTTTGCGGCGGCGGACGCTACGACGGCCTCATCGAAGAAATCGGCGGCCCGTCTACACCGGGCATCGGCTTTGCCATCGGTATGGAACGGCTCCTCCTGACGCTGAAAGAACAGGGCCTCCTGCCGCCGGTCAACGCCAAAAAACCGGTCTTTATCGTCGCCCTCGGCGATGCCGCCCGGGCTAAAGCCTTCGTCCTCCAGCAGGACCTGCGCGCCCGTGGCTTCTATGCGGAAATCGATCTTCTGGGCCGCAGCATGAAAGGCCAGATGAAATCGGCCAATAAGCTCAACGCAGAATACACCGTCATCATCGGTGAAGATGAACTGGCCAAGGGCGAAGCACAAGTTCGCAATATGGCCACGAAAGAACAGATCAGCGTTCCCCTCGATGGGATTGTTGCATATATGGAAACACAGAAGAAGGGATGAGTTACTAATGGATACAATGGAAGGGTTACATCGGTCGCAATACTGCGCCGAAGTGTCAGAAGCAGACAAGGACAAAGAGGTCGTTCTTTGTGGCTGGGTTGAACGCCGCCGCGACCACGGCGGACTGATCTTCATCGATCTCCGCGACCGCACCGGTATCGTCCAGGTCGTCGCTTCGCCGGATTATGAAAAAGAATCCTTTGAAAAAGCAGAACAGGTCCGTACGGAATATGTTCTCGTCGTCCGTGGTATCGTCCGCATGCGTGACGCTGATACGGTCAACGACAAGATGAAAACCGGTACGATCGAAGTACGCTGCGAAGAACTGCGCATCTTGAATTCCTCCAAGACACCGCCGTTCTACATCGAAGACAACATCGACGTCGACGAAAAGATCCGCCTCAAATACCGCTACCTGGACCTGCGCCGTCCGGAAATGCAGAACAACCTGATCATGCGCCACAAGGTAAAGCACGCTATGCGTACGTTCCTCAACCAGCATGGTTTTATCGATATTGAAACACCGGAACTGTGCAAGAGCACGCCGGAAGGTGCCCGTGACTACCTCGTACCGAGCCGTGTCAACGATGGCAAATTCTACGCCCTGCCTCAGTCGCCGCAGATTTTCAAACAGCTCCTCATGATCTCCGGTATGGACCGCTACTACCAGATCGCCCGCTGCTTCCGCGACGAAGACTTGCGTGCCGACCGTCAGCCGGAATTTACCCAGCTCGATATGGAAATGAGCTTCATGAGCCAGGAAGAAATCCTGACCCTCGTGGAAAACATGGTTCACTACATCTTTGAAGAAACCCTGGGCCACGACGTCAAGCTGCCGATTCACCGTATGACCTGGGACTATGCCATGGAAAACTACGGCTCCGATAAACCGGACCTGCGCTTCGACATGAAGTTTACTGATGTCACAGACCTCGTCAAAGACACGGACTTCAAGGTATTCCGTTCGGTCATCGAAAACGGCGGTCAGGTCAAAGCCATCAACGTCAAAGGCGACGCCGGCATTCCCCGTCGTGAACTGGACGGCCTCGTAGAATACGTCAGCCATTACGGTGCTAAGGGCCTTGCCTGGATCGGCTTCCTCGAAGACGGCACTTTAAAGACACAGATCAAGAAATTCTTTACAGAAGACCAGCTCCGTGCCATCGGTGCCAAATGCGGCGCTGAAACGGGTGACCTCGTGCTCATGATCGCCGACAAACCGGCTGTCGTAGCCGCTGCCTTAGGCGAACTGCGTAAAGAAATGGGCCGTCGCATGGGCCTCATCAACGAAGACGAATTTGCCTTCACGTGGGTTGTTGATTTCCCCATGTTCGAATACAGCGAAGAAGAAAAACGCTATGTCGCTATGCACCATCCGTTCACGGCTATGCGCGACGAAGACCTGGACAAACTGGAAACGGATCCGGCTCACGTCTATGCCAAAGCCTATGACCTCGTCTTAAACGGCGTCGAACTGGGCGGCGGCTCCCTGCGTATTTACCAGCCGGACGTTCAGAAACGTGTATTCAAAGCCATTGGCCTGACACCGGAAGATGCCGAACAGAAATTTGGCTTCCTCCTGCGTGCCTTCGAATACGGTGCACCACCCCATGGTGGCCTGGCCTTCGGTTTGGACCGCATGATCATGCTCATGCTCAAACGCAAATCTATCCGCGACGTCATCGCCTTCCCGAAGACGCAGAATGCCATCGATCCCATGAGCGAATCGCCGTCGGAAGTAACGAAGAAACAGCTTCACGAACTGCACATCCAGCTCGAAGAAGAAATCGTCAAGAAATAAAAAGAAGAATCATACAAAAAGAAACCTGGCCCGGTGTCAGGTTTCTTTTTGTATAACCGGACAAAAAACGCCACACCCTGCGGCGTGCAAGGTGTGGCGTTACTCGAAAAGGAGACCGGTCAGATAATCGTATAGCGTCCGTCTTTACGGCGCGGCGCTGCCGGTGCCTGGTCCGGATGGCCCAAGGTTACCATGGCGACGAGCTCGCCCTTATCCGGCGCAAACGCTGCGTGTATCTGGTCGTCGACACCGCCCGAAAGGGGCGCCGTCAGCCAGCAGCTGCCCAGGTTCATATCCGTCGCCGTAAGGAGCATGTTTTCGATGGCAGCGGCGACGCTTTGAATGGCCGAAAGGCGCAGGGTATAGTTATCCTTTAGCAGGAAGGCGAGAATGCATACAGGTGCGCCGCCTAAGAGACGGACGAAGGCTGACGTATCGGCAATGACCTGGGGATGCTTGGCAAAGCGGGATTTAAAATAGGGCATCAGGTTATTCGTCGCAATGGCCATAATATCCTTCAGGCGCTCCATATTTTCCTTGCTTTCGATGACCACAAAATACCAGGGCTGCAGATTGCTCGACGACGGGGCCATCATGCCGGCCGTCAGGATTTTTTCAATTTCTTCCCGCGTCAGCGGTTCGGGTGTATATTTGCGGATACTGCGTCGTTCATTGATTGCGGTTGCTACTTCCATAGTAAGGCTCCTTTCTAAGCGTATACTTTATCTCATCGTAATACACGACGACGGCGCCTGTCAATGGGGCGCCTGTCCTGTCAGACGCCGGGTGGCGGCCTGGTGGCAGAGAATCTGATTTATTTTCTCCATAAGACTGAATATGTGGGCCGAATATGCTATAATAGATATCATGTAAGCCGCCTGGCCGTTTTTCGTGGAGCCAGATGCGGAAATGATCCTATTTGAGGTGCAGAAATGATACAGGAAATCCATTATGTAAAAGCTGACCCTAGTGGCAACACGACCATTCTCGTACTGGATGAAATCCCTCCGTCGGAACACGCAGCCATTGCAGAACGGCTGTTGCAGCCTGATTGTGTCGGCGCAGAACAGGTTGCCTTTTTATCCCCGTCCAACCAGGGCGCCCAGATCCGGCTCGATATGATGGGTGGTGAATTTTGCGGCAACGCGTCCCGTTCGGCCGCAGCCTATCTCTTGTCCCAGTCGGGAGCAGAGGCAGGAGAGTACATGATTTCCTGTTCCGGCTGTAGTGCTCCCTTGCAGGCCCGCGTACAGCGTGGCGAAGAAGACCAGGTCTACGATGCGTCCATTGACATGCCGCTGCCCAAAAAGATGGACACGGTCAGCCTCGACGTAGGCAGTACGGCCTTTCGGTTTTACCGCGTAGCGTTGCCGGGAATCGTCCATTTTGTTCATTTTACGACAGCCCTCAAAAATCTGGATCGCGACCAGATCTGGAAAGCCGTGTACAATTTTGCTTCGACCTTCCATTACGAAGCCTTTGGCCTCGACCTCGTCGACCGCAAGACACTGACCATGATTCCGGCTGTGTACGTAACGGCCACGAAGACCCTCTATTGGGAACAAAGCTGTGGTTCCGGCTCAGCCGCTACGGCAGCGGCCCTGTCCCAGCTGTGCGGCCATGAAATCGCCTGTGAAATCCGCCAGCCTGGCGGCATGATTACCATTGAAGCAGCCGTCAGCGATGGAGAAATAAAGAAAATCCACATCGGCGGCCCTGTGCGCCTGGAAAAGGAACGATGTGTACAGCTCTAGGCCGCTATGCAAAAGAAATACTCATATTGACAAGGCCAGGCCTGGCCTTGTATAATAACACCATAGTCATGTGACTGACGGAAGTGGACTAACCACATGGGAGCATGATATCGAAAAGCCGACCGTCTGGGCAATAGTCCGGAGGGCCGGCTATTTTTCTTTACATTTATGGAACAGGAGCTGATTTCCAATATGACTAAAGTATTGAGCGACATTGAAATTGCGCAGCAGACGACATTGGAACCGATTGTAAAGATTGCAGAAAAAGTAGGTTTGACAGAAGACGATTTGGAACTGTACGGTAAATATAAGGCCAAGGTCTCCTTCGACGCCATTAAACGCCTGTCAAAAAATGAAGACGGCAAGCTCGTCCTGGTCACGGCCATTACGCCGACTCCAGCCGGTGAAGGCAAAACCTTAACGACTATCGGCCTGGCACAGGCACTCAATAAACTGGGTCATAAAACCATGACGGCCCTGCGTGAACCGTCCTTGGGACCTGTCTTTGGCATCAAAGGCGGCGCTGCCGGCGGCGGCTATTCCCAGGTTCTCCCCATGGAAGATATCAACCTCCATTTTACAGGCGATATGCACGCTATTACGGCGGCCAACAACCTCTTGGCTGCAGCCATCGATAACCACGTCCACCAGGGCAATGCCCTGCGCATTGACGTGCGCCGCATCGTCTGGAAACGCGTCATGGATATGAATGACCGGGCCCTGCGCGACATCGTCGTCGGTCTGGGCGGCAAAGTCAACGGCTTCCCCCGGGAAGATCATTTCATGATTACCGTCGCTTCGGAAATCATGGCCGTTCTCTGCCTGGCCAGCGACCTCATGGATCTCAAAAAACGCATGGGTGACATCATCGTTGCCTACGACTTGGACGGCCAGCCTGTTACGGCACGGCAGCTCAACGTCGACGGCGCCATGGCTATTCTCATGAAGGATGCCATCAAACCAAACCTCGTCCAGACGACAGAAAATACGCCGGCCCTCGTACACGGCGGTCCCTTTGCCAATATTGCCCACGGCTGTAACTCCGTCGTTGCCACCAAGCTGGCCCTCAAGATGGGGGAAATCACCGTTACGGAAGCCGGCTTCGGTGCCGACCTGGGCGCAGAAAAATTCATGGATATCAAATGCCGCTTTGCCGGCATCAAACCGAACGCAGTCGTCATCGTAGCCACTATCCGGGCTCTCAAGATGCACGGCGGCGTCGATAAGAAGAATCTCCAGACAGAAAATCTGGCAGCCCTCGAAAAAGGCTTTGCCAACCTGGCTAAGCACATTGAAAACATGCGCAAATACGACGTGCCCGTCCTCGTAGGCATCAACCGCTTCCTCTCCGATACAGATGCAGAAATCGCCCTCCTGACGAAGCTCTGCGAAGACTACGGCGTCGACGTAGCCCTCAACAACTGCTGGGCTGAAGGCGGCCAGGGCGGTCTCGACATGGGCCGCAAGGTCTTACAGCTCCTCGCGCAGCCTAAGACACCGTACAAACCGCTCTACGACGTGAACGACACGATTCTCCACAAGCTGGAAATCCTGACCAGGGAAATCTACGGCGGCGACGGCGTCATCCTCGAAGGCAATGCATCGAAGCAGATTGCCGAACTGGAAAAGCTGGGCCTCGACAAGATGCCGATCTGCGTCGCTAAGACCCAGTACTCCCTGTCGGATAATCCGGCCCTCCTCGGTGCACCGAAGAACTTCAAAATCACCGTCAAAGATGTACGCGTTTGCACCGGTGCCGGCTTTATCGTCTGCCAGACGAGCAACATCATGGTTATGCCGGGCCTGCCGAAGGTTCCTGCAGCCAACCGCATGGACATCGACGAAAACGGCGTTATTACAGGCTTGTTCTAAGTCTGCAGCAGGTGTAAAATAGACCTATCACAAATTCATCCGGCAAGGCCAGGCGCAGCCTGCTTTGCCGGATTTCTTGTATAGCCTGCAAGAAAATACAGGACGAAAGGTGCGAATCACAGTGACAGAGTTACAATTTTCCCATATGCCCATCGATGATTTTTTGGCCGCAGCTGCGTCTAAGGAACCTGTTCCCGGTGGCGGCGGTATCGCGGCCCTGACCGCTGCGTCGGCGGCTGCCCTGGTAGAAATGGTAGCCAATCTGACAATCGGCAAAAAAGGCTATGAAGATGTAGAACGGATTATGGTACAGATCAGGGACCAGGCCGCGGCCCTGCGGCAGCGCTACCTGCGGGGCATTGCTGAAGATGCCGCCGCTTTTGATGCGGTCATTCAGGCTGTACGCCTGCCGAAAACCACAGAGAAGCGGAGCGAACACGTACAGGCAGCCTTCAAACGGGCTGCGTCCATTCCCTTTTCCTTAGGCCAGGACATTTTCCAGCTCCTGCAGCTCTCCGAGCAGGCCGTCCAGTTCGGTAACGAATGGGTCATTACCGACGGCGCTATTGCGGCCATGAACGCCCGGGCTGCCATGCGCTCGGCCTTTTACAGCGTCCGCGTCAATCTCCATTCCATCCGTGACGAGGCCTTCGTGACGGAGATGATGAAGGCCATTACGGCGACGGAAGAAAAAGCCGTCCTCATCGAACAGTCTGTAGAACGAAAATATCACGAACGCTGCGGTTCGTAAGACACGAAAAAAGCCTATGCTGCCGGTTTTGATAGGCTTCCCTCCAGGTAGACATGAGAAATGATAAAATCTCACACTGCTTGGAAGGGAGCATATCAGTTGGTGCAGACATAGGCTTTTTTTGACCTTCTTATAATTCCACCGTATCTTCGACCTGGATGACCTGTGCGGGAATGTCGTATTTCTGCTTGAGCAGTTCTGCAAAGCCATAGGGATCGGACTCGATAATGGGCCACGTGTTGTAATGGATCGGAATGACCAGCTTAGGCTGAATCCAGCTGGCCGCCAGGGCTGCGTCTTCCGGCCCCATCGTAAAGTTATCGCCAATGGGCAGGAAGGCCACATCGATAGGACCAAAGCGGCTGTGCAGCTTCATATCCGAATAGAGGCCCGTATCGCCGGCATAATAAATGCGCTTGCCGCCGATTTCCATAATACAGCCGCAGGCCAGGCCGCCGGGCACACCGGCACCGTGCAGGGCCGGCGTCAGACAGACCGAACCGAAGGGAAACCGCGCCGTGCCGCCGATATGCATCGTATGGGCCTTGCAGCCGGCTGCCATGGCCTTGCGGGATACTTCGGCCGTGCTGATGACCAGGGCATCGTTGTGTTTGGCGATGAGATCGGCGTCGCCATAATGGTCGTCGTGGCCGTGCGAAAGGAAAATGTACTGGCACTGTACCGTTGCCGGATCGACATGGGTCCAGCGGTTATCTGTGAAAAAGGGATCGAACTGAACGGTCGTCGTGCCGTCAGACAGGCTGAAGCAGGAATGGCCGTAATAGGTACACTTCATGAAACCACCTCATTTGCTGAATTTTTCAAACCAATCGTTCAAGGCTTCCTTCGGATAGGGCGCAGCCATGACCTGGCGGATACGCAGCTGCATGGCTTCGTAGTCAGCCAGGGGATAGACATCCTTGTATTCGTCGTAGAGCACGCCAAAGTCGCGCATGTGCAAGTTGGCATAGGTTTCCCCGTAAATGGAAAAGCACGTCGGACAGATGGTGATAAAGACGGCTTCCTCGTCGTGCGTACGGGCGTCGTCAAAGACGCAGCAGCGCGTGTAGAGCTGAATCTTGCCAAAGAGCTGGTGCAGGTAATCATAGAGCTGAGACGTCAAAACCGGTTCGAGCTGAAGCATCTTGCAGCCGGGAGCAAAGTAAATCGGGTATTGGGCAATGTTGTCCATTTCATCCATAAAGAGCACCTCACTTTTTTACATTAAGACTCCTATTAAATTGTACACAATGAAGATACAGCGTACGTCTGTATCACTTACATTATATAGAAAAGAAGGGAAAAGGAAAAGGTTTCCACCAGAATACGTCTTGTGCTTACAAGGGAAATCCTGTACAATATGCCATGGAAGGTGATTAACAATGCATATTGTAATGGTAGAACCGGAAATACCAGGAAATACAGGAAATATTGCCCGCCTTTGCGCGGCCAATCATATTACACTGCATCTCGTAAAGCCCCTGGGCTTTTCCATTGATGATAAACATCTGAAGCGGGCCGGCCTCGATTACTGGCCACTCGTAGATGTGCAGGTACATGAAAATTTTGCCGAAGTACAGGAACAATACAAGGGCCATCATTTCTACTACCTGACGACGAAGTCGGAACAGTGTTATACGGATATTCAGTTTACGAACGATGACCTCCTTGTCTTTGGCAAGGAAACAAAAGGGCTGCCGGAAGACCTCTTGAAGCAGTATCCCGAAAGCTGCTTCCGTATCCCTATGGTGGATAAGGCGAGAAGCTTGAACCTCTCCAATTCCGTCGCCATCGTCTCGTATGAAGCCCTGCGCCAGCTCGATTTCCCCGGCATGGCAAAAAGCGGCATTGGCATTAAAAATCTGAAATAAGAACAGGAGCATCAACCATGAGTGTATATGACAAAGCGCAGGAATTAGCCCAGGCTATTCAGGCAGACGAAGATTATCAGGCCCTGCTCGCAGCAGGCAAGAAACTGGCAGAAGATGAAAAGACCATGAAGCACGTCCAGGAATTCCTTTCCCTCCAGGCACAGCTGGCATACGCCCAGGCTGCCGGCGACAAACCGGTACGCAAAAAGCTGGAACAGCTCCAGCGGGCCCAGGAAATCGTCCAGAGCCGTCCCCTGGCCGTTGAATATTTGGAAAAATACGTCAAATGGAACCAGGTAGGCGGCCAGATTCTGGCAACGATCCAGCAGGCCATGGCAGAAGGACTGAGCATCCTTGACAAATGATATGATGAAAGCAGTAACGGAACTCATTGCCCATATCCCGAGAGAACGGGTCCTCCTGGCAGAGCCCATGTCACAGCACACGACCTTTGCCGTAGGCGGCCCGGCAGACGTGTTGGTCCTGCCTCATACGGTTAAGGAAATGTCCCTGGCCGTGCGCGTCGCCCGCAGCTATGACATTCCCGTAACCGTCCTCGGTGGCGGCTCTAACGTCCTCGTCCTCGACGGCGGCATTCGCGGCATGGTCATTCAGCTCAACGAAATGAACCGTTTCCTCTCGTGTCACGCAACGAAGATCCTGGCCAGCTCAGGCTTTATGCTCAAGGACGTTTGCCAGTACGCCCAGGAAAACGGCCTGGCCGGTATGGAATTTGCCTGTGGCATTCCCGGCACCTTAGGCGGTGCCGTCTTCATGAATGCCGGAGCCTACGGCGGCGAAATGAGCCATATCGTTTCGCGCGTCCGTACGGTCAACCGCAGCGGCGGCGTCCGCACGTATGAAACGGCGGAATTCGGCTTTGGCTACCGCCAGAGCGCTTTCCAGAAGCTGCAGGAATACGTCGTTGAAGTAGAACTCCAGCTCCAGTACGGCGACAAAAAAGAAATCCAGGCCATGATGGACGACCTCATGGACCGGCGGCGCAGCAAGCAGCCATTGGAAATGCACAGCGCCGGCAGCACCTTTAAACGGCCGCCCGGCTATTTTGCCGGTACCCTCATCGACCAGACAGGCCTCAAAGGCCTTTCCCACGGCGATGCCCAGGTATCGACGAAGCACGCCGGCTTTGTCGTTAATACAGGCCACGCTACGGCAGCGGATGTACTGGCCGTCATCCACGAAGTACAGCGCCGCGTCGAAGCCGCCCACGGCGTCCGCCTGGAACCGGAAGTACGGATTTTGGGAGAAGAAAAAAAGTAGCCGGATTGACTATGGTCAATCCGGCCATTTTGTGCTATACTTACAAAGTTACAACTGAAGTTGTAGCTCATGAATTAGTTTTATATTGCTCACAAGTAGGAGAGGACAGTAGATGGAACGTAAGGATATCCGTAATATTGCTATTATTGCTCATGTTGACCATGGTAAAACAACCCTGGTTGACGCTATGCTCAAACAGAGCCACGTATTCCGCACGAATGAAAAAGTAGCGGAACGCGTCATGGACTCTGGTGATATCGAACGGGAACGTGGTATCACGATTTTATCCAAAAATACTTCTGTCATGCACGATGGCGTTAAAATCAACATTGTCGATACTCCGGGGCATGCTGATTTCGGCGGCGAAGTAGAACGAGTCCTCAACATGGTTGACGGCGTACTGCTCTTGGTAGATGCGTTTGAAGGTCCGATGCCGCAGACGAAATACGTATTGCGCAAGGCTCTCGAACAGAAGCTCAAACCGATCGTCGTCATTAATAAAATTGATAAACCCGATGCCCGTGTGGCTGAAGTAGAAGATGAAGTCCTGGAACTGTTCATGGAACTCGAAGCCGATGACGACCAGCTGGAATTCCCGGTTATTTACGCCAATGGCCGCGATGGCATTGCCAAAGCTTCCGTGGATGACGACAGCGACAACCTCGAACCGCTCTTTAAATGTATTATCGAAAACTGCCCGTGCCCGAAGGGCGACGTCGATGGCCCGCTGCAGTTCATGGTCACGACCCTCGACTACGATGACTATGTCGGCAAAATCGCTATCGGCCGTATTGTCCGCGGCAAGATGCGCCCGAACCAGCAGGTTATCGTAACCGATGGCGAAACACAGCGCCGTGCCAAGATCAGCCGCGTCTATACTTATGAAGGCCTGAAACGTGCAGAAGTAGAAGAAGCCTCCATGGGCGACATTGCCTGCATCGTCGGCATTGCTGACCTGAAAATCGGCGAAACCGTAACGGACCCGGAAAATCCGGAAGCCCTGCCGAAAATCAACATCGATGAACCGACACTGTCCATGATTTTCTACGTCAACGACAGCCCCTTTGCCGGCCAGGATGGCGAATTCGTCACCAGCCGTCACCTGCGTGACCGCCTCTTCCGCGAAGTACAGACCAACGTCTCCCTGCGCGTCGAAGAAACGGACAGCGCCGATGCCTTCAAAGTATCCGGCCGTGGCGAATTGCACATTGCCGTCCTCATTGAAGAAATGCGCCGTGAAGGCTATGAAATGCAGGTAGGCAAACCGGCCGTTATTACCAAAGAAATCAACGGCAAGAAATGCGAACCTCTCGAAGCCCTGACCATCGACGTACCCCAGGAATTTATGGGGGCAGTCATGGAAAAACTGGGAACGCGTAAAGCTGAAATGCTCAACATGATCGACCTGGCCGGCTACACCCGCCTGGAATTCATCATTCCTGCCCGCGGCCTCATCGGCTTCCGCAGCGAATTCCTGACAGCTACCAAAGGCAACGGCATCATGTACCACGTCTTCCACGGCTATGCACCTTGGAAAGGCGAAATCCCGGGCCGTACGCGTGGCAGCCTCGTAGCCTTTGAATCGGGCACGACCACTGGCTACGGTATCTTCAACCTTCAGGACCGCGGCGTCATGTTCATCGAACCGGCACAGGAAATCTACCTCGGCCAGGTCGTTGGCGAAAGCAACCGCGATGTCGATATCGATGTCAACCCGTGCAAGAAGAAACACCTGACCAATACGCGTTCTTCGTCCTCCGATGAAGCACTCCGCCTCATTCCGCCCCGCCAGATGGGCCTGGAAAAATCCCTCGAATGGATCAACGATGATGAACTCGTAGAAGTTACGCCACATAACATCCGGATCCGCAAGGCGATCCTCGACAAACACGACAGAAAGAAAGCCATGCGCAAGGCACAATAAGCAGAAATGCTATAAAACTTGTATACTTTCTTTCACGTTCTACCATAGAGTAAACCGATTGGTGACGCAGCTTTTTTCGAAATTTGAAATGAGCTGCGTCATTTTTATTGCGATTTTCTTGTGAAAAGGACTGGAAATTATTCTAAAATTGTGGTACATTATGGTTAATGCATATGCAAATGCGAATCGAAACGTATATGCGTATACACGTAGTACGGTACTGGTTGTGAAAATCGGTACTTGTAAACCTTCACTTGTGATGTTATTATTTTAATATCTCAATATCAAAAGAAAGGGACGAAAGTGATTATGAAAAAAAATTATGTAGTAATGGATGGTAACACTGCCGCTGCATATGCTTCCTATGCATTTACAGAAGTAGCTGCTATCTTCCCGATCACGCCTTCCTCTGTTATGGCAGAAAAGGTTGACGAATGGGCTGCAAAAGGTAAGAAAAACATTTTCGGCAACACCGTTGATGTCATTCAGATGCAGTCTGAAGCCGGTGCTGCAGGTACTTGCCACGGCTCTCTGCAGGCTGGTGCTTTGACCACTACCTATACAGCTGCCCAGGGCTTGCTGTTGATGATTCCGCCGATGTTCAAAATTGCCGGTGAATTCCTGCCTGGCGTATTCCACATCGCTGCCCGTACCATCAGCGCTCATGCACTTTCTATCTTTGGCGATCATTCGGACGTTATGGCTTGCCGTTCGACTGGTTTCGGCATGATCATGTCTTCCTCGCCGCAGGAAGCTATGGATCTCGGCTGCGTAGCTCACTTAGCTGCTATCGGTGGCCGTTATGCCTTCATGCACGTATTTGATGGTTTCCGTACGTCTCACGAAATGCAGCGTATCGAAGCCCTCGACTACAACGATCTGGCTAAACTGGTTGACTACAAACAGCTCGAAGCTTTCCGTAAAAACAGCCTGAACCCTGAACATCCGTACACTCGTGGTACGACTGTTAACCCGGATATCTTCTTCCAGACAAAAGAAGGCGCTAACGAAAAAGTTGCTACCATCCCTGACGTTGTACAGCACTACATGGATGAAATCAACAAACTGACTGGTCGGGACTACAAACTGTTCAACTACTATGGTCCTGAAGATGCAGAAGAATTGATCGTTATCATGTGCTCCGCTGCTGAAACAGTTCGTGATACGGTTGATTATCTCAACGCACACGGCAAAAAAGTCGGCATGATTCAGGTTCACCTCTATCGTCCGTTCTCTGTTAAACATTTCGTTGACGCTATTCCGGCAACTGTTAAGAAAATTGCCGTTATGGACCGCACGAAAGAATCCGGCTGCGTAGCAGAACCTCTGTACTTGGACGTTCAGATGGCTCTCGTACAGTCCGGCCGTGGTGATATCACTGTCGTAGGCGGCCGTTATGGTCTCTCCTCGAAAGATACCACACCTGGTCAGATCGCAGCTGTATACAAAAACCTCGAACAGGATACACCGAAGAACAACTTCACTATCGGTATCGTTGATGATGTTACCTTCACTTCCTTGCCGACAGAAAACTTCCACATCGAATATCCTGGCCAGATTTCCGCTAAAATCTGGGGCCTCGGCGGCGACGGCACGGTTGGCGCTAACAAGAACGCCATCACCATCATCGGCCTCGATGCTGACAAATATGCACAGGCTTACTTCTCCTATGACTCCATGAAGACAGGCGGCCTGACACAGTCCCACTTACGTTTCGGTGACAAACCGATCCATGCTACGTACCTCGTAGGTTCCGCTGACTTCGTTGGCTGCCATGCACCTACATACGTAAAGAAATATGATACGACGACAGACCTCAAAGACGGCGGTGTATACCTCCTGAACTGTCCGTGGAGCGTAGAAGAACTGGACAAAGAACTCCCGGCACAGATGAAGAAAGATCTGTTCAATAAACACGCTCAGTTCTACATCATCGACGCTACGAAGCTCGCTGGTGAAATCGGCCTCGGTAACCGCGTTAACTCCATCCTCCAGGCTGCATTCTTCAAACTGACGAACGTTATTCCTATCGACGAAGCTGTCGAAGCCATGAAGAGAGGCAACTACAACTCCTACTTCAAGAAGGGCGGCCAGGAAATCGTTGACAAGAACAACAAAGCTGTCGACGCTGGTATCGAAGGCCTGACGAAAGTCGAAATCCCGGCTTCCTGGGCTGACGCTGTCGATGCTCCGGCACCGAAAGTTGATATGCCTGATTTCGTTCGTGACCTCGTTATCCCTGTTGACCGTCAGCACGGCGACGAACTACCTCTGTCCATCTTCAAGAAATACGGTGTATTCGATGGCACCTGGCAGAACGGCACGACAGAATACCTCAAACGTGGCGTAGCTATCGAAGTTCCTCACTGGAACGCCGACGTTTGCGCACAGTGCAACAGCTGCGCAATGGCTTGCCCCCATGCAGCAATCCGCCCGGTTCTCGTAACGGACGCTGAAAAAGCTGATGCTCCGGCTAACTTCGTAACCGTACCGGCTAAAGGCAAAGGCCTGGAAAACTACAGCTATCGTATGCAGCTTTCCCCGTATGACTGCCTCGGCTGCGGCGTTTGCACGACTGTTTGCCCGATGAAAGAAAAAGGCGCTCTGGTTATGGTTCCGATGCAGGACGAAGTAGACCAGCAGGACAACTTCAACGAATATGCAATGAAAGAAAAATATTTGAAGAAAGAAGTTGTCAGCGACTCCAACGTCAAAGCTGCTCAGTTTGCTAAACCGTACTTCCAGTTCTCGCCTGCTTGCGGCGGCTGCGCTGAAACAACCTACATCAAGACGGTTACACAGCTCTTCGGCTCCCGCATGTACATTGCCAATGCTTCCGGTTGCTCCTCTGCATACGGCGGTTCTCTCCCGATGACTCCGTACTGCAAAGACGAACGCGGCTTTGGTCCTTGCTGGGAACAGTCCCTGTTCGAAGACAATGCTGAATTCGCTTATGGCTACTTCCATGCACAGGATGCTATCCAGAAGGAAATCATCATCCGTCTGAACACCCTGAAAGAACAGAACATCTGCACAGCAGAAATCGAAGCATACCTCGCTGCCTACCAGGATGGCAAGAAATCCCGTGAAGTATCAGATGCTCTCCTCGCTGCTCTCGAAAAAGCAGAACAGACAGAAGAAGTTAAATTCGTCCTCCAGAACCGTGAATTCGTTGCTAAGAAGTCCGTATGGGCTATCGGCGGCGACGGCTGGGCTTACGATATCGGCTTCGGCGGTATTGACCATGTAATTGCTCAGAACCGCGATGTCAACATCCTCGTTGTTGATACAGAAGTATACTCCAACACAGGCGGCCAGGCTTCCAAAGCTACCCAGACTTCGGCTGTTGCCAAGTTCGCTGCCGGCGGTAAAGTAATCAAGAAGAAAGACCTCGGCGCTATTGCCATGACCTACGGCTATGTATATGTAGCTCAGGTTGCTATGGGTTACAGCCAGGCTCAGACTCTCCGCGCTATCCGCGAAGCTGAAGCATATGATGGTCCTTCCATCGTCATCTGCTACTGCCCGTGCCTCGAACATGGTATCCGTGCTGGTATGGGATCCACACAGCTCGAAATGAAGAAAGCTGTTGAATGCGGTTACTGGCATCTCTATCGCTTCGATCCGCGTCTGGCTGAACAGGGCAAGAACCCGTTCCAGCTCGATTCTCCGGAACCGGATGCAGAAAAGATCATGGATTACCTCAACGGCGAAAACCGTTACAGAAGACTCAAGATTAACTTCCCGGAACGTGCCGATGCATTGTACAAGAAAGAAATTCAGGATGCAAAAGACCGTTACCACAAATATGCAAAACTGGCTGGCAGAGAATAATCGCTCCGCTTGCTATGCAAAGAGGGGCTGTGAAATAACACAGACCCAAATAACAAAGGAGGTCCACCAACTCTTTCGAGTCAGCGGACCTCCTTTTGTGGTAAAATTTACATAACCAATGAAA
>OOBJ01000195.1_pt1 | contig 54020 bp, 53 predicted proteins | sample 1671331 | NCBI WGS metagenome assembly OOBJ01 (sample SAMN06348145, study PRJEB24527) | human gut metagenome | biome: human gut; feature: ankylosing spondylitis patient; material: feces | host: Homo sapiens | place: China | collected 2015-10 | reverse complement strand
TTTTTATAGTTAAGTTTTCATAAGCATTTCTTAATATAAGTTATTGATTTACAGACGATTAAATATTAATTTAACGCAGTATTGTATTAAGGTTTTAGGTATTTACCTTGTTATTCTTGGTCATTTACCTCTCACAAATATTATCTTTACGAAATTTATATTCTCTTTTCATATGCCTTTATTCTTTTTTTGCAGTGGATATTTGTTTAAGAAGAACAACAATATCTATTCAGATATAAAAAAGAATATTCACAGATTATTACTCGTAATGATACCGTATTTCATATTGGGAGTCTTGTTCGGAATTTTTCAAGATGTTTTTGTCTATAAAAAACAATTTGATTTGCAAAATAACATTGTGGAGCCAATTCATTCTTTTGTATTAGGAAAAAGTAGTATTGGATGGATGTGGTTTCTTTGGGCTTTATTTTGGATGAGACTCGTTTACAACTTTTATAGCATTAATGTGACAATAAGCTTAAAGAGGTCATTAGCACTGCTTATAACAACAATAGGAGGTTTCATCTTGTATTATTCAGGATTGAGATTTAATGATTATCAATGCTCGGCATTCATATTTAGCTTTCCATTCTTTTGTTTAGGATACTTGACAAAAAAAATTGTGGATAAATCTAATTACGTAAAATATAGTTCATCTATTATATGTCTATGTTTAGTAATTTATCTTGTTATATTTAATTTTTCGGAAAGAATTAATATGAATGCGTTAAATTGCGGAACTAACTATGGAACATTTCTCTCTATAGGTTCTGTCGCATTAATAGGCATATTATTGGCTTTAATGAAAATAAAAATTCCTGCAAGATTAGTTGCCCCAATTGTGACCATTAGTAATGGTACATTAGTGATACTTGGATTTCATGGCATGCTAATTCAATTTTTTAAAATTGTATACAAGAAAATATTCCACATATTGTTACCCCCTCCATACATGGATTTGTTATCGGGTATGTGTATTGGAATTTTGATAATTTTAATTCTTTATTTCCCTATCAAATATATTTTGAAATCAGAAAATAAATTTGTTAGGCTTTTGGCTGGCAAATAAAAAACTCATCCATAAGCTAACGTTAACACGTATATATTTAACACAACAACATATTTTATGCAAAATAAAACAAAAGTTCTTCTTTCCACATTTGGTCCTCTTCATTTGATAAAGAGTGCTGAGTATCTTTCCAAATATGTGGACATAGAAGTAGTACAGGGTTGGATTCCACAATGGTGGAACAAGTGGCTTATAGGAATTGCAAGCAAAATAATTGGTCGAGATTTGTCCAAGAGTTTTGGAAAGAGAATACCGAAGGTTTTAGATGGAAGGAATCTGTCTATAGCAGTTCCTGAATTTTACCTTTGGGGCGGTAAGCGTCTTGGAATATATGATATAGAGGTTAAGGCTGCCGAGATGTTCGGGCGGATGACGAAATCTTACATCAAAAACCAAAATATATTCCATGTAAGAAGCGGATCTGGACAAGGAGGGGCAATAGCAAAAGCCAAAGCTAAAGGGATGAAAATAATAGTTGACCACAGTATTGCCCATCCTGCTTTTATGGATAAAGCTCTTCGCAATGAATACGAAAAGAATGGTGTTACATTTGATTTAGGAACAGACTCTCACTTCTGGCAGCTTGTCCTTAGAGATTGTGATGAAGCAGATAGACTGGTAGTTAATTCATATTTTGTTCGTGATACTTTTGTGGAAGCAGGATATGCTAAAGACAAAATAGATGTTGTTTATCTTGGTGTCCGTGAAGATTTTCAGTCTTTAAAGAAATCGTATGATACTGATAAGGTCTTTAGGATTCTATATACTGGTAGCTTTGGCTTCCGTAAAGGCGGAGAGTATCTATTGAAAGCAATGGAGGAACTTGACAAGATAGGTTTCAATTATGAACTGAATATTGTAGGAGGTTATTCTCCAGATGACGTATTAATTAAAAAATACAAGCCGAAACATGTGAATTTTGTAGGACAAGTACCACAAGACGATTTGAAAGGATATCTCGCCATGTCTGATTGTTATCTCTTCCCGTCCCTATGTGAAGGATGTGCTCAAAGTTGTATGGAAGCTTTAACGGCTGGTCTACCTGTAATTGCTACGTATGAGAGCGGCCTTCCAATTACAGATGGTGAAACAGGAATAGTGATTGATACTGCAGATGTAAAATCTATTGTAGATGCTGTAAAGCGTATGGCTTCTGACAAATCTCTTCGAATGAATCTTGGAATGAAAGCTGCAGAAATGATGAAAAATCAATACACTTGGGACGTTTATGCGAATAATATGTGTGAAGTATATAAAAAATAAGGTATTGTAAGATGAATAAAATACTTCCAATTGTCCTAATGCTCTTTTTCCAAATAGGTCAAGGCCTCTCGTTCAACTTAGTCGGAACGATGAATTATGGTTGGATTTTGGCAATAGGTTATACTTTATGCTTTATATTCTCAAGCAAGCTTTTTAGGATTAAAGAATTCAGAACAGTATCTAAACTTTATCTATGCCTGTTTGTATTACAGATTATTGCAGAATACATGGCTGGTAATAGTTTGCAGAATGGAATGAAAGGAGTTGCTATTGACGTTGTCTCTTATATGTCTTTTTTCTTCTTGGTATCTTTGTTAATAAAAAATCCAAAACTTATTGTTTGGGCAATAATAGGAACAATAATACGCATGCTTATATTTGGAAAAGAATCAGACTCAAGTGCAGAAGAAGCTTTAAGAGGTGAGGATGCTACATTCCTTAAATTTTATTTAGGTCCATTGATTGTTTATTGCTTTTTAGTAATATCTGTATTTTTTAGGACAAAAGCTTTTACATATATATATATGTTCGTTGGTTTTGTTTTTGTCGTTGCAGGAGCAAGATCTTTAGGCTTGATTACTTTCCTAACAGGAATGTTTGTATTTGTTGTCAGATTTAAAAAGACAAATGTTACGGCTATGCTGAAACGTTATTCATTAATACTGTTATTTGCATTCTATGGCCTATATGTCTTATATGTTTATAATGTAATGAATGGCAATATATCAGCAGGTAATAATGTTCAATTACTGAATTCTCAAAATCCATATAATCCTTTAGAAATCATTAAATACTCAAGATCTGATGCTTGGATTACTATAGAGGAAATTGCAGATAAACCATTATGGGGGTTTGGCTCTTGGGCTGACGATCCTGGATTTAAATATCATATAATGATATCAAAAATGACAAACTCAATTTTGAACATTGACGCTTTGGGAAATTCTGTTGTTCTGCCTGCACATTCTGTAATATTTGGAAAGGCTGCTTATAACGGTGTTTTCGTTGCCATTATAACAGCTGTAATTATTTTCTACTTTATTAAAAGGGGATTTAAATTGTTTAATTCAGACAATCGTTATATGTTTATTATAATGTACTTTTTATATATTTTAATATGGCATTCTCTTTTTTCCCCAGTAGGGCATTTCCGTGATTCCTTCCCGCTATTCTTTGCTTTCATCTTTGCAACATGGCTATATGAAAAGAATAAAATAAAAATATGATACTTAATATATGATGAAAATATGTTTTATTACCACTGGCGATATTAAGAATATCGCCACAGCTAAGCGTGCATTGGGTATGGCAAACCCTTTGATAGACTTGGGATGGGATGTTTCCATTTTGATGGAAGATACGGAAGAGAACCGTCATCGTGTGAATATGGAATGCTGCGATAAGGTGAAAGTATATTATTTTCCCCACTGCTCAGCTTTTCAGGAAATAAAGGCAAAAAACAAGTTGATAAAAGAGATAGATCCAGACTTTATCTATATTTGCGCCTTTGTTACGAGAAATACAGTCGGCATTGGTCATAGATGCAAGAAGCTTGTTGAGCACTCAGAACTTCAATCTGGTATACCAGATATGAAAGGTCTGAGGAAAGTGCATGCTTATATAAACGAATATTTCTCTATTCTCTATTCCGATGCTTTACTTAATGCAAGTAAGTATTTGCAGGAGGTTTTCAAAAAGAGAGCAAAAAAAGTATTTAAAGGAAGTATGCCAATGTTATATTTTCCTTATGCTTATTCTGATGGCGTAATGAAGGTAATGGAGATTGATAGAAACAAGCCTGAATATTCCAAGTATAAAGGACGTAAAATTTTTGTATTCCTTGGAAGTGTTGTTCGAGGCTATGGAGCATTCACAATGATTGAAGCTATGGAAAAGGTTAAGAATAAACATCCTGAGGCTTTGCTGCTTATGCTCGGTCGTGGTGGTAGCTATCAAGAGGCTTGTGATTATGTGAAAGAGCATAAATTAGATAACAACATTATTCTCCCAGGCTTTATAAGTGAAGAGGATATTTCCATGTATTTCTCGTTGACAGACTTTTTTGTTTCTCCAATGAACGACACTGTACAAGATTGGGCACGCTGTCCAAGTAAGTTATACATGTATCTTCCTTATCGCAAGCCAATAATTACTTGTAAAATAGGTGAACCTTATAATGTCCTTGGTGATGAAGGATTCTATTACAGGCCATCTTCTTCCGATAGTTTGGCAGCAGAAATGGAGAAACTACTTGAAAGTGGAAAAACAGAAATTGCTATTAATTCACTGGAACACGAGTGGACTTTTAGAACAAAAGAATTTGATAAGTGGCTTCATTCTAATTTGAAAAATGATTAGATTATCAAAGAAAAAAGGATGTTGCGGTTGTAGCGTTTGCGCTTCCGTTTGCCCAAAATCAATTATAATCAAGTAAATAAGTTACTTGAAGAAGAACGCAAGAAATCATGTAAGCACTCAAATTAGGGCTTAAATTAGAAAGAAGTATCTTCGCTGCTGAACTAAAAACATTTGATTTATGTACAGCAGCGAAGATTTGGAAAGATTTTATTTCCAGTACCAGACGGAGGCAATGCCGAAAGGCATCTCCATTGAGCAGTTCTGCTCACGCAACAAAGTACCTTATAATATATTCTACAAATGGTACAAGGATACACGCAACAAAATAGTGGAAGTGAAGGTGGATGGACTTTCTTCCTCGGTTCAAGAACAGCCGAAGAAAGAAGCCCGTCAGCAGGAACCACAGAAAGCTGGTCCAACATCTCTCGTTCGTATACTTGTGGAGCTTCGTATGACCAATGGTCTGCATGTCTCCCAGAAGAATCTAAGCTATCAGGAGTTGAAGCGGCTGATAGAGAAACTGGAGGGCCTATGCTGAGTGTAACAGGATTGAACCAGTTCTACTATCTCCGTGACTTTACGGATATGCGATGCAAGCATAGTCGCGTATTGTCCATCATACGCGAACAACTACACCGTGAGCCAAATGACGGGGATGTATTTATCGTGATGTCACGAGACCGCCGCATAGTAAGACTGTTCACATACGACAACCGTTCATACAGCCTGTTTGAAAAGAAGTTCGTATCGGGTTATCAGTTTATGAAAGTGGAGCGTGAAGGTGGTGAATTGGTCTATAGGATAGACTGGAAAGATGTCGTGTTGTTATTGGAAAGTCCAATAGTTAAAACATTGAAAATCAAATAATTATATTGTTTGTTCGTTCGTTTTTCTCATATATTTTCACTATCTTTGTAGTTGAAAATCAGGGCATTACGGATGAACGAACTGCAACATATCATAGATCAAAAGCGAGAACTTTTGGCACGAGAATCAATCTCGCGCTCAGTTCTTGATTACAGTGAAGGTATGACAGCAGAAGAACAAAAACGTTATATCAATTACCTTGCCGAGCGTATAAACGCTGCTGATTTGGAGAATCGTGCAATGAAGCTTGTATTGCAGGATTTTCTTGATGAAAAAAAGAACCTGGCAGGACGCTTATCCAAATTGGATGATGTGCTTTCTCGTATTGATTCTCTAGAATCTTCATTGAAGGATTCCGAACGTAAGCGTAAGGCTGCCGAGCGCAAAGTGGCTGATTTAACAGCAAAATTAAAGTTTGCCGACAAGAACCGCTTCGGTGACAAGAGGCAGAAAGTAAAGAAAGCGGAATCAACAAAAGAAGAAGAGTCAGATCGTGGTAAAGACGAGGATGATTTTGACGGCACTTCATCTTCTCTTCCGGACAACTCCGTTTCCAAGAACGAGGCTTTTTCCAAAGGAGAGAATCTGTCAAAGAAGGATCGTGATTTGTCCAACCGTCCCGAAACATACAAGACCATGTGCGTTAAGGGACCTTCTGAAGAGTACAAGTCAGATGAGGCTAAAGTGCCAGGGCGAATCCTTGGCAAGAAGATGGTCTCTGTTTTCCACCTTGAGATGAGCCTCGTTGAGAAACGCTTCGAGATGGTTCATTATGTGGAGAAAGGCAAGAAGCCGAAGTGGGGTTATTTCCCAAAAGCCGGGAATCCTGAATTTGTGACGAAGTTCGAGGGAACAAAGGCAACACCTGAATTTCTACAGGCAATAGCCTACGAGGTGTATGTGAAGAACGTCACATTCGGGCTTCTCCATCAATGGCTGACGGATATGGGGATGACCGTTTCTGCAAATACGCTGCGCAATTGGTTGAAGAAAGGCAAAGTTTATCTTGACAAGCTCGTTGAGTCACTGAAGGAAGTAGCGTTGGAGAAAGACTCAATCGTAAACTGCGACGAGACCTGGTGCAAGGTGCGTAAGTACGACCACTACAAGAAATGTTACATCTGGGTACTTGTGAACAAGACAGAGCGTGTGGTTATCTTCTTCTACGACAATGGTTCCCGTGGACGTGATGTGCTTACAGACTTTATCGGTGATGCAGAATTGAAGAGCATCATGTCTGACGGCTACAATGCCTATACCTTTATCGGTAACGAGTTGAAGGCAGCCGAGACTCCCTATTTATCCAAGACAGGCCATCAGGTGTGTCTTGCACATGCGCGTGCCAAGTTTGTGAAGGCAAGCGAGCAGGCTGGCGACAAGAATGCCGATATCTTCATTAAGTATATAGAGGATTTGTACAACTTGGAACGCCAGTATACAAAGGATAATCTTACTGACGAGGAGAGGGGGAAACAACGTCAAAGTCTTGAGACGAAAGGCATCCTGATAAATCTCCGCACTCATCTCGGTATAGAGAAGTCCAAGGATCCTGCGACTGTTACTCCTTATTTGCAGAAAGCGTTGAACTATCTGGATACATTTTGGACAAACCTCTTTACCTATATAAAGGATGGAAGTTATCCGATATACAACAATGCAGCCGAGCGTGCAGTCCGTCCTCTGACAACCCAACGAAATAGTATGCTCCACTTTGGCAGTGATGATGGAGCGAAGATGGCAGCCACTTATCACAGTATAATAAGTACGGTGAAGCTGCAGGGGCGGTCGGTGTGGAATTACCTTGGAAAGTTTTTTGTTAACATCTTTAACGGTTGCAGAGATTTTTTCAGTCTGCGGCCAGGCAATATCGGATTGGCAACATGCCAATAGTTAATAAACAAGTGAAATTTTTAACATCTCAATGTATAGGTACTTGCAAAAGTGCCGATACAAAGGGCTATGCCCTAAATTGAGTACTAACAGAAATCATTAACGTTTTTATTAGATAGTTTGAAATGATGCATGGATTAAAATTTGCGGCATGGATAAGATGTTATTGCTACAATAATGCTTACCTGTTGTTCGTTAAGCGAAAATATAGAAAAGTTGGAAATGCCCTAATTGCATTGTCTGCACCTTATATTCTTTTGCGGTGGGGAATATTTTCTTTGTTTGAAATCTTGATTGGAAAGAGCGTTGTCGCCCATGTTATGAGGAAAGACAAAGAGAAATCTTTTAAACATGAAATTGCGATGGTCTCAATCTCAAAAAACGAAGCACCTTACATAAAAGAGTGGATAGAATTTCATAAGCTTGTTGGCTTTACAAAGTTTTATTTCTATGATAACGAGAGTGAGGATAATACAGTAGATATATTGAAGCCTTATATTGATTCTGGATTGGTGGAATATACTTTGATAAAAGGTAAAGGTAGGCAGTTGGATGCTTACAATGACGCAATCGCTAAGCACAAGGATGAATGTAGATGGATGGCTTTCCTTGATATGGATGAATATCTTATGCCTACGAAACCATTTGAAAAAATATACAATGTGGTTTCAGAACTCGTTTCAAAAGCAAGAAAAGGTGCTGCAGGGGTTGGCGTGAACTGGTGTATATATGGCTCCTCGCATTTAGAGAGAAAGCCAAAGGGCTTGATTTCAGAGAATTTTATTTATAGAGGAACCGAAAAAGATTGGGGGAACTTTCATATCAAGACAATCTGTAATCCTCGATTAGTTAAGAGTTATATATCTCCGCACTATCCAATTTATAAATTGGGGGGGGTATAGTATTAATGACTCAAACGGGAAACGTCTTTGGGGATGGTTCTGCCATGATGTGAAATGGCAGAACTTACGCATTAATCATTATTATTGTAAATCGAAGGAGCAATACATTCAGAAAATCAGCCGTGGCTTCGGTGATAGAGTTGGTGAATACGACATGAAGCAGTTTAATGATTATGACCTTAATGATGTCAAGGACGAGTCGATGTTGGTGTATGCTGATAAAATGAAAAACAAATGAATTTAATTTTCTTTCAAAATTGTCTTTCACCTCACCAAATACCTTACATTCGTGAGTGTGCAAAAGATAGACGAGTAGAAAAGGTCTTTTTTGTTATGCCCCGTATAGACTATGAAGAACGGTCGGATATGGGGTGGAGCAATGACAAGCTTATGGATGAACCAACAATCGAGTTTGTTCTTAAGCCAACGGATGACATGGTTCGAGAGCTATTCGATGTTGGTAACAAAGATGTTAGGTGCTTGTTCTCTGGTATTAGGGCGGATGCTGATGTATTTAGATGGCTGAACATCAGTATCGCTTTTAATGTGAAGAGATATATCATAACCGAACCACCTTATACCTTCGACAAGCCTTTATGGATGCATTATCTGCGCTTCTTCTTGCAAGACTATAAGTATGTGAAGTATATTGATGGTGTGTTTGCCATAGGGGAGTCCTGCGAGAGGTATTACCGTTCAATCTCCAAGCGGTGGAAGGTATTCCCTTTTATATATGTCACAGAGAGGTTTGACAAGGAACCAGTATCGTTGCATGATGACATTAAGGTATTGTATGTCGGTAGCCTTTCTGAAAGAAAAAATGTGAAGGTGCTTATCGAGGCAATGGGGGGCCTGCATAATGTTCATTTGAATATTGTAGGCGACGGAGAGAAACGACAAGAGTTGGAGGCTCTGTCAAAGGAGTCTGAAATTAATGCTGATTTCCTTGGCACTATGCAGATGAAGGATATACCAAATGAGATGCAGAAGAATGATGTCCTGGTGTTGCCTTCGCTATATGACGGTTGGGGAGCTGTGGTAAATGAGGCGTTGACTCAGGGACTTTATGTAGTATGCAGTGATAAGTGTGGAGCAAAGGATTTGCTGCATGATAAAAAATTAGGCGTTACATTTAAAAACAATAAATCAAATGATTTATCAAATGTCCTTGAGGACATTACAAAAAACATAGATGTAATTCGCTTAAATAGACAATATCGTTCAAAATGGTCGAAGAATAGTATTTCGGGTATAGCAATATCTAAATACTTGATAGATTGCCTTGGAAATAAATCAACAAATTGTCCATGGAAATAAAACCTATGAAAATCGTTCACTATATCCCGAGTATCGACCGCACGGCGGGCGGTACATCTACTTATATGCAGGTGCTTGCCAAGGGGCTTGGCGAGTTGGCAGAGGTGCATATCATTACGCATGTCTCGAAAAATCCGTTGGCGATGGAGAACTGTATGGTGCATTATGTGCCTGAGTATAATCCCTTTAAAGGGGCTTGGCGGAAGAGAGTGGCAGAGATGATGGAGGAGGTGATGCCCGACATCGTGCATGTGAACTGCTGCTGGATGCCGGCTTGTGCCGCTGTGCAGCGTATTGCGCAGAAGCATGGATACAAGGTGGTGCTGACACCGCATGGTATGCTTGAACCTTGGATTATAAAACGTCATTATTGGACACGCAAGGTGCCGGCTTCGCTGCTTTACCAGAAGGCTGCGGTGAGGAAGGCGGACTGCATCCAGTCTACGGCGGAGAGTGAGCGCGACAATCTTCTGAAGTTGGGTTATAACAAGAACATCAAGGTGGTAAGACTCGGTATTGATGCTGACGGCATTGAAATGAAAAGGTCGTGGAAGAAGACACGGCAGATACTGTTCCTGTCACGTGTGCATGTGAAGAAGGGCATCAACTTCCTCATTGAGGCGGCAGCGGTGCTGCGCTCTGAACTTCAGGGTTACAAGATATTGGTGGCTGGTGAGGGCGATGCCGACTATGTGGCTGAGATGAAGAGGATGATTGCCGATAATGGTCTGCAGGACATTGTGCAGCTTGTCGGCGGCGTGTATGGTGACGAGAAATGGCGACTGTTCCAGACTTCCGACTTCTTCGTGCTGCCTACTCACTCCGAGAATTTCGGTCTTGCCATTGCGGAGAGTCTTGCTTCGGGCACGCCTGTCATCACTACTGTTGGCACTCCATGGAATGACCTCAACGATAGCAATAGCGGAGCCTGGATAGAAATTGGTACGCAGCCACTGGTGGAAGCGCTCCGCAGGTTCCTGGCTTTATCGGATGAAGAACTCGAAGCCATGGGACGTAATGGTCGCAAGCTCATCGAGGAGAAATATTCAGCCCACGTGATGGCAAAAGAAATGATGAAGGTGTATGAGACTCTTATCCCGAATCTCAATGGGCATTGAATTCGTAGAGAACGAGAGGAGAAATCAATTTTTTAGTTATGAAATTAGAATGTCATACTCCGGGGCATGTGTCCTTGGGTATTAAGTTGAAGAGGGTGGTGTGGAATGTCATGGCTGCCCTGCTGTTCCGTTCTTTCATCACTCCCGTGTTCCGCAAGTGGCGGTTGTTATTGTTGCGAATGTTCGGGGCTGAAGTGGAATGGGATGCTAATGTGTATGCCTCGGTGAAGGTGTGGGCACCTTGGATGTTGAGGATGGGACACAGGGCGTGTCTCAGTCCTGAAGTGATATGCTATAACCAGGACTTGGTGGTGTTGGAGGATGATGCCATCGTGTCGCAGTACTCGTATCTATGCACGGCGGGGCATGACATCGACCATGCCAATACTGCTGATAGCGGTCTCGTAACAGCTTCTATTGTTTTACGCCGTGGAGCGTGGATTGGCAGTCGTGCATTCATCGGCATGGGAGTGGAGATTGGTGAGAATGCTGTGGTAGGCACCACGGCTTCAGTATATAAAAGTGTTGAACCTTGGACTGTCGTGGGTGGCAATCCGTGTAAAATTATTAGGATGAGAAAGTTAATTAACATTAATTCGGGGGGGATAATTTTTAGAGATTTATCTCACGAACGTCACGCTGCTGTTGTATTGTTCAATAAAGAATGGAGGGCTGTAGCGTGAAAAAAATTTTAATATGTGGTCATCGCTCATTTGTGGCGACAGGCTTGATAAAAGAATTGGAAAACAACGGAATCAGTTATGATTGCTTTTCTAGAGGAAAGGTTATACGTGATGGTAATGTTGTGACTGGTGACGTATTGAATATGGCTGATGATGATTTGTTAGACGAGTATGATACAGTTGTTAACTATATCATATTAAAAGAACAGTCAATTGAAGACAATATTGCTTATATCCAGTCTTTATTAGATTTCTGTAAAAAGAAAAAAGTAAAGCATCTTTTGCAGATTTCATCTATCAGTGTTTATCAAAATGAGGCAGATGTTGTCACTGAAACAACTAGTATAGAAAAGGATTATCATAACAAAGGTGGATATGCAAGCATTAAGGTAGCTGTAGATCATTATCTAATGGAGCATCCTGTAGAAGGAATGTCTGTATCATTCATACGTCCTGGTTATATATACACCAAGAATCGTGAAATTTCTAAGGCAGGTATCTTGGTTTCTAAACTTGGTATGAATGTCCTTTTAGGAGATAAAAAGACAACTCTTCCTTTGATTTGCAGAGAAACATTACATAAAGCAATAATAAAGATAATTGTTGCAGAAAAGAAAGAACCTGTATATCTTCTATTGAACAAAGATAAAACTACTGGTACTAAATATAACTTTGTATGCCAGCAATGGAATATCAAGCCAGTTTGCTTGCCATATACTCCAATTATGGCTTGTGCCAAACTCTTGAAAGGCATTGGCATCTTTAAGCAGCATCATTACCTGAAGGTTGTCGGCTTGTTTAAGAGAACATGGTTTAATTCAGAGCATACAGAGAAGGTGCTTGGAATAAATCTGGGTAAGAAGCGAATTGTTGTTATTGGAGCGGGTACGTATGGAAGTTATGTATCTAACCTTCTTTCGTTGGTTTATCCTCATGAGCAAATTGATTTATATGATGTAGGAAATGAACATCTGAAAGATGAGAGTGAGATAGGATATCTGTCTCATATTACTAATGCACCATATGAAGGTTTGCAAAAGGCTCGTTTCTTTGGTTATGGTGGTGCCTCTGTAAAATGGGGTGGTCAATTACTGACATTTACAGAGAACGATTTTGCAAATCCAGATAAGTTCCTTAGGGATATTGTGGAGATTGATAAGAAATACAAGGATGCAGTATTGGAGCGTTTTGATTTAGAGAATAAGATACCAGAGCAGCGAATAAACGATAAGATATTTACTAAGACAGGTGTTTGGTTGAGTTATTTCCATCGTAATTTGTTCAAGCACTTTGGTATCATCAAAAATCCGAAGGTTCATATTGTATCAAATTCACGTGTTACCAAATTTTTATCGTCTGGAAATCATATAACTGGATTTGAGTATATAAATAACGGACAAAAGAAAACTGCTGAATATGATCAGTACTTCTTAACCTCAGGCGCTTTTGAGAGTTCAAGAATCTTAGTTAATTCAGAACTTAGTGCGGAAAAGAATATGATGCCTTTCTCTGATCATTTATCCCAAAGAGCCTTTAAGGTAAAAAGTGGTATAAAGATGGGAGATATTGATTTCCGTTTCCATGTAAAAGGTGCCTCATTGATTACAAAGAGATTTGTGGGAGAGGTAGATGGCTATTCTTTCTATTCACAGCCTATATGTAATGAGGATTTTCCATTCTTTAGGGATTTGAAGAAACTATTGTTCGGACATAAGTTCAGAGCCGGTCTTATAATGAACATTATCAAGAATATCCCTCAGTGCATAGCTTTTGCCTGGTATATGATTGTTTTGAAGAAAATGTATGTCTATAATAATGAATTCTATCTCCAAATAGACATTGAAGCTCCAAGGGAATCCGGAAAGATGACTCTTAACAAAGAGAGAGATAAATACAGAGAGAAGAGCGTAGATGTAGATTTGTCCATATTGCCTAAGACTGGAGAACTCTTTACCAAGGCTCGCGCAATAATAAAGGATTATCTCGACAAAAACGGAGTGGTTTATGAAGAACTGCCATTCAGTACTTCAGCAGAGAAATATGAGGATGTTTATCATCCGTTTGGAATGTTCTGTGATTTCAAGAATGCAGATGATTACTTCAGTCATTTTGATAATATGCTTGTAGTAAATACAGGCGTTTTACCAAGAGCCGGTGGTATTAATTCCACTTGTGCTGTATTGCCATTGGTTGAAGAATACATTAATAACAAAATGGACTGATATGGAGAAAGCAAGAGAAATAGGCAAGGTTTCCATAAAAAATAAAATGGCAAGAGCGGTGTGGAACATCGTTTCTGCCGTTTTATTCAGACCTTTTGGAACAAAGTTGTTCAATCCATGGAGGTTGTTTCTTCTCAGATTGTTCGGGGCTGAAGTAAAGAATGATTCCGGAGTATATGCTTCAACAAAGATTTGGGCACCTTGGAATCTTAAATTGGGACATAACTCATGGCTTGGACCTAATGTCATTTGCTATAATCAGGCTATGATATCATTGGAGGATGATGTTACAGTTTCACAATATTCTTACCTGTGTACCGCAGGGCATAAGACAGATACTATAAATGAGAATGATACAGGCTTGATAATAGCTCCGATAATACTGAGAAAAGGGGCATGGGTCGGTACTCGTGCCTTTGTAGGAATGGGTGTCAATATAGGGGAGTTTTCTATAGTAGGAGCAACGGCTTCTGTGTATAAAGATGTTGAGGCATATAATATTGTAGGTGGCAATCCTGCAAAAGTGATAAAAATAAGAACATTAAATGATGGTTGTTAAAAAGGATAATAATATAGAGTTTTTAAGATTTATTGCAACGGTAGGTGTCGTATTTGTGCATATAGGAATCTGCTGGATTTCTTCTTTCGGGAAAACGGCATCTCCTTTACAGAATTTCCAATTTTCTACAATTCAGCATTGTATGTTCTGGGCAGTACCTGTATTTATGATGATAACAGGTTCGCTGATGATGCAGAAGAAGGAGATAACATATCACACGGCTTTCAAATATTTCAAAAGAATAGCAGTATTGTTAATTTTGTTTGGTACTGTTTTTTCTTGGATGGAACTTTATTTCAAAGATCATGAAATCAGTTCAACGCTAATCTGGGGGGGGATACTAAATGTGCTGGAAGGTAATACTTGGAAGCATTTATGGTATTTGTACATGTTGTTGGGAATATATCTTATTCTGCCGGTTCTGCATGGTATGAACAAGATGCCGATGAAGGAAATCGGACTAATGACTGTCGTGATATTGGTTTTTAATTCCCTTCTCCCCACATTTCAGTTGGAGTGTGGCATAGCTTTCCCCATAGCATCCATTTATGTAGGGTATTTTTTAATGGGATATCTTGTTTTGAAGACTAATGATTGCAGCTTTATGAAAGGAAAGACCCTGATTGCGCTGGCGATATTGTTATTTACGTTTATATTACTTGTTGAATACAGGTATCTTTCTATTGTAAAGGGAGAAAGGATAGGGGTGGACTGTTCGTCATATGTTTCTGCCTTTACAGTTCTTCAAAGTGCTATTGTGTTTTGGCTACTGACCAAGAAAAAGGGATACTTTGATAAATTCTGCTCGATGTGGTTGATAAGGCGCTTTAATAGATGTTCTTTGGGGATATATATCATCCATATGTTATGGATTAATTTAATCATAAAAGTTTTCCATATCAATATTATGCCGTATGGAATATGGGGAATCATTCCTATGGGCATGATGGTTTTTCTACTTGCATGGGTTACAACAGAGGGAATGATAAGACTACCCATCCTAAGGAGATATCTGTGATATTGGCGTAGAACAATGGATTAAGATTAAACTGTTAAAGTTCATGTTTCTGGCGAAAAGTATTTGCACAAGGTTTCTCCCAAATCTTTGGCAAGGAAGATATGGTGGTGAAGAAACTGTTTAAAGTATAATTCGTCTTATTGCTTATTTTGTGTTTTAAAATTGATGGACTCTCGTATTGACAAGGTGGAGAATGCTCTGCTGGAGATATTGAGGAGAGAGGTAACGGGAGAGGACGGGACGGAGAAGATGGAATTGTCTGTTGCCGGACTGAATGCCGTTATGCGCCTCGCCAGAGAACATGCCGTTACGGGACTGGTGGCTAATGCCGCAATGAGGAATCGGGTTGTGATTGCCGGAGGTGCGGCGGAAGGCAGAGGGGAGGTTGTGATGAGGCTTATGCAGCAGACCATGGCGCACAGACAGAACCAGCGTAGGTTTGAGGATGCCGTGGGGCGCTTCGCCCGACTGATGAAGAGTAACGGCATCGCCTATGTGGTGTTCAAGGGACTGGCTGTGGCGAGACATTATCCCGAACCGTTTGTACGGACGATGGGCGACGTGGACTTCTATGTTCCCAAGAGCTGCTTTGACAGGGCGGTGGAGGTGATTGAGCGTGGGCTGCATGTGGTGATGGACAAGGAGGATGTTGACAAACACTACAGCTTTGACTGGCAGGGCATCCGCTTCGAGATGCACTATCAGATTGAGACCTTCGGCAGCCATCGGCATCAGCACCGCTTCGACAGGATGATTGACGAGGCTATGGCGGAGCATACGGATTCGTTCACGGTATGCGACTCCGACGGCAATGAAACCGAGGTCAGCGTATTGCCGCCGACAGAAGACCTTATCGTGGTGTTCAAGCATTGGTTTAATCATCTGCTTGTGGAGGGCGTGGGCTTGCGCCAGACATTGGATTTGGCAGTGCTCTTGAATGCTGGCAAGATGAATGTGGCACGGCTGATGACTGCCTTGGACGGTATCGGCTATATGAAAGCATTCCGAGCCATGCTCGCTATGATGAGGCGGTATCTTGGATTGGTTTGGTTTGACAACTTCTTTGTATATAACCGTTGCGACGAACGGTATGCCAACAAGCTCATGGCTGCCGTGATTGAGAGCGGGAACTTTGGCAGGAAGGCTTACCGAAATCATACAACAGGGAAAAAGAAAAGCATGGAGACTGCCACAAGAGCGTTGCGCCATTGCGTAAAGTTCTTCTGGTTGGCTCCAAAAGATATAATTTGCTTGATACCACGAAGGATAGGTATCACGCTGAAACAGAAATTCTAATGTCGTTTTCCTGCAACTCGGGAAAACAAAATAAAGATATAACTTTTATGGGAAATACAATAGCTGCTATCATCCTGACAAAGGATGAGGAGAAGCATATAGAGCGGTGCATAAGGTCGCTGCAGGGAGTATGTGAGGAGGTGTTCGTGATTGACTGCTACAGCAAGGACAACACGAAAGCGATTGCCGAATCATTAGGTGCAAAGGTGTATGAGCATCCGTGGAAAAATTATGCCACGCAGTTCAACTGGGGCCTGCACAACTGTCCGATTACGGCAGACTGGGTGTGGCGCATTGATGCTGACGAGTATCTGGACAAGGGACTCGGACAAAACGTAAAGAAGGCTATAAGCGAGTGTGGAGACGACGTGAACGGTATTTATGTTCGTAAGCGTATCGACTTCATGGGTCGTCCGCTGATGCACGGAGGATGGTATCCGAGTTATCATCTGAAGGTATGGCGCAGAGGTCACGGCGAGTGTGAGAACCGCTGGATGGACGAACATATCCGCATCTTCAACGGACGTGCCATCACCGTAGAGCAAGGCGACCAGGTGGATGCTAATCTCAACAATCTGACATGGTGGATGGACAAGCACAACGGCTATGCCACGCGAGAGATGGCGGACATGCTGATGATGGAATATGGACTGGATGCTTCGGCACAGGAAGTAGTGCCGAAGTTCTTCGGAACAGAGGAGCAGCGCAAGCGCTGGCTGAAGGTGAAATACATCAAGACACCGCTGTTCATGCGCCCGTTCATCAATTTCATGATCCGCTATGTATTGAAGGCCGGTTTCCTCGACGGCAAGGAAGGCTTTATCTGGCATTTCCTCCAGGGCTTCTCCTACCGATTCCTTGTGGATGCCAAGATTTTCGAACTGAAGAAACGCTTCGGATTTGACAAGGAAAAGATAAAGGAATATCTCATAGATACTTATATGAAATAAGCAGACAACTATATGAAAGTTTCGATTATAACATCAAGTTACAACCGTGAGAAGACTATTCGCGGTTGTATAGAGAGTGTGTTGGCGCAGGACTATCCTGACATTGAGTATATCGTGGTGGATGGTGCTTCTAAGGACGGTTCGCTCTCAATCATCAATGAGTATAAGGACAGGATAAGTAAGATAATCTCTGAGCCTGACCATGGCATGTACGAGGCTATCAACAAGGGCATTAGGGCTGCTACTGGCGATGTCATCGGTTTGGTGCATTCGGACGACTTTCTGTATTCTCCTCAGACTGTATCCAATATAGTGAAGCGTTTTGAGGAGACTCATGCCGATTTTCTGTATGGTGACGGATTGTTTGTGAATGCCGAGAACACGGATAGGGTGGTGCGCAACTGGATTGGTGGCGACTATCGTCTGTGGAAAGTTCGTCACGGTTGGTTGCCGCTCCATCCCACTTGCTATATCAAGCGCAGCGCCATAGAGCGTAAGGGGCTGTATAACGAGAGCTATAAGATAGCCGCCGACTCGGACTTCCTCTTCCGCTATCTGCTTGGCGGCGAGTTGAGCGTCACTTATCTGCATGAATATATCGTGAGGATGCGCATGGGCGGACTGAGCACCGACTCGGCTCGAAGGAAGCAGATGTGGAAGGAGGATATCAGAATGTATCAGTCGCACGGCATGAATCCTACATTGACAAAGTTGGAGAAGATGATGTGGAAGGTGCCGCAGTTTATCGGGGCTAAGTTCAAGTGATAGGCTCATTATTTGTGAATATACAGGACATCATAGACATCTTAAAATTAGAAAAGTAATGTGGTGTAAAATAATTTTAGGAGTAATAGGATTAGCTGTCGTTGGTTTTATTGGCATGGTCATCAAGATGGCTGTGACAGAGGCTAAAGAAGAAACAAAGGATATTGAGAGGGCAAGTAAAAAGTAACAGATATATCTGGCGAACGGATGCCTCTACCCTTTTTATCATGAGCTACTTTTCGGGAATGGGGCTAAGTAGCCCGTTTTGTAGATTTATTGTGAATATATGATTTATGACGCAAAATACGAAAATCTGCCAACACTAGATAGTTTGGTAGAAGATTTGAAATACGTATTGTCTCGGCAACCAATCGTTCATTTAAATCCATTAGAGCGATTGGTACAGAAACGAAATTGTTTTGTTGTCACTCGCTTGATGAGTGGTCGATATTCTTTGAAGCCGAATATTGGCTGTAGTTGTGCATTATTTAGAGGAATTAAAGGACTAGTTGAGACGAGTCCCGGAATCTCAATGAATGACATTAGGGAATACTTCTTTGATGGTACATTAGACCATTACTTTAGGTATGCTTATCGAATTGTGAAATATGTAAAAACCAGTAAACTTATTGACGATGATGAAAGAGAAGGATATGCTTCGATTTTTCGAGCTCAATTATCTTGCTTTGAACTTTTGATATTGTTCTTCAATTGCCTTGAAATGAATGAGAATAAATTCAAACATTTAGTTGAAGAATTCCATCTATTCAACAATATCCGAGAAGAATACTTCCCTGAAATAGAACCATACACCACGATATACTCTGACAAATTAAATAGTGAAGACGGAAGTGAAAGAGATGGATTTGATGAAGAGACTGAAAAGAAAGAATATAGCATTTCTGCGTTTAAGAAACCGCAAGAACGAAATATTACGCAAAGAATCCTTTGTTTTAAGCAGATATGGGAATTGAGACTGTCTTTCTCAACAAGAAGAAGATCTGTAAATGATTAAATGATAGCATACAAGTATTATGATACAAGCATTTGAAATATGGATCAAACAGAATGAAGCACTGTTATACCCTGATGCCACAGGATTATTTAAGGATTCTTTGAAGTGTTTCAAAAATGATATAGACAGGCCATCGTATCTGTTGGCTTATCAAGGAATGATGGTACAGATAAAGGAAACCATTAGACATAGCAAAATGCCAGAAGGATTTCCGTTACAAGATTGGAAAGACTTGCAGAAGAAACTAAATGATCCAAATGATTGGGATAATACAAACTATACAGCTGTAGTTAGACAAAAACTACCATTAATACTGGTTATACCCGATAATGTAAGAAAAGAGTTTGAGCATTGGAGAAACTTACGAAATGTATGTGCTCATTACAAGGAATACTGTTTTGTAAAGGCTCACACGCTTACTCTTTATGCTTTCATAGTACAATATCTCTTAAATATCAGTGTAGAAGGTGGAATGAACACTTTAATAAAAGAATTTGAAGTGTATTTTGATCCGCTAAAAACATCACCTAATGATCCTATAGAACCTCTTCTTGACAAAATCACCTCAATGGTACAGCCAAAGGAAATGCTTTCGTTTATTACCGAGTTAAGAAAGGTGTTGAAAAAAGCATATCGTTTCGATTTTTATGCGATTCTAAAAAAACTGTATGACAGAACGGATGGAAATATTAAGGAGAGTGTTATTGAGTATCTACAACAAGACGAAGAACGAATACAAGGATTCATAGATGAATACCCAGAAACAGTCGTAGAGCTTGTATCGCAAAAGGAGGCTTACTCTTTCGCAAAGAAAAACTTGCTAATGATAAACAATTGGGGAGCGGTATGGTCAAACATGTTGGCTGGAGGAATGATAAAAGATAAAGACTTGGATGAACTGCAACGAAATCTGATGATTTATATGAAAAAACATAACAAAGGTATCTACCATATATCGGAAAGCCAAATCGATTCTTTGTACAAACATGGGTATTTCAAGATGTTTATTAATGAATGCTTGGATTCAAATAAAACTCAAAAATATGAAGTGTATCAGGAGATTAACTATTCAATGTCCTTTTATTCTTCTCATTTTTACAACATTCCTATAGATAAGGAGTTTGTTCAAGCTGTCATTGATGTATTTAGCAATTCAAAACATCCTATAGCTCTTCTAAATTTTGTTTCAGATGAGTATTTTAAAGAAAAGGATATAAAAGATAAATTCATGCTGGTGCTAAAAAAAATAGGCGAAGAATTGCCAAAATCATTAAAATAAATATGATGGAGCAAAACAACACCCAACACAAATCATTCCTCTGGCACCTCGACTTCGAGCCATTCACATGGCACACCTTTTACGGAGAGTAATGTTCGCCAGTCTGTATCTCGCTTTGCCGGAATGGAACCACTAAAGTGCATTGCATACTGGTAAACAATTAGGAAATATAACAAAGGTGTTGAGGATAAAAATACTATCATTAAGAGATTTATCTAAAAGGAAAGAATGCAATAGTATAAAGCGAAACACAGCATATAGCAAAAACGAAATAAGTGCGTAATGGTTTATATCCCCTCATATATCGTTGAAAAGTTAGATGCTTTGAGTGTCTATGATGTTGCAGAGAAATTAGGTTTGACTGTTACTCGAAACATGTCACTGTGTTTTATGCATCAAGACCACCATCCAAGTCTTCGCTTAAAAAAAAGCAATAATTCTTGGAAATGTTATGTTTGTGGTGTGGGTGGACATAGTATAGAGCTTGTCAAGAGATACAACAATTACTCTTTTCTAGAGGCGTGTGTTTGGCTATCTCGACAATTCAATATTCCTATACCCGAAAGCAAAGGGATAAAATTAAAAAAGACTCCTATAAAAAAGGTCGCATCTGCCCCAAAAGAAACTACCTATCAACAAGTAGATGAAGAAGTCTTGAATTGGATAATAAACAAATCCCGGTTATCAGAGCAAGCAAGACAATTCCTATTTGTTGATAGAGAATATTCAGAAGAAGTAGTTTCTTCTTTAAAGGTGGGAAGCATATCTGATGCAGAAAAGTTCGTTACAGTATTAACTGAAATATTTTCCAAAGAGAGGTGTTTAAAAGCAGGTGTTTTAATAGAATACCGAAATAGTTTGCACCCTGTGTTTAGAGTGCCTTGCCTATTATTTCCTTATTATGATATGGAAGGACGTATTAAAAATATTCAAAGTCGCTATCTCGGAAAGTTGGAGAAAGGTGATAAAAGACGATTCAATAACTGCAAAGGTATCAGTCCTTTAATGTTCAATATGCCTATTTTGAAGTCATCTGAAAGGTTTGATAAAGTATATATTGCTGAAGGGGTAACTGATTGCATAGCTTTTCTTTCGGAAGGTAAGAAAGCTATCGCTTTGCCTGGCGCAGGTTCTTTCCGTCCGGAGTATGCTGATTTTTTGAGGGATAAGACACTGTTTATGTATATTGACAATGATGAGGCAGGAAATACTTTGTTTGAGAAAATAAACAAGGCGTTAAAGAAAATAGGTAATTGCATTCATAATATCAGAAAAGATACAAAATACAAGGATTATTCGGATTATTATTTGAGTAAACGTCATGAGAAAAATCCAAAAAAATATATTTGAGACCATCTATAGTAGGGAGAATCTGATATTGGCATGGCGAAGAGTTGAGGACTCTTATCATCATGGTGATGTCTGGTTTGACGAATTGGAACTATCTGCTTATAAGTTCAATCTTCTGAACAATATAGAAAAATTGTCTGAGAAGATGAAGACGGGAACTTATCAAATGAGACCGATAAAACCAGCTCCTTACCCCAAAGGCAAGAAAGTTGTCAAGGATGATGGAGAAAATGGGCATGAAGAACTTCGTGTCAGACAATCTTTTTGTATCCATGTGGAGGACCAGATTGTATGAATGGCTGTTTATGGGGTGCTTGGACCTTACTTTGAGGAATGTATGCCTGCTTGGAGCTATGGCAATCGTTTATACTTGAATACTTGGAGAGATGAAAATAAACATTGGATTAATGGTGTTTACAGGACTACATCCAAACATTTCTATCGTAAATGGACACAAGGATGGCCTTTGTATAGGCATGCTTTGGCTGCAAGCATCAAGCGAAAGGCTTTCACGGGAAAGAAAGATGAAGATGTTTGTGATGACTCCGAACTGGAAACTATTGCGGAAAATGAGGCGCAAATAAATTCGGCTTTCAAACTGCCTTATTTGAAAAAGGGGTATTTCCAGAAAGGTGTCAATCACTCTAAACTATATTATATGTCAATCGATTTGGAGAAGTTCTATCCTTCGGTAAAGATGGAAAGAATCAAGGATAAACTGTTGAAGGCATTCCCTATAGACAAACCAAACTTCACCGTATTGATTGAGACTATTACTAAGTTTGAAATTGCTTATGAGGGATTTGATGGTCAACCTTTTTCCGATGAAGAATTGGAACAAATGGATTTATATAAGGATGTTGTGTTTGATGGCTTGCCGACAGGATTGATAGTTGCAGGTGCTTTAGCCAATTTATATCTATTAGACTTAGACTTGAAAGTAATAGAGAAATTAAGGACGGATAAAAAACGCCATATTTTACATTTCAGATATGTTGATGACCATTTGTTTTTGTCAGAAAATGCAAAAAAAGTAATAGAATGGGTAAATTGGTACATACAAGAGCTTGATAAAATAGGGCTAAAAGTGAATGGATCTAAGACTGACAAGGAACCAATAGAACTTGATTCGCACTATCCAACACCTCTTTTGACACAAACCTTACACAAAATCTCTGAAATAGCGAGAATGCCATTGGACTTGTTGAGTACCAATGAGTTCAATATGGTATTTAGAGACTTGCAAATGTTGCTTGTTACAGATTTTCCAGAACAGGAAATCAAGAAAGGGACAAGGACTTCATTTGCCAGTACCATGTTGTCACGTTTGACATCGGATATAAATGTTGATTATGATAAGATACATCAATTACGGAAACAATGGCTGGAATATGTTTCTTCATTGAAAATAGAAGACGAAGCAACAAATGAAAAGTTGTATTCCTTGATTTTTACTAAAGGTGATGACTATCCTGAAAAATTGGAAGATTCATTTCGCAAAATTGTAGGCGATGAAGGAGAAAAACATTATAATGCCATTAGAAACGCAATCGGTGATTCAAGAAAGGAAAATCAAAAAATTGAAGAAAAGATATTTAACCTGTTAATCTATTCAATAAAAGAAATTCCAGACAAGCCAAAGATGTGGCTTAGGATATTGGATTTTTGTATCTATCATTTGCCTGAGAAGATAAACAAACTGTATTCTATTTTAAATAGAATACAGATAAAGGGGGATATTCATCTATTGGGATATGAATATATCGTCTCTGTGATGAACATCCATTTGGCATTGCAGGTGCTAAAGACCATCTCACGGCTTTCTGCGAACAAATATAAAGACCCTTGGAAGAAGATTATAGATGAAATGCTCCTGACGCAATTTGAAAATTTAGACGACAAATATGATGGAACGCATCATTATTTATACGAGGATGCAAAGTTCTTAGTAGGTCGAGTTAAAATTTCATTGAAGAAATATCAGGGAAAAGAAGGAGGTAATGGCTATTTGGATGCTTGCGATTATCATGGAATGAATTTGGATTCCTCATTTTGGTTGTTATGGCATATAGAGCGGTTCAATAGGAGCAAACCAAATCCTATTTTGTTTGTAACAGACTACTTGATAGAAGATTTGAATAAGGCAGATGTCAATTCTAAATATTTTGTCCAACTTCTTTTCACTTGTATTTCTCATGTTCCTCTATCCAAGTTTGGTAAACAAGATTTTTCAAAATTAAAACTCAATCGGCAACAGAAAGAAAATCTGCTTCTGTCTGTTTGGGGGCAAGATTCTGGGAATGATGTTATTAAGAACTTTGAATTGCCAAAACAGAAAATGACAAGTCCAAACAACAAAATATCCTTAATGCAATGGATGAAAGAGGTAAAATTAATGGAGAAAGAGGATGCTAACATCTTAGGAAATGCCTTGTGCTCTGAATATTGTGCAACGTTTATAATGGAATCTGTTGTAAAATATTATTGCTATAATATTGAGCAGATTGGGGAGATGCCGCTTCACCCCGCTTCGGTTTTAGTAAGGAGAGAAGAATGTTTGAAAATCAAAGACTGGGACAGTTGGCTTTCTCCACAAAAGGAAATAAATGTTGACACTAAAGATTCTTTTGAGAATACAATGTACAGGTATCCAACTTTTGCCTCCAATGATTATGCGCCCATGATAGGAGCGATTTATGGATTAGGAATAATCTTTCTACAACTATTGACTAAGGAATATTCACTTCCTTGGGTATTCAATAGGCCAGAATATGGATATGAGTGGCAATCTGTGCTTTATCGTTTGCTGGAAAAGGGAAAGGTTTCTTCTCATAACTACGATATTATTTCAGCTTGTTTGTCTTTGGAAAATAGAGAGACAATTAAACTGAAAAGTATCTTGAATGGAGTAACTTGTGCTCAACAAGTCAATGATGCCAAGATAGAAACACTTGAAGAATTGCATGAGGAAATAAAAGCATCTCTTGCCGAATTGAAAGAAAACCAAATATCTGTAGCTCACCATGAGACACGTCAACTTGTAATGATAAAAATCTGATGGAAAAATTATTGAAAATCGGTGTTATACAGGCAATTGTAGATTCTCATTTAGCATGGGCAGACTCTCCACAAATGGACGCATATGAAGCAAATGCCATCTGGAGACAGATACAAACTGCATTTGCTTCTTTCCAAGAAATGTCCGAAACAAACAAACCAGACATCGTTGTCATACCAGAATTGGCAGTAGCAACTTATTTTGAATCTCGCATAAAAAGTTACGCTCAAAAAATAGGTGCTATTGTTATTGCTGGTTTAGATTTCAAGCAATACGAAAATGACAAGGTCGCAAATAAAGCTGTATTCTATGTGCCACGAGATTGGCCTCATGAAAAGAATGTTGGAAAAGTAAAGTCCACATCATTCTATTTTGGGAAACATTTTGCCTCACGAGAAGAAATGAGAATCATTAATAGTAAATGGAAAAAAAACTTTAGTCCGTGCAATGAATTCTATATTGTAGATTTGGCTGGATATGGAAAGCTTGGAGTTTCGATTTGTGCAGACTTTTATGACATTGAGCGTTACGCAATTTACAAAGGACGCATACAGCATCTTCTAATAATTGCAAACAATAAGGATGTTAAATCTTTTTATTTCTTGGCAGAGACAATATCACGGTTAGTATTTTGTAATGTCGTGATTTGTAATTCTGGACATTACGGAGGTTCTGTTTGTTTTACGCCAGCGAAACATGAATTCGAACGTTACAGCTATAAACATGAAGGGCATGACTTGTTTACAACACAAATAGTCTCTTTGCCTGTTGATGCTTTGTGGAAAGCACAATCCGAAAATGAGGATGCCTTAAAGGAATTCAAAAATCCACCACCAGGATATGAATACCAATACAATAAATATGTCAAACAAGATAAAGAAGAAAAGAAATGAGCTATAGGTGGCAAGAAACGATGAAAATCCTCATTCCGGGATTTTACATTATTTGTAGTATAGGTATGGGATATTTTTGCACACATTATCAGATTGATAAGGATATGTGTGAGAATATAAGTAAAATCTCTGCTATATTGATTATGCTCATATTGTTGGGAGCTTTTATTGTAGGCTATATCAATGAGATAATCAGTGGAGGCATAGAATATATACTTTATTGTTGCGGTTTGCCACGTCCTTCACGGTTAGTATTGAACAATTCGTTCAAAAGATTTTCCTTAGAGAAAAACCGTGACTTGCGGCATAAACTCCAACAATTAGAGACAGGTTTCATTGATAATACCAAGGCCGCAAAAGGTCTGGCACAGGCAAAACAAACAACAGAAATAGATAGGTATCAAGAGTTTTACTATCAATCAGTTTTGGCAAGGAATCTATTCTTTGGGCATATGTTCTCTTCTGGTCTCTTGATGATTATTATAGGCTGGTCTTGGACTTTGTTCCTTTCAACACTCATCATCGCAGTATTATTTTGTTGGCAATGGTGGAAAATGAACTTGGTCTATGTGAAAAAGATATTTGTAGAATATTTAAAATAAGCTTTATATGGAAACATTTTTGGATACTATTTTAAAAGCATTAAAGGCTACTGCTAATAATGAGCAACAAAAGACTTTTGCAGCTTTCTCAATAAGTCTGAATAATATGGATGTTATTACTAAGTTGCAAGAACTTTATAAATATTGTTTGATTAATGAAGATTTCAAGCTGGCTGAAGAAATAAAGCAAGAGATTATTAAACGGAAAGATGAAATAACGAAGGAACTTGCTGAAAATGCATTTAGGAAAAAAGAATAAAATGGAACTCAACAACACCCAACACAAATCATTTCTCTGGCATCTTGACTTCGAGCCTTTTACAAGGCATACTTTCTATGGTGAGCAATGTCCGCCATTCGTTACCGAAGAGAATAAGGTGGTATGGCGACGGTATCTGACAAAAGTCATCAAGAAGCATCTGAAGGCAGAGTGATGAATACACCTGAGTTCAGGGAGATAGAACTCCAGATAAGGGAAGAAAAACTGTTGCGCATAAAATGGGACGAGAAGAGAAGACGATCTATGGAGAAGCAACGGTATCGTGCCAAGATGGAGCAACCGAGAATCAACTATATTCCGAAAGGGCTGAGCGTGGACTATAAAGAGGAATACTCCAAATATCTGATGCAGGAAGTAAGCTTTGAACCGAGAGACAATGATGACTTCACGTCTCTGCTACGTCTGCTGGAACGATGGCACAAATATCTCCTCCATCGGTTTTGAAGGTAATCCAAAAGAGTGGTTTATCTCCATGCGCATCTATGGAGAAAAGTTCGATGATCTGCTGCATGGTAATCTGCTGATGAATGTGGCGTTTGCCTCTGCTTTGGGTATGTCTGAAAATTGATTTGGTGCAATTGGGACACCAACTACTTGGAGGAACTTGTAGAGCAAATATTATGACATGAAGTTCTTGCAAGGATATTCAGCTTTTTGATTATCAAGAGGACATAGTGACAGCAGCGTTTCTCGTATTCGGGCGTTTCGGATGATTTGGTGCAGATGCTCGTATCGGTCGGTGCGGATGCTCGTATCGGTCGGCGCAGATATCCGTATCGGTCGACGCGGATGTCCGTATCGGTCGGCGCAGATGTCCGTATCGGTCGACGCAGATGTCCGTATCGACCGACGCGGATGGTTTTAGCAGTGCTTCAACTCCATATCCCTTCGCGATTTTGACTTGATTACGAGCCATACGCCACTGAAGACGAGCACTACTGCCACGGCTTGCTTCCACGTGAAGAGGCACATGCCGCAGGCGATGCTCACCGATACTGCCACCACGGGCTGCATATAGTTGTAGATGCTCACCACGGTGGGGCGCAGCGTGCGTTGCGCCGTCTGCATACACAGGTAGGCGATGTAGGTGCCGAAGAATACCACGAAGCCCGTTTCGAGCCATGTCTTGAGGCTGACAGCCTGCCAGTCGGTAGACGCGGCGTGCGAGCCGAGGAACGGCGTGAGCAGAATCGTAGCCCACGTGAACATCCACTTGCTCATGGTTATCGGACTGTAGCGTTTCAGAATGCTGCGATAGAGCGAGAGGTAGAGCGCGAACGACATCTGCGCAGCCACGCACAGCAGGTCGCCACGTATGTCGCCGATGCGCGAGTCGTTGGCTACGGCGGTGCTGGCTATCAGGATGACGGCACCCGAGCAGCCTACGCCCACGCCCAGCGCCTTGCGCCCCGTGATGGGTTCCTTCAGAATGAGCGCTGCGAATATCATTGCGAAGATAGGCAGCGATGTGGTTACGATGGCGGCGTTGGACGGGGTGGTGATGCTCAGACCGATGGTGAAGCAACACTGGTTGCACACGAGTCCGAACACGCCGGCTCCGCACAGCACGAAGATGTCCTTAAGCGGCACGTGCTCGTGCTTTGTGAAGAGCGATGTTATCCAAAAGAACACCGCTCCGCCCAAGGCACGCAGATATACCATATTCAGATTGTCCACCCCGCTGAGCATCGCGTCCTTGCCGATAGGAGCCATGAGACCCCAAATGGCGCAGGCGGAGAGAATGGCGAGGTGGGCAATCAGTACGCGTTTGTTTTGCATTGCCTTATACGAGGTGAGCTATGAGTTCCTCACGGTCGCCGGCGAGCATGTCGATAACCGGAATTTCGACCATTGTGTAGCAGCCCGGCTGCTGGCGCATTGTAGCGCGAGCCACGTTGACGAGCACCTGACCGGTGAGCGCAGGGTTGTTGATGCTCATGCTGAACTCCATGCGCTGGTTCTGTGTCTTGCCGCTCACGCCCTTGCGTGTGAGATGCACGCCGTGGCCCATGTCGCGCACGGCATCAACCGACGGTACGGCGAACACGTGAGTCTCGTCGTTAGAGAAGTAGGGGTCTGCCTTGATAGCTGCCGTAACGTCTTCGAGCTTCGCTCCCTCCTCAAGTTCTACGTAAACCATGCGGCGGTGCAAACCCTCGCCCTTCGGTATGGTCATAGACAGAGCATCCTTCACGCCCTTCTTAGAGCGCACGCATACGCTGTGCCCCATCGACATGCCCGGTCCGAAGTTGGTGTAGCTGAGGCCCTTCGGTGCGAGGCTCTGCATCAGAGTGCGCACGATAGAGTCGGAACCCGGGTCCCAACCAGCAGCGATGATGCTCACCGTACCGTTCTTCTTGCACTCCTCAGAGAGAGTGCGACGGTAGTCGACGATAGAAGTATGTATGTCGAAGCTGTCTACGGTGTTGATGCCGAGTGCAGATATCTGCTTTGCGTACTCCTCGCACGAGCGTGTCGGAGTAGCGAGGATAGCTACGTCCACGTCCTTCAGCTCGCGGATGTCCTTCACAACCTCGTACTGTGCCAGTTCGGCAGGTTTGTTCTCGGCACCGTGACGGCGCACCACACCTGCAATCTCAAAGTCGTCGGCAGCTTCAAGCGCCTGAATCGCATACTGACCGATGTTGCCGTATCCCACTACGGCTGCTCTAATCTTTTTCATGTCTTTCACTTTATTATAATTAATAATATACGTAACACATCGTATTGTAGATGTGTTGCATCGTTCTTGATGAGTGCAAAGTTATAGAAAATCATTAAAACAACTTCTTCCTGTATGACGTTTTTTTATGTATTTTACTGTCTGTTAGGCAAAATCATTAAAAATAGGTATTTCATAATTCGCTGATTATGCTTAATTTTGCAACCGTAAAATAAAAATACTCAACGACAATGAAAAAGAAATATCTTGGCAAGACCATCGGGTCGTTGCTTATCGTACTTCTTCTGATGCCGTTAGGGCACGCTCTTATGATTCTCATGGAGCACTTCCTCGAGCCGACAACGCTTCACTATTCGGCGTTCTTGATGGGCTTCGTAGGACTCGTAATCACTATAGCCGGTGTGTTCGTGAAAGGCGACACACGCCAGACCTGCTTCGGACTCGCCGGAGCCTTGCTCTTTTGGACAGGTTGGGTGGAGTTTTTGTTCGCTTACTTCGCTCAGCGCTTCGGTGTACATTGCGATCTTGTAGGCAACGGCGTTGTGCAGACTGTTACGGAATACGTCAATGGTGTTGGCGTAAACCATACGTTCACGATAGACGGAACGCCACTCGAAGAGTTCTCGCGTGCCGACCTTAAAGAGCTGCGCGGCTCGCGTCCAGAATATCTCATCATGCCCGCCACGTTCGGCATGTGGATGATGTTCGTAGTGATGTACACCTTCTGCACCCGCACCGGCTGTTTGTTCATCCGCTGGGTACAGCGGCATTGCGGAATAAACGAGAAGGTGGAGTTGCGACCTATGGCGTATCATCCGAGCATAGTGATGTTCATGGAATGGAACATAATGATGTGGGGACTCTACATGCTGCTCATGTTCTGCTACGACCCCGTATTCCTCGGCGACCATCACCCCGTGACCTATGCCATTGCAGCCATCTGCCTCTTCGGTTCGGTGCTGATGTTCAAGAAGCAGCTCTATATAAAGCAGTGGGGACGCAACCTGCGCATGGCTTACGCCACGGTCATCGTGTTCTGGACCTTCGTGGAGGTGGTTGCACGCAACGGACTCTTCAAGGAGATATGGGTCGACCCGATGAATCATGTGGTGGAGATGAGCGCAGTGCTCGCCATCTTCGTGGCGCTCATAGGGGGTGCACTTGTCTCAAGTGCACCAACCAAACAATAAGTGCACCAACAGCTCGGCTGGTGCAGCAGAGACTGCTGCACCCCCTAAGAACAAAACCAACAGCTCGGTTAGTGCACTTCTTGCTCTGGCAAGCGGCAAAGCCGAGCGGAGACAAGTGCACCCCCTATGCTGCACCAATAAACAAATAATATAAACAATAAAAACACAACTCTTTTTATGAAAAGAATTTTTACTCTCTTGTTCGCTGTTCTCACAGCAACAACAATCATGGCACAGATGCACGGACCAATGAAGTTTGTAGGCGCTTCAAAAATGAGCGTATCAACAATGAACATTGATAATCCCAGTGACACAATATTGTTCGCTATGAACGGCATGGAGTCGGGCAACATCACTCTGCCTGCCATGAAGGGTATGCAGACAATCCCATCGTTCACCATCAGCGGTGCTAAATTCACGTTGGGCGAGAACCATGTCGTTACGTTTGCCGACCAGACTTTCAGCACAAAGGTGAAAGTGGACGGAGCTGAGAAGAACATCACCGGCTCATCGCTTTCAGGCACATACAACATGGCAGACAACTCGCTCTCGCTTACTGTTGTGTTCCAGTACGGCAAGATGCCGATGTCTATGACATACAGCGTGAAAGGCTACTACGTAAAGGCTGTGTCTAACCCCATCACTGTTACAGTAGGCGGACAGTTCACATACAACAACGACAATGTTACATACGAGTTGCGTCGATACAAGGACGGCGGAACAGACAAGCTCGACGTTACTGTTCCCTCCTATACGCTCGCAAACACCATCATGGGCGACCTCACACTCGGTTCGTACACCGTGAAGGGACTCGTTTACGACGAGGCTCAGGGCGGCTACTACCGCGACTATAAGAACGACGGACTTAAGTTCCACTTCACAGCCGTTCAAGGTGGCAAGACAACAATGGACAAGGACTACGACTTCGCAACAGACAAGGATAACAACATCCTCGTGAAGTACGAAGGCAGCAACGTAAGCTCTATCGTCAACACCTTCCAGGTGGGAACCATGCCTTTCGGTATCGTGTCTGTGTTCAGTGGTGCAACAACCTCAATAAACAACATCACCACAACGCCGTCTCACGATTTCAACACCACACCGTCTCAGCAGTACAACCTTGCAGGTCAGCGTGTGGACAACAACTATAAAGGCATTGTTATTGTCAACGGTAAGAAGTATTTGAGAAAATAGTATAATGATTAAAAAAGCCATTTTACTTGCTGTTGCAACTGTGAGCATACACATGCTCACAGCCTGCAACGGCATTTTTGATGATATATACGACCAGCCGAAGCCCGTCGTGCCGGCGAAGGGACAGCTCGTCATCGACGCTACGAGCTGGACCGACTGGTATTATGTCTCTCTGCCACGCCTTCAGCGCCTTGCAGAAGCCGGCGACGAGGACGCTCTGCTTAAGGCTCAGAGCGAGTTCGAGAAGCGTCCTATCCCGTTTGCGCTCAGCGAGGGCAGCGAGTGGGACGGACGTTCGGGGCAGTATCTGTACTGGTTCGACGTGTGGGGTGAAGGCATACAGAACAACGAGTTCCGCCAGCTCACCAAGACCGACGCTCAGCAAGACCCCGAGGAGTGGAGCTTCGCCGTGCACCGCAACAACGTGCGTACGAACGGCGGCGCTGTCTACGAGACGCAGTACACCTCCTTCGATCAGCTGCCCGCCTCGAGCACCGAATTCGCTAACAAGGAGTTCACCGCCGACGAGTGGAGCGAGAACGAAGTGTGGAGCAGTAAGGAACAGATGCTGCTAAGTCTTGTGCCGTCGCAGGGCATCAATATTAATAAGGTGCTCTCGTCGTGGCTTGAGTTCAAGTTCAACGTGCCGCCAGACTACATCCCCAACAAGCATGTCTTCATCCTGCGACTTGCCGATGGCACCTACGCCGCTCTACAGCTCACCGACTTCATCTCGCCCGAAGGCAAAAAGTGCTTCCTGACCATTAATTACAAGTATCCGTATTAGGGTGGTGAGGTGTTAAGATGTTAGGGTGTTGAGATGTTGAGATGTTGAGATGTTGAGATGTTGAGATTTGCACATACGCAACCAGCTTCTGTGAATTCTGCGAATTCCGTGGGATAACAACGCGCCCTAACATCTGTGCAGATCTGTGACATCCGTGGGAGAACAAACGCATCCTGACATCTGTGCTGATCTGTGAAATCTGTGGGAGAAAAAACGCATTCCACCATCTGTGTAAATCCGTGAAATCTGTGGGAAACTCACAAGACTGCGTGGGTATGGCAAGATGCCATACCCTCCTATAATTACAAATACAATAAGAATAATGATAAAGAAAATATTCCTTCCGCTCGCTCTTCTCGCAACTGCGCAAGCGGCGATGGCGCAGGCAGACCCAGAACTCGACGATGTGCAGCTCGACTCCATCTTCCGCCATTACGAACTGGAGGAGGTGGTGGTGACCGGCACGCGCACGCCGAAGTTTCTGAAGGACACACCTATACAGACACGTGTCATCACGTCGCGCGACATAGCCCGCACCGATGCCACCAACGTGCAGGACCTCCTGCAGCAGGAGCTGCCAGGCGTAGAGTTCTCCTACTCGATGAACCAGCGGACCCACCTCAACTTCGCCGGATTCGGCGGACAGGGCATTCTCTTCCTCGTAGACGGTGAACGTCTCGCAGGCGAGTCGATGGACGACGTCGACTTCTCGCGTCTGCTTATGGCTGGCGTGGAGCGTATCGAGATAGTGAAAGGCGCATCGTCGGCGTTGTACGGCAGTAGTGCTGCGGGCGGCGTGGTGAACATCATCACGAAGAACGCCACCGAGCCGTGGACGCTGAACGTGAACGCACGCTACGCCAAGCACAACGACCAGCGCTACGGTGGCGTGTTCGGACTCAGCTCGAAGCACTGGAGAAATGCGTTCTCTGCCAACTATCACAACAAGGACAACTACAACGTGACGAGCGCTGCCAACCCCGTGACGCGCGTTATTTCTACCATCTACGGCGAGCGCACCGTCGACTTCAAGGACAAGCTGACGTGGCGACCCTCTGACCGACTGAGTGTCGGAGCACGTGCCGGCTACTTCTTCCGCGAGACAACGCGCACCGTGAACCTGCCCGAACGCTATCGTGACTTCTCTGGCGGCTTGCGTCTCGACTGGCTGATTACCAAGGACGACAACCTGCAGGCGAGCTACGCTTTCGACCAGTACGACAAGTCGGACTATCAGCAGCTGCGCCACCTCGACATACGCGACTACAGCAACGTGCAGAACACGGTCCGACTGCTCTACAACCACTCGTTCGGTGAGACAGCGATGCTCACCGTCGGTGCCGACTATATGCACGACTATCTCTTTAACACTTATCTCGCCGGTGATGCGCGTGAGCAGGACTGCTACGACGTGTTCGCGCAGTACGACTGGAACATCACCGACAAGCTCGAAGCCGTGGCTGCTGTGCGCTACGACTATTTCTCCGATCAGTCGAACTCGCAGCTTACGCCAAAACTCAACCTCCGCTATAAGCCCAACCACCGCCTCGTGCTGCGTGCAGGCTACGGCATGGGCTTCCGTGCGCCGTCGCTGAAGGAACGCTATTACAACTTCGATATGGCTGGCATCTGGATTATCGAGGGCAACGAGCATCTGAAAGCCGAAAAGAGCCACAACTTCACGCTCTCTGCCGAATACTCACGCGCCAACTGCAGCCTTGCCGTGTCGGCATATTACAATAATGTAATAAACAAGATCTCTACATCAGCGCCCTATTTCAAGTCGATAGAGGACAAGCTGCCCTATTTGCCCTATACCAACCTCGCCAACTACAGAGTGTTCGGCGCAGACGTTAGCATGCAGGCACGCTGGCAGAACGGCATCTCGGCACGACTCAGCTACGCTCACACCAAGGAGCGCCTGCCGAAGGACAAGGACGGCAACACCATAAACAACCAGTACATACCGGCACGAGCCCATGCTCTGAACGCCAACGTCGACTACGACCATCAGTTCACGAAGCGCTACGGCATATACGCTTCGCTCAACGGACGCTTGCTTTCGGGCACGGAGAACGTGGAGTTCAAGAACTACTACGACGTGACTGAGGGCACGGTGCGTGTGAAGTATCCTGCCTACACCCTCTGGAAACTCTCGCTCACGCAGCGTGTAGGCAAGGCGGTGAGCATAACCACCGCCCTTGACAACCTCTTCAACTATCGCCCGAAGTTCTACTATCTCAATGCGCCGCTCACCGACGGCATAACATTCCAGGTTGGCGTGTCGGTTGATATCAACAAACTGTAGGGGGTGCACTCCTAAGAACAACACCAACGGCTCGGTTGGTACAGCAGAGACTGCTGCACCCCCTAAGAAGTGCACCAACCAAGCATAATATTGTTTAACAACTAAAAATATGGTACTTTCAAATCTACAGCATAGCGACCGCGTAGAGTCGCTACACCCGTTGTTCAAGACCGTGTTCGACTACGTGAAGTCGCACGACTTGCTCAATACTCCTTGCGGACGCATAGAGTTGCAGGGCGACGACCTCTTCATCAACAACGTCAACCCCGAGTGCGTAGCAGCCGACAAGCAAGTGCTTGAGGTGCACCGTCAGTATATCGACATCCACATCCTCCTCGAAGGCGAGGAGACCATCGGCTGGAAAGCTATCGAGGACTGCACGAACGAGACGAAGCCCTACGATGCCGAAGCCGACTGCGCTCTCTATGCCGAGCCTGCTTCCGCTTACGTGAAGATGCATCCGGGCGAGTTCCTCATCGTGTGGCCCGAAGACCCACACGCACCGGTGATTGGCGAGGGAAAGATTCGCAAGCTGATTGTCAAGGTTAAGCTTTAATTCTCAACTAAGATAATATCTTCGCAGCCGATCTTCTTCCAATCGAACCCAGCCACCAGTTCTTCAGCCGTCACCCTATTGGGCGACTTCTGCAGTCCTGCCTTATAAGCCAACAAGCCTATAATATCCTCTGCTTCGAAGCGCGATCGTAAAGCCTCCATGTCGAGACTGCGGTCGCGCTTCGACAGTCTCTGCCCCTCGGTGTTGCAAAGCAGCGGCAGATGAGTGAAGCGCGGTGGAGCAAATCCCAACTCCTTTGCCAGATAAATCTGTTGCGGCGACGAGAGCAGCAAGTCGCGACCGCGCACTACCTCCGTGATGCCCATCAGCGCATCGTCCACCACCACCGCCAGTTGGTAAGCCCAAGCCCCGTCCTTGCGTCGCACGATGAAGTCGCCGCATTGCGTCGTCAGGTCTACGGTCTGCTCGCCGTAGTGTCCGTCGACGAACGACACGATGCCCTCGCCCTCCTCCGGCACACGCATACGTATAGCCGCCTTAGGAGGGTATGGCATCCCTGCCATACCCACGCAATCAGCAGTAGTGTATGGCATCCCTGCCGTTTTCAAGTTGCGACACGTACCCTTATACACCACGCGCCCGTCGCTTTCGTGCGGAGCCTGCGTAGCCAATATGTCCGCACGCGTGCAGTAGCACGGGTACGTCATACCACGGTCAGCAAGTTTCTGCAGCTCCGCCTCGTATATCTCGCCACGCTCGCTCTGATAGAACGGACCCTCGTCCCACGTCAGTCCGAGCCATTCGAGGTCGCCCATAATCAAGTCGGCATACTCCATACGTGAACGCTGCGGATCAATATCCTCAATACGCAGTACCCATTTGCCACCCTGCGCCTTTATCGAAAGCCACGACAGCAACGCACTGAACACATTGCCCAGATGCATACGTCCCGTCGGCGACGGCGCAAAGCGACCCCTCTCTATATATTCCTTATTGTTCATCTTTGTTTTATTAGGAGGGTAGGGCATCTTGCCCTACCCACGCACCCTCGCACTGCTATATAATGACAGCTTAAAGGCTGCGTGGGTATGGCAAGATGCCATACCCTCCTATATTAGTCTGCAAAATTATAAAGAATAATCGGTTCGAGCGTAAGTTATTGCAATAATATTCTGTTTTATTACAAATCGATACTTATTTGCTGAATAAAACTACGAATTCGTTGAATATTTCGGTTTGTTCTGCCTATTTATTTGAAAGGTTACAAAAGTTTTCTATACCTTTGCAGTGTGTTTGAATAAAACAATAAGAAAATAGTTGTAACTAATAATCGAAAATTATGAAGAAGATTTTACTCTCCGTAGCCCTTTTGGCTGCAACATGCGGTGCGTCAGCACAGAAGTTCTCTTACGTTCCTTACGAGGAAAACGCCCTGATGATGGGTGTCACAATCTCTGCAAACGGACGCTACGTTGCCGGTTGCGATACAGAAGGCCGTGCCTTCATCTACGACACACAAGACAAGCAGATTAAATACTTCCAGTCCTCAAAACTCGGCACCACCGAAGCCACCTCAGACGACGAAGCCTCAATCCGCGCCGTCACCAACGACGGCGTAGGCTATGGCGACATCTACGGAAAATCAACCAAGTTCGATTTCGCCACCGGCTCAATGACAGCCCTGCTCGACGAGTCCGTAAAAGACCACTCACTCGTCCACTTCGCTACCCCCGACGGAACCGTCAATGGCGGAGTGACCTACGATGCCGACACATACGTTCAGCGACCCTACGTCGTGGTCAACGGCGAGATGCAGTACCTCCCCGAGCTCTCCGATGCATGGGCAGGCTACGAGGTCAACGGTGCAATCGCCTTCGGTAGCAATGCCGACGGTTCAGTGTTGTATGGCGGAGTCGTTGACAACTACTCTTCATACCCCCTTGCCGTATGGGTGCGCAATCGCGACGAAAAAACCTATTCAGTAAACCTCCTCAGCCGCCGCTTCTTCGATGGCTCCTTTGAGCTGGATGGTTCACAGCCATACGACCAGTTCTCCGCTGAAGCCATAAGTGCCGATGGCAAGTGGATAGCCGTAAACTACCATACCAAGATGCTCAGCTACGACGACGAAGACCAGGGTGTACGCATCGCACGCTATAACGTAGAAGCTGACACACTCGAACTCCTCACTTGCCCAGAAGCAGGCATGGACAACAACTACTACGCCACCGGCATCAGCAACGAAGGCACTGTCGTAGGCTTTGTTGAAGACGCCAACCAGAGCCGCAAAGCCGTTCTCTGCCCTGCAGGCACAAAAGACGTGAAACTCCTCGCCGACCTCTATCCCACAGTCACCGAGTTCGCAACAATGGACTCTAAAAAACTCAACGAGGTTACAGCAATCACTCCTGACGGTCGCTACCTTCAGGGCTTCGGCTATGTGGATCTGAATGATGAGCAGGACTGCTTCGGTACATGGTACTTCGACTTGGAGAAGGACGAGACAGCCGTAGAGAACGTTAAGACAGAAGAGGCTCCGGCTAAGGTTGTCGCTTCTTATACCGTTGACGGCAAGACTCTCAACGCAAAGACCCTTCGCAAGGGCATCGTTATCAACAAACTCTCTAACGGCAAGGCACGCAAAGTCGTGAAGTAACCGTTCAATACCACAAAAGCAATATTAACAATATAAACACAACATACCGAGCCACGTGATTGTTCGCGTGCTCGGTATTTTTTTTTTGTGTTCAACGCGATTCTCTTAGTAGTTAGTGTTCATTAAAAATGTAATTAAAAATGAGTATGTTTGCTCAATTTGTATTATCTTTGCAGAAAAATGAATTTATGGCAAAGAAGAACAAGCAAACCGTTCAATTGATTAATGGGGTTGATCCAGGATTGTTTGGACAGAAATATTCAAGTAGGGATTATCGTTTTGAAGAGTCTTGGGGAAAGAATCAGTTTAATAGTTCTTTTCCTGCATCATTGGTGGCATACATGAGCAGTAAAGACTTGTCGCCTGTTTTTATTTGCACAAATAAAAACAATGAAATAGTACATAAGTATATAAAACCAACAGTGTTGTTTGGTATTGACCCATTAAGTGAGGATGCTTATTATGATTATGAGGCAGGTTATTATCCATTCGAACAGTTTTATACAGCCAGTAGAAAGGAGAAGATAGATTTAGTAATGATAAATCGTTCTACGCAAAGTCCGACTTGTGGTCTTGAAGTCAAATTGACAACATTGCCAGACAATACAACAAAGGATTTGCCTGATGCTGAATATGGAAGTGAGATAGTGGTACGTTCTCCTACTATATTATTTGTTGCTTGCAGTATATGTGCTTGTTATGATTCACAGAGAGGCAGGAATAAATTACATGATATACTTAATACGATAGGTGAAGAAATAAAAGACTGGGGAGAATTACGACAGGTGATACCTTATTATGACAAAATTAAGGAAGCAATTTTAAATGTGTCTATTGACCTGGTTAATAAGCAGAAACCTATAATTATGCAGCCGATATGGAAAACAGACAAACGGCTAACAGATTTGGATGAGAATTGTTTAGATGTTTTTGTATGGTCAAACTTGGCTGTTGTCCAAATGGCATTGAGGGAAAAGGCTTCGGATGATGACATATCACGAAATCAGCGTACCATTATATGGTTGTATAAAATGCTGTGGGACTTTACACAATATGGAAAATTCAATTATACGGATATCGTGAATAGTCTTTCATATAAATACAAAACAGACAAGGCATTCGCTATTAGTGGAAAATTGACCAATCCATTCTTGAAATGTGCAGAATTGCTGAAGCCACGTATAACCAAGTATGAAATAAAAAACATAATACTTGGTGATGGACAGAAACTCTTGCGTCCAGAGCGAAGATTTGATGCGTATCTTGTTAGTCATCCAGAATTGTTTGTATAGATGAAAGTTGTAGATTTGTTTTGTGGCTGTGGAGGATTAAGCCTCGGATTTCAAAAAGCAGGCATGGAAGTAGTGGCTGCGTTTGATAATTGGGTAGATGCTCTTGCCGTTTATCGTAAAAATTTCTCACATCCCGCGATATATGCCGATTTGAAGAATATAGAGGAATCCGTTGAGGTGATACGGAGTTTCAATCCTGATATGATAATTGGGGGACCTCCATGTCAAGACTTTTCTTCTGCAGGTAAGCGTGATGAAAATAACGGACGTGGAGACCTTACGGTGTGTTATGCACAAATTATATCAGAAGTGAAACCAATTTGGTTTGTTATGGAAAACGTAGAGCGCATCTTGAAAACACAAAAGCTTCAAGAGGCACTGCGTGTTTTTCATAAAGCAGGATATGGTGTTACGTATACTGTGCTGAATGCTGCATTGTGTGGGGTACCTCAGAGACGAAAACGTTTCGTTATGGTTGGAAAATTAGGAGAGAATGATGATTTTATGAAATTGGCACTTGCCGAAAAACTTTCAGACCATGAAATGAGTGTAGCTGAATATTTTGGAGACAAGTTGCCCATAAAGTATTATTATCGTCATCCTCGCAGTTATGCTCGTCGTGGAATATTTAGTACTTCTGAGCCAAGTGCTACAATAAGAGGGGTTAATCGCCCCATGCCTAATGGATACAAATTACATCCAGGTGATCCCGTAAATACGCTTGAAGGTATCAGACCTTTAACTTCAAGGGAGCGTAGTATGATTCAGACCTTTCCTGAGGATTTTAGCTTTGAAGGTACAAAAACGAATATAGAACAGATGGTGGGCAATGCAGTTCCCGTAAATCTTGGCTATTATGTAGCTGATGCCATATTCAGATATTCTGGTGAGCAACGGAAGACAAACAATGAATTTAAGAAAAGTAAACCCGTAAGCGTTTCGTTGTTTGACTAAATTATCCTTTGGGGGAGATAAAGAAAACCTGTTTTACCGCAAAAGACAATAATGTGGTAAAACAGGTTTTCTGCCTTCGATAAAGATATATTTGTGCTATCTATGCGTGTATCATTAGATCTGCACCTTCACGGTTGTAGCCTGAGCGTTGCATACAACAGTAACGAGATATGTGCCCTTTGCGAGTTCCACCTTTGCCTTGTCGGCAGTAGTAGTGAGTCCGCTAACAACGCGTCCCTCAAAGTCGCTCACGAGGATGCGCTTTGCGAGTCCTGCAGTCTCCGGCATACTGATCTTAACGCAGTTCTTGCCAGCAACAATATTGAAATCCTTTGCAGTAACCGTAGAAGCTACGCCGTCAACCACCTTCTTCTCAGCCAGACGGAACACACGTGTAGCGTGCTTGCGCACATCGGTTGTGAATGTACCCGTAGCCTCGCCTGCTTCAGCGTTCTCCATCACGTCGCGAACGGTGTATGTCTTTGTCGGGTCGAGAGCCGGAATAGCAGTGAAGTCGAATGTAGCCTGCTTCTCAGAGCTTGACATATTGGTTACAGAGAGAGCTACGTCGCCATTCTCGCAGTCCTTAGCGAAGACAACGAGGTTGTCAGCCTCAGAGATGAGGTCGCCCTGCTGTCCCATGCGGTCCTGGTTGAGAGCGATAAGCTCCTTGTTGCGCAGCAGCTTGAAGTCGGCATCGGTGAGAGTGTTCTTGCTCGGGTCGAACGACAGAGCCATTGGTGAAGACCACATACACCAGAGAGCGAACTGTGTAGCATACTCGTCGTCGGTCATACCAGCGCCTGTGCCACCGCAGAGATCGTTAGACGACTTGCCAGTAGCGTGCAGACCGGTGCAAAGCATATCCGAATCGTTGAAGCGGTTCACGCCCTGATAAGCAGAGAGGTTCTTCATTGCCTCAATGCTCTGTACGACGCCCACACCGCTACCAGAACCTGTCCAGCAGTCGCGTACGTCCTGCGAGATGCGCCAGCAGCGTCCGCCTACCTCAGCACCCCATTTCCACGGTTCGCGCACGCCCCACTCGCAGATGTAGAGCATAGTGTTGTTGCCAGCAGCAGCGAAAGCGTCAGCAAGAGCCTTGTAGCGCTTCTTGGCTGTCTCTACGTCGTCCGGCGCATAGCAGTAGTCGCACTTCACAACGTCTACGCCCCACTCGGCGTATGTCTTGGCGTCGATTTCCTCGTAGCCATACGAACCAAATGCGCCAGCACATGTTCTGTCAGCAGCGTCGGTATAAAGACCGAACTTCATGCCGTTCTTGTGAACATAGTCTGCAACAGTCTTCAGACCGTTCGGGAAGCGTGATGCGTTAGGCTGCGGTGTGCCGTCAGCCTTGCGTGTGCCCTGCCAGAGGTCGTCCATCATGATGTGGTTCCAACCGCACTCGTACAGACCCTTGTTCTGGAAGAGTTCTACAGCCTGCTCAATAATTTTCTGTGAGATGTTGCCCTGAACCGAGTTCCAAGAGAGCCAGCCCATGAACGGCACGGGGTGCTGCAGAGAGCTTGATACGGTGAGTGTAACATCCTCCGATGTTGTCTCGCCGTCTACAGTAACGTTAATCTGATATGTATATACGCCTTCTTCAGCAACTACGCCCTCTACGATATTGCGGTCAGCGTTCCATGTAAGACCTGCAGGCAGATTGCTTACAGAGAGCTGAGCACCGGTAACGGTAGAGCGAACCTTCTGCATGAAGCGAACGTTAGGCTGCGAGAACACGGTTGTAGCACAAGCGAGCTTTGTGGTGAGCTCCTCTGCGCTCACGATGCACGGACGTGTAGAGTTCTGATCCTGGAAGACGAGATAAGCGTTAGCCCAGTCGACATGGTCGCAGGTGTTAGTGCCGTCAGTGCCGTTCGAAGTCTCAAGATAGAGATACTTCCAACCGCTGAGGTTGTCAGCGTGGATGTCTACCGACTGGTTTGAGAAGCGGTTGATAGTACCCTTAGCCACATCCTCTGTAGCACCACCTTCAGCCTTTACGTAAACATGATAATCGAAGTTGCCAGCCTCCTTCACCTCGTCGTCAACGCCGAGCACAGTGTAGAAGTCGGTTACCGATCCGTTGAGCTTGATGATAATCTGCGACGGTCCGTGTGTGCCCACTCCGCTCTCGTACACCTTGCCACCAATGGTGATATTGTTGCCGTCGATGCTCTTGTCCATCTTCGGAGTGTGGTTTTCCCAACCGCACTTGGTCTTTTCTATTTCGAGAGAAGACAGACGGATGTATTCCTGACCCAAAGGAGCGTCGGGGATAGTCACTACGTTAGAACCTTCCTGCCACATATCCGACTCGTTGATGAGCTGCGGAGCTGTGCCAGCGTACTTGAAGTAAGCGTCGCCGAGATCCACGTGGTCGCCCCATGCCTCTTCGCCCTTGTCGAAGTTGAGAATAAGATACACTGCGCCAGTAAGGTCAACATCAATCGTTGTGCCAGCAGCGTCGTTGACCGTGATAGTGCCACTCTTTACAGTCGTAGCCTGTTTGCTGCTGTTGTAAGTAGTGACAGTGTAGTCAACGATGCCGTGCTTAGCCTGGGTAGGCGCTGCTGCATCAATACCGAAAATAGCGTGAAAACTTTTGGCACCATTCACCTTCACCACAAATTTTGAAGGAGCATGTGTGCCAACACCCGTTGTGTAGGTGTTGCCGGCTATAATAAGCGGTGTACCAAACGTAGCCTTGTCGGCATACACCTTGTTCTTATTATCGTCGTTGAAATAAGTGACAGTAGTCAGGTCGAGCGAACTCAACAGGCATACGTCGTTACCGGTTGGGGGGGGTAATTGTCTCTGCTTTAGCATCAACAATGCCCAACACACTGACAAGAAGCAAACCTATCAGTGCGCTTACGTTACGTAAAAGTTGTTTCATTGTTTTTTAATTAAAAAATTGATTTGTTGTATAATAGAATTTCTGCAAAGTTACCTATTATTGTCTGATTGGCAAAACATTACATCATGTTTTAACATAAAAAAGGTTCGTGGCGACAACATGGCATGTGTCTATTTGCTTAATAGCAAAATTATTTGTAATTTAGCAACATAAAAACCAGACAATTCGCATGGAACCTAAATATAATATGAACAGATGAAGATACACCAGAAACTACACCAATACATATTTGCTGCGTCGGTCGTCTCGCTGCAAATACCGGCATCTGCCACTGCTCAGGTGCAGGAGCTGAACGTGCAGCGCGACACAATCCCCACATATCTGAAGGTACAGAACAAAGGTATCGTAAACAATGCGCTCGACGTGTTGAACGGCAATGCAGCCGGTGTTAACGTTACGTCGAACGGCATGGACCGTATGGCACAACTCTCGTCTGTGCGAGTGCGCGGAACCACGTCTATAGTCGGAGGCAACGACCCTCTCGTCATCATCGACGGCGTGACAAGTGACATCGCCACGCTCTCTACCATCTATCCTGCCGATATAGAGAGTTTCTCGGTGCTTAAGAATGCCGCAGAGACCGCACTCTACGGCTCGCGTGGTGCGTCGGGCGTTATCGAGGTGAAGACAAAGAGAGGAACAGGCAAAGGCTTCCAGATATCCTACGAGACAAACATCGGACTGGAAGCCATGTCAAAGAAACTCGACATGCTTTCGGCTGACGAATATCTTGCTACTGCCAAACGCCTCGGGATATATGCCAACAACGGCGGATACAAAAACAACTTCTACGATGTCATCACCCGAACCGGCTTTGTTCAGAACCATTACCTGGCTTTCAGCGGTGGCTCGGAACAGTCGAACTATCGTGCGTCGTTCGGCTACATCGACCATAACACCATCGTAAAGACCAAGGACTATAACAATTTCGTGGCAAAGATAGATGTCACGCAACATGCTTTCGACAACCGTCTCGTCGGCGACTTTGGTGTGTTCGGCTCTACGTACAAGAACAACGACATCTTCGACCCGCAGATGCTGTTCTACTCTGCTGCTTGCCAGAACCCTACCTATCCTGCCGGTCGCGATGCCAACGGCAACTGGACAAAGAACGGTTCTGCATATCGTATCAATCCGCCTTCTGCCGTGCTTGCCGAACGTAGCGACCAGAAGGAGATGTACTTCAATACCCACATGCGACTGCTCTACAAACTTGCACCGTCGCTCAATCTGTCGGCATTCGGCAGCTACTCGTACACCTCAAACGAAAACTCAGAGTTCTGCCCCACATGGGTGTGGGCGCAGGGCAACGTATATCGCGGCGAGTTCAAGAAACAGGAGTATCTCGGCAATGTCTCGCTCGACTATGCCCATACATGGGGCAGCCACTCGCTGTCTGCCGGACTATCCACAGAATACCATTACCTGGAACGCACCGCATTCTGGACACGCGCCAAGGGCATAACAACAAACGAGTTCGGCTACGACAACATCGGAGCCACAGCATCGCGTCCCTATGGCGCTACGGGCAGCATCTACGAAGACCAGTCGCTGGCATCGGTCATGGCAAACGCCTCCTATACATTATATAATAAGTATAAACTGACGCTCACTATGCGTGGCGACGGTTCGTCTATGGTGGGCGACGACCACACATGGGGCTTCTTCCCGTCGGTCTCGGCAGAATGGGACCTTAAGAAGGAGCGCTTCTTAAGCCGTTGCGACGGAATAAGCACCCTGAAGTTGCGCACCGGCTACGGACGCTCGGGCAATCTGGGCGGCATATCTGCCTATACCACCATGAACAACGTGCAGCAGACGGGCATCGTACCCGTTAACAACACGCCAACCGTGACGCTCGGCACCATACGCAACAACAACCCCGATTTGAAATGGGAGACAAAGTCGACGTTCAATATCGGTGGCGAGATCGGACTGTGGCACAACCGCCTTATGCTTACCGCCGAATACTATTACTCTAAGACCACCGACATGCTCTATTCCTACGACGTGCCCGTGCCGCCGTTCGCCTACGACAAGTTGCTGGCAAACATCGGTGCTATGTCGAACCAGGGTCTTGAGATCGGTTTCTCTATAGCTCCGGTGCAGACAAAGGATATAGACCTAAACGTGAGCATGAACCTCTCGTTTCAGAAGAATAAGTTGCTGTCGCTCTCCGGCAACTATAACGGCATGAATATGTCGGCGGCCAATATCACAGCCATCGGTTCCATAGACGGAGCCGGACAGAACGGCGGCGACAACAACCATGTGCTCTACCAGATAGTAGGACAACCCTTGGGTGTGTTCTATCTGCCCCATTGCACCGGACTCTACAAGGACGAGCAGGGCACGATGAAGTATAGGATAGAAGACCTCGACCGCAACGGCACCATCGACTTCGGTGACGGTGGCGACCGACGCATCTGCGGACAAGCCACGCCGAAGGCAACGCTCGGCTCAAACATATCGCTGCGCTACAAAAACTTCTATATGTCGCTGCAGATGAACGGAGCCTTCGGACACAAGATATTCAACGGCACGGCATTGGCATACAACAACATGTCGTCGTTCCCGATATACAACGTGATGAAGGGCGCGCCCGAACGTAACATCGTCGACCAGAACGTGTCTGACTATTGGCTCGAACGTGGCGACTATCTCAACTTCGAGTATCTCACCATAGGCTACAACGTGCCGGTGAAGAGTAACATAGTGCGCTCGCTGCGTGTGTCGTGTAGCGTCAACAACCTTGCCACCATCACGTCCTACAGCGGACTGACACCGATGGTCAACTCCTATGTTGTCAACTCGTCAATGGGCATCGACGACAAGCGCTGCTATCCTACGTACCGAACCTACTCCATAGGAGTGAGCGTGCAGTTCTAAACAGCCCGAAATGTTTTCACCAACGTAACGATTAATGACTATGAAACATAAATTTTTCGCATTGTCTGTTCTCGCCCTTTCGCTCTCGCTGACGAGTTGTCTCGACGAGACACCAAAGGATCAGATACCTGAACAGAATATTTACGACTCTGCCAACAGCCTGTACGTCAACGCCGTAGCTTCGCTGTACAACAACATCGGTGCACACGAGGAGGGCGAAGGCTTGCAGGGCACATGCCGCGGCATATACGACTACAACACGCTGACTACCGACGAGGCTATCATGCCCATACGCGGCGGCAACTGGTATGATGGCGGACTGTGGCAAAACATGTACAACCATACTTGGACTGCCACCGACACCGATCTGTATAACGTTTGGAAATATCTCTATAAGGTTATCGTGCTCTCCACAAAGTCGCTGGAGACGATAGACCAGTACAAGGCGCTGCTTACAGACAGACAGCGTGACGAGTACAAGGCGGAGGTGAGAGCCGTTAGAGCCATGTTCTACTATTATGCCATGGACATGTTCGGACGCATCCCCATACTTGAGTCGACAGCGCAAAAGACTGCCGACATACGTCAGAGCGAGCGCAGCGAAGTGTTCAGCTATATCGTGAACGAGCTGCAGACCGTGGCACCGCTTCTGCCCCTTGAGCACAGCAATCTGCAGGGCAACTGTTACGGTAGGGTGACGCGTCCGGTGGCATGGTTCCTGCTTGCCAAACTCGCCCTCAACGCCGAAGTGTACACCGACGACAACTGGACCGACGCGTCACGGCCCGACGGCAATACGATAATGTTCGACATCGACGGCACACAGAAGAACGCATGGCAGACCTGCATCCACTACTGCGACCTGATTGCAGCCGCCGGATATTCGCTCGAGAGCGACTATGCAAGCAACTTCGCCGTACACAACGAGAATTCGAAGGAGAACATCTTCACCATTCCGTTAGACAAGATGCTCTATCTTAACGAGTTCCATTATCTGTTCCGCTCGCGCCATTACGCACACGGCGGTGCATACGGCGGAGCTTCCGAGAACGGCACCTGCGCCACGCTGCACACCATGGCTGTAAACGGATACGGTACAGCTTCGCCCGACACACGCCTCGAACTTAACTTCTACACGGGCAGGGTAGAGGTTGACGGCAAGTATGTAACCCTCGACGACGGCACACAGCTCCAGTACCAGCCGCTCGCCGTTGAGCAGAATCTCACGGCAAGCAAATACATCGAGACGGCAGGAGCACGCATGAAGAAGTATGAGGTAGACCGCACAGCCTACTCCGACGGACGTATGCCCGACAACGACATCGTGCTCTACAGATACGCCGACGTGCTGCTGATGAAGGCGGAGGCTAAGGTGAGAAACGGAGAATCGGGCGACGAGCAACTCAACGCCGTGCGCTCGCGTGCCGGAATGCCCTCGCTTGCAGCCACACTCGCGAACATCCTCGACGAACGTCTGCTCGAACTTGTGTGGGAAGGCTGGCGACGACAGGACATGATACGCTTCGGCACCTACTGCGAGCCGTACGACATCCACACACCGTCAGCCGCCGACAAGAAGCGATACACCATAGTGTTCCCGATTCCGGAAAAAGCACGCGAACTGAACCCTAATCTCGCGCAAAACCCTGGATATTAACGAAAGACAAAGCCAGTAATACACACGGATCGTAGTGCAAACAAAAAACAAATAATGAATAATTCGTGAAATGAAAACAAAAAAATACCTCAAAATAGGTATAGTATAATTCTTTTTTTGTAATTTTGTAAGCGTAAAGGGTGTGAGATGTAAAAGCTTATGCCGCTTTCGTAGAAAAGACTTTACACATTAATAATTTAAATTATTATAACCGATTATGATTTATTCAAAAGAAGTAGACAACATGTGCGTTGTCGCAAAGGGTCCTAACCACGGACCGGCTCCAATTCCTGAGGAAGGAAAATGGATTTATGCCAAGGAGATTAAGGATATTTCTGGCTATACTCACGGTGTGGGTTGGTGTGCTCCGCAGCAGGGTGCCTGCAAGCTTTCTCTGAACGTTAAGGACGGCGTTATCCAGGAGGCTCTCGTTGAGACTATCGGTTGCACCGGTATGACTCACTCAGCAGCTATGGCTTCTGAGATTCTCCCGGGCAAGACAATCCTCGAGGCTCTGAACACTGACCTTGTTTGCGATGCTATCAACACAGCTATGCGCGAGCTCTTCCTCCAGATTGTTTACGGACGTACACAGAGCGCATTCTCTGAGGGCGGTCTCGTAATCGGTGCTGGTCTTGAGGACCTCGGCAAGGGTCTTCGCTCACAGACAGGTACTCTCTACGGTACAGTAGCTAAGGGTACACGCTACTTGGAGCTCACAGAGGGCTACATCACACGTCAGTTCCTCGACAAGGACAACCAGGTTTGCGGTTATGAGTATGTTCACCTCGGCAAGATGATGGAAGCTATCAAGAACGGTATGGACGCTAACGAGGCTGTGAAGAAGTTCACTGGCTCTTACGGTCGTACAACTGCCGAGCAGGGTGTTGTTAAAGCAATTGATCCACGTAAAGAATAATAAGGAGATACACAACTATGATTAGAAAAGTAAGTTACGAAAGTCAGGAGCGCCGCGAGGCTCAGGTTCTTGCCGCTCTCAACGCTGAGGGAATCAAGAGCCTTGAAGAGGCTAACGAGATTTGCGAAGCTGCAGGTGTTGACCCTTATCAGATGTGTGAGGACACACAGCGCATCTGCTTCGAGAACGCAAAGTGGGCATACGTTGCAGGCGCAGCCATCGCTATCAAGCGTGGCGTTAAGACAGCAGCCGACGCTGCTGAGGCAATCGGTGTAGGTCTGCAGGCATTCTGCATCCCTGGTTCTGTAGCTGACGACCGCAAGGTAGGTCTCGGTCACGGTAACCTCGCTGCACGTCTTCTCCGCGAGGAGACACAGTGCTTCGCTTTCTTGGCAGGTCACGAGTCATTCGCAGCTGCTGAGGGCGCTATCAAGATTGCAGAGATGGCAAACAAGGTTCGCAAGAACCCGCTGCGCGTTATCCTCAACGGTCTTGGCAAGGACGCTGCTCAGATCATCAGCCGCATCAACGGCTTCACATACGTTAAGACAGAGTTCGACTACTACTCAGGCGAGCTGAAGGTAGTAGACCGCATCGCTTACTCAGACGGTCCGCGCGCTAAGGTTAACTGCTACGGCGCTAACGACGTTCGCGAGGGCGTAGCTATCAACTGGAGCGAGGACGTAGACGTATCTATCACAGGTAACTCTACAAACCCGACACGTTTCCAGCACCCGGTAGCTGGTACATACAAGAAGGAGCGTATCCTCGCAGGTAAGCCTTACTTCTCAGTTGCTTCTGGTGGCGGTACAGGCCGTACACTCCACCCGGACAACATGGCAGCAGGTCCTGCTTCTTACGGTATGACTGATACTCTCGGTCGTATGCACTCTGACGCTCAGTTCGCAGGTTCTTCTTCAGTTCCTGCTCACGTAGAGATGATGGGCTTCCTCGGTATGGGTAACAACCCAATGGTAGGTGCTTCTGTAGCTATCGCCGTTGCTATCGACCTCGCTCTCAACAAGAAGTAATTCTTCGCTCTTAGCGAGATTTACATAATATGACGACTCCCATAGTCCGCAAGGATTATGGGAGTCGTTTTTTTATTTTAACTTGAAAGACGCACGGGGTTTCAAATGAAAAGTATATATTTGCATTTGAATACTAATTATTTGCAATGGAGACAATGAACTTTAAATCATACGAAAGGGTATAGTTATGTTGGACTTCTTATTATGGAACAAAATAGCTCGTATCATAGCACAGTTAGCTGATACGTTGCACATATCTACCGATAGAGCCTTGCAACTCTTCTATGACTCTGATGTCTGCCGTATGCTTCACGACAAAGACCTTGGGCTGCATCTGATGAGCGACACTTATATTGTTAACGACTTGATTGCGGAGCTGAGGAATAAGCAATAATTGTTTCAACGCAATAAATCCACTATCTCACGACACATAAAGAATGTGCTGGAAGATTCAAAACAACTGTACCTAATTTCTCACGACCATAGAACTAAAAAGAGGAAAGACTTTGGATGTCCTTCCTCTCTTTTTATCCTTTATGTTCGATTTCTCCGCTCCGATTTAGGAGCTGACGCATTTCTCGAATTACATTCAACTGTTGAAACTGCAAAGAAACACAACAGCACACCATTCAATGCTACTCAAGCCTTATTCGAGGACTGATGACTTATCGTACCCTATCGCTGAATAGTTACTCCTGAATTGCTCATTGTAGGATAGAAGAGGCATCCTGTAATTCACCGGGAGACATTACCGCAGAGGCAAAAGGGGGAAAGGCTTCGCGCCCTTCCACCAATTCCTTGTGTTCTCAATATTCCGTAAGATACTTACACTTGAATTTGTAACATTCACATGAACCTTTTGGATATAGAGAAAAAATCACCCAATCATTTGTAAAGTCAATTCGAACGTTAAAATATCTACCATTCAGACTTTTCAATCCTTGATAGAATATATACTCACCTCCATTTTTTGTCTGTCCACGGCTCTTCTTCTGAAATCCATAGAATTTGGTTGATTCTCCCATGATATTGATTTCCAATTCCTTTGATGAAACGAATATGGAACTGGAACGAATTGAGACATACTTTTCCCATTTCACTTTGCCATTCTTCATTGTTCCTCTTGTCATATAGTAAGGTGCATAGACCAAGGAGGTTGCTGATAGGCTCAAGCAACTAAATAGGATTACGAACAAAACCCAAAATTTCTTCATATATATTCTATTTTAATGTTATCACTTTATTTGTCACTTCATATTGATTGTCTGCAAGACATTCACCCTCGTAGACAAGTTTTGAAGAAGTGACTTTCAACTTATTGCCACCCAAGAACTTTGCCTGGCTACAACTTTTAACCGTAACCGACCATTTGCCTGTATACGTGTTTCCACATACGACACAATCTCCACACCGATAAGAGGTATTAATGACATAAAGATTGTCACCCACCAATTTCGCATCCGCGATTTGATCCATGTCTGCTTCTTCTACTTGATTGGGAACAAAGGCTAAATCCGTTACCCCCGTTTCAAGGTCGTGATAATAGAGATTATAAACACGTCCCCAACCAGCTTCTGTCTCAAGGAGAGTATATACACAATGGCGTTCATCATCTGTCAGACTTGCGACAACTTTTGTATCAGAACTAAGCCCAGAGATATAGGTTTCTGCTCTTTCTTGATAATTTACATCATTATCGTCAGACTCTGTATCAAAAGACTCATGTCTATCATCTGTTGTACAACTGTCAACATCGACATATTCTTCATTGCTTGAATTGTAAGAAGGGCTGTCGTTATTATCGTTCGACTTGTTGCTTGCTGCTACCAGTACGATGAGAAGAATGACCATGACAGCAATAGCAACCCACAAGAAAGTTTTGTTTACGCTGCTATTATTGTCTTGACTCTTGTCTTCTTCCTTATGCTCTTTTACTGGCTCGTCGAATATAACACGCCCCAACATATCCATTGGTAGAGGTTGAGCATCGGGAGCTATTTCTGTTTCTTCTACTACTGGTTCGTCCTGTTTGTCTGTTGTCTCTGGGGAATAGAGAACCTTTGCCTTTTCAGCCTCCATTTCTTCCTTTGTGAGAATACCAGCCTCATAGAGTTTCTTTATCTCCATGAGTTTATCCATAACTTCCTTATCCATACTTTTCAGAATTTAACGTCCCCATAGATTTTCAATGCCTGCTTTTACGCCACTCCAACCAAACAACATAACAAAGAACATTAGCATGCAAGCAAAAATTGCAAAGATTATTCCGATTCCCACACCTATCATCTGTTGCCTTTGTTGCTCAGCTTTTGGAAGTTTCTCGAAAGCCTCTTGTCTTTGTCTTGCAGCTTCTTTGCTGAAAAAGCCAGGTTTCTTTGTTGAAGCTGGCTTAACTTCTTCGAAAGCATCAAGTATCTTTTTCTTTTCTGCTTCAAACTCTTCCTTGCTCAGAACTCCTGCATCGAGAAGTTCTTTCAGCTTTGATAATTCTTCGTATCTACTCATAGTCGTTTGCTAAATATGATCAGGATTGCTAATTACTTTTACACAAGTGAGATCTACATAGTAAGAATAACCTTTGATATTTACATAAGTACCAGTCATTCTCTTATAGCCATTTCTTACAGACCTTCTCCACTTCAATTTAAAAGCTCCATTTCGCTTGCCATTCACTGTTTCAGTAAAATACCAAACATCATCTTCATACCCCTCAGTATCATAGTTACCTTGGAGTTTCAAAGGTTTTTTCCTACCTTGACTTACGTAGTAATATTCCCCATCTGCAAATGCTTGTGTCGCCCATATGGTCAACACGATAGGGTATTTGCCGATTTTCCCTTTGAATACATATCCACTATCAGCTAATAATGTGGTGAATGAACAAATCGCCAATAATAGCGACATAATGATTTTTGTTTTTAAACTCTTCATAGTCAGTATTTTTTAATAAACTTCATATTCCAAAAGCAAGTCCATGTTATCTTGTCTGAATATGGACTCGCAATCATACCCATAGTTATTGAGATAAGCAGAGAAATGGTCAAAGAACTTTTCTTGCAACTCGTTGGCAAACTTGTGTGCTTTGGCTGACATATCGGAATATTTGGTTATTCCTTCTTTCAATGCAACTTGGTCAATATCACTCTTTCCAATAAAAGCAGAAAGATTTTTTATCGCATCGTTTGTTGCTTGAACAATAGCGAGCTGTATCTTACGGTTGTTCCTTTCATATCTCAACACAACAAAATCAATGTATTGCTGTGGATTAGCAGTCTGTTGTGCTACCGCTTTTATTGCCTCCGTATTCTGAATGGACGATGCTACCAATTTCTCCGCTTCTTTCAATTTGCTAATGCGAGTTTCGGCATTGTTCATACAAGAAGTGAATGATTGTGCCTTTAAAGAGGATGAAAGCACAACCATAATTAATAATGTAATCAGTCTTGTCATATCAGCATCAATTCTTCTGTGCCGATACACTCCAACTACTCACGGCGGTTAGTATATAGATACAAGAAAGGGATGGAGTTCGTGTCTGCCATCCCTCGCTCAAGGTAGTCTGGAAATAAAACCTGTGGTGCGAATGTACAGAAACTACAGCCCCATCCCCAGTGCTGATATGTAGGGGTACAATTAGGGCTGTACCGAACATAATCATATACACCAAGGAAGGGCATATCAGTCTCTATTCATTAACACCATTCTTATTGTTTTCCAGACATTTTAGAGCGGTATGAATAGCTTGATACGCCTTCTTGACTAACTGGCTATTCCCTGCTTTACACAGAGCCTCCAATCAGCATCGCAAAAGTACAGAATTTAAGTGAGAATCACAAATGTTTAGCTAAGAAAAGGAAAAATCGAGCGTTACTTCTTTATTTAATCACAGAACGAGTAGAATATCAGAGAAAAGCTATATATTTGCATTTGAATACTATTATAACATTATGGATAAAGGGCAATTTCTGTTATACCAAACGCCTGACGGCGATTCACAGATAGAGGTGAAGCTGGAGAACGATACCGTCTGGCTTTCGCTTGACCAGATGGCTGAACTGTTCCAGCGCAACAAATCCACTATTTCACGACACGTAAAGAAGGTGCTGGAAGATGGGGAGTTAGAGGAAAAATCAGTTGTTGCATTTTTTGCAACAACCACCAAACATAAATACTCCTCCATAATCGCATCTTGATTATGGAGGAGTTTCTTGTTGTATGCTCGGCACGAGCATTGTCTAACGGGTGCAAGTCCCGAGTAAGCCC
>OOBJ01000188.1_pt1 | contig 55872 bp, 43 predicted proteins | sample 1671331 | NCBI WGS metagenome assembly OOBJ01 (sample SAMN06348145, study PRJEB24527) | human gut metagenome | biome: human gut; feature: ankylosing spondylitis patient; material: feces | host: Homo sapiens | place: China | collected 2015-10 | reverse complement strand
TCAGGATGAGGCCAAGGAGTCCCTGGAGGAGATCATCGACTTCCTCCACAACCCCGGCAAATACACCGCCATCGGCGCCAAGCTCCCCAAGGGCGCGCTGCTGGTAGGCTCCCCCGGCACCGGCAAAACGCTGCTGGCCAAGGCCGTGGCCGGCGAGGCCAACGTGCCGTTCTTCTCCATCTCCGGCTCGGACTTTGTGGAGATGTTCGTGGGCGTGGGCGCGTCCCGGGTCCGTGACCTGTTCAAGGAGGCCGCCAAGGTGGCTCCCTGCATCATCTTCATCGACGAGATCGACACCATCGGCAAATCCCGGGACGGCGGACGCTTCGGCGGCAACGACGAGCGGGAGCAGACCCTGAACCAGCTGCTGGCGGAGCTGGACGGCTTCGACCCCAGCAAGGGCGTTATCGTGCTGGGAGCCACCAACCGGCCGGAGGTGCTGGACAAGGCCCTGCTGCGTCCCGGCCGCTTCGACCGGCGCATCACCGTGGACCGGCCCAATCTGGCGGGCAGACTTGCCACCCTGCAGGTCCACACCCGGAACATCCGCCTGGCGGAGGACGTGAACCTGGACAAGATCGCCCAGGCCACCGCAGGCTGCGTGGGCGCGGACCTGGCGAACCTGGTGAACGAGGCGGCCCTGCGGGCCGTGCGCAAGGGCCGCAAGGCCGTGAACCAGAACGACCTGCTGGCGGCCTTTGAAACCGTCATCGCAGGCTCCGAGAAGAAGGGCACCGTCATCACCCAGGAGGAAAAGCGCATCATCGCCTATCACGAGGTGGGCCACGCTCTGGTGGCGGCCAAGCAGAAGAATGCCCAGCCCGTCAGCAAGATCACCATCGTGCCCCATACCCAGGGAACTCTGGGCTACACCCTGCACCTGCCGGAGGAGGAAAAGTTCCTCATGTCCAGGGAGGACATTCTGGCGGAGATCCGGACCCTGCTGGCAGGCCGGTCCTCGGAGGAGATCGTGTGCAACACCATGACCTCCGGCGCAGCCAACGACATCGAGCGGGCCACGGAAATGGCCCGGAATCTGGTGGCCCGCTTCGGCATGTGCGACGAGTTCGACATGATGGCCCTGGGCACCGTGCAGAGCCAGTATCTGGACGGCGGGTACTCCATGACCTGCGCCCAGGAGACGTATGCCGCGGCGGACCGGGCCACCATTGCCATCATCCGCCAGTGTCATCAGGACGCCAGGAAGCTCCTGGAGGAAAACCGGGAGCTGCTGGACAAAATCGCGGCGTATCTGCTGAAGAAGGAGACCATTACCGGCCAGGAGATGATGGCCATCATCGAGGGACGGGACCCGGAAACCGTGGACAACTACGGTGCCACCCGGGAGGAGGACCAGAAGCTGTTCCGTCCCTCCACCCCGGACGTGATCGATCCCCCGGCCAGGCACATCAATATCGTGTCCCAGCCTATCCCCATGCCGGACTTTGATAAGAAGGACGAGAAGCCGGAGGGGCAGCCCCAGGATAAGCCGGAGGACCAGAGCGAGCATGGCGAGAGCAAGGAATAAACAGCGGAAATAAGCATACCAAAAGGAGACGGGCCGCGGCCCGTCTCCTTTTGAGCTTGTCAAAAAAGGGCGTTGCCCTTTTTTGACAGTCTGGTCTGCCAGGGATTGACCCAGTGTGCCAGCCGATAAAGCGAAAACGTTTCCACGGATTCACCTTATTGAAACAACGTTTTTCGACTTGATTTTCTCATTGTTTTGTGCTATATTGGGATGGCATCTGAAAAGAGGAAGCGGAGGATGACTCCGCCTTGAGAAAGGGGGCACCGCCGGATGGGCCTGTACATAGGAAAAGTGGATCGCAGGTGGCTGTCCCGGGTGCTCCTGATCATGCTGGCGGACATCATCGGCATCATGGGCTCGTACCTGTTGGCCCTGTGGGCACGGTTCGACTTCCACTTTACGGATATTCCCCAGGAGTTTGTGGACGGATATCTGCACACCATCTGGTGGTGGGTGCCGGTCTGCCTGGCGGTGTTCTGGCTGTGCAACCTATACAACAGCATCTGGCGGTTCGTCAGCGTGGACGCGCTGATGCGGATCATACTGGCCTATGTGCTTCTGGGCGGGCTGAGCTTTGCATGCGTGGCGCTGTTTGGGGTGCATATGCCCCGGTCCTATTATGTGTGGGGCCTGTTCTTCAGCTTCTTCTGCACCTCCGGCATCCGCTTTTTCTATCGCGGGATGCGGTACCTGCGCAACCGGGCGCCTCTGGCCCGGAAAAATGCGGAAAACGTCATGATCATCGGCGCAGGCCAGGCCGGGCGGCAGCTGATCCGGGAATACGCCGTCAGCAGTCATCTCAACAGCCGGGTGGCCTGCATCATCGACGACAACCCCGCCAAGCGGGGCCGCATTCTGGAGGGTGTGCGCGTTGTGGGTGCGCGGCGGGACATTCCCCAGGCCGCCAGGCAATTCGATATCGACAAGATCGTGTTCGCCATTCCGTCGCTTCAGGGCGCCGGAAGGCAGGAGATCCTCAATATATGCAGCACCACCGGCTGCCAGATCCAGGTGGTGCCGGGCATGTATCAGCTGGTCAACGGTGAGGTCACCATCAGCAAGCTCCGCCGGGTGGAGCTGCAGGACCTGCTGGGCCGGGACCCCATCCAGGTGAACCTGGAGGAGATCTGCGGCTATATCAACGACAAGACGGTTCTGGTCACCGGAGGCGGCGGCAGCATCGGCAGCGAGCTGTGCCGTCAGATCGCACGGCACAGGCCCCGGCGGCTGGTGATTTTCGACATTTACGAAAACAACGCCTACGACATTCAGATGGAGCTGCGCCGGGAGCACCCGGAGCTGACGCTGGAGGTGTGCATCGGGTCCGTGCGGGACCAGCAGCGGGTGGATAACCTGCTGGATACGTACCGGCCGGACCTGATCTTCCACGCGGCGGCCCACAAGCATGTGCCCCTGATGGAGGACAGCCCCAACGAGGCCATCAAGAACAACGTGTTCGGCACCTATAAAATGGCCCGGTCCGCCGCCCGGCATGGGGTAAAGCGCTTTGTGCTGATCTCCACGGACAAGGCGGTGAACCCCACCAACATCATGGGCGCGTCCAAGCGCCTGTGCGAAATGGTGGTGCAGATGATGAACCGGCGCAGCGAAACGGAATTTGTGGCGGTGCGGTTCGGCAACGTCCTGGGCAGCAACGGCAGCGTGGTGCCCCTGTTCGAGCAGCAGATCGCCCACGGGGGACCGGTGACGGTGACGCATCCGGAGATCACCCGGTTTTTCATGACCATTCCCGAGGCGGTGTCCCTGGTTCTGCAGGCGGGGTATTATGCCAGGGGCGGCGAGATCTTTGTGCTGGACATGGGCCAGCCGGTGAAGATCGACGACATGGCCCGGCAGCTGATCCGCCTGTCCGGCTACGAGCCGGATGTGGATATCCCCATCATCTATACCGGCCTGCGGCCCGGAGAGAAGCTGTACGAGGAGCTGCTGATGGACGAGGAGGGCCTGCGGGAGACCGCCAACCAGCTCATCCACATCGGCCAGCCCATCAACATGGACGACGAGGCCTTCTGCCGCCAGCTGGCGGTGCTGGAGCGGGCCTGCCAGAGCAACAGCCCGGACATCCGCCAATATGTGGCGGACATGGTGCCCACGTATCACCCCAAAACAGATCAAAGAGCATAAAAGCATCCCTTTGGCGTTTCCGGCCAAAGGGATGCTTTTTGCGTGATGCGGCGGTTTCGCCGACGGAGGGATGCAGGGGAGCGCCTTTCCTATTTTCCGGCGGCGATCTTGTCCTCGGTCTCCTGGCGGATGGCCTGGCGCAGGCGGGTCAGATACGGGGAGAAGGCGGCGTTTTCCTGAGCGTAGGTGCGGTTCAGGTCGTACTCCCGGGGCTCCCAGGTGTCGATGGGGGACTCGTTGTGCTGGATGACGGCCTCAAACTTGTCCAGAGCCTTGTAAATGCGGGCCTCCGTGGTCTCCAGCGCCGCCATCTCCCGGTACAGTGCCCGCATCTGCGCATCATACGGGGCGGGCAGGGTGTCCACCCACGCCAGCAGCTGCCGCTCCTCATCGGCCTCGTCCGCCGCCGTTTTGCGGAAGGTGGGGATGTCGCCGGTAAAGCACTCGCCCAGGTCGTGGATCAGGCACATGCGGATAACCTTGTCCATGTCGGCCTCCGGAAACTCGTCCCGCATCCAGTAGGCCATCAGGGCAATGCGCCAGCTGTGCCCGGCCACGCTCTCCGGCCGGCGGCGGGAGGTGCAGCAGTGGCGGGTGGTGTCCTTCAGCCGCTCTGCCGTGTGCAGGGCGGACAGCAGCTCGGTGGGATTCATAACGGTTCTCCTTTTTCTCTCAGATTTCGACCAATTCGATCTCCGTGCCCCGGTCCCGGAGCAGGGCCAGCAGGGCCCGGACGGACAGCCACACCGTGGCGGTGTTGTCATTGGGATGAACGCCGATGCGGCCGCCGTCGAAATCCCGGTCCAGGCAGAAGCGGACAGCGTGGTCCCGGTCGTTCAGCAGCCCCAGCGGCGTCACGGAACCGGGGGTCAGGTCCAGCAGCCGCAGCAGCTCCTCCGGGGAGGCAAAGCTCAGGCGGCGGGTGCCGTGGCGGCGCTGGAACTCCTTCAGGTCCACCCGCTTGCCGCAGCGGACGGTGATCAGGTAATAGCTCCGCTTTTTGTCGTCCCGGACCAGCAGATTTTTGGCGTCGTCCTCCGGATACGGCATGTCCACGGCGGCGCACTCCTCCATGTTGAACACCGCCGGGTGCTCGGTGATCTCAAAATCCACGCCGTGGGCGCGGAGATAGTCATAGGTTTCCTGCTTGGTCATTGACCGGTTCCTCCTTAACGGGTTTTCTCCATTGTACCAGGCAGGGGCGGCGTTTGCAAGCCGTCTGCGGATGCCACGCAAAAGCTGTCTGCCGGAGCGGAAGCTTTGTGCAGTATGCGAATTTTCTTTTGCAGGGAAAAGCGTTATAATCGGGCGTAGATCACACCGAAGGGGACAGGCTATGAGCATCATTTTCTTCGACATTGACGGCACCATCATGGACGTGAACGGCAGCATCCCGCCCTCCGCCGCAGAGGCGGTGCGGCAGCTGCGGCAGGCGGGGCATCACTGCATTATCAATACCGGGCGGCCCCGGATCGCCATGGAGCCCCAGCTGCTGGAGCTGGCATTCGACGGGCTGGTGTGCTCCTGCGGCCAGTATATCCAGCTGGACGGCCGGGTGCTGCGGCACGTGGGCTTTGACCGGGACACCAGCTGGAAAATCCTGGAGGCCGGGCGGCGGTGCCTGGTGGATATGTACTTTGAGGAGGCGTCGCACATCTGGGTGGATACGCCCCACCACCACCTGAACCGGGAGCTGGAAAATGCCGTGAAGCGCCTGGAGCGGGGCGGCGTCCGGGTGGGGCGGCCTGACGGCGACCCGGATTTCCACTTTGACAAGGTGTGCGTCCTGGTGGGGCCGGACAGCCGGAGGGAGGAATTTCTGGCGGAGATGGCGCCCCTGTGCCAGATCATCGACCGGGGCGGCGGCATGTTCGAGCTGCCCATGCGGGGCTATTCCAAGGCGTCCGGCTGCCGGGCCGTGGCCCAGGCCCTGGGCGCGGACCTGGCCGACTGCTACGCCATCGGCGACAGTCCCAACGACCTGGAAATGCTGGCGTGTGTGGGACACCCCCTGGTCATGGGCGATGCCCCGGCAGAGGTGCAGACCCAGGCGGAATACGTCACCGCGCCCCTGCGGGAGGACGGCCTGTACCGGGCCATGGTTCATATGGGCCTGCTGCACGAATAACAAAAGCTCTCGGTGCGAGGGCCGGGGTGGTCGTAAAACAGTTTCAGTCCCCGCAGCCATGCGGTGTTTACCTGACGATCGTTCAAGGGCAGTTATTGCAGCAGATGGACAAATAAATCGTGCACTTCTATGCACCTTTCGGTGTACGGTGTGGGTATCCCTTGCCTCTCCCTGTGGGAGAGGTGGCCGAGCGCGGCGAGGACGGAGAGGGCAAACGGCAAGACCCTCTCAGTCACCTGCGGTGACAGCTCTCCCAAAGGGAGAGCCAAGGGGCTGCACCCTGCTGCATGGTATGTTGGCATAAGAAATGGAGCGTATCTGTGTCGATACGCTCCATTAACTGTTTTTGCGGACTTATTTACCGGGTCAGGAAGAACATCAGGGCAAACAGGATGCTGATGATCCAGGTGCCCACATTGATCTCCTTGATCTTGCCGGTGAAGATCTTCACGAACACATAGGAGATCAGGCCGAAGGCGATACCATAGGAGATGTTGTAGGTCAGGGGCATGAACGCCACGGTGACAAAGCCGGTCACGGCAGCGGCGGGATCGTCCCAGGCGATGTTGCGGACGTTGGACATCATCAGCACGCCCACATAGATCAGGGCCGCGGCGCAGGCGTAGGTGGGGATCAGCTGGGCCACGGGGGACAGGAACATGGCGATGAAGAACATCACCGCAGTAGCCATAGAGGCAAGACCGGTGCGGCCGCCCTCGGCCACGCCGGCAGAGGACTCCACGAAGGTGGTGACGGTGGAGGTGCCGCAGACAGCGCCGGCGCAGGTAGCGCAGGCATCAGCCAGCATGGCCCGGTCCATATTGGGAACGTTGCCGTCCTTATCCAGCATGTTTCCGGCAGAGCAGGCGCCGTACAGGGTGCCCAGGGTGTCGAACATATCCACCATGCAGAAGGCCAGCATGGTGGTCAGCAGCATCACCACGAAAGCGCCGGTGCCGTTGGCGGCAATGAAGGCGGAGAAGTCAAAGCCGGACTTGAACACCGCGCCGAAGGCCTGGGTGCCGAAATCGCGGAAGGCGCCGAAGAAGTCGGAGGTCAGGTTGGGGGCGATGGCAGAGGCATAGAAGCCGGGAACGGTGATCAGACCCACCACATAATACACCACGGCAGCGCCCAGGATGCCCCACAGCACCGCACCGCGGACCTTCTTCTTGCTCATGGCGCCGATGGCGAACACGGCCAGCAGAGTGACCAGCATGGGGAAGATGGTGGCCCAGGTCTGTTCGCCGGTGAACACGTTGAAGGAGTGCAGGTTCACGCAGGTGGAGGAATCGTTGACCACGATGCCGGCGTTCTGCAGGCCGATGAAGGCGATGAACAGGCCGATACCGGCGGAGATGGCCGCCTTGACCTCGTGGGGGATGGAGTCGAAGATGATCTTGCGCAGACCGGTAACGGTCAGCAGCACGAAGATGATGCCGTCAAACAGCACCAGCACCAGGGCGTTGGCATAGCTCAGGCCCAGGCCCACACACACGGTGTAGACAAAATAGGCGTTCAGGCCCATTCCGGAGGCCTGCGCCAGCGGCAGATTGGACAGCAGGCCGATGAGCAGGGTGCCCACCACGGCGGAAATGGCGGTGGCCACATAAATGGCCCCGTAGCTGACGCCCAGCACATCGGTGCCGTCGCCAAAGGGGTTCGAGAACATACCGGCATTGACCATCAGAATGTAGGCCATGGCCATAAAGGTGGTGATACCGGCCATGATCTCCGTCCGGACGGTGGAGCCCTTTTCGGTTACATGGAAGAAGCGATCCATAAACTCTCTCCTTTTATAAGTTTTCCGCTGCGCCTTCCGGCGCAGCAAACCTATTTTACCATCCCGGCCTTGTCCACGCAAGCCCCATTTTCGCTAATGACTGCCATTCTTCGGGAAATTGTGACAGTCGCTGTGAAAAGACTGCAAATTTTTGTGGAAATAACGAGGATAAGCGGTGAGGACTGAGAAAAAGCATTATTTTGTGTAAATCATCTTGCATTTCGCGAAAACTTTAGTATACTGGACGTGCAGCGTGTGTTTCGCTGCAGAGAGATTTTAAAAAAGATAAGGAGAATGTACAAATGATTCTGGAACTCATCGCTACGATTCTGTCACTGGTAGGCTCCTGGATGGTCTATAAGAAGATGGGCCGTCAGGGCTGGGAGGGCATTGTCCCCATTTACAACACCTATGTCCTCTGCCAGGAGCTGTACGGCAACGGCTGGAAATTCCTCCTGCTCCTGATCCCCTTCTATAACATCTATTTCGGCATCAAGATGATGATCGACCTGGCCAAGGCCTTCAATCTGGGCGCGGGCTTCGGCATCGGCCTTCTGCTGCTGCCCTTCGTGTTCTGGCTGATCCTGGCCTTCGGCGGCGCGCAGTATAAGGACGGCAGCTACACCAACACCCAGCCCGACATGGTGGAGGATGTGGTCAACAAGGCCAAGGACGTCGTTTCCGGCAACCACAGCAACAACGAGGAGAATAATCAATAAGGCAAGCATTGACAAGCCCGCCCTGCGGTGACGCAGGGCGGGCTGCAGCTTGTCAAAAAGGATTTTTGACAAGCTGCAAAAGCATTTTCAAAACTTTCATGAAAGTTCTGAAAATGCGATGATTGAAAACGAAAGACACCCCTGATGGGTTTCTTTCGTAACTATCTTCCTTTCCGAAGGCAGAGGCAATCCTATTTTTTTGACAGTCTCAAGCCCGCCCTGCGGTGACGCAGGGCGGGCTGCTTTTTTACAGATTGACAGAAAAGGGGAGAGGCCGCAGCCTCTCCCTCTTTTGTTATCCTTGCCTTACTTGCCGAAGTAGCGGTTCAGCAGACCCTCAAAGGCCTTGCCGTGGCGGGCCTCGTCACGGGCCATCTCGTGGACGGTGTCGTGAATGGCGTCCAGGTTGTACTTCTTGGCCAGCTTCGCCAGCTCAAACTTGCCGGCGGTGGCGCCATTCTCGGCGTCCACGCGCATCTGCAGGTTCTTCTTGGTGGAGTCGGTGACCACCTCGCCCAGCAGCTCGGCGAACTTGGCGGCGTGCTCGGCCTCCTCCAGGCCGGCCTTCTCCCAGTACATGCCGATCTCGGGATAGCCCTGGCGATGGGCCACACGGGCCATGGCCAGATACATACCCACCTCGCTGCACTCGCCCTCGAAGTTGGCGCGCAGACCGGCAATGATCTCCTCGCGGACCTCGGCAGGAACGTCCTCGCCGAACACCTTGCCTACGCCCACCACATGCTCGGCGGCCCAGGTCTTTTCCTCGGCCTGCAGGGTGAACTTATCGCCGCTGACATGGCACACCGGGCACTCGGCCGGGGGATTCTCGCCTTCATAAACGTAACCGCAAACAGGACAGACCCACTTTTTCATAGTAAATTTCCTCCGTTATATTCAGTATTTATTGGTTTTGGGAACCGTGGCTCCCTCATTGACTGAATGCAGTATAACACGGAATCGGGCCCTTTATAAGTTGCAATTGCAACAATCGGAAAATTTTTCCGATTGTTTTTACGCCTGGGGCGGATCGTTCTCCACCAGCGCCTTGGCGCTGGCCGCCAGACCTGCCAGACCCTGGATCTCGCTGGGGATAATGATCTTGGTGGCCTTGCCGTCGGCCATTTTCTCCAGAGCCTCCAGGCTCTTGAGCTTGATGACCTGGTCGTTGGGGGCGTTCTCGTTGAGCATGCGCATGGCGTCGGCCAGGGCCTGCTGCACCTTCATGATGGAGGTGGCCTCGGCCTCGGCGGCCATGATCTTGGCCTGCTTGGCGGCATCGGCCCGCAGAATGGCGGACTGCTTCTCGCCCTCGGCTACCAGGATCTTGCTGGCCTTCTCGCCCTCGGCCTGAAGGATGGACTCCCGGCGCTCGCGCTCGGCCTTCATCTGCTTTTCCATGGCGTTCTGGATCTCGCGGGGAGGCAGGATGTTCTTCAGCTCCACGCGGTTGACCTTGATGCCCCAGGGGTCCGTGGCCTCGTCCAGGATGGTGCGCATCTTGGCGTTGATGGTATCCCGGGAGGTGAGGCTCTGGTCCAGCTCCAGCTCGCCGATGATGTTGCGCAGGGTGGTGGCGGTGAGGTTCTCAATGGCGTTCATGGGATACTCCACGCCGTAGGTATACAGCTTGGGGTCGGTGATCTGGAAATAGATCACGGTGTCGATCTGCATGGTGACGTTGTCCTTGGTGATCACGGGCTGGGGATCGAAATCCGCCACCTGCTCCTTCAGGCTGACCTTCTTCACCACCCGCTCAATGAACGGGACCTTCAGATGGAAGCCCACGCCCCACACGGAGTGGAACGCGCCCAGGCGCTCCACCACATAGGCCCTGGACTGCTGCACGATATAGATGTTGCGGACGATGACGATGAGCACCAGCACCACCAGAATGGCGATGGCAACCGCGCCGGGGACAGAGATGTTGTCAAACATACGATTTTCCTCCTGTTTTTATGTTAAGTATTGCAACGGACTTACACGGGCTCCACGAACAGGCGCACGCCCTCCATACGGACGATCTTCACCTGTGCGTTGCGGGGAATGGGCTGGCCGCTTTCGCTGCGGGCCGTCCAGGTCATGCCGCCCACATACACCGCCCCGGTGGGCACGGCGTTGTCGATGGACTCGGTGACCCGGGCCGTCTGGCCCAGGACGCGGTCGGCGTTGGTGGCGGTAACGTCCTTGTGCAGCAGCTTCTTCACCAGGGGGCGGGTGGCCGCCAGGCACACGATGGACACCACGAAGAACAGGGCAATTTGCAGCCACACAGGGCCGCCGCAGATGGCGGCGATGAGTCCCGCCACAGAGCCCACCACGAACCAGATGGACGCCAGCCCCACGGTGACGGCCTCCACCACGCCGAAAATCACCATGGCGGCGATCCAGATAATGGTCATCATATCGGTGGTTCCTCCTTTCAGACAAAGCCCCAGCGCCAGGGCCAGGGCCAGCGTCCCGGCCACTGTACCGAGACCCAGCCACTTTTCCCGGGGGGACAGATTGGCGAAAAACGCGGACAGCGCCGTTTTCAGGGTTTTCTCCGGCAGCGGCGGCGTATCCGGCGCGGGCTGCGCCGGGGCCTGCCGGGGCACCTCCTGGGAAAACAGCTCGTCCAGGGACACCTGATACCGGTTGCAGATATAGAGGATCTTTTCAATCTCCGGATAGCCCCGGCAGGATTCCCATTTGCTGACTGCCTGCCGGGATACGTTCAGCTCCGCGGCAAACTGCTCCTGGGTCAGTCCCGCCCGGCGGCGTACCTCCTGCAACCGTTCTCCAAAGGCCATGGCTCCGTCCCTCCGTTTCTCTTTGGCCTTATCCTATCGGAAACGGGCCGCAATGTCTACCAACCTCCGTTTGCACCGGGAAAAAATCCGACGTTTTCCCCGCAACCTCAGGTTGTCATGGCTTCAGTATACTATAGTTTCGCCCGCCGCGCCACAACATTTTGAAAAAACACACGTTTTTTACAGAGCTGCCTGTTTTCCTTGACAAATACCGTTTCCCCTTGTATACTGTAGCCATCTGAACAGAAAGGTGGTGCCCAGCATGAAGAACAATACCGTCATTATCGTGCCGGGGACCATCGTGCACCCGTAACGCGCCTGCCGGGGGAGGGAGCAGGCTCATTGCGGCTGTGGGAGCGTCCTCATGGGAGGGCGCTTTTTTTGCGCCCGGAAATCGTATCGGAAAAGAGAGAGTAAAAAAAGGAAGGAAGTGTCTGCGCTTTCATGGAAACCACCCGAAAGCTGTCCCGGCGGGAGAAGCTGTCTCTCATCGGGAAATATCTGCGCCCCTGTTGGGGGCACTTTGCGGCGGCGCTGCTGTGCGCATGCCTGGCCATGGTGTTCAACGCCCTGACGCCCCAGATCATCCGCATCACCGTGGACTCCATCCTGGGAACGGAGCCGGTCCGGCTGCCGGCATTCCTCATGCGGTGGCTGAGCTGGCCGGTGCTGGAGGCCCGGCCCCTGACGGCCCTATGGTGGGCGGCAGGCGGCGTACTGCTGACGGCCCTGCTGCGGGGCGTTTGCAGCTACGGCCAGCGGCTCCAGCTGGCCCGGGGCTCCGAGAGCTATGTCAAGGGTATCCGGGACGACCTGTACCGCCACATCCAGTATCTGCCCTTTGCCTGGCACAAAAATAACCCCACCGGCGACATCATCCAGCGCTGCACCTCCGACGTGGACGTGATCCGCCAGTTCGTGTGCAATCAGCTGGTGGAGGTGGTGCGCACGGTGTTTCTCATCGCGCTGTACCTGTGCATCATGTTCTCCATGAACCTGCGGCTCTCGCTGATCTCGGCGCTGTTCATCCCCATTGTGGGCCTGTCCTCCGGGGTATTCTACAGGAAGATCTCCGGCCGGTTCCAGGCCGCCGACGAGGCGGAGGGCGACCTGACCACCTGCGCCCAGGAGAATCTTACCGCCGTCCGGGTGGTCCGGGCCTTCGGCCGGGAGCGGTATGAGGATGAGAAGTTCAACGCCAAGAATCAGCGCTTCTCCCAGCTCTGGATCCGGCTGGGAAAGCTGCTGTCCGTATACTGGGCCTCCGGTACCCTGCTGACGTGCCTGCAGGTGATGGTCATCGTGGTGATCGGGGCCTGCGAATGCGTAGCCGGGCGGATGACCCTGGGCACCTTCGTGGCCTTCGTCACCTATAACGAGGCCCTGTCCTGGCCGGTCCGGTCCCTGGGCCGGGTGCTGTCGGACATGAGCAAGGCCGGGGTGTCCATGGACCGGGTGGGCTACATCCTGAACGCCCGGGAGGAGCAGGACGCGCCCGACGCCGTGGACGCCGCAGACGGCGACATCGTCTTTGACCACGTTACCTTCGGCTATCAGGGCCAGCCGGTGCTGCGGGACGTGTCCTTTACCATCCGCAAGGGCGAGACCTTTGCCATTCTGGGGGGCACCGGCTCCGGCAAGAGCACCCTGGTCCACCTGCTGGACCGGCTGTATGACCTGCCGGAGGGCAGCGGCACCATCACCATCGGCGGGGTGGACATCCGGCACATGAAGCGGAAGTCCCTGCGCCGCCAGATCGGCCTGGTGCTTCAGGAGCCGTTCCTGTTTTCCCAGACCGTGGGCGAGAATATCTGCGCCGTGCGGCCCGACGCGGAAAACGAGGCCATGCGCCGTGCCGCCGCCATCGCCTGCGTGGACGAGGCCATCTCCACCTTCCCCCAGGGGTACGACACCGTGGTGGGCGAGCGGGGCGTGACCCTGTCCGGCGGACAGAAGCAGCGGGTGGCCATTGCCCGGATGCTGATGCAGCAGGCGCCTATTATGGTGTTTGATGACTCCCTGTCCGCCGTGGATGCCGAGACCGACGCCAAGATCCGCACCGCCCTGCGGGACACCCTGCACAGCGCCACCGTGCTGCTGATCTCCCACCGGGTCACCACCCTGATGCAGGCCGACCGCATCCTGGTGCTGGACGGCGGCCGGGTGTCCGCCCTGGGCACCCACCGGGAGCTGATCCAACAGCCCGGTATTTACCGGGATATCTATGACATCCAGATGCGCAGCGACGACCGCGCGCTGGTGGAGGAAGGAGGGAACGCCTGATGGCTGCCTTCGACGAGAAAGAATATACAAAATCCTTTGACTGGAGCATCTGGAGGCGGCTTGCGCCCTTTGTGCGGCCCTTCCGCCGGGACTTTGTGGGGATGCTGGTGTTCAACGGTCTGTGTGCCCTGGTGGACGTGGCCATTCCCCTGTTCCAGCGCTACGCCATCCGGAACTTTATCCAGGCGGACTCCCTCCGGGGCATCGTTCCCTTCTCCCTGGTGTATCTGCTGGTAATTCTTTTACAGGCTCTGTCCGTGGTGGCCTTTGCCCGCAACTCCATGACCATTGAGATGAACATGGGCCGGGATATGCGCCGCTCCCTGTTTCACCATCTCCAGACCCTGTCCTTCTCCTTTTACAACGTGACCCCCGTGGGATATCTGCTGACCCGGGTCATGAGCGATACCAACCGCATTGCCGGCATGGTGGCCTGGAATCTGACGGATATCCTGTGGGCGCTGTTCTATGTGCTGGGGACCTTTGCCGCCATGCTGATCCTGAATTGGCGGCTGGCGCTGGTGGTCATCGTCATCGTGCCTGTGATGGCGGTGCTCACCGGGTATTTCCAGAACCGCATCCTCCGGTGGAACCGGAAAGTGCGCAAGCTGAACTCCCGCATCACCGGGTCCTTCAACGAGGGCATCACCGGGGCCAAGACCACCAAGACCCTGGGCACCGAGGAGCAGACCGTCCGCACCTTCCGGGCCCTGACCCAGGAGATGCACGACGCCGGCATCGGCGCGGCCCGGCTCAACGCCATCTATATCCCGCTGGTGCTGTTTGCCAGCACCATGGCCGTGGCCATCGTGCTGCTGCGGGGCGGGTATATGGTGTCCGGGGGACTGCTGGAGCTGGCCACTCTATCCACCTTCACCACCTATGCCGTGGGCATTTTCGAGCCCATCCAGATGACCGCCGCCAACATTGCGGAGTTTATCTCCCTCCAGGCGTCTATCGAGCGGGTCACGGACCTGATGGACAAGGTCCCCCAGATTCAGGACAGCCCGGAGGTGGTGGAAAAATACGGCGACGCCTTCCACCCCAAGCGGGAGAACTGGGAGCCCATCCGGGGCGAGATCGAGTTCCGGGACGTGACCTTCCGCTATCCCGACGGCGGCGACAACGTGCTGGAGCACTTCTCCCTGCACATTCCCCAGGGGGCTACCGTGGCCATCGTGGGCGAGACCGGCGCAGGCAAGAGCACCCTGGTGAACCTGGCCTGCCGGTTCTTTGAGCCCACGGAGGGCCAGATCCTCATCGACGGGGTGGATTACCGGCAGCGCAGCCAGCTGTGGCTCCACAGCAACATCGGCTATGTGCTCCAGGACCCCCATCTGTTCTCCGGCACCGTCCGGGAGAACATCCGCTACGGCAAGCTGGACGCCTCCGATGCGCAGGTGGAGGCCGCCGCCCGGGCCGTGTCCGCCGACACCGTGGTGGAAAAGCTGGACAAGGGCTGGGACAGCGATGTGGGCGAGGGCGGGGGACGCCTATCCACCGGTCAGAAGCAGCTGATCTCCTTCGCCCGGGCCGTGCTGGCGGATCCCCGGATTTTCGTGCTGGACGAGGCCACCTCCTCCATCGACACCCAGACCGAGCAGCTGATCCAGCAGGCCATCGACCACCTGCTGCGGGACCGGACCTCCTTCCTCATCGCCCACCGGCTGTCCACCATCCGCAAGGCAGACATGATCCTGGTGGTCCGGGACGGGCGCATCGTGGAGCAGGGCACCCACCAGGAGCTGCTGCGCCGCCGTGGCTATTACCACGACCTGTACAGCAAGCAGTTCGCCGAGGAGTCTGCTGCTCGCATCCTGCAATAATTTTCCAATAACTGGAAGCCCCGGCAGCGGCGCTGCCGGGGCTTTTTCCTGCTCCGGGCCGGGCGTCTTTTCCGCATTGTCCCCCTATGACGGACACCCTCTCCATTGGCATTTTCGGCTGATTTCCCGCCTATAGTGTGCAAACTCCGTGAAAATTCTGACGAGCCATTTGCTGCGCTTGCCGATTTTTTCACATATTTGTACACTGTGCAAATACAGGCGTTTGCCGTGTCGGGCATTGTTAAAACCTTGACCGCTATTTTGCGATACGGCTTCCATTTTTTTCCAAAAACCATTGCCAAGCCCAGGGAATTTCGATACAATATTTCCCGTAATACAAAAAGAAGGAACCTGCAACATGTGATGTGGGACCAAAATTCGAGGAGGTCTTTCATGAAAGTACTTGTTATCAATGCCGGCAGCTCGTCTTTGAAATATCAGCTGCTGGATCCGGAAACCGGCCATCTGCTGGCCAAAGGCCTGTGCGAGCGCATCGGCATTGACGGAAAATTCACCTATAAGCCCCAGGTGGAGGGCAAGGCCGTGATCTCTGCGGCCGACGTGCCCATGCCCACCCACTCCGAGGCCATCCAGGCGGTGCTGGCCGCTCTGGTGGACCCGGTCAACGGCGTCATCTCCTCCATGAAGGAGATCGACGCGGTGGGTCACCGGGTGGTCCACGGCGGCGAGAGCTTCGCCAGCTCCGTTCTCATCACCGACCAGGTGATGCAGGCGGTGGAGGACTGCACCCCCCTGGCGCCTCTGCATAACCCCGCCAACATCATCGGCATCGAGGCCTGCCGGGCGGTGCTGGGCCACGACGTGCCCCAGGTGGCGGTGTTCGACACGGCCTTCCACCAGACCATGCCCGAGCACGCCTATCTGTACTCCATCCCCTATGAGTATTACGAGAAGGACAAGATCCGCCGCTACGGCTTCCATGGCACCTCTCACCGCTATGTGTCCCTGCGGGCGGCGGAGCTTCTGGGCAAGGACCCGGCGGAGCTGAAGGTGGTGTCCTGCCACCTGGGCAACGGCTCCTCCCTGGCGGCAGTCAAGGGCGGCCGCTGCGTGGACACCTCCATGGGCCTGACGCCTCTGGCGGGCCTGCCTATGGGCACCCGGGCCGGTGATATGGACGTGGGCGTGGTGGAGTTCATCGCCAACAAGTACGACATGACCATTTCCGAGGCCGTGAACCTGCTGAACAAGGAATCCGGCATGCTGGGCCTGTCCGGCGTGTCCTCCGACTTCCGGGATCTGGAGCAGGCGGCGGAGAAGGAAAATCACCGGGCCACCGTGGCCCTGGAGATCTTCGAGTACCGGGTACGCAAGATGATCGCCGAGTATGCCGCCGCCATGGGCGGCGTGGACGTGGTGGTATTCACCGCCGGCGTGGGCGAAAACGCACCCGAGACCCGGGCCCACATCCTCCACGGTCTGGAGTTCATGGGCATCACCTGCGACCCGGAGAAGAACAACTGCCGGGGCAAGGAGCAGATCATCTCCCAGGACGGCGCGCCCGTCATCGTCATGGTGATCCCCACCAACGAGGAGCTGATGATCGCCCAGGACACCATGGAGCTGGTCCTGGATCAGGAGTAATCGCTTCAAATATTTCAAAAGGCCGCCCGGAAGGGCGGCCTTTTGAGCAGCTTGTCAAAAAGGATTTTTGACAAGCTGAGCAAGCATTTTCAGAACTTTCATAAAAGTTCTGAAAATGCGGTGATTGAAAACGAAAGACACCCCTGATGGGTTTCTTTCGTAACGATCTTCCTTTCCGAAGGCGGAGGCAATCCTGCTTTTTTGACAGTCTGTCAAGAGGCTGCCCGCGGCAGGCGCGGGTTTCTTATCAGGAAAAACTATCCGTTTCGGCAGAAAATACTGCTCGTTCTTATCGCTCTGCCGCTCGGTGACTCCAACCAAAAACTTAACGCGAAAACTCCATTACTTTATTGATTCTTTATGCTTTTCTGCGATATTTTAGCGCGATATATGAAAAATCCGAGAAATCTGTAACACTTCACAAAATGTTCGTTAAAACTTCGGCGCTTTGGCAATTGTAAACTTTCTGTGACTGTTATAGAATTAACACAAGCCGGCCCACCGATTGTGACGGACCGGGCCGATAACAACAAAGGAGAGTGAATCTGTGTTTAAGAAATTCACCAATGGCTGCGTTCGCGTGGTCAACCGGTGGCTGCCGGATCCGTTCCTGTTTGCAGTCATCCTGTCCATCATCGTGTATGTGTTCGCGATGATCGCCACCAAGATGGGGCCGCTGAAGGTGCTCAATGCCTGGGGCTCCACCAGCGGCTTCTGGGGCCTGCTGGCCTTCTCCATGCAGATGGCTCTGGTGCTGGTGTTCGGCTCCGCCATGGCTTCCGCCAAGCCCTGCAAGAAGGCGCTGCGGTTCGTGGCCGGTATGTGCCACAACAACATGCAGGCCATCGTGGTCACCACCTTTATTTCCACCATCTGCTGCTGGCTGAACTGGGGCTTCGGCCTGATCGCCGGCGCTCTGCTGGCCCGCGAGGTTGCCAAGCGCGTTCCCACCGTGGATTATCCTCTGCTGATCGCCTCCGCCTATTCCGGCTTCGTCATCTGGCACGCCGGCCTGTCCGGCTCCATCCCCCTGCAGCTGGCCGAGGGCTACAAGCTGTTTGCCGGCACCGAGCAGGAAATGGTCCTGACCGCCTCCACCGCCGACACCATCTTCCACCCCATGAACATCATCATGTGCTGTGTGATTCTGCTGGTCATGCCCTTCGTGAACTATGCCATGCATCCCGACAGAGATCACGCCATCACCATCGACCCCACCCTGCTGCAGGATGAGGAGGACAAGACCTACGAGGTCAAGACGCCTGCCGACAAGATGGAGCACTCCCGCATCCTGTGGATCATCCTGGTAGTGGCCGGCTTCGCCTATATCATTTATTACTTCGCCACCCTGGAGGAGGGCAAGAACATCGCCTCCGCTCTGAACCTGAACATCGTCAACTTCATCTTCCTGTTCCTGGGCATCCTGCTGCACGGCGACCTGCGCCGCTATGTGGACGCCATCGGCGAGGCCGCTGCCGGCGCCTCGGGCATCCTGCTGCAGTTCCCCTTCTATGCCGGCATCATGGGCATGATGACCGTCCGCAACGACGCGGGCGTCTGCCTGGCCGGTGTGATCTCCGACTTCTTTGTCAGCATTTCCACCAGCGTCACCTTCCCCATGTGGACCTTCCTGTCCGCCGGTATCGTGAACTTCTTCGTTCCCTCCGGCGGCGGTCAGTGGGCGGTCCAGGGCCCCATCGTTATGCCCGCCGCTCCCCAGCTGGGCGTGGAGCCCGGCCGCGCCGCCATGGCCATTGCCTGGGGCGACCAGTGGACCAACATGATCCAGCCCTTCTGGGCGCTGCCTGCGCTGGGCGTGGCCAAGCTGTCCGCCCGGGACATCATGGGCTATCTGGTGATCGTCCTGCTGTTCACCGGTCTGGTGGCCATCCTGGGCTTCCTGGCCTGGGGCCTGTTCTTTGCCTGATCCCCTGCCCTGTAAATCAAAAGAGGCGCTGCCGCGGCAGCGCCTCTTTTTTGCTATGGCTCTTATTGCTCCCGATACACGGCGGCATCGAAGTCCCGCACCAGCTCCTGGCGCTTGGTGTCCATGACCTTCACCAGGTTGAACTCCTCAAAGGCCAGCCGCATGGCGAATTCCTTAGCCTCCTGAATGTCGTTGGTCTCGAAAAAGGGGAAGAAGCTCATCCCCGGAACGTTTTCCTTTTTCAGCAAAACCTGAAAGCGCATGGTCTGCATCCTCCTGCATGTGTGGTGTATTCTTTAGTATACCCCCGGCGGCGGAAAAAAGCAACGGCGCGATTCGCCCAAAAACCTCCTGAAAAAACCGGCAGATTTGCCGGAGGGAAAAATGCAAAAAAGCTCTTTTCTCCCGGGCCTGTGTCGTGTATAATAACCAGGTTGAAGCAATCACCAGAAAGTAGGGAGCACATATGAAGATCGGATTCGACAACAACAAATACCTGACCCTCCAGGCCCAGCACATCCGGGCCCGGCGGGAGCAATTCGGCGACAAGCTGTATATCGAGTTTGGCGGCAAGCTGTTCGACGATTACCACGCCTCCCGGGTGCTGCCGGGATTCCAGCCGGACAGCAAGATCCGCATGCTGGCCTCCATCCGGGACGACGTGGAGATCGTGGTGGCCATCTGCGCCGGAGACATCGAGAAGAAGAAGGTCCGGGGCGACCTGGGCATCGGCTACGATGAGGACGTGCTGCGGCTCATGGATGTTTTCCGGGGCCTGGGCTTTTATGTTGGCTCCGTGGTCATCACCCAGTACGCCGGTCAGCCGGCGGCGGACGCCTTCATCAAGCGTCTGACGGCCCTGGGCGTCCGGAGCTATCGCCACTATCCCATTGCCGGGTATCCCTCGGACGTGGCCCACATCGTGTCCGATGACGGCCTGGGCAAAAACGACTATATCGAGACCTCGCGTCCCATCGTGGTGGTAACGGCCCCCGGCCCCGGCAGCGGCAAGATGGCCACCTGTCTGAGCCAGCTGTACCATGAGAACAAGCGCGGCGTCCGGGCGGGCTACGCCAAGTATGAGACGTTCCCCATCTGGAACCTGCCGCTGAAGCACCCGGTGAACCTGGCCTATGAGGCGGCCACGGCGGACCTGAACGACGTGAACATGATCGACCCCTTCCACCTGGAGGCCTACGGCAAGACCACCGTGAACTACAACCGGGACGTGGAGATCTTCCCGGTGCTCAACGCCATGTTCCAGCGGATCCAGGGCGCGTCTCCCTACAAATCCCCCACGGACATGGGCGTGAATATGGCGGGCTTCGCCATTGTGGACGACCAGGTGTGTCAGGCGGCGTCCCGGATGGAGATCCTCCGCCGCTACTACGCCGGCATGGCCGACCGCACCCGGGGCCGCTGTGACGACGAGGTGGTGCGGAAGCTGGAGATCGTTATGCAGCAGGCCGGCGTCACGCCGGAGATCTGCCCTGCCGTGGCGGCCTGCCTGCAAAAGGCAGAGGAGACCGGCGCTCCCGCCGGGGCCATGGTGCTGCCGGACGGCTCCGTGGTCACGGGCAAGACCTCCTCCCTGCTGGGGGCCAGCGCGGCCCTGCTGCTGAATGCTCTGAAGGCCATGGCCGGCATCGACCACAAGCTCAAGCTGATCCCCGCCTCGGTCATCGAGCCCATCAGCCGCCTGAAAACCGGCAACCTGGGCCATCGGAATCCCCGGCTCCACTCCGACGAGGTACTCATCGCCCTGGCCATCTCGGGCCTGACCAACCCTCTGGCCGCCATGGTCCAGGAGCAGCTCAGCAGCCTCCGGGGCTGCGACGCCCACTTCTCCGTCATCATCTCCGAGGAGGACGAGAAGCTCTACAAGCGCCTGGGCATCAACGTCACCTGCCAGCCCCGCTATGAGGTGAAGAAGCTGTACCACAAGTAAAAATCTGCCGGGACGGATATCCTCCGTCCCGGCAGTTGCCTGCGAAAGGAGAAGCAAATGCAAAGCATCGCGGAAATTCTGGCCCGGGAGCTGGAAAAGCCCCTGGCCCATGTGCAGAATGTCATTGACCTGCTGGATGAGGGCAACACCATCCCCTTCATCGCCCGCTACCGCAAGGAGCTCCACGGCAGCATGGACGACACGGCCCTGCGGACCCTGGAGGACCGGCTGAACTATCTGCGGAACCTGGCCCAGCGCCGGGAGGAGGTCAAAAACGCCATCGACGGCCAGGGGAAGCTCACCCAGGAGCTGTCCGCCGCCATTGACAACGCCGCCACCCTGGCGGAGGTGGAGGACCTGTACCGCCCCTATAAGCAGAAGCGCCGGACCCGGGCCACCGTGGCCCGGGAAAAGGGCCTGGAGCCGTTGGCCCAGCTGCTGCTGGCTCAGGGCCGGGACTGCCCGGATCCGGAGACCGCCGCCGCCGGATTCCTGGATCCGGAAAAGGGTGTGGAGACTCTGGCCGATGCCCTCCAGGGGGCCAACGACATCGTGGCGGAGCTGCTGTCGGACGATGCCGCCATCCGCAAGACCCTGCGGGAGCTGCTGCGCCGCCAGGGCCGGCTGCGGAGTGTGGCCGCTACGGAGGAGGACACCGTCTACCGCCTGTATTATGACTTTGACCAGCCCATCGCCAAGCTGGCCGGGCACCAGATCCTGGCCATCAACCGGGGCGAAAAGGAGGGCGTCCTCACCGTCACCGTGCTGCTGGACCGGGAGCTGGGTCTGATGACTCTGCGCCGGGCGGTGGTGCGTCCCGGGTCCCGGGCCATGGAGTTTATCAAGGCCGCCTGTGAGGATGCCTATGACCGGCTGATCTACCCCTCCCTGGAGCGGGAGGCCCGGTCCGATCTTACCGCCGCCGCCTGCGAGGGGGCCATTGCCAACTTCGGCCTGAACCTGAAGCCCCTGCTGATGCAGCCTCCGGTAAAGGGCCATGTGACCATGGGCCTGGACCCCGGCTATGCCCACGGCTGCAAGGTGGCGGTCATCGACGGCACCGGCCGGGTGCTGGACACCGCCGTGGTGTATCCCACCTTCGGTCCCCGCCAGAGGCAGGAGGCCATCGCCCGCCTGTCCCAGCTGGTACGCCGCCATGGCGTCACCCATATTGCCATCGGCAACGGCACCGCCAGCCGGGAGACGGAGCAGATGGCGGTGGAGCTGATCCGGCAGCTGGGCGGCGGCGTCAGCTATATGATGGTCAACGAGGCCGGGGCCTCCGTATACTCCGCCAGCAAGCTGGCGGCGGAGGAGTTTCCGGAGTATGACGTGAACCTCCGCAGCGCCGTGTCCATCGCCCGGCGGATGCAGGACCCCCTGGCGGAGCTGGTGAAGATCGACCCCAAGGCCATCGGCGTGGGCCAGTATCAGCACGATATGCCCCAGAAGCGGCTGGACGAGACCCTGTCCGGCGTGGTGGAGGACTGCGTCAACGCCGTGGGCGTGGACGTGAACACCGCCTCCGCCAGCCTGCTGGGCCGGGTGTCCGGCCTCAATGCCACCACTGCCAGGAATATTGTGAAATACCGGGAGGAAAACGGCGCCTTCACCGGCCGCCGCCAGCTGCTGAAGGTCCCCAAGCTGGGGCCCAAGGCGTTCCAGCAGTCGGCGGGCTTTTTGCGGGTGCCGGAGAGCAAGTCCGTGCTGGACAACACCGGCGTCCATCCGGAGAGCTATGCCGCGGCCCAGGGACTCCTGGACCTGTGCGGCTATACCCTGGCGGATGTGTCCGCCGGGAACCTTGCAGCCCTGCCGGACAAGATCAAGGCCCTGGGGGAGGAAAGCGTTGCCCGTCAGCTGGACATCGGCGTGCCCACCCTGCGGGACGTGGCGGCCGAGCTGGTGAAGCCGGGCCGGGACGTCCGGGATGAGCTGCCTGCCCCCATTCTGCGAACGGATGTGCTGGATATTAAGGACCTGGCCCCCGGCATGGTGCTGACGGGCACCGTCCGCAACGTGGTGGATTTTGGCGTGTTCGTGGACATCGGCGTCCACCAGGACGGCCTGGTGCATATCTCCCAGGTGTGCAACAGGTTCATCCGCCACCCCTCGGAGATCGTATCCGTGGGCGACGTGGTACGGGTGGTGGTGCTGGAGGCCGACGAGAAAAAGCACCGCATCAGCCTGTCCATGAAGCAATTGCCCAAGGAGTAAGCAGGCGCATTCCGCAACGGGCAGGGGAGGGGCCGTGCCCCTCCCCTGGTTTGCTTCTCCCTCCACCCCGGCAGCTTAAGGATTATTTTACGGTCTGTTCAAAAACAGCGGGAAAAACGTGGTATAATGATACCATCAACAAGTCGAGGGTTATTATGGACAAGCACGTTTTCACAGCCAAACAGAAAAAGCTCATTGGCTGGGCCGCCATTGCCATTTTCCTGCTGCTGTCGGCGGTGGTGGGATGGTTCGTGGGCCGCCCGCTGGTGCGGTTTGCATCCCAGCCGGAGCAGTTCCGCCAGTGGGTGGACAGTCACGGTCTGATGGGCTGCGCCGCCTATGTGGGCATGGTGTTTTTGCAGGTGGTGGTGGCTGTGATCCCCGGAGAGCCTCTGGAGATCAGCGGCGGCTACGCCTTTGGCGCGGTGCGGGGGAGCCTGCTGTGCCTGCTGGGAGCGTTCCTGGGCAGCGTGGCGGTGTTTGCCCTGGTGCGCCGGTTTGGCCGGGAGCTGGTGGATATCTTCTTTCCCCGGGAGAAGCTGGAAAAGCTGAAATTTTTGCAGAGCTCCCCCAAGCGGGACGCTCTGTTCTGGCTGGTATTCATGGTGCCGGGCACGCCCAAGGACCTGCTGTGCTACTTCGCAGGGCTGACGGACCTGTCCTGGGGCAAGTGGCTGCTGCTGTGTACCGTGGGCCGCCTGCCGTCGGTGCTGACCTCCACCATAGGAGGCGACGCCCTGGGCGTGAAGGATTACCAGTTCGCGGTGCTGGTTTTTGCCGCCACCCTGGCGGTGTCCGCCGTGGGGCTGCTGATCTACCGGGCCCTGTGCCGCCGCCACCAGCGCAGGCAGGAGCATGTCTGAATAAAGCACCCCCGGTGCGGCGCACCGGGGGTGCAGCTTGTCAAAAAGGATTTTTGACAAGCTGCAAAGCATTTTCAGAACTTTTATAGAAGTTCTGAAAATGCGGTGATTGAAAACGAAAGACACCCCTGATGGGTTTCTTTCGTAACTATCTTCCTTTCCGAAGACGGAGGCAATCCTATTATTTTGACAACCCTACCCCCGGTGCGGCGCACCGGGGGTATTCTTATGGCTCGTAGTCGAAAATGGCCTTCTTTTCCAGCAGGGGGCCGAAGCGATCCTTCCACCGGTGGTGCATGGCGGAGGCGTCATAGGCTGTCAGGGCCGCCGGGTCCATGTCCAGCCGGATCAGCACATGGTACCGGTTGTCCCGGTCCACGCAGCCGGGAAGGACCTCTGCGCCCCGGACGCCGGGAATGTCCCCGGCGGCGGAGAAAATCTCCCGGATCTGCGGCAGATAGGCCCGCCAGTCCCCGGCCTCGGGCCGGAATTTCGCCAGAATACAGTGCTTCACAGCCGCCCCTCCTCACAGGCCGATATACGGAATAATCAGGCCCAGGAGCATAACGATGGCCATCAGCAGGGCCACGCCCATGGCCACATACTGGGTCCATTTGCGATTTTTCATTGGATTTCCTCCTTCGGTATCACGCGCTTGATGCTCTTTTCCACCTTTCGCCGGGGGGCCAGCACCTCGTGGCCGCATCCGGCGCACCGCAGGCGGATGTCCATCCCCACCCGCAGCACCTCCCACCGGCGGCTGCCGCAGGGGTGTTCCTTTTTCAGCTCGACCACATCGTGGAGCTTCAGGTCCATGGGATCGCCCGCCTTTCCGGTCAATTTTTCTTGATATCCTCCCAGTACCGCCGGGCGGCCTGCTCGGTCTTGTTGTCGCCGTATTCGTAATAGGTCACGTCCCCCAGGGCCTCCGGCAGGTACCGCTGGGCCACATAGTGGTGGGGGTAATCGTGGGGGTATTTGTAGGCCGGGGCCTTGCCGCTGCCGGTGCTGTCGGCGTGGACGTTCTGCAGGTGCCGGGGCACCTGGCCCACCTTCCCCTTCCGGATATCGCGCATAGCGGCGTTGATGGCGTTGTAGGCGGAGTTGGACTTGGGCGCCGTGGCCAGGAGAACGGCGGCCTCCGCCAGGGGCAGCCGCCCCTCCGGCAGACCCAGCTCCCGGGCCGCGTCCACGCAGGCCTTGGTGATGGCCATGGCCTGGGGATAGGCCAGCCCCACATCCTCGGCGGCCATGACCAGCAGCCGCCGGCAGGGGGACAGCAGGTCCCCGGCCTCCAGCAGGCGGCCCAGGTAGTACACCGCCGCGTCGGGATCGGAGCCCCGGACGGACTTTTGCAGGGCGGACAGCAGATCGTAGTGCTCGTCCCCCTCCCGGTCGTAGCGCATGGCGCTGCGTTGGGCCGCCTGCTGGGCGTCCTGGGCGGTGATGCGCAGGCCGCCGTCCACAGGCCGGGCGGCCTGGTCCAGCAGCTCCACGGCGTTGACGGCCTTGCGCACGTCGCCGCCGCACCCGGCGGCAATGAGGCCCGGCACCTCCGGCTCCCAGGTCAGGGGCAGGGGGCTGCGGCGGCGGACGATGTCCAGAGCCCGCTCCACGGCGGGCAGCGTCTCCTCCGCCGTCAGGGCCTTGAACTCAAACACCGTGCTGCGGGACAGCAGGGCGTTGTATACATAGAAATACGGGTTCTCCGTGGTAGAGGCGATCAGGGTGATCTTGCCGTTTTCCATGAACTCCAGCAGGCTTTGCTGCTGCTTTTTGTTGAAATACTGGATCTCGTCCAGGTACAGCAACACCCCGTTGGGGGCCAGCATGGTGTCCACATCGGCGATGATGGCCTTCACATCCTGCAAAGACGCGGTGGTAGCGTTCAGGTGGTACAGGGCCTTCTCCGTGCGCTTGGCGATGATGGAGGCGATGGTGGTCTTGCCGGTGCCGGAGGGCCCGTAAAAGATCATGTTGGCGGAGGTCCCGCCCTCGATGAGGCGGCGCAGCAGGGCGCCGGGGCCCAGCAGGTGTTTCTGGCCTGCCACCTGGTCCAGGGTCTGGGGGCGTATTTCGTCTGCCAATGGCCGCATAGCGGCACCTCCTTCCGGGAAAATCACAGCTATTATACCACATCCCGCCGCCCTTTGCACCCCCCGATTTGCATTTTTCCCGGCGGTCTGATACAATGAAGGCGAGGTGATGCCATATGAAGTCTCCCCAAGAGGTGAGCGCCATCATCGGGCGGCTGAAGGAGCTGTATCCCGACGCGGCGTGCTCCCTGGATTACGATAAGGACTACGAGCTGCTGTTTTCCGTGCGGCTGGCAGCCCAGTGCACCGATGCCCGGGTAAATCAGGTGACCCCGGCGCTGTTTGCCCGGTTCCCCACGCTGGAGGCCTTCGCCGCCGCCAGCCAGGAGGAGGTGGGCGAATACGTCCGCTCCTGCGGCTTCTGGCGGGCCAAGGCCCGGGACATCGTAGCGGCGGCAAAAATGCTGCTGTCGGACTACGGCGGGCGGGTGCCGGACAACATGGAGGACCTGCTGCGGCTGCCGGGTGTGGGCCGCAAAACCGCCAACCTGATTTTAGGCGACGTATACGGTCAGGCGGGCTACGTCTGCGACACCCACTGCATCCGCATCACCGGGCGGCTGGGCCTTACCGACGGCAGCCGGGACCCGGTGCAGGTGGAGCAGCAGCTGCGCCGGTGCATCCCGCCGGAGGAGTCCAGCGATTTCTGCCACCGGATGGTGCTTCACGGCCGGGCCGTGTGCATGGCCCGAAGGCCCAACTGCGGCGGCTGCACCCTGCGGGACCTGTGCGATTTTGGGAAGGCGCAGGAGACTGTATAAATACAGGCTGAAAAAATTGGCTGCCCGAAGGCAGCCAATTTTTTATGCAAGCGCTCAGAACCACGCGGCCCAGGCCAGGAAGCCCAGGCAGGCCACCACGCCCACAAACAGGGTGACGATGACCAGATAGCCCATGATGTCCCGGGCGGACAGCTTGGCGATGCCCAGAGCAGGCAGAGCCCAGAAGGGCTGGATCATGTTGGTCCACTGGTCGCCCCAGGCAATGGCCATGGCGGTGCGGCCATTCTCGATGCCCATAGCCGCGCCGGCAGGCATCATGATGGGGCCCTGCACGGCCCACTGGCCGCCGCCGGAGGGAACGAAGAAGTTCACCACACCGGCTGCCAGGAAGGACAGCATGGGGAAGGTGACGTTGTTGGAGACGCTCACGAAGAACTGGGAGATGACACCCGCCAGAGACACGCCCTGGTCGTTGGCTGCCACCATCATGCCCATGATACCGGCATAGAAGGGGAACTGCAGCAGCACGCCTGCTGCGCCGCCGGCGGCGTCGGAGATGGCATCCACATAGCGGCGCAGGTCGCCGTGGAGCAGAATACCCAGGAACAGGAAGATCATGTTCACGATGTTCAGGCCCAGGGTAAAGCCGTTCTGCACAAAGTAATAGATGATGTACACGAAGCCGCCCACCAGGGTGATGGCCCACAGGAGCTTGGAGTGCTCCAGCTTATCGGCAGGGGTCCTGACCTCATAGGTGCGCTCGGCCTCATCCTCCAGCAGGGTGGGGTCGATGCACACGGTGTGGGCCTTATCGGGATGCATGGCGTAGTTCACAAGGGGCATGACAAACAGAATGACGCCCACCATGATCAGGTTCATGGGGTGGAACACCGTGTCGGTGATGGGGGCCTGATACAGGACCTCGCCGAATTTCTTGCCCGCCACCAGATCCAGGGGGATGGAGCCGGACAGACCTGCGTGCCAGATGACGAAGCCGGAGTAGGCGGAGGCGATCAGCAGGGGATAGTCCACGGTGGGCACCCGGCGCACCACTTCCTTGGCCAGCAGCGTGCCGGCGATCAGGCCGAAGCCCCAGTTCAGCCAGCAGCAGAGGGTGGAGATGAAGGTGGTGACCACGATGGCCTGCATGTTGTTGTGGCACAAGCCGGCGGCAGCCCGCAGGGCCTTTTTGCAGGGCTTGGCAGCCGCCATGGCGGAGCCGAATACCAGCACCAGGGCCATCTGCATGGAGAAGCTCAGCAGGCCCCAGAAGCCCTTGGAGTCACCCCAGGCGTTGAGCACCTGCAGGGGGCCCATCTTGGTGGCGCACATGGAGCCGATGAAAACGATGATGCTCAGGATGATGGCAAACAGGAACGCATCCGGCAGCCACCGGTTGACCACGCGAACGCAGCCGTTGGTGAATTTCTTGAACACAGACTCACTCTCCTTTATTTTGTCCGGAAGGGGTGTCCCGCCTCCGCAATTCTGTCCCGGTCTCTGTGCGGAGCAGGGACGTCTCTGGTTCTATTGTATAATAGGAGCGGCCTGTTTACAATTAATGTTTCGCCGAATTATTAACAATCATTTTGTAAAAGTATCACAATTTTTCCATTTTCAACGGTTTGTTCCATTAATATACCGTTAAAAATTCAATAATCGCATAAAGCCGAATTAACAGCCCGTCGGAATAATTTTGACAGTCTGAAGGGGCGCTCTTTTCCATATGCTTTTTACCGGTCAAACCTTGTTATGCGGTAGGATTTCTGGTATAATAAAATGATTCAGAACATTTTCAGGAAAGGAACGACATTGCATGGAGCTGCACGCAAAGCTGGTTCGTTCTCAGCTATCATTTTTCAAGCCCTTCGTGGCCGGTCTGTCCCTGGAGGTCACCCGAAAGGGGCAGGACAAGCTGGGGGAGCTGATGACCGCCCTGCACCGGCGGGAGGTGCTGGTGCGGGACCACGACTTCGGCGCTTTTCAGGGGGCGTGGGTCATGCCCAAGGATCAGCGCCGCAGCGGCGTGATCCTGTATCTCCACGGCGGCGGCTATACCTGCGGCAGCCTGGAATATGCCAAGGGCTTTGCAGCCACCCTGGCCTCGGAATGCGGTGTACGGGTGTTCTGCCCGGCATACCGTCTGGCCCCGGAGCATCCGTATCCCGCGGCCCTGGACGATGCGCTGGAGAGCTATCAATACCTGCTGAAAAAGGGCTATGAGCCCCGGCAGATCCTGCTGGCGGGGGAGTCCGCCGGAGGCGGGCTCATCTACTGTCTGTGTCTGCGGCTCAAGCAGCTGGGCATGGCCCTGCCCTGCGGGCTTGTGGGCATCTCTCCCTGGACAGACCTGACCGGGTCCGGGGACTCCTATCGTGACAACCGGGAGAAGGACCCCTCCATGACTCCGGAGCTGCTTCAATTTTACGCCAAGTGCTATACGCAGGACCCCACGGACCCTCTGTGCTCGCCGCTGTTCGGCGACCTGACGGGGCTGCCGCCGTCTCTGCTGTTTGTGGGCGGGGACGAGGTGATGCTGGACGACACCCGTGCCCTGCATAACCGGCTTCTGTCCGCCGGATGCCGCAGCAAGCTGCACATTGCCCCGGAGCGGTGGCACGCCTATGTGCTGTACTGCCTCAATGAGAACATGGCTCAGGACTTCGAGGACATCAACCACTTCCTGGACCGGACCCTGTCCCCGGCCCGGAGCCTGCGGTGGATGCGGCTGGACAACGCCGCCAAGATCTATCCTGCCGCCAAGCGCCGGAACTGGAACAACTTCTTTCGCCTGTCCGTCACCCTGACCGAGCCCATCGACACAGCGGTGCTGCGGGCGGCGCTGGACGTGACGGTGCGGCGGTTCCCCTCCATTGCCGTGCGGCTGCGGCGGGGGGCATTCTGGTATTATCTGGAGGAAATTCCCAAGGCGCCGGACATCCAGCCGGAGAAAAGCTGCCCCCTGGCCCATGTGCCCTTCGGCCAGGTGCGCCAGTGCGCCTTCCGGGTGCTGGTGTACCATGACCGGATGGCGGTGGAGTTTTTCCACGCCGTCACCGACGGCACCGGCGGGCTGATTTTTCTGAAAACCCTGACGGCGGAGTATCTGTGCCAGAAATACGGCATCAGCATCCCGGCGGAAAAGGGTGTGCTGGGCCGCCTGGAGGAGCCCAGTCCGCAGGAGCTGGAGGACAGCTTCCTGCGCTATGCCGGGGACGTTACCGCCAGCCGGGCGGAGAACACTGCCTATCACCTCAGCGGCACGCCGGAAAAGGACGGCTATAAAAACCTCATCACCATGATGGTGCCGGTGGACCGGGTCCGCGCCTGTGCCAGGCAGCACGGCGTATCCGTTACGGAGCTGCTGGGCGCGGCCATGATGCAGGCCATTGCCGACCTGCAGGCGGAGAAGGTACCCCGGCGCAGCCGGCGCAAGCCGGTGAAGGTGCTGCTGCCGGTGAACCTGCGGAACCTGTTCCCCAGCCGCAGTCTGCGGAACTTTGCCTCGTATATCACCCCGGAGATCGATCCCCGCACCGGGGACTATACCTTCTCCGAGATCTGCGCCGCCGTCCACCATCGGATGGGACTGGAGAACAACACCCACACCCTGCGGGCCAAATTCGCCGCCAATGTGGCCAGCGAAAAGTCCCCGGTGCTGAAGGTGATGCCCCTGTTCATCAAAAACATTGCCATGAAGGCGGTGTTTAACGCCGTGGGCGAGCGCAAATCCTGTCTGTGCCTGTCCAATCTGGGGGCGGTGGAGCTGCCGGAGGTCATGGCCCCCTATGTCCGGCGGGTGGACTTCATCATCGGCGTCCAGGCTGCCGCGCCTCACGACTGCGGCGTGGTGTCCTGGAACGGCACCATGTATATCAACTGCATCCGCAGCATCCAGGAGCCGGAGCTGGAGCTGCATTTTTACCGGGTCCTGCAGCGGCTGGGTCTGCCTGTGAAGGTGGAGAGCAACCGCCGGGGCCGGGGATAAGGGAAAGGAGTGTCCGATATGTATTGCATCAATTGCGGCGTGGAGCTGGCCGACAGCGAAACCGTGTGTCCCCTGTGTGGGACCCGGGTGTTTCACCCGGATCTGCCCCGGCAGCAGGGGGAGCCCCCCTTCCCGCCGGAGCCGTCGGCCCACCCTGAGGAGGTGAACCGCTCCGGGGCGCTGTTCATCCTGACCATGCTGGCGGTGCTGCCCATCGTCATCTGCATCCTGTGCGACTGGTCGCTGAACGGGACCATCGTGTGGTCCGGGTTTGCCTCCGGCGGCGTGTTGCTGCTGTATATCCTGGCGGTGCTGCCCCTGTGGTTCAGAAGGCCCAACCCGGTGATCTTTGTTCCGGCGGACTTTGCGGCCATCGGGCTGTATCTGCTGTATATCAACTTTGCCACCGGCGGGCATTGGTTCCTGACGTTTGCCCTTCCGATGACGGGGACCATCGGGGTGCTGGTGACCACGGTGGTGACGCTGCTGCGGTATCTCAGCCGGGGGTATCTCTACATCTTCGGCGGGGCGCTGATGGCCGGCGGCGGCCTGGCGGTGCTCATTGAGTTCCTGCTGAACATCACTTTCCAGGTCCATCGGACGTTTATCTGGTCGTTTTACCCCCTGGCGGCGGGAGTGCTGCTGGGGATCATGCTGCTGATCATCGCGGTGTGCAAGCCCCTGCGCCGGTCCCTGCACCGGAAATTCTTTATCTGAGGCGGTGAGGCGCAATGAGTGATTCCTGCGTGGAGCTGGTGACCTTTGACCAGCTGCTCCAGCGGTATCCCCAGCTGGAGCAGCACCGCATTGCTCCCACCGGCGGAGCCTTCTGCCGGGCGGAGCGGCTCAAGGGCGGCGGAGCCGCCGGGACCTATGCCATGCCCCGGCCTATGGCACCCACCGGAGACAAGCATTTTTTCGGCTTTTACCTGACGGACCGGCGGCTGCTGCTGGCGGAGGAGGGCGGCTTTCTGCGGGGGCTGGCAGGGGACCTGGAGTCCCAGACCCCGGCTCAGGCGCTGGCGGAGCTGTTTGCCCGGCTTCTGCAGGAGGATATGCCCACCCTGCAAAAATATGAAAAGCGCCTGACGGCTCTGGAGGAGGCCCTGATGCAGGATCAGGCCCAGGACCTGGACAAGAAGCTCTTTCGCATCCGCCGCGAGCTGTCGGTGTTTGCGGCGTATTATGAGCAGCTGGACGACCTGTTTGCCGCGCTGTCGGACGAAACGGAGGAGAGCGACGCCCACGCCTCCCGGCTGTTTGACCGCCTGACGGGACGGGCTCAGCGGCTGCTGTCGGCCACGGAGCTGGAAAAGGAGTACGCCCTGCAATTGCGGGAAATGCACCAGACGCAGCTGGACATGCGGCAAAACCAGATCATGAAGATCCTGACCATCGTCACCACGGTGTTTCTGCCCCTGTCCCTGATCGCCGGGTGGTACGGCATGAATTTTGTAAACATGCCGGAGCTTACCGCACAGCACGGATACCTGGCGGTGTGCATCATCAGCGTGGTGTGCATCATCGTGGAGCTGGTGATCTTCAAGTGGAAAAAGTGGCTGTGAGCTGCAAATAAGAGCAAAAGGACGCGCCGGGGCGCGTCCTTTTTTCAAAATCTGAAATTTTCTCCGGGCCGCGGAACCAAAGGCCGGGCCGGAGTATCTAATATACGTCATGACAAATGGGCGGCCCCGGGGCCGCCAGGAAAGGACGGTGATGGCCTTGCGCCTGTCACAAGAGGAATTTACTCGAGGGGTGCAGACCTACAGCCGGGACATGTACCGGGCCGCCCGGGCCCTGACCCCCTGCGATGCCGACGCCCAGGACGCCGTGGGCCAGGCAGTGCTGCTGGCCTGGCAGTCCCTGGACCGGCTGCGGGACCCCGAAGCCCTGCGGGCGTGGCTGGTGAAGATCAGCGTGAACTGTGCCCGGCAGCTGAACCGCCGCAGCCGGCGGGAGGTGTATCTGGAGGACCTGCCGCCCCAGGCGGCAGCCCGGGAGGACCCGCGGCCGGAGCTGTGGGACGCGGTGCTGTCCCTGCCCCGGGACCAGCGGGCGGCGGTGGTGCTGTATTACTATGAGGACCTGCCGGTGGCGGACATTGCGTCGCTGCTGCGGGTGCCGGCGGGCACGGTGAAATCCCGGCTCAGCCGGGCCCGGGATAAGCTGCGGCTGGCGCTGTCGGACCCGCAGGTCACGCGGAAGGAGGAACGAACATGAACGATTTGGATACCCGTTTGCGGCATATGGCCCGGGAGGAGGAGACCCCGGTGCCCAAGGACTTTGACGAAAATCTGACCCGGACCCTGGCCCGGCTTCCCGCACGGAAGCGGCGCAGGATCCCCCGGGCGGTGCTGCTGGCAGCCTGCTTGGTGCTGGTGCTGACGGGAGCGGTGCTGGCGGCGGAGAGCGGGGTGTTTGCCCGGTTTGGGACCCCCGGCGATCCCAATACGGAGGGGCTGTTCTACGACGGCACCAAATACGGCGGCACCTGGACCTACAGCACGGACCGGCGGCTGCCGCTGGCAGACATTCCCCAGGCCAGCCAGGAGGCGGCGCGGACTTCGACGGAGGATCTGCAGTTTCCGGACATGGCGGCGGCGGACGCGTTCCTGGGCGGCGGCGTTCTGCCCCGCAGCGCCCAGCAGGAGGCACGCGAGCGCGGTCAGGTGTCCATAGAAGCCCAGTGCGACCAGCAGGGACAGCTGGTGCGGATGTATATCCGCACTGCGTACTGTGATGAGCTTCAAGATCCCGACGGCGGGATCCGATACGGCGACTACATGCACGTTCTGATGTATGTGCTGACGGATGTGACCCCGGAGGACGATGTGGTTTCCTGGATCTATTCTCAGGGACAACTGGAAAACCTGGAGCAGCTGGAGGACTACAAGGCCCCGGGCGGCGGCAAGGCGTATATTTTCCGGGAGACCACACCCGGTTATGCCAACTACTATCGGGCGCTGTTCTGTGAGGGGCCCGTGGTGGTGCAGCTGGATCTCTCCATCCTGATGGACGGCTCCTTGGTAGGCGGCATATCCGATGCCGACGCTCTGGCGTACCTGTACAGCGCCGTGGACAGCTACGGCCTGTAGACCTTGCAATTTCCCGGGAAAGACGGTACAATAAAACCGGCGGAGCACCGCCGGTTTTATTGCGCTTTTCAGGAGGTCATCTCATGCACAGATACGCTTTGGTGGTCATTGACATGCAGCGGGGGTTTCTGGACGCGTCCAGTCCCCTGTTTATCCCCGGGGCGGCGGACACGGTGCCCGCCTGCGCCCGGGCCATCGACTGCTGCCACAGGGCCGGGGTGCCGGTGGTGTTCGCCGTACGGCACTACCGGGCGGACGGCTCCGACGTGGAGCGGGCCCGGTACGACGTGTGGGCCCGGGGCGGAAGGCCCCTGTCCGAGACGTGCCCGCCGTCCATGTCCGACGCGTGGCCGGAGGAATTTCACCGGGCGGACACGGACTATGTCATCGTAAAGCCCCGGTTTTCCGCATTTTTCCACACGGAGCTGGACCTGATCCTCCGGCGGCTGGGGGTGGACACGGTGCTGCTGGCCGGGACCACCACGCCCAACTGCATCCGCTCCACCTTCTACGACGCCCTGTCCCTGGACTATGACGCGGCGGTGCTGTCGGACTGCACCTCCTCCGTGACCCCTGCCGTGCAGGCCGCCAACCTGGCGGATATGCAGCGGGTGGGCGGACAGGTTCTGACGGCGGAGGAGCTGGAGCTGCTGCTGGGGCAGCAAGCAGAATAGCTCAAGCAGCAAAACCTCCGGGAAAACCGGAGGTTTTGCTGCTTTTTTGACAGTCTGCGAAGCGCGTTCAGTTCAGCACGCCGCTGACATAGCGGTACTTGTCCAAGCTGGACGCAGCGTTCCAGGTCATGTAGCCGCCGGTGTTGCCGGTGTCGTTCAGGGCCCGGATCTGGGCGGCGATCTCATCGGGGCCATAGGTGTTGTACGGCTCCCGGATGGCGTTGTAGCACTGGATCCAGGTGCGCACCGCGGCAGGGGAGGGAGTCTCCTGCTGCCGGGCGGCAGCCTTCTCGCCGAAGGTTTTCATGGTCTCATAGGGATGCTCCCAGGGCAGCCAGCTGCCGGAGGCGGAATAATGATCGGGGTACGGCATGGCGCTGATGGCGTCCACCACGCCGCTGATGGCGGCCCAGTACTGGCCATAGGCGGTGACGTATTTCTCGGCGCACTCGCCGAACACATCGGCAGACACATACACCCCCGCCCCGTGGAGCCGGTCGGCGGCGTACTGCAAAAACCGCTGCACCGCCTGGGCCTTGCTCTCGTCATTGTCGTTGCGGTAGTCGATGGTGCCCGCCTCGTCATAGCCCCAGGTGCCGTCGGGGAAGCGGACATAGTCGAACTGAATTTCGTTGAAGCCCATGGTCTCGGCGGCCTCCAGGGCCAGGTCCACCTTATACTGCCACACATCGCGGCTGTATACGCTGGGCCAGTACATACCGCCGATTTTCAGCGGATTGCCGTCCAGGTCCGCCATCACGCACTCCGGGTGGTCCGTGGCCAGGTTGGGATCGTTGAAGGCGGTGATCCGGCCGATGACGTAGTACCCGGCTTCCTTCAGCTTCCGCACCGCCGCCTGATAGTCCTCCAGGGTGTTGTAGGCGTCCTCATAGGCGCTGGGGGAATACTGCTGCATCACCGGGGAGGCGTAGCCAATGGCCCCGCCGTCCATCACGTCCACCACAAAGGCGTTGATGCCGCACCCGTCGGCCACGGTGATGTATGCCTCCGGATTCCGGATGGCCTCGTTGTTCAGGTACAGGGCCTTCACGGTATCGGGCATGACGCTGCCGCCAAAGCGGGGCTTTTCATAGGCGTCGTAGTCCAGGCCCGCCGCGTCGCCGCCGCCCCAGCTGTCGCCCCGGTCCGCGTGGAGCCGGGCCATGTCCGCGTCATAGGGCGCCGTGGCCTGGTCCTCCGTCAGGCGGACATACCGGGCGGGGATGTACCCGCCGTCGGCCCGGTAATAGGATACGCTGCCGTCGGCCGCCAGGTCCCGGTAGCCGGTAACGGTCAGGGCCTGGCCCCGCAGCACCAGGGGGCCGGTGGGGTCGCCGCCCTCATCCGTCAGATTCTGGGCCCGGCGGACATACACGGTTTTCAGCGTCACCACGCCGCTCAGGTCATCGGTCAGGTTCTCCCGGTCCAGCCAGGCGAAGCTGCCGTCCTCCTGGGGCACCCGAACCTGGTCCGGACGATCCTTGTGGGCCTCCTCCACCACATAGGTGACCTGGCTGCCCCGGACCAGCTGCCGCAGGACATTGCCCTCCTCGTCGTACAGCGGAGCCGTCTCCGCTTCCGAGGCCACATAACCCGCCGCCGTCTCCAGGGGGATCTCCTTCTGCCGGGTAAAATGCCACACCAGTGCGGCGATGGTGGCCAGGCACACCAGAGCCAGGGCGATCCCCGGCCACCGGGGGCGGCGCTGCTTCCGGCTGCGCCGGGGGCGGGGGGTATAATCCGGCTCCGTCTCCTGGACCCACTCCGGCGCCCACGCGCCGGTCTGCTGTTCTTTCACGGACATAGGGGAGTACCTCGCTTCTGTGTATTTTCGCCATTATACCGCATTTTCCGGCAAATGGCTACCCCCATTCTCTGTCCCGCCCCATCCCAATAGAAAACCGGGAAAATTCCCGGGAAAAACGGGACAAACCGCAGATTACCGGGACAAAAATGTGAATTTTTTTCGCTGCCCTTGCTTTTTTTGAAAAATAGGCTATGATATAGAGGAAATAATATGTCCCGCACGGCGGGAAAAGAAAAGAAGGTACTGTTATGACGAAAATTGACATCGTGTCCGGTTTCCTGGGCGCAGGCAAGACCACCCTCATCAAGAAGATGGTGAAGGAAGCCTATCAGGGCGAAAAGCTGGTGCTGATCGAAAACGAGTTCGGCGAGATCAGCATCGACGGCGGCTTTCTGAAGGACGCGGGAATCCAGATCTCCGAAATGTCCTCGGGCTGCATCTGCTGCTCCCTGGTGGGCGACTTCGGCAAGGCCCTGCGGGAGGTGAAGGAGCAGTTCCAGCCGGACCGCATCCTCATCGAGCCCTCCGGCGTGGGCAAGCTCAGCGACGTGATCGTGGCGGTGGAGAACACCGTGGCGGATATTCCGGATATGAGGCTGAACTCCTTTGTCACCGTGGCCGACGCCGGCAAGGTGAAGGTGTATATGAAGAACTTCGGCGAGTTCTATAACAACCAGATCGAGTCCGCCGGCACCATCATCCTGTCCCGGACCCAGAAGCTGACCCAGGAGAAGCTGGAGGCCGCCGTGGCTCTGCTGCGGGAGAAGAACCCCACCGCCGCCATTCTGACCACCCCCTGGGACCAGCTGGACGGCAAGACCGTTCTGGCCGCCGTGGAAAAGGTGTCTCTGGCCGACGAGCTGCTGGAGAAGATGCGGGCCGAGCACGAGGCCGAGGAGGCTGAGCATCATCACCATCACCACGAGCATGACCACGATGACGACCACGACGAGCACGAGCATCACCATCATCATGACCACGATGACGAGGATGACCATGAGCACTGCTGCCACCATCATCACCATGAGGGTGAGGAGCACGAGGATTGCCATCATCATGACCATGACGAGGAGCACGAGCACCATCACCACCATGACGGCCAGGAGTGCGACGACCCCGCCTGCTCCTGCCACCACCATCACCACCACGCCGACGAGGTGTTCACCAGCTGGGGCGCGGAGACGCCCAAGCAGTTCACCCAGGCGGATATCGACCGCATTCTGACGGCTCTGGACTCCGGCGACTACGGCGCCATCCTGCGGGCCAAGGGCATCGTGCCCGCCGCCGACGGCCAGTGGCTGCACTTTGACTATGTGCCCCAGGAGCACGAGGTGCGCTATGGCTCCGCCGACTACACCGGCCGCCTGTGCGTCATCGGCTCCCAGCTGAAGGAGGACGGCCTGAAGACCCTGTTTGGCCTGTAAGGAGACGCCTATGGACATTCCTGTATATCTCATCACCGGCTTTCTGGATGCCGGAAAGACCGACTTCATCAACGGCATCCTGAAAGACGGCTTCGCCAGCGAGGACCGGACCCTGCTGCTGTGCTGCGAGGAGGGGGAGACGGAGTACGACCCCAAGGTGCTGTTCAACGTGTTCACCTACACCGTGGACGATCCCGCCCAGCTGACGCCGGAATTTTTCAAGAAGCTGGAAAAGCAGTACCGGCCCAAGCAGGTGATCATCGAGTTCAACGGCATGTGGAGCTTCGAGCCCCTGTACCGGGAGGGTCTGCCTGCCAACTGGATCCTGTATCAGATCATGTGCCTGGTGGACGCCACCACCTTTGAGCCGTATCTGCGGAACATGGGGCAGCTGATGATGGAAAAGATCCTTAACGCGGACATGATCATCTTCAACCGCTGCAATGAGGAGCTGCGCAAGGCCCTTCGGGGCCGGAACCTGCGGATGGTGAACCGGCGGGCCGACATCTATCTGGAGAACACCGACGGCACCAGCGAGGACTACGTCACCGACGACATGGCCCCCTTCGACCTGTCCGGCGGCCACCTGGACGTGCCGGACAACGACTACGGCATCTGGTATGTGGACATGATGGACAACCCCCAGCGCTACGACGGCATCACCGTGCGGTATAAGGCGCTGATGTGCCACTCCAAGAAGTTCCCGGGCATCCACTGCCCCGGCCGCTTCGCCATGGTGTGCTGCAACAACGACATGCAGTTCCTGGCCCTGGTGTGCAAGGGCCAGGAGCTGGAGAAGTTCAAGAACCGCCAGTGGGTGGAGATCCAGGCCACCGTGAAGAAGGAGAAATGCCAGGCCTATGACGGTGAGGGTCCGGTGCTGTACGTCACCGATGTGAAGCCCTGCCAGAAGCCGGACCCGGAGAACGTCAGCTTCTGATACAGATCGCAATATTCAAAAAGAATCATAAAAATAGGAAACCCTTCGGCTGTGCCGAAGGGTTTCCTATTTTTGAAAAACATCGAGCGCACAGCTGTCGCAAACCGCGGCAGGAGCCGCCCGGACGGGCGGCTCCTGCGGGATCTATGACGTGAGTAAGGTTCTTTGTATGGCTCAGTCGTCGTACATCTCGATGAGCTTCAGCAGGTGATCGTAGCGAGCCTTGGCCTCGGCCTCGTTGCGGGCGAACAGATTCTCCGCACGGTCGGGGAACTCGCGGGTCAGACGGCTGTAGCGGGCCTCGTTCATCAGGAAGTCGTGATAGCCGCCGGCGGGAGCCTTGGAATCCAGGGTGAACTTCTTCTCCGCAGCGGGGTTGAAGCGGAACAGGTTCCAATAACCGCAGTCCACAGCCTTCTTCATTTCCTTCTGGCAGTTCATCATGCCGCCCTTGATGCTGTGCATCTCGCAGGGGCTGTAGCCGATGATCAGGGAGGGGCCATGATAAGCCTCGGCCTCGGTGATGGCCTTGAGGGTCTGAGCGGGGTTGGCGCCCATAGCCACCTGGGCCACGTACACATAGCCGTACTGCATGGCGATCTCCGCCAGGCTCTTCTTCTTGACCTCCTTACCGGCAGCGGCAAACTGAGCCACCTGGCCGATGTTGGAGGCCTTGGAGGCCTGTCCGCCGGTGTTGGAGTACACCTCGGTGTCGAACACGAAGATGTTCACGTCCTTCTTGCTGGCGATGACGTGATCCAGGCCGCCGTAACCAATGTCGTAGGCCCAGCCGTCGCCGCCGAAGATCCACATGGACTTCTTGGCCAGGTATTCCTTCTTGCTGAGGATGTCGGCAGCCAGGGTGCAGGCGTCGCAGTCGCACAGCAGCTTGCCCTGGGCCTTCAGCTGGGCGGCGTGCTCGGCGAACTGAGGATTGGCGGCCAGCTCCTCCACGGTGCAGATGCTCTCCTCCAGGGCCTTGACATAGGCGCGGGCGGGCTCGGCATTGGCGCTGCCATCGTCCATGGTATCCAGCCATGCCTGAGCGGCGGCCTTCAGCTCGGGACGGGCCCACTCCACGGCGATCAGCTGGCGGGTCTCGTCGGCCAGATCCTGACGGATCTTGTCCTGACCGATGAACATGCCCAGACCGTGCTCGGCGTTATCCTCGAACAGGGAGTTGCACCATGCGGGGCCGTGGCCCTCCTTGTTGGTGCAGTAGGGAGAGGTAGCCGCGGGACCGCCCCAGATGGAGGAGCAGCCGGTGGCGTTGGAGATATACATATGGTCGCCGAACAGCTGGGTGACGATACGGGCATAGCTGGTCTCGGCGCAGCCGGCGCAGGAGCCGGAGAACTCCAGCATGGGCTGCTTGAACTGGCTGCCCTTGACGGTGTTGTCCTGCATATCCTTCTTCTCGGAGACCTTGTCCATGCAGTAGTCGAACACATCCTGCTGTTTAAGCTCGCCCTCCTGGGCCACCATGGACAGCGCGTTCACGGGGCAGGCGCCGATGCAGACGCCGCAGCCCATGCAGTCCAGAGGACTGATGGCCATGGTGAACTGATAGGTGCCCTTGCCCTTGCCGGCCTTGACGTCCACGATCTTGGCGGCCTCGGGAGCATTCTTGGCCTCCTCGGCGGTCAGAGCGAAGGGACGGATGGTGGCATGGGGGCAGACATAGGCGCACTGGTTGCACTGGATGCACTTGGCAGCGTCCCAGGTGGGGACGGACACGGCCACGCCGCGCTTCTCATAGGCGGAGGCGCCCAGCTCGAACTGGCCGTCCACATGATCGGAGAAGGCAGAAACGGGCAGGCTGTCGCCGTCCATCTTGCCCACAGGCTCCAGGATCTCCTTGACCATCTTCACCAGCTCGGGCTTGCCCTCCAGCTGCTTGTGCTCGGGCTCGTCCACGGCGTTGGCCCAGTCGGCGGGGACCTCCACCTTCTTATAGGCGGTGGCGCCCAGGTCGATGGCCTTGTAGTTCATATCCACCACGTCCTGGCCCTTCTTCAGGTAGGAGGCCTTGGCCTTCTCCTTCATGAAGCGGATGGCGTCCTCCTCGGGCATGACCTTGGCCAGGGAGAAGAATGCGGACTGGAGGATGGTGTTGTTGCGCTTGCCCATACCGATCTTGATGGCCAGGTCAATGGCGTCGATGGTATACAGCTGGATGTTGTTGCGGGCGATGTAGCGCTTGGCGTCGGCCTTCAGGTGACGGTTCAGCTCATCGAAGTCCCACTGGCAGTTGATCATGAACACGCCGCCGGGCTTGACATCGTTGACCATCTTGAAGCCCTTGGTGATGTAGCTGGGGTTGTGGCAGGCCACGAAGTCGGCCTTGTTGATATAGTACGGGGAACGGATGGGGTGATCGCCGAAGCGCAGATGGCTGATGGTCACGCCGCCGGTCTTCTTGGAGTCATACTGGAAGTATGCCTGCACGTACTTGTCGGTGTGGTCGCCGATGATCTTGATGGAGTTCTTGTTGGCGCCCACGGTGCCGTCGCCGCCCAGGCCCCAGAACTTGCACTCGATGGTGCCGGGAGCAGCGGTGTTGGGACAGTTCTTGTCCTCGGGCAGGGACAGGTTGGTGACATCGTCCACGATGCCGATGGTGAACTGGCGCTTCATCTCGTCGCGCTTGAGCTCGTCATACACGGCGAACACGGAGGCAGGAGGCGTGTCCTTGCTGCCCAGACCGTAACGGCCGCCGATGACCTGGATGTCGCTGCGGCCGGCGTTGGCCAGAGAGGTGACCACATCCTGATACAGGGGCTCGCCCAGAGCGCCGGGCTCCTTGGTGCGGTCCAGAACGGCGATCTTCTTGACGGAGGCGGGAATGGCCTGGATGAGCTTCTCGGGAGCGAAGGGGCGGAACAGGCGGACCTTCACCAGGCCGACCTTCTCGCCGTGGGCATTCAGATAGTCGATGACCTCCTCGGCCACGTCGCAGATGGAGCCCATGGCCACGATGACGCGGTCGGCGTCCTCAGCGCCATAGTAGTTGAACAGGCCATAGTTGGTGCCCAGCTTGGCGTTGATCTTGTCCATGTACTTCTCCACCACGGCGGGCAGAGCGGCATAGTACTTGTTGCAGGCCTCGCGGTGCTGGAAGAAGATATCGCCATTCTCATGGCTGCCGCGCATATGGGGATGCTCGGGATTCAGGGCGTGCTGACGGAACTCCTTCACGGCGTCCATGTCGCACATATCCTTCAGATCCTCGTAATCCCACACGGCGATCTTCTGGATCTCGTGGCTGGTGCGGAAGCCGTCAAAGAAGTTGATGAAGGGAACCTTGCCCTCCAGAGCGGCCAGATGAGCCACGGGAGACAGGTCCATGACCTCCTGGACGTTACCCTCGCACAGCATGGCAAAGCCGGTCTGGCGGCAGGCCATCACGTCGGAGTGGTCGCCGAAGATGTTCAGCGCCTGGGTGGACACGGTACGGGCGGAGACATGGAACACGGCGGGCAGCTGCTCGGCTGCGATCTTGTACATGTTGGGGATCATCAGCAGCAGGCCCTGGGATGCGGTGTAGGTGGTGGTCAGGGCGCCGGCGCCCAGAGAACCGTGAACCGCGCCGGCAGCGCCGGCCTCAGACTGCATTTCCACCACCTTGACCCGGGTGCCGAAGATGTTCTTCAGCCCGTTGGCGGACCACTGGTCCACAAAGTCGGCCATGGGGGACGACGGGGTGATGGGATAGATGGCGGCAACCTCGGAGAACGCGTAGGACACGTGCGCCGCAGCGTTGTTACCATCCATGGACTTCATTTTTCTTACCATAAATGAACCTCCTCATAAAAACATTTCGCGGATTTCTCAACGAAACACCATACATTGTGTATAATACCACAATCTTTTTTCTTTGTAAACCGGGTTTTGCCCCTTTTTCACGGATTAAGGCTTTTTCTTCACCATGCACAAAAATTCTCACGGTAAGAGGGAAGTTTTTTTGACAATGTATTTCAAAACGGCGGGATATGTGCTAAAATATAAATGAAACACGTCAGAAAGCGCAGAACAAGCGCATTTTTTGTGAGAGGATGTGAAGGGTCATGGTGGTAACGGTACGGTCCCTGGGACTCAACGGCATCAGCGGCTATGAGGTGTCGGTGGAGTGCTTTTTGTCCGGGGGACTGCCCGCCTTCGACGTGGTGGGCCTGCCGGACGCGGCGGTGCGGGAATCCCGGGAGCGGGTCCGGGCCGCCATCAAGGCCTGCGGGGCCAAATTCCCCGTCAGCCGCATCACCGTGAACCTGGCCCCGGCGGGCCAGCGCAAGGAGGGGACGGTGTATGACCTGCCCATTCTGCTGGGCATCCTGACAGCGGCGGAGGAGCTGAAGCCCCTGCCCGCCGACGCGGCGTTTCTGGGGGAGCTGAGCCTTACCGGCGCGCTGCGTCCGGTGACGGGGGTGCTGCCCATGGCCCTGTGCGCCGCCCGGATGGGCATCCGCCAGCTGTTTGTCCCGGCCCAGAACGCCCCGGAGGCTACTCTGGCCCAGGGGATCACCGTCTATCCGGTGGAAAACATCGCCCAGCTGGTGGCCCACCTTACCGGTGACGCGCCCATCCGGCCCCAGACCCCCTGGACCCCCTCGCCGGTATCCCAGGCCCTGCCGGACTTTGCCGACGTCATGGGCCAGGAAAACGTAAAGCGGGCCCTGGAGGTAGCCGCCGCCGGGGGCCACAATGTGCTGCTCATCGGCTCCCCCGGCTCCGGCAAGTCCATGCTGGCCCGGCGGCTGCCGTCCATCCTGCCGGACATGACCCGGCAGGAGTCCCTGCAGACCACGGAGGTGTACTCCGTGGCGGGGATGACGGACCCGTCCCACCCCCTGGTGACCCGGCGGCCCTTCCGCAGCCCCCACCATACGGCCTCTCCCGTGTCCCTGTCCGGCGGCGGCACCGTGCCCCGGCCCGGGGAGATCTCCCTGGCCCACAACGGCATCCTCTTTTTGGATGAGCTGCCGGAGTTCGACAAAACCGCCCTGGAGACTCTGCGCCAGCCTCTGGAGGACGGGGTGGTGACCATCACCCGGGTATCCGGGTCCCTGACCCTGCCCAGCCGGTTCATGCTGGTGTGCGCCATGAACCCCTGCCGCTGCGGGTGGTACGGCCACCCCTCCGGCCGCTGCACCTGCTCGGAAAGCCAGGTGGAGAGCTACATGCGCCGCATTTCCGGCCCCCTGCTGGACCGCATCGACATGCACATCGAGGTGCCGTCGGTGGAGTACGAGGCCATGCGCCGCCGGGAGAAGCCCGAGACGTCGGCCCAGGTCCGGCAGCGGGTCAACGCCGCCCGGGATATCCAGAAGCGCCGCTTTGCCGGCACCGCCGTCAGCTGCAACGCCTATATGACCCCCGCCATGATCGGGGAATACTGCCTGCTGGACCAGGCGGGGGAGCGACTCATGAAGGGGGCCTTCGACCGGCTGGGCCTGACGGGCCGCAGCCATGACCGCATTCTCCGCATGGCCCGCACCATCGCCGACCTGGACGGCAGCGAGCGCATCGAGGCCGCCCACCTGGCTGAGGCCATTCAGTACCGCAGCAGCAATCTGTTGAAATAACCGGGGAAACACGCTATAATAAAAAACGGAAGGATAACCGGCCCGGGCGGACTGCGCCGCCGGAGCCGTCCCTATGAACCTATATATTAAGGAGAAACCCCATGCACGAAATGATCCTGTGCAAGCTGGGCGAGGTGGTCCTGAAGGGCCTGAACCGCCGCAGCTTTGAAATGAAGCTCATGTCCAACCTCCGCCGCCGCACCGCCCGGTTCGGCAGGTTCCGGGTCTATTCCAAGCAGAGCACCATCTATGTGGAGCCTGCCGGGGAGGCCTGCGACCTGGACGGGGCGTATGACGCCTGCAAGCGGGTGTTCGGCATCATCGCCGTGGCCCGGGCCCTGCCCTGTGCCAAGGAAAAGGAGGCCATTCTGGACACCGCCAAGACCTATCTGAGCAGCGCCCTGACAGCGGCCCGGAGCTTCAAGGTGGAGAGCAAGCGGGCAGACAAGACCTTCCCCATGACCTCCATCCAGCTGAGCCAGTGGGTAGGCGGCCACCTGCACGAGGCCTTCCCCCACCTGACGGTGGACGTTCACAACCCGGACCTGACGGTATATGTAGAGGTCCGGGAGGAGGCGGCGTATGTCCACGCCCCGGCGGAGCCTGCCGCAGGCGGCCTGCCTATCGGCATGGGCGGCCGGGCCGTGAGCCTGCTGTCCGGCGGCATCGACTCGCCGGTGGCCAGCTATATGATCGCCAAGCGGGGCGTGGAGCTGGAGATGATCCACTTTGCCTCGCCCCCCTATACCAGTGAGCAGGCCCGGGAAAAGGTTCTTCAGCTGGCCCGGGAGCTGGTGCCCTGGTGCGGGCGGCTGAATGTCACCATTGTCCCCTTTGCCGAGATCCAGGAGGAGATCCGCCGCAATTGCCCGGAGGACCACTTCACCCTGATCATGCGGCGGTTTATGATGCGCCTGGCCGACGCCCTGGCCCGGGACCTGAACTGCCGGGCCCTGGTCACCGGCGAGAGCCTGGGCCAGGTGGCCAGCCAGACCATGGATGCCCTGGCCGTCAGCGGCGACGTGACGGACCTGCCGGTGCTGCGGCCCGTTATCGGCATGGACAAGGAGGAGATCGTCCGCATCGCCCGGCACATCGGCACGTTTGAAACCTCCATCCTGCCCTATGAGGACTGCTGCACCGTGTTCACCCCCCGCCATCCCAAGACCCGCCCCCACGTGGAGGAGGTCCGGGAGATGGAGCAGGCCCTGGACGTGGAGGGTCTGGTCCGCCGGGCCATGGAGGGCCGGGAAGTGGTCAAGCTCCGCTGAGCCGGGGCCTGTCCTTGAAAATCTTCTTGCCGTGTCATTGCGCAACCAGTCCGCAGACTGGTTGCGGCAATCCGTTCCCCTGCCCCGGCCCGCCGAGGACGTCGGCCCCTACTTGGCTCTCCCTCCGGGAGAGCTGTCACCGAAGGTGACTGAGAGGGCCTGTAGGGGCTTCTGAATGGTATGATCCATCTGTTCGCATTTCCCCTCTCAGTCGGCTGCGCCGACAGCTCCCCCGAGGGGGGAGCCAAGGGGCGGCGCTTCGGCGTTTTCCCCTCCAGCAATACCCCGCGACACCCCAACGAAAAGGATGTGATACCATGCCCTACCAGGCGGAGATCATCGCCGTGGGCACCGAGCTGCTTTTGGGCAATATTGCCAACACCAACGCGCAGTTTCTGTCGCAGCTGCTGGCCACGACCGGGGTCAACGTGCTGTACCACACCGCCGTGGGGGACAACCCCCAGCGTCTGCGGGCGGCGGCGGAGACTGCCCGGTCCCGCTGCGACCTGCTGGTGTTCACCGGCGGCCTGGGCCCCACCTATGACGACATGACCAAGGAGACGGTGGCCGGCGTGTTCGGCCTGGCCCTGGAATACCACCCGGAGGTCATGGAGGAAATTCAGCAATATTTTGACCGTGTGTTCCACCGTCCCATGCCCGCCTGCAACCGGCAGCAGGCTATGCTGCCCCAGGGCTGCACGGTGCTGCACAACCCGGTGGGCACCGCCCCGGGCTGCATGTTCACGGCGGGCGGCGTCACGGCGGTGCTGCTGCCGGGGGTGCCCCACGAGTGCCGCTATCTGGCGGAGCACGCGGTGCTGCCCTGGCTCCGGGGCCAGAGCGGCGGCGTTATCCGCAGCCGCGACCTGCATGTGTTCGGTCTGACGGAGCCCCAGGTCCAGGAGCTGCTGGGCGACCTGATGGACGGCGCGCAGAACCCCTCCCTGGCCCCCTACGCCAAGCCCGGCGAGGTGATGCTGCGGCTGACGGCCAAGGGCGGCAGCGACGACGACTGCCAGGAGCGCATGGCCCCTCTGTTCCGGGACGTCCGCTCCCGGCTGGGAGACTATCTGTACGGCGTGGACGTTTCCTCCCTGGAGGAGGTGGTCCTGACCCGGCTGCGGCAGCAGGGGCTGACTCTCTCCGCCGCAGAGAGCTGCACCGGCGGCCTCATCGCCAAGCGGCTGACAGACGTGGCTGGAGCCTCCGCCGCGTTTCTGGGCGGCGTGGTGTCCTATACCAACGGCGTGAAGGCCGGGGTGCTGGGCGTGCCCCGGGACCTGCTGGACCGATACGGCGCGGTGTCCGCGCCGGTGGCCCGGGCCATGGCGGAGGGCGTCCGCCGTGTCACCGGCAGCGACCTTTCGGTGTCCGTCACCGGTCTGGCCGGGCCAGACGGCGACGACCAGGGCAACCCCGTGGGCACCGTATATGTGGGGCTGAGCTGGCAGGGGGGCTCCCTGGTCCGGCATCTGACCCTGGGCGGTGACCGGGCCCGCATCCGGCTCCTGGCCGCCAGCAACGCACTGGATATCATACGCAGACACCTTTGTGATCTGCCTGTAGAAGGAGAAGAAGCATATGGCAGTTAACCCCATGAACAACAAGAACCTGAGCCGGACCCACAGCAAGGAGCTGGCCAAAAACAACCGCGGCAAGCGCACCCGGAAAAACAGCGACTATAAGACCACCGCCACCGCCGCCCGCCAGGCCCAGAGTCAGGCCCCTCAGAAGGCCGCCTGGCCCACCAAGGTCAAGGTCACCCTGGGTATCCTGTTCGGCATTCTGGTGGCAGCCCTGATCCTGCGGCTGGCAGTTCCGTCGCTGCAGGACAACCCGCTGCTGAACAACCTGACCACTCTGCTGCTGGGCATCTCCTGCGGCGCGCTGTATTTCATCCGCAAGGATTATCCCGCGCCCAAGGCCTCCAAGCTGGACGGCGTGGTCAACGCCGTACTGATCGTTTTCGCCCTGTTTTACGGTGTTATGGGCGTGTGGGGCCTGATCCGGATGGTCGGCTGAGCGTCCCGCCCTGTCCCGCGTTTGTCCCGGGAATTTCCCGTTGACAACCGGGACAGGGCGTGCTATATTACAGGGTAACAAAAGGCACTGACGAGGAAGCCGCCTGCGGCAGGCAGCAGAGAGGGACCCATTCTGGTGCAAGGGCCCCGGCTGAAAGCAGGACGCGTACCGCCTCCGAGCCGTCCGCCCAACGGGCATATCCCCCAGTAGGCCGGACCGGGCCCTCCCGTTACAGAGGAGCTACGAGCGACGGGACGCTGTCCCGTAAGCAGGGTGGAACCGTGGAGTAATGCCAATTACCTCACCCCTGAAACATCATCAGGGGCGGGGATTTTTTATTTCCTGACCCCAATTTCAAGGAGGAATCACCATGAGCGAAGAAAACAAGTACACGTTTGAAAACGAGGAATACCGCCGGACGTACTGGCATACCTGCTCCCACGTGCTGGCCCAGGCCGTCAAGCGCCTGCACCCGGAGGTAAAGCTGGCCATCGGCCCCAGCATTGAAAACGGCTTCTATTACGATTTGGATGCGCCCTTTGCCTTCACCCAGGACGACCTGGCCGAGATCGAGGGCGAGATGCGGAAGATCTGCAAGGAAAAGCTGAAGCTGGAGCGGTTTGAGCTGCCCCGGGAGGAGGCTCTGAAATATATGGAGGAGCGGGAGGAGCCCTATAAGGTGGAGCTCATCAACGACCTGCCCGCCGATGCACACATCTCCTTCTATAAGCAGGGCGAGTTCGTGGACCTGTGCGCCGGTCCCCATCTGGACTCCACCGGCCGCATCAAGGGCAACGCCATCAAGCTGACCGCCTGCAACGCCGCCTATTGGCGGGGCGACAGCAATCGCCAGACCCTCCAGCGCATTTACGGCGTGGCCTTCCCCAAAAAGGAGGAGCTGGACGCATATCTGAAGGAGCGGGAGGATGCTCTGAAGCGGGACCACAACAAGCTGGGCCGCGAGCTGGAGTATTTCACCACCGTGGACTGCATCGGTCAGGGCCTGCCCATCATGCTGCCCAAGGGCGCCCGGGTCATCCAGCTGCTGCAGCGCTGGGTGGAGGACGTGGAGCAGCAGCGGGGCTATCTGCTGACCAAGACTCCCCTGATGGCCAAGCGGGAGCTCTATAAAATCTCCGGCCACTGGGACCACTATCTGGACGGCATGTTCGTTCTGGGCGACCCCGATGACGAAACCAAGGAGTGCTTTGCCCTGCGGCCTATGACCTGCCCCTTCCAGTATCAGGTGTATCTGAACCGGCAGCGGTCCTACCGCGACCTGCCCATGCGCCTGGGCGAGACGTCCACCCTGTTCCGCAACGAGGACTCCGGCGAGATGCACGGCCTGATCCGTGTCCGCCAGTTTACCATCTCCGAGGGTCACCTGGTGCTGCGCCCGGACCAGCTGGAGGAGGAGTTCAAGGGCTGCCTGGCCCTGGCCAAGTATTGCCTGGGCACCGTGGGCCTGCTGGATAAGTGCACGTTCCGGTTCTCCCAGTGGGATCCCAGCAACCCCCACAACAAGTATGAGGGCACGGCGGAGCAGTGGGAGCACGCCCAGAGCACCATGGCCAAGATCCTGGACGACCTGGACGTTCACTATTCCATCGGCATCGACGAGGCCGCCTTCTACGGACCCAAGCTGGACATCCAGTATAAGAATGTGTTCGGCAAGGAGGACACCCTGGTCACCATCCAGATCGATATGCTGCTGGCCCAGCGCTTCGGCATGTACTATATCGACGAAAACGGCAACAAGGCCCTGCCGTATATCATCCACCGCACGTCCCTGGGCTGCTATGAGCGGACGCTGGCGTATCTGATCGAGGAGTACGCCGGGGCGCTGCCCACCTGGATGATGCCCGAGCAGGTCCGCTTCCTGCCCATTACCGACCGGGCCGCCGACTACTGTGCCCAGCAGGCGGACCAGCTGCGGCAGCAGGGCTTCCGGGTGGAGGTGGACGGCCGCAACGAGAAGATCGGCAAGAAGATCCGGGAGGCTACCCTGGAGAAGATCCCCTTCATGCTGGTGGTGGGCGACCGGGATATGGAGGCGGGCACCGTCTCCGTCCGTACCCGCACCGGCGAGGACCTGGGCGCCATGACCCTGGCGGACTTCTCCGCCAAGCTCCGCCAGATCGTGGACACCAAGGCCAGGCAGTAACGCAAAGCATATAACCCCGACCGGCCCCCGTTTTCAAAGCGGGGGCCGGTTTTTAACATTTTATTCCCATTGTTCATTGACTTTCCGCAGGGCGGTATGGTATATTGGCGGCGTGGACGGAAACGTTCTTACAGTTAAATCAGGAGAAAAATCACAGAAAACACAGGAGGAATGGACATGTTATTCCAAATCTACGGCGAAACCGCCATGTATCAGCTTCTGGGCTTTGTGCTGGTGTTTACCGGGCTGGTGCTGGCCAACGAGTTCGCCCGCCGCACCAAAACCGGCGGCATCATCTGCTTTCTGGTGCTGCCCGCTGCGCTGACGGTGTATTTCATCGCCATCGCCATCGGCGCACGGGCCGGCGCGGAATGGGCCCTGAACAACCAGACCTACACCAATATGAACAGCTGGTTCCACTATGCCAAGCTCTATGCCGCCACCGCCGGGTGCATCGGCTTCATGATGCTCAAGTACAAGTGGAGCATCGGCAAGACCGAATGGTTCAAGGTGTTCCCCTTTGCCATCGTGGCCATCAACATTCTCATCGCCGTGGCCAGCGACTTTGAGTCCGCCATCCACGGCGCCGCGGCTTTGAAGGAGTTCGGCGACCGCTGGTGGCTGTCCTCCGAAAACGTGTGGCTGTACGGCGGCTGGTGGAACTGGGTCAACGGCATTGCCGGTATCGTCAACATCTTCTGCATGACCGCCTGGTGGGGCATTTACTCCTCCAAGGATCAGAAGGACATGCTGTGGCCCGACATGACCTGGTGCTACATTCTGGCCTATGACCTGTGGAACTTCGAGTATACCTACAACTGCCTGCCCACCCACTCCTGGTACTGCGGCCTGGCCCTGCTGCTGGCCCCCACCTTTGCCAACCACTTCTGGAACAAGGGCGGCTGGATCCAGAACCGGGCCAACACCCTGGCCCTGTGGTGCATGTTTGCCCAGGTGTTCCCCCTGTTCCAGGACAACAGCGTGTTCTCCACCATCACCTCCGTCTATGCCGACGGCTTTATGAACCCCGCCGTCCGGCCCACCGCCGCCAATCCCACCGCCCAGGGCGTGGTCTCCATCGTGGCACTGGTGGTGAACGTGGTGATCCTGGCCAGCATCATCAAGCGGGCCAAGGCCCAGAAGAAGAATCCCTACAAGCAGGAGATCTTCACCGATCAGAGAGACTTCCGGGAGGCTATGGAGAGAGTCTGAGCATCCTTTTCCGGACTGCGGAACAGTATATGGGAGGAGGCGCGGCGAAGGCCGCGCCTCCTCTTTGCCCCCTCTATCAGTGAGAATGCCCGTGCCGCAAGGATTTTTGCGGTTTTTATGGTTTTTCCACTTGACAATCCCGGAAAATTTGCTATAATAGTCAATGCTGTTGTCACAGCAAGAATATGCAGTGGTATCGAAGTGGTCATAACGAGCACGACTGGAAATCGTGTTGTCGTCAAAAGCGGCACGAGGGTTCAAATCCCTCCCACTGCGCCAGAGAAAATCCCCGTAACCGAACGGTTCATGTTCATAGGTACACAATGTGACCTATGGGGCAAACCGGACGGTACAGGGCAACAAAGAAGCAAGGTAAGAACTTATAGTTTTTACCTTGCTTCTTTGTATTGTTACCATTATAGGCTTTCGGCATCTTATCCGAAAAAACATGCTAACCCCTGGCGATAGCTATACAGTTTAGGAAAATAATCAACGCCGGCACTATTTCCGCTTTCGTCAGATGAATAGACCTCAATTTGTATCTCAATGCGATTTGTGCCCATCGCATTGAATTGTTTCATAACTTGGAGCTTCATACCCTCCATAACAGAAACAATGGTCATGACAGCAGCAATTCCAATGAAGATAGACAGAATGGTTAGTGTACTACGGCCCTTTTTTCCTACAATAGAACGCCATGCCATTTTAAACGGCTGCAAAATGCTTATGCCTCGGCAACTCCCTTGATGTTCATGTCCTTTACGAAGTTCTGCGTACCGTACAGCACCAGCGTATCGGTAATGCTGTTTTCCTTGGCGTACTCCACCACATCGCCCTTGAAGAAGCGGAGGTCGAGGACATGAACTTCCGTATAGTCCTCCACGGGGAATTGGGAAAAGGTGTTGCCGTAGGAGTCTTTAATAAGCAGGAGCTTGCCGCTCTTGCCGCTGCCCTCAATGACGGTCTGTGCCTGGTTGGAGTTCAGAAACACGGCGTATTGGTCGCTGCCGGACAGGTATTTCCGCTCGTAGATGCTGTCCGTCTCATACTGACCGTTGTTGTAGGACACACTTCTATTTTTGTGCTTATACCATGCGGTGATCTCCTCGGCAGGGACGGTGGGCAGGGGGACTTTGTTCCACGTCGTACCGCGGAAGTTATTGCAGAGGACTTCCTGCGTCCACTCGTCCGCGTTTGGCTCGATGCCGCGCCATGCGCAGTAGGCATAATAAGCGCCAAGGCTCGTCCAATGGTGATCGGTACGGTAGTAGATGTTCTCGCTGCTATGAGCGGCGAGAACAGAAAGCACGTCTGTTGTGTCAACGCCCGCATCGGTCAGCACTTGCAGGATAGCGGTGTAGTCTGTCACTGGCGCATGGGCAGGGAGCTTATCCGTCAACACCTGCGCCGCCATAGGGACAAGGATCGTATTCATAGAAACGCCCTCTGCTGCCAGTTTTTCCTGTAAATCAGCAAGGGCGGCTGCGTTGGCGGCAAGCTGCTTTTTGCTATAAGATGTAAACTTGTCCATCAAATACTTGTCTTTGCAGATATAGACACCGCCGCTTTCCCGTTTACCGATGGCCAGTTCCATGTAGGTTTTCATCGTGACCCAGCCATCCCGCAGGGGAACTTGATCGGTAAGATACTTTTCCAGTTCGCCACTAAATTCGCCGGAGATAAAGTTGGCAACGGTAAATTTGGGCTTTTGCGTCAAAGTGCGCTTTTCTCTTTCGGAGTAATAGCGATCAGGCAACAGCAATCCGGCAAGAGTAGAAACCGCCAGCAGCAGGCAGAAAAAAGAGGTAATGATTTTATTTCGCATTTTTCTCACCTCAGAATCGGAAGTACAGGAACGGATTATAGCTGCCGCTGACAAGATAGGCCGCAGCCATCACCAGCACACAGGCAAGGCCGCCGCAGTCAACCACGGTCAGCGCCTGCTGCCCCAGCCGTGTGCCGAGCTTTTCATAAAAGCGTTTTCCCAGCGGTGTGGCTGCCAAAGCACAGATTGCCAACATCGGCCCATAAGTCAGCAGCAAATACAGACTACTGCTGTCAAACAGCACGCCGGAGAGCATGGCCTTGCACCACGCGGCTCCTTTGCTGATCTCTGTGAACGCAAAGAGTGTCCAGCTGATCGTTACCAGCACCAGCGCGTAGATATGCCGCAATACGGCGGGCAGCCTTTTGAGCCAGCGCAATAGGAACAGCTTTTCCAGCACCAGCAGCACGCCAAAATACACGCCCCATAGGACAAAGTTCCAGCTTGCCCCGTGCCAGAAGCCCGTCAGCAGCCAGACGATAGCAATATTGCTGAGCTGCTTTGCAAGGCCGCCCTTGTTGCCTCCCAGCGGGATATAGACATAATCCCGGAACCATGTCCCCATGGAGATATGCCAGCGCCGCCAGAAATCGGTAATACTGTCGGCCAGAAACGGATAGTTGAAGTTTTCCAAAAATCGGAACCCCAGCATCCGTCCAAGGCCAATAGCCATGTCGGAGTAACCGGAAAAGTCGAAATAGATCTGGAAACCGTAGGCGATGACACCCAGCCATGCCGTCAGCACCGTGGGAGCAGCCTGCACGGATGCTGCCTCCCACAAAAGGCCGATGTTATTTGCCAGCAGCACCTTTTTCCCGATGCCGCAGGCGAAGCGCTTCACTCCCTCGGCAAAGAGGTCAGCGGTGCAGCCCCGGTGCTCCAGCTCGTCCGCTACCGTCTGGTAGCGGACGATGGGGCCCGCAATCAACTGAGGGAATAATGTTACATACGCGCCGAAATTGATGATATTCTTCTGCGCTTTTGCCTCGCCCCGGTAGACATCAATGGTGTAACTCATGGTCTGGAACGTATAGAAACTGATGCCGATCGGCAGCGGCAGATTCGGCTGGGGGAGCACCGTGCCGAACAAGGAATTGACCGTGCCGATCAGGAAGTCACTGTATTTGAATACGCCCAGCAAGCCAAGGTTTACGCAAACCGACACCAGCAGCGCGATCTTTGCTCCCCGCTGTCCCCGGTGCCGCTCTGCCATTTGCCCGCAGGTGTAGTCCAACGCGGTGGAAAACAGCATCAGCACCACATAGACCGGCTCACCCCATGCGTAAAACAACAGGCTGAACAGAAACAGTGTACCGTTGCGCCATTTCTGTGGGACAAGGAAATACGCCAGCAGACACAGCGGCAGAAAGCATTGTAAAAATGTCAGGCTGGAGAAAACCATAGTTAGCCGCCAAGCACCGGATCGTTGTTACCTTCATCGTCGGTCATATCAAAAAAGCCACCGTTGTTGTTGCTGCCGTCCTCCTCCGGGATCGTAATACCGTTGTCAGCAGAACCAAAAATACCTCTCCATGTCATGCAGGAAAAGAAAACCGCATGGGAGGGCGGGCCGCTCGTCAGCGGCATCAACTGCCAGCCGCAGAGCGTCTACGATGATTTCATCAATACAAAGCTGCTCTATCACAAGGACGGCGGCGTGATGTTCTACCACATGGTGCAGAGCTTTCCAAAAGGCGCGGCGGTCGATCCACGGCAGGCTCACGAAGCCGCGCGGCGGCTGGCGGAATACTTCGACGGCTGCGAGGTGCTGGTCTGCACCCATATAGACCGAGAGCATATCCATTCCCACTGTGTCATCAACTCCGTCAACTTTGAGACCGGCAAAAAGCTGCACATGGCGAAGGAACAACTGCAAGAGTTGATGCGGCGCAATGACATGATCTGTCAGGAGATGGGCCTGCCGGTCTTTGAGCCGACCGCGCAGCAGGCCCGCGGCATGGGCGGTGCGGAATACCACACGGCACTGAAAGGCCAAAGCTGGAAGCTGCGGCTCATGAACACCATTGACGAGTGCATGAAATACGCCGCCGACAAGGACGCCTTCGTTTCTCTGATGGCGTCCGAGGGCTACACCGTCCGCTGGGAGAACGGGCGCAAGTACATCACCTACACCACGCCGGAGGGCATGAGATGCCGCGACAGCAAATTACACGAAGAAAAGTATTGCAAGGAGGTCATGGAGCACGAATTCAGAATACGCGCAGAGCTCGTCAAGAGAAAACTCCATCGAGCAGCGGAAATCGATGGAGGAATTGAAACGGCTGAATCAGCCGAACAGCGCGCCGCCGGCTGCGCCGCAGTCGATCCAGCCCATCGTGATCCAGTGCGACCTGCCGCAGGCGATGAACAAGCTGACGGAGCAGGCAGACGGAATAAACTGGGAACTGGAGGAAATTCGGAAAGCACTGCCAGCACTGAAGCCGTACATCGACCTGACGTCGGTGCAGAAGTCGCTCACGGAGATGCAGAGATCGCTGACGGAGATGAACAGACTGCTGGAACGGGTTGGGAACCTGAGCGAGAAGTATTCCTCCAAGTGGATCGACTGGCTCCCGGACTTCAGCCTGCTGGTGGCCCTCAAGTGGATCGCGCTGGTGCTGATCCTTGGAACGGCGGCACTGGCGGGGTGGTATGGCGCGGCGGCGATCCGCGGCCTGTTTCTCTGATGCCCGCCGTGGCCGGGCTGGCTGTCGTGGGGACATTGATGGACGAGGATGAGGACGCCGAGGAAAAGCGGCGGCGCATAGAGGCGAAAATCGCCGCCGAAAACTTCGGCGCGGTGGTCGGCTTCGCCGCGGGCGCAGCTCTGGCTGTGAAAGAAAAATTGGACGAACACGCCGCACAAGAGAAACAGAAAAAGCAACAGCATGAGCAAACCATGGGAGGATTGTAATGAAACAGAATTGGGAAATTTATCGTGACACGGGCATCCTCGGCGCCTACCGGCCGGAGCAGGTCATCCTGCGCCGCTCCGAGGACGGCGGCGTGGAAACGTTGTTCCGCGACAGCACAGCCAAATGGGAGGGCGATGACCTCACCCGTCAACGGGCGATGCTGGTCGGTGGGAAGTGCTTCCTTGTGACCTCCGTATTCCCCGGCGGCGCATCGGCAACACCTACGGACAAGCTCCTGCAGCTCATCGACACGAAGTTAGAGCGGGAGCATCATGAGCAGTAAAATTCCGGTAGACTTGCGAGAGCCGGTGCGGTATACTCCGTGTTACCGTACCGGCCTGCCCCAACGAAAAGGAGGTAACTATGGCAGG